>Ga0105045_10003679_pt1 | contig 13223 bp, 13 predicted proteins | sample MAT02_FD_78089 | JGI IMG/M metagenome (GOLD analysis project Ga0105045, IMG submission 78089) | Freshwater microbial communities from Lake Fryxell liftoff mats and glacier meltwater in Antarctica - MAT-02 (megahit assembly) | ecosystem: Environmental > Aquatic > Freshwater > Ice > Liftoff...
ATGAACGATGTCTGCAGGATGTCCTCGGCAACGTCCGGCGAACCGGTCATGCCAAGGGCGTGGCGATACAGCGCATCGCTGTACCGATTGATCAACGTCCCGAATGCGTCGCGGTCGCCCGCGATCACTCGTGAGATGATGTCCTGATCCGAATCGACTTCTGTCGGTAACGTCGTGTCTGTATTGGTCACGGCGCTAGGATAACCCCGAGGTGAAGCTTCGGACAATCCTTCGTGGTCAGGAATCGGTACGGCAAGTGCTCTGATCCTCACAAGGAAAGGACGAATCGCGGGGCGTCGGGTAACAGCTGTAACGTGCGTCACCAAAGCGTCTTGCCCTCTGGAAACGCGTCATTTTTCGCAATCGCGGTGCCGTATGATGGCGACGAAAAAACGCCCCTCTGACAGCATTGCCGCCGTATGCTCAGCGTGTGACGGGGGAGGTGCCGAGGTCGGGCAACGCTATCACGCCGAACGCGTGCCATCCGTTTGCTCGAACGGTATGGTCGTGCTCGCCAAGACGTGGAGATGGCCGTCGAACGGCACCGCCCGTGGCCGGCGCCACGCCCGTGAGCGCGTTCGCGGAGCTGTGTGCCAGCGCTTCGGGCACGGATTGCACCAATCCACATGGTACGCCGGCCAGCGAGAACTGCTCGATCCATTCGGCCGCCGTGTGCGTGCGCAGAATACGAACGAGCTGCAACACCAGACGCCCGCGATCCGTGACGCGGCCGGCGTTGCTGCGCCAGATTTCCTCGGCGTCCAGGCCGAGCACCTTCGCACAGTGCGCCCACTGCGCATCGTTGCCCACCGCCAGCACAAACGGTCGGTCGGCGGCGTCAAATAGCTGATAAGGGACCAGGTTAGGGTGCGCGTTGCCCCAACGCACGGGCGGTGAACCGGACACGAGGGTGTTCTGCGCCACGTTGACGAGGGCGGCCGTGGCGGAGGCAAACAGCGAGATGTGCACGTGTCGCTGCGCGGCGCTGAGGCGGGCCCTTCCAACCAACGCCGCGAGGATCGCCGCCGCCGCGTCCTTCCCGGCGATGACATCGACGAGCGCCACCCCGACCTTGCTCGGCGGTCCCGCCTCGGGACCCGTGATTGACATCCAACCCGATTCGGCCTGGACCACCAGATCGTATCCCGGACGCGCGCTTTCCTCGCCGAATCCCGAGATCGTGCACCAGATGAGACGTTGATGCTCGCTCAGCAAGGCGCGGGCATCGAGCCCTTTTCGCGTCAGCGTACCCGGGAGATAGTTCTCAACGACAACGTCGGCGTGGCTAACGAGCTGACGCAGGAGTTCCAGATCCGCCGGGACATCGAGGTTGGCGGTGAGGCCGAGCTTGTTGCGATTGATGCTCCGGAAGTAGGCGCTTTCCCCGTCCTGACCGAACGGCGGGCCCCAACCACGGGTATCGTCGCCGCCATCGGGGCGCTCCACTTTCAGCACGTCGGCGCCCATATCGGCGAGCATCATGGCGCAGAGCGGACCGGCGAGCACGCGGGAAAGGTCAAGCACTCGAATGCCAGAAAGTGGAGATGATTCGATTGTGTTGTTCATATGTCCCTATTATGTGTCTTATATTTTTGTCTTGAGCGTACTATTTTTACTTTCATCTGTTTTTGGATCGACTGGCGGCCGGAGAGAACCCGCTCCGAAAGAACGTTACCCTACCTTGCGTAGATGTCCAGAAATCATATAGTTACAGCGTTCTAGCTCGTCCCGCTCCGTGGTCGGTGTGCTGTCTGGCGCGACTACGGCGTTTGTTCGTGCCTTCACACAGGGCCTTCTGGGTCCTTGAGCGCCCCGTTCGGCCGACACCGTCGGCGTTGATCTGGTGGCAGGAGATGTTGAGTCCATGGCCGATACATCGCTGGATAGCGATTCGTCAGCAGAAGTCGAAACCCCAGCGCCAGCGTCGCCACCGCCGCGTCGCGGCCCAGGGCATCGCGGCGCTGACGCCAGCGATACGGCCGCCGAAATGGCGCGTCGGGCTCACGAAATCAGCCTTGAGGCCGGCAGTCGTATGTCGGGGTCAATGCGGGATGTCGTGCGCGCCGCCGCAGGGCTGAGCGCCTTCGCGATTGAAAGTGCGCGCGAACTCATCCACTACATGGTGCGTCGCGGGCAGATGAACGCCGACGAAGCCGACAGCCTGATCGCGGAAGCCGAAGCGGCGTATATCGAAAAACACGGCGCACTGCCGAAGCCTGAGCCACCAAAGCCCGCGCCCAAGCCGCAACCGTTGAACGTGCGTCCGCCGCAGCCGGCCACGCCCAAGCCAACGCCTGCTCCGCCGGCGCCGGCGCCGTTGGCCGCACCCGCCGAGCCAGTAGCCGAGGCTCCGGCGCACGAAAAAAAGGCCGCTATAAAGACACCCGAAAAACCGGTCGCCAAGGTCGCGGTTGAGGCTTCGGCCAAGGCGGAGCCGGAAAAGGCGGAGCCGGCCAAGTCGGTGGCTGCGCCGAAGCCAGCCCCTAAAACCGCCGTCAAAGGCGCAGCAAAGGCTGCGCCCAAGCCAGCGGCCAAGGCACCGGCGAAAGCTCCCGCGAAGGCTCCCGCGAAAGCTGCGGCGAAAGCTCCGGCGAAACCTGCGGCCAAGGCGCCGGCCAAAGCTGCCGCCAAAACCCCCGCCAAGGCCGCCAAGCCTGCCGCGAAAGCCCCGGCCAAGAAGGCGGCCAAGAAGAAGAAGTAGTAGTCGTGTCACGCGTACCGGCGCTCTCCGCGAGCGCTCCGACCCGCCTCGACTTTGGGGGTGGCTGGACTGACGTCCCGCCCTACCCCGCGGAGCGAGGCGGTTTCGTATGCGCCCTCGCCATCGAGCGACGCGCTCGAGTCACCCTGATGGCGCGCGCGCCCGGCGCCGCGCCGCAATCGCTGCCACTGATCGTGCAGGCAGCGCTCCGGAGAGCCAGCGCCGGGTCGCTGAATTCGTCGCTGAACGCGTCGCTTGACAGCGATTTCCCCGTGGGTGCCGGGCTCGGCGGCTCTTCCGCTGCCTGCGTCGCGCTGTCAGCGGCACTGGCCGCGTGGCGGGGAGAGTTACTGAGCCCCGCCATGCTGGCCGAACACAGTCGCGAGATCGAAGTGGAGGAGCTGGGGATCCCGGGCGGTCGACAGGACCACTACGCCGCCGCGTTCGGCGGTGCCCTCGCCCTCACGTTCGGGGATCGCGTCACGGTCGATCCCATCGCCCTCGACGAGCCGACGTGTGCGGCGCTGGAGCAGCGATGCCTCGTGCGGTACACCGGTGAGTCGCGCATCTCGGGCGATACCATTCAGGCCGTGCTCGATGCCTATCTCGCACGGACCCCGTCGGTTGTGTTCGCCCTCGACCGTATGGCGGCGCTCGCACGACTCATGGCCACGTCACTCACATTCGGCGACCTCGAATCACTCGGCGCACTCGTGGGTGAACATTGGGTGCATCAGCGCTCGCTGCATCCGGGCATCGCCACACCGCGCATTGATGCCATGATCACGCGCGCACTCGCTGCCGGCGCACTCGGTGCCAAACCGCTGGGTGCATCGGGCGGCGGGTGCGTGCTCGTGATCGCGGCGCGAGATCGTGTGCACGACGTCGCGGCGGCCATCGACGGACTCGGTGAACCGCTGCCTTTTCGCATTGCGCGGCGCGGCGTCGAGGTGACGCCGGTGCCGGGAGACAGTGGTCGGCCGTAACTGGCATTTGCGTGGGCCGTCAGGATCGCGCCTTCAGGTGACGATACGGGTTCACGGTGAGCAGTTCGCGGTGAACGGTGGCCGTACGGGCGACGTGCGTAGCGAGGGAGTGCACCGTCAAACGTTGACGTCACCCGGCTCGCCCCACCTTTCCGCGTACCGCACACACGAAGCGCGCACAGGCTATCATCTACGCATGTCCTCGCGCTTTCCCCTCGACCCGATCGCACTCACGGAAGCGCTGGTCGCCATCGACTCGCGAAATCCGGACCTTGTGCCCGACGGGCCCGGTGAGAGCGCGGTCGCACAGCGGCTCGCGGGCATTCTGTCCGGCTGGGGATTCGCGGTCTCACTCGATGAAGTCGCGCCGGGTCGACCGAATGTGATCGCGCGCATCGGCCCGACCGGACGCTCGCCGCTGATCCTCAACGGTCACCTCGACGTGGTTGGCACGGAGGGCATGACGCACGCACCGTTTGAGCCCGCGCGCCTGCATGGTCGGCTGTATGGTCGCGGTGCAAACGACATGAAGGGTGGCGTCGCCGCGATGTGTGTCGCGGCAGCACGCGCGGCCGCTCGTGGGGCACTGGCGAGTGAGATGATCATCACCGCCGTGTGCGACGAAGAGTATCGCAGCATCGGCACCGCAGCGCTGCTCGCACGCAATCTCCGCGCGACCGGCGCCATCGTCACCGAACCGACACGACTCGCGATCTGTCCGGCGCACAAAGGATTCGCCTGGTTCGACGTGGTCGTACACGGTCGCGCGGCGCATGGGAGCTGCCCCGATGTCGGCGTGGATGCGATTGCGCATGCCGGATTGTTGCTCAGCGCGATGGTGCGATACGAGCACGAGGTGCTGCGCACACGCACGCACGATCTGCTCGGCCATGCCTCGATGCACGCTGCCACCATCAGTGGCGGCACCGGATGGTCCACCTATCCTGATCGCTGCCATGTGCAGCTCGAACGTCGCACCGTCCCGGGCGAGTCGGCCGCCGATGTGCACGCGGAACTCGAAGCCCTGTGTGCGGCCATCGCGCAAACCCACGCGTCCTTTCAGGCGCAGATCACCATGCACACCGCGCAGCCGCCCAACGATGTGGCCGTCGATGCGCCGGTTGTACGCGAGATCGCCCGCGCGCTCGAGGCGCAAGGACACGCCGCGCCGATTGACGGGCTGTCGTGCTGGACCGACGCCGCGTTGTTGACAGCCGCTGGGATTCCTGCCGTATGCTTTGGGCCAGGCGACATAGCGCGCGCGCACGCGGCGGAAGAGTGGGTCGACGAAGCCGAGGTACAGGTCGCCGCAGATGTGCTTGAAGCAGTATGCTCCGCGTGGGGCCGGTAAACTCATTTCACACACATGCCCCGACTTTCCGTAGCGCAGTACGACATCCTGGAGCGCGCCATTGAACGCGGCAATCGCGTGGTCGTACGCCGTCGTCAACATGAATACGTGGTCGTCCCCGAACGCATCGCGTTTGACGGCGGTCGTGAGCAATTGATCACCCGTCATCCCACGACCGGCGACCGTCTGGTCTTTCAGCTCGACGAACTCGACGCGCTCGAGGCCGTGAAGTGAGTGCAGGGTATCCGCTCGTCGCCATCTACGCCGACGAGTCGTGCCTCGGCAACGGTAAATCGGGCGACACACCCGGTGGTGCCGGCGCACTCGTGGAATATCTCGGCCGTGATGGCGACGTGCGGCGGTTTGACCTGTGGCTCTCCGAGCCGAACACCACCAACAATCGCATGGCGCTGCGATCGGTCATTGACACCTTCGACGCCATTTCGCGCAAAGGCAATACCCTCAGCATCCGCTTCACCACCGATTCGCGGTACATCGTAGATGGTATGACGGAATGGGTACGTGGGTGGCGTGCGCGCGGGTGGAAGCGCAAGGCGGGTGCGGTGGAGAACGTGGAACTCTGGCAGGCGGCCGTGGCGGCGTTACGCCGCCATGAAGTGGAGTGGCGCTGGGTGCGCGGGCATGCCGGACACGCGCAAAACGAGTACGCGAATCACCTCGCCACCCGCGCCGCCGCCCAACAGGACGGGTCGAACGGAGCACTCATCAGCTCGGACTTCGACCGCTGGGTCGGCACACAGAAGCCGGGGAGCACAGGGGCACCGGACCCATTCCCAAGAGCGGAGGCGTTCAAGGCGGCGCCGGCGCTGTAACGCTGGCGACGCGATCAGACGTGACCCCGCCACCCGCTCAGGCGTCGGGAGTAGAAGGAACCACGACAAAACACCGTCGCCCGTCCACTCCGCACCGACCATGTTCAAGATCCTCTTCATCCTCGCGATCGGCGTGGCCATTGGCTACGGTTACGGTTGGAAGGATGCGCAGCAGAACGACAAGGCCATCTACGAGCGGCTCGTCGATCAGATCGGCGGGCACAATCGCGACCTTGTCGGCAACGATATCGACGCCAAGATGGCCACGTCCGACGGACGCTGACGTCGCGCGTCCACACACCATCATGGACGACCTCGACCGCCTCGCGTTCCGCGTTGCGCGCACTGTGCGCACCACCTATCCACATCTCCTCGAACGCGGCTTCACGCTGTCGGATCTCGAGGAGCGCCTGGCGCCCTTCCCTGAAGCGCGGCGCGAGATGGCGAGCAATGGCCCCGACGGCTACGAGCTGACCATTCTGCGACTGCTGGCCGGCGAACGCGGGTATCTCAGCGCCGACCCCGAGCTGCAGCAGGCGTGTCGTCGAGCGCTGCAAATGCCCTCGCCCACCGTCTCTATCGTACGCACGTGGGCCGGCAGCACGCTCATCCTGCGCAGCCAGGCCTTTATTCTCGGCGCCGAACGCACCAGTGGCGCCTACGCCGCGTCGGGCGGTGAGAGTGCGGCCCAAGCGGAACCGGAGCGCGTGGAAAGTCATGACGCGCGTTGCCACTGCCACTTTTGCGGCGGCTCGTTGCCGAGCGGCCGGTCGCTCACCTATTGCCCGTTCTGCGGACTCAATCTGACGGTGCGCCAGTGCCCGGCGTGCAGCACAGAGCTGGAGCGCGCGTGGCGGTTTTGCGTCACCTGCGGACGGCAGGCCGACGACGCGGATGCACGCATCGGCTCCGACACCGGCGAGCTCGCGGTCGTCACGAACGCCGGTACGCCAGTTGCTGGCGTCTTCACGGCGCCGAGCACTGAACAGCGGCGCACCCTGTGAGTCGCGCGCCGCTGCGCGTCGCGACCCTGCCCGGCGACGGGATCGGACCGGAAGTCACCCATTCTGCCGTCGCCGCACTTCGCACGATCTGTGATCGCTACGACGTCCCGCTTGAGATCGAAGCTCTGCCTTACGGCGCGACGTGGTATCTGGCAACCGGACAGGGGATGCCCTCGGGTGAACCGCAGCGTCTCGCGCGGTCATTCGACGCCATCCTGGCCGGCGCGCTTGGCGATCCACGCGTGAAGGACCACGAACACGTGCGGCAGATCCGGCACGCGCTGTTTGTACAGCTCGATCTCTTCGCCAACTTGCGACCGGCCCGTCAGCTGCTACCCGCGCTCTCGCCGCTGGCCAACGTGCGTGACGGACGCGCCTGCGTCGACATCGCCGTGATCAGCGAGAATCTCGAAGGCTTTCATCCCGATCGTGACCTCCGCGTGCGTGTGACCGATGACGAAGACGCGCACGTGACGGAGGAATGGCACACGCCGCACCTCGTCGCCCGGCTGGTACGTTTTGCCTTTGCCTGGGCGCGGCTGCGCGGACGACGCCGAGTGACCCTGGTTGACAAGACCAACCTGGTGCCCGCGCATCGCCTGTGGCGCCACGCGTTCAACAGCGTGGCCATGGAGTATCCGGATATCGCCCACGACGTGCGCCTCGTCGATACCGTCGCGCACGATCTCGTGCGTGCGCCGGAGCGGCTCGATGTACTCGTGACCACCAATTTGTTCGGTGAGATTCTGAGCGATCTCACGGCCGGACTCGTGGGCGGCCTCGGACTGGCCGCCAGTGCGAATCTGCACCCGGGCCGCTGCTCCCTGTTTGAGCCCGTCCATGGCAGCGCGCCGGATCTCGTGGGTACCGGGCGCGCCAACCCGCTGGCAGCGATCCGGGCGGCCGCGCTGCTCCTCGATACGTGCGGGCACCGGGCGGCCGCCTCGATGGTGGATGCCGCCGTTTTGGCTTCCTTGAATGCTCAGGTCACCACACCCGATCTTGGCGGGCGCGCCAGCACGGGCGCCGTCACCGATTACGTCGTGCGGTATCTGCGGACCTCGCGGCTGGAGCCCGAACCGGGGGCGTAAGGAGCCGCTTGACGAACGCCGCGGCATCACCCAGTCGGTGGTAGAAGGAACCGCTGTGGGGTACTGGTGACGTGTCTGCCACCAACGGCGCGCACACGCACCACAAATCGGATATTCTTCACTCATGCGCCCTTTCCCTGTAATTCCCGTTGCTCTTGCGGCCCTGCTCGGCGTCGCCGCCTGCGTGCCGTCCAGCCGCACCCCGGACGCGCTACCGTCCGCGCCCGCTGCGGCGAGGTGGCCGGTCAAGGTGCAACCGCACGTGGACCTCTGGTTGCACGGTTTTGGCATGATCACCACCGACACGCTGCCCGTGCCGCTGTTTCGCCGAGGCTATCGCGATTCGATGACGGTGATCAAGAACCGGGCGAACGCCTTCACCACGCTCGACGCCAACCGGCAGGAGCTCTCGGCGCGACTCGGGACCACGCCAGCGCTCGTGAACGCGCAGTTCCTCGTGTTCTCGTTCCCGGACTGGGAGTCTCTGTCTCGTGGAATTGATGTGTTCCTGACGGCGGAGGGAGATCCTCAGCGCAGTGCCGATCAGGCATCGGCCGCTCTCATCAGCTTCTTCCGGGCCCAGTTCCCCACCGTTGCCGACCGGCAGTGGCTGCGGCGGTTCTACGACGGACTGGTGGATGAGCGTGCCTCGTTCTACCAGGCCTTTTGGACGAACACCCAGCGCGAGCGCAACAACGTATTGGTGGCCGTCACCGCGCTGTGGGAGCAGCAATACCGCGACCGCTTCGCGCGTTTCCTCGCCAGCACGCAGCAGCGCAGTGGCGAAATGATCCTCTCGCTGCCCCTTGGCCCGGAGGGTCGCGCTGCGGGGGGTCGGGAGGGGCAGTCGCTCGTCGCCGTGCCGTTCCCCGGTCGCGTGGTCGACGCTCGGGAGGCGGTGATCGTCTTCGCGCACGAGGTGGTGGGGTCAACCGCCGGGTCGGCCGTGAATGACAATACCACGCCGGCGGAGAAGCGCAGCGGCGCGTCGGATCGTTTTGTGGCGTTCGCACAGGTGCGTGGCGGTGCGATCCTGCTCGAGAACATTGCGCCGGAACTCGTCGGGCCGTACGTGCGCTACTATCTCGCGCAGGGTGGACACCGCATCGGCGCCCTCGACACCAATGCGCAGCGCACCGCGGCGCTGGCGGCTGCCTATCCACTCCCCAAGGCCGTGCTTGATGGCATGACACGTCAGATAGAAATTGCCCTCGGTGGCATCTGACGTGACCACCGACACGACTCGACGGTTGGTTGCGTAGTACTCACCATGGACGACAACCAGAACGCCGTCACCAAGACAACGCCCACGGAGCGCGAGGCCCAACTGCCTCGCGCGGCGCTTGAGCGCGTACTCGCGCGTGCCGCCGAGTTGCAAACGCAGGGCGCCGACACCCCCGAGGTGATCAGCGAAGCGCGTCTGCTCGAAATCGGACGCGAAGTCGGCATCGATCCCGATCATTTGCGCCTCGCGATCGCCGAGGAGCGTGGGCGATCGCCGATGTTGCCCGACGAGCCCGGTCGCATCGCGCTGGCACTCGGCGATGCACACACGGCGGCGCAGCGCGCGGTTCCCGGATCGCCTGACGCCGTGCTGGCCGCGCTTGACCGATGGATGCAGCGTGAGGAGCAATACGCCGTGAAGCGTCGCTTCGGTACGCGCATGTCGTGGGAGAAAAAACGCAACGCGTTTGCGCAAATCACGCGTGGCTTGAATGGACGCAACTCCGATCTCTCGCGGGCCGACGAAGTGAGCGCGGTGGTCACGCCGGTGGACGGCGCACGATCACTGGTGCGACTCGACGCCGATCTGCGTCTGCATCGCAAAGCGCAGCGCGATGGTGTGATTGTGATGGGCGTCGTCAACGGCGTGGTGGCTGCGGCTTGGCTCACGCCGCTCGCCGTGCTCACGGCAGTGTCCGGCGCTGATGCCTCGCCGATTCCGTTTGCCGCCATGGCCCTCGGCGGTTTGGTTGCGCAGGGCGGCGTCAGTGCGCTCGTGTGGCGCGGTATCAAGAACTCGTTCCGTCAGGCCGTGGCGCGTACGCAGTTGCGGCTCGAACAGCTGCTCGACGCGCTGGAACATGGTGATGCCGGCTCACCGCCCACGCTGCTGGAACAGCTACGGCAAACGCTGATTCCGCCGGGGCTGCTGAAATAGCGGCGGAGCGGGTCACGCTGGATGGTCGCGTGGCGTCGGTCGTGATGGAAGCGGTGCGCGATTACGCGAACGCGAGCTCAAAGGCGCGACGTCGCACGCGCTCCACCAGTTTACGCACGGCCGCGTTGCTCATGACGAGCATCGGGCCGGCCATCAGCAGCGACTTCACTTCGCGCCGCGAAATTTTCACGGTACCGCCGGGCCGCAGCATCGCCGTGCTCTGCACCAGATCGCGCATCGTGGCGTAGGCAAACAACAGCGGAAGCAGGCAGAACAGCCGAATTGAAATCGCGCGCCGCGGAATGAGCAGCAGATAGGTACGCGCTTCGTCGAGATCATGCCACGCCAGATCGATCAGGCGACCGAGCGCCTCGCGATTCTTCGAAACCAGGTCGGGCGCCAGAATCCGTCCCTGCGTGCTGCCGTGCGCGCGCAGCAACTCCTCAGGTACATAAATGGAATTTTCCTTCTCGGCATCGGCTGCCACATCCTTGAGGATGTTCACCGTTTGCAATGCTTCGGCAAAGGCGCGGCAGCGCTCGCGCAGCACAGCATGGCGTTTCTGGCCGATGCTCGGTGCGTGCTCGAACCACAAGTCGGTGAGCATGTAGCCCACTGTGCCGGCGACATAGTAACAGTACTCCTTGTACTCCTCGAGCGTCTGAATGCGAATACCGTCCGGGTAGCGGTGCACGAACTTGTCCATGCCGACCACCATCTCTGTTACCCACGTCCGCACGACGTCCCGCGTCTTGTGCGGCAGCTGGGCGAAGTGTGAGTACACCAGATCGGCGTGATGCACCAGCGCGAGGTGCGCGGGTTCGCCGGCAAGTCCCGCCGCAGCCGACATGAAGCGCGCGACCGCCGTGGGATCGTCAAAACCGGCCAGCATTTCGCGGAACAACACTGCCTTTTGCTCCGGCGTGTGCCCTGGCGCGTCTTCCACCGTGTCGGCAATGCGGCAGAGCAGATACGCGTCGAGTACGGCCTGACCGAGATCGCCCGGCAACACCCGTATGCCCAGTGCGAAGGTGCGGGAGACCGCTGGCAGAATGCCTTCACAAAACCGTCGCGCGTCGCGTTGTGCGACGGCGGTGGCGATGCCGGGGTCGAGTGAAGGATCGAGGGTCACGGAATCTGGGTGGATTCGAACGGGTAGACGTAATACCGCCGCCGCTGCGGCACATTCTACAAAAGATACGAGCCCGAGCCCCCGCAGGTCACCTCCCCGCCTTGTTTCGACGGTGAACAGCGCACAGACTGCGGGATGCAGGTTTTCCCCGAGACGAGTGCCACTATCGACACGGACCAGTGCTCCCCCTCTCGGCCGAGTGGTTTTCGCGGCGCGTGGCGGAGCGACATTGCCGCCCGCGAGCTGTACGCTGAGGGCGCCGGTATCGCCCGCTGTGTACCAGCGGCCGTTGCGGTACCCGTCGATGCGGATGATGTGGCCACGCTGGTGGTCACAGCGCGACGTGACGGCTGGTTCGTGATGCCGCGAGGGTCCGGGAGCGGGATGGCGGCGGGCGCCGTCGGGCCTGGCGTGATCGTGGATCTCTCGCGGTTGATGGCCATCGGCCCCGTGGATGTCGTCGGGCAACGTGTGCGGGTCGAACCCGGAGCGCTGCGGGGCGCGATCGATGCGGCGGCGCGATCGGTGGGATTGCGTTTTCCGGTCGACCCCTCGAGCGGTGCGTTTTGCACCATTGGCGGCATGGTTGGTGCGAACGCCGCAGGGGCGCGCACGCTGCGGTTCGGGGCAACGCGCGAATGGGTGGCTGGCGTGGAGTGTGTGTTCTCAGATGGTGCGCGGGCGTGGATCCATCGCGATGCACCGGCACCGGTCGGCATCCCCGTGGTGCGCGCGCTGCTCGACGCAATCGATAGTACTCGTCGACACCTCGTGCCGAGCGCCCTGTCGCACGCCGGCGTTCGCAAAGAATCGTCCGGCTACGCAATCGCGGCCGCGCTCGACGTGCTCGCCCGGGATCCGACGGCCACCGGTGAGGCGCTGCTGGCGTTACTGGTGGGCAGCGAGGGCACACTGGCCGTCTTTACGGCCGTCGAACTCATGCTCACGCCCGTTCCCGGCGCTACCGCCACCGTGCTCGCGTCCTTTCGTTCGCTGGAAGCGGCGAGCGTGGCAGCGACGCGCGCGCGGGAAGCCGGCGCGTCGGCCTGTGAAATGCTTGATCGCACGTTTCTCGAGATCGCCGCACGCGATGGTGCACTGACGGTGTCCCGGGCGGCCGAAGCGGTGTTGCTGGCCGAGGTGGAAGGGCGAGCGCCGGCCAGTGCCCGTGACGCAGCGCTGCTGCTCGGACGCGCCTTCACGCGTGCCGGTGCGTACGAGGTAACCACGGCGTCGTATCCGTTGGCGGAAAAGCAGTTGTGGGCGCTGCGACATGCGGCGAGCCCGATTCTCTCGAAGCTCGCGCCGCGGCTGCGCTCCATGCAGTTCATCGAAGACGGCTGCGTGCCGCCGGACCGACTCCCCGAGTACGTGCGCGGTGTGCGTGACGCGTTGAGTCGGGCGGAATGTCTGGGCGTGATTTTTGGGCACGCCGGAGACGCGCATGTGCATGTAAACCCGCTGGTTGATGTGACACGGCCCGACTGGAAGCAGCGCGTGCGCGGACTGCTCGATGACGTCTGTGCGCTCACGGCGCAGCTCGGCGGTACACTGGCCGGCGAACACGGCGACGGTCGTCTGCGCGCCTCGCTGTTGCCATCCGTGTGGAGCGCGGATGCGCTGACCGCGTTTCGGGTGATCAAACATGCCGCCGATCCGCACGGTGTGTTGAACGTGGGTGTGAAGCTCAACACCGTGCCGAGTGATCCACTGTTGTCCCTTCGGCACGATCCGGATGCCGCACCACTGGGCGCGCACGCGCGCGCGACCCTCGATGCCATTGAACGTGATCGCGCCTGGCACCGCTTTCGCCTGGCCGCACTCGATGACGCCGTCGTTCGCTGATATTCCTCCCCGCTGCTTCTCCGCCGTCTCACTCACCATCATGCTGTGTATCTCTACGCCAAGATTTTTCATCTCGTCGGTATGGTGTCCTGGATGGCCGGCCTGTTCTACCTGCCGCG
>Ga0105045_10003681_pt1 | contig 13220 bp, 12 predicted proteins | sample MAT02_FD_78089 | JGI IMG/M metagenome (GOLD analysis project Ga0105045, IMG submission 78089) | Freshwater microbial communities from Lake Fryxell liftoff mats and glacier meltwater in Antarctica - MAT-02 (megahit assembly) | ecosystem: Environmental > Aquatic > Freshwater > Ice > Liftoff...
TGTTATCCTTGAAGTAAAAGATTCCGGAGAGCCATCGCTCTTTTCTTACCGGAGAATTGTATTAACTAATGAATGAGCCCATGTTGATTCGGAGGGATCTGAATTAATTTTGAAGAACTTTTAAAAGTTGAAATATGCATATGAAATGATGAGTTACCTGGGTTCTATAAAAAGTAAGGTAATTCAAAGATTAATAATAGTGGAATAGATAAAAACAATATAACTAAAGTAGATAAAATATGAAATACACGTTACTTCTGATTTTAAGTTTTTGCTTCTGTGCAAATAGTAATGCACAAGATAGTAACCAGCGAGACAAATTTAGAGTCGTCATAATGACCGACATGACGCATGACGATGGGAACTCCCTCATCCGGTATTTATATTATGCTCCGTATTTTAATACAGAAGCTATAATTGTCACACAGCAACTTCCTGATTATAATTATAACCATGAAGGGCCCTGGAATAAAGTCACGAATGTATTAACGGCATATCAAAAAGAATATCCGCAGCTAAAGAAACACCATCCTGATTTCCCAGAGTACGAAAGTCTTTTGAAAGTAACAAAGAAAGGCAGGGGTGCTTTGCCAATTATATGGCTTACCAACGAAAAGAAATTTGCAAGAGAAATTGCCGGACGACATGTCGAAAGTACTTGGGGAGATATTCGTTTTCATGATTGGATTGGTGAAGGAAATAACCCCAATGGAGAGTCTAAAGACTCTGAAGGAAGCGAATACTTGCAGGAAATTTTTGATAAGGATGATGACAGGCCGATCTATGTACAGATGTGGGGAGGGCCAATTACCTTTGTTCAGGCGCTTTATCGCTACAAGCAGCGCAATACAGACGAGAAGTTTCAAACGCTCATGAAGAAGCTTCATGTATACGGCATTTTGTTGCAGGACATCACATTTGACTACATGATTGACCTGGACAAAAGAAAAGCTTTGAGTTGCGACAACATGGGTACTACTACTTCAACATATAAAGGAGAACGTGTTCATCCAGGATGGCTATTAAACGATGCAGGTCATTTTTGGAGATATCTGTCAGTCATGAAAGAAACCGATGTTAAAGGCCATGGTGCCATGTCTGCACATTATGACCATGGCGGGGAGGGCGATACGCCTGCATTTTTATATTTGATAAGTGCAAAAATGGGCCTGAACGATCCCCTTGATCCTACGCAAGGGAGTTGGGGGAATATGTTTAAACCCATGGGGCCTGAATTTCCAAAGAAGTATTTTGAAACCTGTAAGGTTGATAAAAACGAGTTGGAAAGATGGATTCCTCAAGTAAAAAATAGTTTTTTAAATCGTCTTCAATATTCTCTGAAAAACCCTGACGAAGTAAATCATGAACCCATTGCCGTAATAAATGGAGATAAGAGTAATAACCTTATTAAACTTCAGTTAAAACGAAACAAGAAGATAAAGCTTGATGCATCGGCTTCCACTGATCCGGATGGTGATACAGTTTCATACAATTGGTTTTTTTATAAAGAAGCCAGTGATTATACCGGAGCAATTTCTATTAAAGATCCTTCTTCAGCCATTCAAAGAATCACTTTACCCAAGGATATCGGCAAAAAAAGTATTCACCTTATTTTGGAAGTGACAGATAAAGGTTCGCCTGAATTGGTGTCTTATCGAAGGGTAATTTTATCTGCTCGGTAAATTAAACACCTGGCCACATGACGTGTGCTGTTTTTGACAATAATAAATTTAAAGACGCTCAAGGATGAAAATCATAGCATGGTTCTTTGTCCTATTCATCTTTTCTTATCAGGTTTTTTGTCAAGGTTCTAGTCACCGGCCAAGGGTCGTAATCTCTTCAGATTTTCCCCCTATAGATGTTATACCGGGTACACTTAATTATGGAGCTCCTGAGAAGAAATCCGATCCGGATGATATCCAGTCAATGATCCGGTTTTTAGTGTACTCGAATGATTTTGAAATTTTAGGATTAATTGCAGCTTCAGGAACGCTGGCAAATATTGCCAACAAGCAAAATATCTTCGACATTCTGGATGTATATGACAAAGTTGATGATAATTTACGAAGACATGATCCTGCATATCCTTTACCTGATGACTTGCGAAAAATAACAAAACAAGGTCTCTCCGGAACCTATGCAACACCATGGAAAGAAATTATTGGTGAGGGAAAGGACAGTGAGGCTTCTGACTACCTGATTGATCTATTGAGACAACCGAATCCCGCTCCCATTTGGTTTTGCTTCTGGGGAGGCACACAAGAACTTGCACAAGCTCTTTGGCGAATAAAACAACAGAATGACGAGAAACAATTAATGAATATTATTTCAAAAATCAGAATATTTATGATTGCTCAACAGGATGGTACCGGACAATGGTTGATTGATAATTTTCCGGACATGTTAATCCTTGTAATGCAAAATGCTTATAAAGGTTTTTTTTATTATGGTTTGGGTGCAGATCCAAAGCTTGGGGATAGTGCATGGGTCAGCAAACATATCAGAAATAACCACGGGCCTCTTGGAGGAATTTATCCTGAGAGCGGATGGGATCATACAAAGAAAGGTGTGATAGAGGGAGATACACCATCATTTCTTTATGTACTAAGTGGCGCAATGGGATTAAGCGATCCGGAGAAGCACTGGTACGGTGGATGGGGCGGAAGTTTTAAAGCTGATTCTTTAAAAAAGAATCTTTGGGTTGATTCGGATAGAGGCCCTAAAGCAATTAGTGAATGGCAATATTCAAGACAAAATGATTTTGAAGCACGAATGGACAGGTGTGTAAAAATTCCTTCAAGATCGAACCATAATCCTATAGCAATAATTAGCAAAAAAACCACAAAAGACATTATTCATATTGATGCAAATCCCGGTCAGCAATTATCCTTAGACGCCTTAGGATCTCATGATCCTGATGGCAATTCAATTTCATATTCCTGGACGTACTATGTAGACGCCAGTACTTATAGCGGGTTATTGAATTTTACTCATTCTAAAAAATCAAAGCTCTCTTTTACTGTCCCAAAGGATGCAGCAGGAAGTATCATTCATATCATTTTAGAGGTAAAAGATAACGGACGCCCAAGGCTTTCAAGCTTCCGGAGGGTAGTAGTTAGGGTAGGGCAATAGGGGACTTGTTGCTACCTAAGCACAGCATGGAAATCAATCGATACTAAAAAGGCTTGAAATAGTTTGGAGTTCATTACCAGAAATAACAGGAGTTTAAATGGCTCCCATTTAAATAAAATGAATAGTTCAAAGACATGATAAATTGTATCAATAGAATTCAGCATCAAGCTTCCAATTTTCCACAAGATTGCTCTTGCTTCAAATGGGTTTGGGAAAAATTTCTTGTATTGTATAACTAACGATAAGATGCCAGCGTTTCAAATTTGTTTGGAAAACCAGATGCCCAAGTATACACAGATTGTAAATGCTGTGATACATGCAATACGCCGCGGTCATTTAAAAAAAGGACAGCGCATTTCCTCCATCAACGAACTTAGCGATGAGTACCTGATTTCAAGAGCAACAGTTGAAAGAGCCTATACCATTTTAAAGGAACAAGGCACGATCGTCCCTTTGAAGGGCAAAGGTTTCTATATAAATAACATAAATGTAGACCAGCCCTCCAAGGTATTATTGCTTTTCAACAATTTCAGCCATTACAAAAACCAGGTTTATTTAGCCTTTATTAAAACGCTGGGCCCAAGAGCGACTGTAGATCTCAAAATTCATCATCTTGATATTCAGATTCTAAAAACTCTGGCTGAAACTAATATGCAGGAATATGACTACATCGTTTTAATGCCTGATTTTTATGAACAAACAGAACAGGAAATCAATTTCATCAAAACTATTCCTTCCGAAAAACTATTGATACTGGACCGACGCATCGCTTATTACAAATGTGGGGCCGGCTGTGTATACCAGGACTTTGAAAATGACATCATTGATGCATTGGAAAACGGGCTTAATCTTTTAAAAAAATATTCAAAGCTCTATTTCGTTCATTCGAACATAATTCCTTTCCCTCCGGAAATGATAAGAGGATTCCTTAGGTTCTGCATGCAAAATTCTTTTCGCAGCGAAGTAATTTGTGATGTAAATGCCGATACGACGGTATGTAAAGGAGATGTTTTCATCGTCACTGAAGAAACCGATTTGGCCTCCTTGATAAAGATTTGCATGCTTAAAGGCTATAAGGTGGGAAAAGATGTAGGGATTATTTCTTACAATGAAACACCTCTTAAAGCAGTGTTGTTGGATGGCATCACCGTAATTACAACAGATCCTGAAAAAATGGGTGAATCAGCAGCAAATTTAATTTTAAACAATAGCCAGGAAACTATTAAAAACCCGTTTGTATTTATTAAAAGAAAATCGCTGTAAATTATTTCCAGAGTTCCTTGCTTTTAGCAGAAGTTGTCAGAGGCTACACACCCATCAATAACCTTCTTAAACAATAGATAATCAATAATTTATTAGATCAACTAATTATGAAACTTAAACCAAACCAATTAAAAAAGGGTATTCATTTTTCATTCGTGATGCTGATTTTCTTTCTCAGCAGTTGTGCTACACAACATCGAAAAGATCATGCACAAAACAATAAAGCTCTCACTATTGCCGACAGGATTAGAAAGTCTAATGTAGTCTATAATGTTGCCGAATTTCAGAAGGGTATCATGCATGTACCACCTTACATTGCCAATGGAATTGTAGGGGGTTGTTTTGATCATATGGGTTTTCAAAGCCTTCCCCGAAAGGGAGTACCCAATGGGAGAACTGTATTCGGCTATATCGGACATTATTATATGCACAAACCCACCACGCGGCAGGCGCAACTTCCGTTGGCTTACATTCAAGCTGAGTTTGCAGATGGCAGTACCATAATGAACATGATGGATTCAAAAGACTATCGGCAGGATCTCGATATTTATAACGGTGTACTTACAACCCACTACGATCTTAACGGATCCACTACCATTACCGCCTTCGCTCACCAAACCATTCCCGGATTGTTTGTCATGAAGATCAATCGTAAATCCAACTCACCTGAAAAAGAAATGGTGGTGAAAATAAATTGTGAGGCGGCATCCATTCAGCAGGCTAACATCGGATGGCCACCTGAACCAGTTAAAATTCAATACAAAGTGAAAGGCAATGTGGCTGACATTGTTTCATCCACAAACATGGTTAATACAAAATGGATGGTGATTGCCGATAATCCCATTCAGCAAGAAGGCGATGTATTGAATATCCGGTTAAAGAATGAAGAGAATATAATTAAGATTTTTGTTCGCCACAAAGGTAAAGATGAAACCGAAGCTGCTGATGCTTCTTATGCCGCCTTATTAAAAAGTCATACAGCAGAATTTGAAAAAAACTGGGAGCGTTCATGGATTGATTTCCCCGAAGAAAAATCACATCACATCTGGAATAGAGCCAACTATTATAATCTAAGCAATTTTCCTGTCGTGCCTGCAAAAGCGCTTATCCCCACAGGAATGAATACTAATATATGGGGTTTCACATTTCCGCAGGATGTGTATTACGTAGCGGAGAATTTGTTAAGAAGCGGTCACTTTGATCGATATAAAAAATCAATGAAATACTGGCTTGATATTCTTCCTGAAGTAAAGAAGTATAGTCTACGTACAATGAATGTTGAAGGGGGATTTTATCCGTGGACTCCGCCTTTCGGGCAATGGGATGAGTTTGAGAAGAATGGAGTAGTTGGAAACGACTCTTATGAAATTCATAATCCTGCTTATGTATCTGCTATGGTGTGGCATTATTATCAGCGCACAGGCGACAAAGAATTTCTGACGGAGTACTTTCCGATTATGGAGGAAGTGTGGAAATTTTATTCGAACGTAGTTCATAAAAATGCACGTGGCACTTTCGATGTTGATCATCACAAAGCCGCAGGGCAAGACGAGGCCTCAAGGTTGGAAAGTTCTAAGAACTTGCTTTGTGCATCTTACAGCGCAGAGTATAGTGCCCGAAATTTTATAGAAGCTGCTCAACTGGTAGGTCATTTTGATAAGCCTCTTTACGATCTGGCCAAACAAATCCTTGATGCTGGGTTTGAACGTAAAACCTTGATGACTCCCTTTGGTTTTTATGCTACATACGAAGGAGACAACAGACCGCTCAATAGTCAGAAACATCCTGTACAACTGAATGCAATTACATTTTGCCCTATGGGTGACCTGGGAACGGCCGCACCTTCTTTAACCGCACATCAGAAGAGATATGATCTTACCATCAATGCGAAGAAACCGATCTCCATGGGTTGGACTTTTGCAGCATTTGCTTTAGCATCGAGCAGGTTAGGGCAACCTCAGGAATTTACGCGTGATATGAGTGCTGCGCAATACTGCGCTCATGCAGATCCACGTTGGATCCAATTTTATGAATTCACTTTTTGGGAAAGGTATACCTTGGCAACAGCCTATTATTTTCCAACACAAGGTTTGTATCAGCAAGCTTATACGGATGCGTTGGTGCAGGATTGGCAAGGGTATGTAAATATTTTTGCCTGTATGACCGATGAATGGAAGAAAGCGCCTCTTGCATTTAAAGGATTATATACATTAAACGGAGTTTCTGTAGACGGTAAATGGGATAATGGGAAGATTAATATTATGCTACATCCTAACGGAGCCTCAAATATTAAATTAAAAATTTCTACACTTACTGGTGCAATAAGTGTGGGCAGTGAAAAGAACAAATTGAAATCTTTTAATGCAGGGGAGATTGTAACATTGGAATTTGATGGGGATAAACCGATAAGGTTGTTCAACTAATACTAATCAAAGAGAAATTGGTAATGAGTTAGTGATGTAAATATTTTCAAAAAATATACAACGCATAAATAGCTTTGAGTGTAGGCTCCACGCTATTATTTTAACCTCTGTGATCCGGATTATTAAACCCAAAAAAAATGACAAGAGTATTGATTTACATGATTATTATAATTATTTCAATGGCAGGCTGCAAGTCGCAGGAAGCCAAGCCCAGGGTATTTGTATTTACCGATATCAATATTGATAAAGGCGATCCCGATGACCGGCAGTCGCTGGTACATTTGCTTTGGTATGCCGATGAATTACAGATAGAAGGCATTGTGAAGATCGTTTAGATGCGCAAGGCATGGAGGCATCCTTAATGGCCTTCGATGCTTACGCAACGAACTTTCAAAAGTATAGATTTGGTGAAAAAGGGTTTCCAAAGCCCGAACATCTTAAAAATATTCTGGCAAAAAATAGCGAGGGTGCCATACTGCGGTTGCACAAGGCTGCTATGTCAGGAGACGATGAACCCTTGTACGTTTTGATTTGGGGCAATATGTTCTATTTCGGAAAAGCACTGAAACAACATCCTGAGATTAAGGATAAAATAAGATTGATTACCATCGGAACGGGTTTGAAGTATGGCCCTGAAGACGAGGTAGCAGGAAAGGAAAATGTGTGTTTAAGAATATCTTGGATGGTTGCGTCTTTCTATTTTTCAATATTTACTAATTTATTTCATTTTACTTTTAATTTCTTCGTATATTTGCTATTATCTTTAAATAATGTTAGCAAATCACAGAAGAGAGAAGATTCTCGCGCTTTTAAAAGAAGATGGATCAGCTAAGGTATTTGATCTGGCCAGGTTATTTAAGATCACTGAAGTAACGATACGTCAAGACTTAGAAAAACTTGAAAAGGAAGGATTGATTATCCGCGAGCACGGGGGGGCATTTATGAAAGATGTGCCGAGCCAGGTAAAGGGCTTTACGCTTACTCACCAGGAAAACCTGGATAAAAAGGAACTGATTGCCAGGAAATGTCTGGAATTTATCGAAAGTGGCGACACGATCATATTAGATTCAGGATCTACTACCACAGAAATTGCAAAGCAACTGCGAGGGATGAAGCAACTAACTGTTATTACCAATGCCCTGAATATTGCTTTAATGTTGGGAGCCGAGACGGGAATTGAAGTAATTGTAACGGGAGGCGAGTTTAAACCTCCTACGCTCTCTTTAACCGGACAAAAAGCTGCTGATTTCTTTAAAGGTTTAAATGTCCAGAAGCTGTTTCTGGCCACCGCGGGAATCTCATTGAAGGCCGGATTAACGTATCCGAGCATTAGCGACCTCGTGGTGAAGAGAGCCATGATTGAAGCTGCGGACACAACTTACCTTGTTGCAGACTCCACAAAGATTGGCAAAACAGCTTTGGCCAGTTTGGGCGCGCTTGCCTTAATTGATTATATCATTACTGACCCAAATATAGAAGAAAAACATCGTCAGGTATTCGCAGATCACGAAATCGAACTCATTATTGCTACAAGTGAACATGAAAAATAATACAACCAAAATAACGCTAGGTGTCATCATCGGGAACCGCGATTTTTTTCCAGACAAACTAGTCGGCGAGTGCAGATTTGACTTACTAAGCGCTTTTGAAAAAGTAAACGTGAGGCCTATAATTCTGGAAGAAAGCGACACAAAATTAGGTGGAGTAGAGACTTTTCAGGATTCACAGAAATGTGCGGGTTTATTTAAAAGATTTGCGGACGAGATCATGGGCATCGTTGTGGTACTTCCCAACTTCGGTGATGAAAAAGGGATTGCGGAAACAATCAAGTTGGCAGGCCTGAACGTACCGGTGCTGGTTCAGGCTTATCCGGATGACCTTAACAAAATGGATGTCGCACGTAGACGCGATGCCTGGTGCGGCAAAATTTCTGTTTGTAACAACTTTTATCAGTACGGTATAAAATATACGCTAACCACCAAACATGTGGTGCATCCTTCCGACCCAAGTTTCATTGCTGACCTGAACAACTTTGTGGCTACTTGCCGGGTTGTAAGAGGATTGCGTACCGTCAGAATCGGAGCAATAGGCGCGAGGCCGGGAGCGTTTAATACTGTGCGGTACAGCGAAAAAATTTTGCAGCGCAATGGCATCTCGGTTGTTACCGTGGACCTATCACACATCCTTGGTCATGCCAATCGTTTGACCATTGAAGATAAAAGTGTACAGAACAGGATAGATGCCATTCGCTCATATACGCCAACAGGCCGCACACCAGCGGACAGGCTGTTACAGATAGCCAAATTGGATGTTGCGCTGAACTTTTTCATGGAAGAACATGCGCTGGACGCTACCGCCATTCAATGCTGGACATCTCTCCAGCAGAACTATGGTTGCAACGTGTGCACCAGCATGAGCATGATGAGTGAGAACATGCTGCCCAGTGCCTGCGAAGTGGACGTAACCGGTACCTTAAGCATGTATGCCATGCAACTGGCTTCAGGTTCACCCAGTGCACTCGTTGACTGGAATAACAACTATTCCGACGATGAGGAAAAGGTAGTATTGTTCCATTGCGGCAACTGGGCCAAATCCTTCCTGCCGGATATTGAAATTTCCACAGCACCAATTCTTGGTACGACCGTCGGAGAAGAAAACACCTATGGCGCCTTAGCCGGACGTACACCTGCTTCACCGCTTACCTATGGAAGGATTAGTACTGATGACCCGAAGGGAATCATGAAGGCCTATATAGGCGAAGGAGCCTTGACAGATGACCCTTTGAACACCTTCGGTACAAGAGCGGTCGCACAGATAGCAAACCTGCAAGGACTGATGCATTTTGTCTGCCGAAATGGCTTTGAACATCACGTAGTGATGAATGCTTCCAAAACAGCGGGCATATTGAAAGAAGCCATGGGTAACTACATGGGCTGGGAAGTGTACCATCACGACGAAAAAGGAGTACTGGCATCATCCCAGACATCAATTTTAAATCATTCAATCCTCCAAAATGTCTGAGCAGGACTTAGCCGGAAAATCAGTTGAATACAGAAAAAATATACTCAAATATATCTACCATGCCAATGCTGGTCATACTGGCGGCAGCTTATCCTGTATTGACATTTTGAATGTATTATACAATCACGTGATGAATGTTTGTCCGGAAAGTTTTGCCTCACCTGACCGAGACCGGTACATTCAAAGCAAGGGGCATTCGGTGGAAGCACTTTTTGTGGTATTGGCGGACAAAGGTTTTTTCCCGGAATCAGATTTGGAGACCTTGTGCAAATACAAGTCGCACTATATCGGCCATCCTACCAGAAAAGTAAAGGGTGTAGAGCAAAATACCGGTGCTCTGGGACACGGCTTGCCCATCAGCGTGGGTACGGCCATTGCCGGGAAGTTGGACGAAAAAAGTTTTCGTGTCTTTACGCTGCTGGGAGATGGAGAATTACCGGAAGGCTCAAATTGGGAAGCGGCTCTTACCGCTGCACATTATGGTCTTGATAATCTTTGCGCTATTATTGACAACAACAAGTTGCAGATTACCGGTCCCAATGCTGAGGTGTGCAACACAGACCCCATTGATGCAAAATTTGAAAGCTTTGGTTGGGCTGTACGCCACGTTGATGGTCATGATTTCGAGCTGTTGAAGGAGACATTTGATAGTCTTCCTTTCACCAAAGGCAAGCCAAGCATGTTGATTGCGCATACCGTGAAGGGAAAAGGAATCAGCTACATGGAAAATGTGCTCAAATGGCACCACGGTGTACCGACCGAAGAGCAATACCAGGAAGCTTTGATGGAATTGGATAATTCCACGGGCACCGTACCGGATGATTTCTGATTTCTGATTTCGAATGCCGGAGGTTTCCAAATACGAAGGTGCTATAATGCGAAAGATTCCGAAATCCCAAATATTGTCGTCGTATTTCTAAGAGTTAAAACAACATATTCGTGGATACACACATTGAAAAAGAATTAGGAGTTGAAACAGTCAAAGCAAACCTCGACGTGTTCTCAAACACACTTTATCAGTTGGCAGAGGCTGACAAAGACATTGTCGTTGTGACCAGTGACTCCCGTGGTTCCGGTAAACTGACACTGTTCGGACAAAAATTTTCAAAACAAATTGTCGAAGTCGGAATTGCGGAGCAAAACCTGGTGGGTGTGGCTGCCGGCCTTGCTTCTGCCGGTAAAAAAGTATTTGCTGTTTCTCCCGCCTGTTTTCTTACCGCACGTGCGCTGGAGCAGATTAAAAATGATGTGGCATATTCCGATAATCCGGTAAAACTTATCGGCATCAGTGCAGGGGTGAGTTACGGCGCTTTAGGCACCACGCATCACAGCTTGCATGACTTTGCAGTGTTACGGGCAATCAACAATCTGATGGTGGTAGCACCTGCTGATAACTTCGAAACAGAACAAGCCATCCGAAAAGCTGCTGACTTGAATCATCCGATTTACCTGCGCTTTGGAAAGAAAGCAATGCCACTGTTAAAACCGGCGGATGAAGATGATTTCGAATTTGGTAAAGGACGGATCATCAAAGAAGGCGGGGATGTGGCTTTTGTTGCAACGGGTGAAACGGTTTACCCATCACTGCAAGCGGCCGAAAAGTTGGAAGCAGAACACAACATTCGTGCAACCGTGATTAGCATGCATACGGTGAAGCCGTTGGATTATGACTTACTCGCTGTTATCGCCACTACTGGTAAAGCTATCATCACCGTAGAAGAGCACATGGTTTATGGTGGTTTGGGTGAAGCCTGTGCGTCTTTTTTGCTTCAGAATGGCTACTGCAATCCTTTTCAAATTATTGCCATTCCTGACGAATACACCGTAACCGGTTCGCAAGCGGAAATATTGGCCCACTACGGTATTTCCAGTTCCGGTTTAGCTGAAACCGCCTTAAAACTTTTAAAAAGAAGGAACGATTAATAGCTCGTGCACTTCGAACGATTATTCTATATGAAAAAGAATGTAAAAAGATTTTCCTTCTTATCGCTGTGGCTTGTGCTGCTCTTTTTCAGCAACTGCAAGAATCGCTCTACTGCAGGCGATGGGCCAAAGAAAGTTGCCATTATTGTTTCGACACTCAACAATCCGTGGTTTGTTTTTTTGGCAGAAACGGCAGCGGCGCAAGTGCAGAAGTTGGGGTATGAAGCAAAGATTTTTGACTCCCGGAACAATACCGCCCTGGAAACCGAACATTTTGAAAATGCACTGGCTTCCGGATACAACGCAATTCTTTTTAACCCGACAGACGCCGATGGTTCTGTCTCTAATGTTAAAAGAGCGAAAGAGGCAAACGTACCGGTGTTTTGCATGGACCGGGAAGTTAATACAACGGATGGTGCTACTGCGCAGATTTTATCAGACAATTATTCCGGCTGCGTTGCTTTGGGAAAATACTTTGTGCAATCACTAAAAAAGAAAGGCAAATACGTTGAGCTACTGGGTTTGGTAAATGACAACAATACCTGGAATCGCTCAAAAGGGTTCCACAGCCTGGTTGATAATTACACCGGACTTGAGATGGTAGCTCAGCAAAGTGCAGAATTTGACCGTAACAAGGCAATGGATGTGTTAGAATCAATTTTGCAGGCTCACCCCAACATAGATGCTGTTTTTTGCGGCAATGATGCTATGGCAAGCGGTGCTTACCAGGCCCTGGCGGCAGCCGGTAAAACCAATGTGAAAGTGTTTGGTTTTGATGGAGCGGAAGACGTGGTGGAAGCAATCCGTAACGGAAAAATTCAGGCAACCGCCATGCAGTTTCCGCAAATCATTGCCCTAAGTGCAGCCAATTTTGCCGACGAATATTTTAAAGGCAAACGAGACTTTCCAAAGAAAGTACCAGTGGCTGTTGAATTGGTCACACAAAAAAATGTTGGTGATTATCTCGCCTACGGAAAAAAAGAAGAGAACAAGTGAGGGATATAAAATAGGTAAACTGCTGACTTAAACTTCACCGGAAACAACAAAAGCTATGCAAAAGAAAATGATTAAATATTCTCTTTCCATCTTACTTATTTTTTTGGTGGCCTTTAATTCCGTTTATTTTAAAAAACTGGATGAGGTAAAGCTTGCATCGTCCTCAATAGTGTTCGATGCAAGCACTTTTGCCCACAGTTTTTACAGCAACAAACTGCTTCCACATCTCGATAGTGCTATCAAATTAAACCAGTTGATTTCTCTGCTAAAATCGGAGGCGGACAAAACTTTTAAAGATTATTCACATGCATTCGCTATTGGCAACATCCGTTATTTTTTGGTGCAAGGAGAAGGCATGCTATTATTCATCAGGAGTTAAATCTAATCCCTTATTTAAGCGTCAGGGAGAACATTTTCCTGGGACGTGAGATAGTAGACAGATGGGGCTTTCTAAACAAGAAA
>Ga0105045_10003682_pt1 | contig 13216 bp, 15 predicted proteins | sample MAT02_FD_78089 | JGI IMG/M metagenome (GOLD analysis project Ga0105045, IMG submission 78089) | Freshwater microbial communities from Lake Fryxell liftoff mats and glacier meltwater in Antarctica - MAT-02 (megahit assembly) | ecosystem: Environmental > Aquatic > Freshwater > Ice > Liftoff...
CCGCACTCAAAAGCTTCGCGACGATGCGCTCAAAGGCGTCCCGGTCGGGGAACTTCCTCAGGATTTTTTCAGAAAAGGCTTTTTCACGGTGGTGGCTTTGAACTGCCGGCCGCGAATATCGATGTAAAGTTCGGTTCCGGGTTTGGAAAGGGCTGCTGGGAGGTAGGCCATGGCGATGCCTTCTTTTAGGGTTGGGGAGAGGACGCCGCTGGAGAGTTCGCCTACGGTTTCTCCCTCCGCATTTAGCACCGCGTAATGGGGACGCGGTGGCGGGCCTTTTTCGGTGACCTTGATGGCGGTAAGCTTGGTCTCCGGGCCATTTTGTTTTTGGGCGACGAGCACTTCCTTTCCGATGAAGTTTTCCTTTTCGAGATCGCAGAAAAAACCGAGTCCAGCCTCGATGGGCGATCGCTCCGGGGAGAGGTCGTTGCCATTGAGCGGGTAGCACATTTCGAGGCGCAGCGTATCGCGCGCGCCGAGACCGCAGGGGGTGGCTCCGGCGGAAATCGCAGATTCCAGAAGGATGGGGCCGTAGGCGGCGGGGCAGAACAGCTCGTAACCATCCTCGCCGGTATAGCCCGTGCGGCAGACGATTTCACCGCCGGAAGTCTTCGCGATTCCATTGCGGGGCGGGAGCTGCTCGGAGGGGAAAAGCTTGTGGAAAATTTCCTGTGAGTCCGGCCCCTGGATCGCGAGCCCCGCCCACTCATCCGATTCATTCCGTAGTGTAACACCTGGAGTGAGGTGTTTCTCCAACCACGCGACATCTTCGGGGATCATGGAGGCGTTGACGACGAGGAGGGTTTCGCTTTCAGAAATCCGGTATGCGATCAGGTCGTCGATCACCCCGCCTTTTTCATTAAGCATCAGGGTGTACTGGCCCTGCCCGGGGGCGAGCTTTGAAAGGTTGTTGGTGAGGAGGGAGTCGAGCCAAGCGATGTGTTCCGCCCCTGTGACAAAGACTTGCCCCATGTGGGAGATGTCGAACACGCCCGACTTCTCACGCACGGCGGCGTGCTCGTTGAGAATGGAGGTATATTGGACGGGCATGGACCATCCGCCAAAGGGGATGAGCTTCGCGCCAAGGGCAAGGTTGACGGCTTCAAGCGGAGAGTGGAGGACGGTTTCAAACACAGGGAAAGAGTGTGGTCGGTTAGGAAAGTCTCAAGGCGAAAAATCGGCCGAAACATTTCGGCATTTACCAGAAGCGTTTGCTGGGGAAGTCTTCCGCGAATGGAAATTTTGAACAAATGGGAGAGGAAGCTTGGCTGGATGTCGTTTCCCGGGCTGCTGAGATACTATGCGCTTTTCCATGTGCTGGTGTTTTTGCTTCAGATTGTGAATCCGCAGATCGGTAAGGTCTTAGATTTCGACAAAGCCAAGATCATGCAGGGAGAAGTGTGGCGGGTAGTGACCTTCCTTGTCGCGGACAGCGGATCCGGCGGGCTGGGTGCCTTCGGCATGCTGTTTCTGTTTTTCATGGTGATGATCGCCTTCATGATGAGCGATGCGCTTGAGGGTGCCTGGGGTGTGTTCCGGGCTTCCATGTTTTACTATGCCGGGTTCGTCGGGCTTTTGGCTGCGAATTTCCTATACCCGGTGCCTATGCTGGGAAGCGGGTTATTTGTTTACACCTCCACTTTCTTCGCCTTTGCCACACTTTTTCCAAAGCGTGAATTCCTGATGTTTCTGGTCTTGCCGGTGCAGGTGCGTTGGATTGCGATGGTCGTAGCGATTCCCCTTGTTCTGGTTCTTTTTTCCTCACCGCTCTACATTGGTTATGTGGTTCTCGGCTTCGCAAATTACCTTCTGTGGGCGGGCATTCCCGCCATGAGGGGGCAGGCACTCGTTGCGGGATCCGCCGTGCGGAAAAGGAAATTTGAGAAATCGAAGCTCGGCGATGAGAGCTCCTTTCACCGGTGTGAAAAATGCGGTAGAACCGAGGTTTCGGATCCCGAGCTAGAGTTCCGCATTTCCGCAAGCGGACACGAATATTGCGACGAACATCTGGGAGACTAAAATTTTTCTTTATCGCCGCTCTGTGATGTTCACATTCGGAACTCATGATGAAATACATCGGTATAGCGGTCCTCGTCCTCCTCGTTACGGGGAGCTGGTTCAAGTTCCACCAATCCGGCAACGGTGCGAGGGAGATGCAGGAGAAGATCGAGATGCTATACAATGAGGGCGATGCCGAGGATGAGGTGCCGGCGCTGAAGACGGAACTAAACTCCATGGAAGGGGAGAGGACGTTCAATGGGATCCTGCTCTCGTTCCTGAGCGCTGGGCTAGTGGGGATTGTTTTTGTGGTATGGCTGCTGCCGATTTTAGCCCACAAGCTCACTCATGCAGTGTATGACAGCGGTGAACAGGTGGAGACTGATCCTTTCTATGCGGCTCGTGTGATGATGGCGCAGGGTGAGTGGGAACAGGCGATTGAGGCATTTAAGCTGGGTGCCCAGCAGGATCCGCTGAACCGGATGCCGTGGGTGGAGATCTCGAATATCCAGAAAACTCATCTTGAAGATTCTCTGGCTGCCATCGCGACACTCCGCGAGGCAATCCAAGAGCATGAATGGGAAGAAGACGATGTAGCGTTCCTGATGTTCCGCCTTGCGGAAGTTTACGACGAGAACGCCGAAGACCGCGCGGCTGCCGCTGCAATCCTAGAGCAGGTGATGGAGCAGTTCCCGGATTCACGACATTCCGCAAACGCCCGCAGCAAGCTGCACGAATGGGGCATGGCCTAGGCCGCAGATGACACGAGGACTCAGGCGGTTTTGGGTGAAACGACCGCTGTTCGTGCTGGCGGCTGGGCTGGTCGTGATCGCCGCTGTCGAAAGCCGTTGGCCCGGATTTTCGTGGATTGCCGGCTTGGCTCTGGCTGCTCTGGCGGGTGTTTCCGGAGGATGGCGGGCGGCGCTTTCAGCATGTCTGTTAGTGATCCTCCTGATTGCCGGGATCCGATGGCAGGACGGAATCCAAGCGGCGGATGAAGCCCGGTTTGCCAAACTTGGTATCAGAGCCGTCGAAGCCCGCCTTACGGAAGACGCGGGGGGTGGGCCGGAAATATGGTCGGCCGTTGCCCGTCTTCATGGCGCGGATTTCGAAGGGAAACGTGTGAACTGGATCGGGACAGGGGAACCGCCTCCCGCAGGGACGGTGCTGCGCGCCAGCGGGGTCTTCGGCGCTCTCGAATCCGGGCGAAATCCGGGGACAATAGACAGGAGCGAGCGACTCAGAAACCTCGGGGTGGTGGCGACATTTCGTGCCAGCGAAATGCGCACCGAGCAATGGATCGGGCCGGTTCCCGCAAAAGCAGCGGCTTTCAAAAAGGGGTTTCGCGAAGGCATTGTCGCCGGGCTGGATGAGGAGGGTATCGAGGCTAAGACGATACGCGCTGTGGTTCTGGGTGAGCGCGCGCGAGATTCTTTGGAGCTAGTGGAGAGCTTTCGGAACAGTGGCACGCTCCACGTCTTTACCGTCAGCGGTCTGCATGTCGCCATGCTTGGGACCATCGTGTGGTTTATTCTGAAATGGACGGGCGTGCCCCGGCGCTGGGCGATACCGGCCATCATCGCCGCGATGTTCGGATACGTCTGGCTCACTGGAAATGGGCCCGCTGCCATTCGTGCCGCGTGGATGGGCACCGTGTTCCTCGGCGCGTTCGCGCTGCGCAGACGCGCCGATCTGCTCAACACCCTGGGTGCCGTGCTCGTCATCGCGATGCTCTGGGATCCCCGCGTGATCCGCATGCCGGGTGTCCAGCTTTCCTACGGAGTTGTCGCAGCCATCGGATTGCTGACCGTGTTCACGAGGAAATGCTTCGAGTGGATCGCTGTGGAAGAGGATTTTCTTCCCGTGAGTGAAACCAGTTGGTGGCAGCGGAAATGGCTGGGTTTCCGCAGGGCAGTGGCAGATAGTCTTGCGGTTTCCACCGCGGCATCGATTGGCTCCACGCCACTCACTGTTTTTCATTTCGGCCTACTCACGCCCATCTCCGTGGTCGGGACAGTAGTGCTGGTGCCCCTTGTTTACGTGTTGCTCTCCGCAGCTCTGCTCTCGGCTTTCGTGAATCCGATCTGGAAGGACGCTTCCATTTTCCTCAATCAAAGCAACGCCGTCGTCGCGAGAAGCTGCGTGGATGCCGCTGGATTTTTCGCCTCACTACCCGGAGCCTCCAGTTCCGTGCGCCTTCCCACCAAGGACACTCTCATCATCTACGATCTCCAATACGGCGCCTCCGCCGCCGGTTTTGCTCCGGCCGGTGGAAACGCAGCGCTGATTGATAGCGGTGGCAATTATAGCATGAAGAGCGAGGTCGGCCCTTCACTCCGGCGGCTCGGGATCTCGCCGGATTCCATCTTGTTCACCCACTCGGATGCCGGGCACGTCGCCGGCCGGGAACTGATGGAAGAGATGTTCCCGATCAGGCAGGTGGCGATGGGAATGGAGCCTCTAACAAAATCTGTCTCAGGGGACTGGAAAGAAGTTTCTGGAAAGGATGTGAGGATCGTGAAGCTTGCGAAAGGCGATCGCTTGGATCTCGGTGCAGGCGCCTTCGCCGAGGTTTTGTTGTCCCCATTCGATGGAACGGTCGGAGCCGTTGCGGATGACCGCTGCCTCGTTTTAATGATGCATTGGAAGGAATGGAAAATCCTCTGGCTCAGCGATGCAGGACGCCTGAGCGAAGCCGCCATGCTTTCTTCTGGCACGGATCTCAAGGCGAACGTGATCGTCGCCGGCCTGCACGAGACCGACTTCAGCCTCACCCCTGAGTTCCTCGAAGCTGTGAATCCAAAGATCATCGTGACGGGCAGGCCTGCGGGTTGCGAGATGGATTCCGTGCGTGAAATCCAACGGGAAAAATGGAGGAAGAAAGGGATACTCGTTCTTGACCAGAATCAGACCGGGGGCCTCACGGTCAATGCGGATGATGGCCTTGTCTTTAGTGGCTACGTCGATGGATCGAAAACCGTTCTCGGGCGTTGATCTTGGATCTAGGATGGCTTCACGCAGCGGATCCGGTGCATCGCCTTGCCCTCCGCCTCCCATTGAATCTGAAAATCGGTCTTCGGATAGAAAAAGGATTCGTCCGTCCACTGCCGGATTTCAAACAACTTGCTCGCCTCGATACGCTCCACGGCCCAATCGAAATACTCCTCGTGATCCGTCATAAAAAGAAACTCCCCTCCCACCTCCAGCGCATCGCGGACGGCTTCGAGAAATCCTTGCTGCACGATGCGGCGGCGGTTGTGCCGCACTTTCGGCCACGGGTCGGGGCAGAGAAGGTGGATACGCGAAACGGTTTCCGCCGGGAGCAACCACTCGACCACGTATTTCGAATCGAGCCGAAGGATGCGCGCATTTTCCAACCCGTTCCGCATGATCTTTTTCGAAACCTTCCGGCAGCGTCCCAGCAGTCTTTCCACCCCGATGAAATCCCGCTCCGGATGATGCCTTGCAAGATCGATGAGGAACGAGCCGTCACCGCAGCCGAGATCCATCTCCAGCGGCCTATCGCCGATACGGATCTCGTTTTCCTCAAGCCTGCGAAAGTAATGCGGCGGGACGAACTCGACTTCTGAAATAGGATCGCGGGGCAGGGTATTCATGGCGGATGCGGGGCGAGACTGGCGCATTGCGGAGCCGCAGTCGCGCTAATATTCCCTTTGCCCCGACTTACCATTCAATCCCAACACCTTCTTCCGGGATGAGAATCTTGTCGCTGATCCCGAGGCGGTCGGCTTCCGTCAGGAGGCGTTCGATAGGTTCTTCGAGAGCTTCGTTTCCAAGAGGAAAAGTCCCGTAGTGCATAGGGATGAGGACTTTCGCGCCCAGATCAGCGAAGGCGCGGACCGCCTGTTCCGGGTTCATGTGGACATCCCGGCCGCTGGGCGACTCGTAAGCACCGATGGGCATGAGGGCGATATCGATATTGTGGCGGTTCCCGATCTCGGTAAAGCCATCGAAATACGTGCTGTCCCCGCAGTGAAAAACACTTTTCCCACCGGCTTTCACGAGATATCCGCCGTAGTCGCGGTGGGTATCGTGCACATATCTCGAGCCCCAATGGTGGCACGGAGTGTGGATGATCTGCATGCCCTTGATCTCCAATTCGTCCCAGATCTTCACCTCATGGACAGCGGGAAAGCCGAGTTTTCTCACAAGTGAGGCGCTGCCCATGGGTACGACGATGCCGTCGCTCGACTGGAGGATTTTCAGGCTAGGCTTGTGGAGGTGGTCGAAGTGGGCATGGGTGACGAGGACGAGATCGACCAACGGGACGCCCTCAAGACGCAGACCGGGATGACGCTGACGTTTGACCGGGCCGTGCCACTTGGCCCAGTTCGGATCTACCACCACCGAATTTCCCGCAAACTGTAGGAAAAACGAGGCGTGGCCGATCCATGTGATGCGGACGCGGTCGCCTTCCGGAGGGGTAAGGACAGGATCCAGCATCGCGCCGCCCAGAGGTTTAAACATACCCGGCACGATGCGGTGGCGCAGGAATTTCGCGTTCCGTCCGGGCCAGCCCTTCTGTGGGGCGAGGCCCGAGTATTTGTTATCGGAGTGGTTTTTCATTATCAAATTCGCCGCATACTACACGGAACTGTAGCCGCTCGCAATTTTCTCCATCCAATATTCCGCCCGGGCGCGGAAACCTCTCTCATCCTGGGCGTAGAGGATGCCGCGGGAAACATTGATGAGGTCCGGGGCGCTCCGTTTCGCGGCGGCAAGCACAGACAGATCCCCGCCCTGCGCGCCAAGCCCCGGCACCAACAGCGGCGCGTCTGGCATCTTTGGCAGAACGTTTTCCGCATTCGTGAGACCGACCACGTAGCCAACGTCTGTGGCGCGTTCTTCGGATTTCGCGCGCTCGCCGAGGGCAGTCACGAGCTCGAAGACTCTTCGTCCGTCTTGAAGAATCTGCTGTTGGAAATCGGCAGAGCCGGGATTCGAGGTGACCGCGAGGAGATAGACCGCTTTCCCTTCGTAATCGAGGAACGGCTCGATGGAATCGTATCCGAGGAAGGGATTGAGCGTTACGGCATCGACGTTCCAGCCGTTGAAATATCCTTGGGCGTAGTATTTCTGCGTCTCGCCGATGTCGCTACGCTTCGCATCCAAGATCACCGGGATGTCTTCAGGAACAATGGCCAGGATTTCCTCCAAGACGCGGATGCCCTCGATGCCCATGGCCTCGAAGTAGGCCATGTTCGGCTTAAAAGCGGCAGCCCATACGGAGGTCTCTTCGATCACCCGTGTGAGAAATTCCTTGGCATCCGATGCGCCACCCTGACCCGGCCTAGGATCAAGACCCACGCACAATCTCGATCCGCTGGACTTCACCCGCTGCTGCAATTTTTCCGTGAAACGCATAGCAGGAGCTTTCTCACGTAATTGGGAAATCGCAATCCAAACCCTCAGTCTTCTTTCGCAGGGCGCGGGAACCATTCCACCCATGCCAGATACCCGAGCGTCGCAAAATACAGGGCGAATTCCGCTGCTTTTCTCCAATACGAAATTTTCTCGGTGCCACCGAGGCAGCCGCAACTGATGTCCAGCCCGCGCCACCACGCGGAGCCGACGGAGATGGTGAAGGCGAGGACCAGCCCGAGCATCGCCCACCACGCTCCTTTTCTCACAATCCCGAGCATGAAACAAACTCCCGCCACAATCTCCACCCACGGGATGATGTAGGCAGCGGCGATGGCGAGCGGGGGAGAAACGAGCCGGTAGTTTCCTATGTCCGTGACAAATCCGTCCAGTCCCGTGCCGAACACTTTGATTCCACCGGCATACACAAACCACGCGCCCATCAGCACGCGCAGCACCAAGGCCACCTTCTCGTCTGTCCGCGTATCGATCACACAGCTTTCTCGCACAGGACGGGAAAAAGTCACGGTTTTCCGATCTTCGAGCGACCGAAGAGCATCAGCGGAACCCCCACGATGAAGGCTGCGACCAGTGCTAGTGGCCAAGCTTTCACGGGGCCCACAACCGGCTCGCCTTCGCAAGTCCTCTCGTTATATTCACGAAAAATTTCCTTCGAGGCATCAAAGTCCTCCGCAGCTACCACCACGCGGATCCCGCCGGTCGCCTGAGTGTAGAGCCAATTATTTTGGGGCACGTATTCATCGAACACATGCGCCGCGATCTCTTCCGATTCCAGAAAAGACCGGAACAGGTAGGCATCCTCGCTCTTGTAGAATCTCGCAACCGTTTTCATATACGATCACAATTCACGTTTGTCTGGAAACGGGAAGTCCTCACTCCTTTGTCCACAGCCGCGTGTTCAGATCCAATGTCTCGGTGATCCCCAGGACGATCATAAGCCGCAAAAGAAACCCGTGAAGCATCGGAATGTCCCCGGCGGGAGCTGCGATATTCGGTTCGAACCAATCCTCCGTCTTCGGGATCGCGACATGTAGGCAGGAGTCTGTTAGAACCGCGCGCAGATTCGGAGACCACTCCCCACGCAGCGCGAGGAAACGCTCCTGCATGTCTGGCGTTAGTAGATACCTCGCCGCAAGCGGATCGTCTGCCGTGACTTTGAACGCCTTTTCAAACTCCGGACTCTCAAGCCGCACCAGATTTCCGGAAAGGCCCTGCATTTTCCGCCCTATCCAACCAAAATTCGCCTCTGCCATATCTGGCTCTATCATCACCCGGCAGCGGAATTCCTTGTGAAAATCCGCGATAAGATAGATGCCCTTGAAAACAGTGACCCAGTCGGTTGTTTTATTCCCTTTCGAGTCCGTGCTGGTGTCCTCCCGCTCCACATGCAGTTCGCTGAAAATGACTTCCGTGGCTCCGATTTTCCCACTGAAACAATCCTCACCCTGGTAGCGGTCAATACGTGATTTGAAGAGTCCGCCGCTCTCAAAAGAATATTGCGGGATCGTGGAGTTCGGTGAGTATTCCATCCCTGGTACCGCCTCCCTCACCGCGCTTTCGAAGATCTCGCGCTTGTAAATATCCCGGTAAGCACCCGTCGCTCCGCCGTGGATCACGAAATAGACGATGACACCTGCGATCCCGGAAACCACCGCCACAACCAACGCGGCGGGGGCGTTCCCACTGCCTGACGCCAAAACCACAAGCGCCACCAATAACCCAATCACCAACACCCCAATCGCCATTCTCCTCGCCTTCGCCTTTTTCTTGATCGCCATGACGCGGATCCGCTCCACCCGCTCAATGGCCGGACGGATTTTTTCCATCGCTGCCCGCGCATCCGGTCGCCAGTTCACGGGATTTTCTTCAGAATTCGACATGGGGCAGGTTCCTCTCCGCGACTGCTATTTCGAATTCAGGCTTCCTCTTGAACTGGAAAACTCCCGCAACCAGCGAGGAAGGGAACATTTCCACACTGTTATTATAATCCATCACTGAGGCATTGTAGCTCCGCCGCGCTGCCGCGATCTGCGCCTCGCACTCAGCGAGCTGACGCTGAAGCATCAGGAAATGGGCACTCGCTTTCAGATCCGGATACGCCTCCGCCCTTGCGATGAGCGTCCCGACCGCGTGCTGCAAGCCCTCCTGCGCATGCCAACCCGCCCCCGGCACAGCCGCGTGATTCCTCGCTGAGATCACCGCCTCCAGCGCATCCCTTTCATGCGCCGCATAGCCTTTCACAGTCTCCACTAGATTCGGCACAAGGTCGTGCCGTTTCTTCAATTGCACATCGATGGTCGAAAAGGCGAGCAGCACTTGGTTGCGGAGATTCACCAACCCATTGAAAGTGAAAAGCACCCACAACAGCGGCAACACCAGCACACACAGCAATCCCCAAGGCGAATCCATAGAAGTTCTCTATCAGCCACTCCGCCAATGCGCCAACAATATACAAAAGGAGACTGTAAATCAATCGCTAGGCGATCTTACTCAGTGAGTTCGTCTTCGATAAACTCGGCGACTTGATCAGGCAGTTCAGTGAGAGCTTCGTAAAGTTCTTCTTCGATGCTGGCGAGGTAGTCGGATTCGGTCTCGTTGTATTGGTCAAGATCCGCACGCGTTTGACACCATTGACTGGCATTGAACGCATCAACCATCGCACTGGCCCCAACCAGATCGAAGGAAGTGATGATGCGCCTATGGTTCAGTGGGGATTGCCAAAACTCATGCAATCCATCGCCTTTTGGGTCAAGCAACTGGACGGTCTCGGCAATATCCATGAGCGCACGTTCTTCGCGCGTTAGCCCGCTTTGAGCAGATTTTTCCTCAAGGCGGTCGATCAGCAAGGTGATCTCGTCATCCCATTCTATGGGTTCATGTTCAAAAGTCATTCCGCGAGAGAACTGAAGTTGATTGATCGCAGGGTCAAGACGCAATCGTAGCGCAGCGGATGTAGAGGAGCAGAATATTTTCTTAATCATCTCCGTTCCTAGGGTTGCGGCGGGCGGAGACGCCCGCTGGGAACTCAAGGCGCGGAGACGCACCTGCTCCTATATGGCCTGTGCTGACGGGGATGTTTGATTTTGAATTGTTTAGCGAGGTCTCGACAAAATCTTCGTTCCCGTCTTGATATGCCATTCATGGAACAGCAACCGCCCCCGCTAAGCCCCCAAGAAATCGCGGCAAGACAGAGCGGCGAATACGCGCACATCGGTCAGCCGCAGGCAGTGAAGATTTTGGGGATCATGCACGTGATTTTTGCGGGCCTAGGGTTTCTTGGTCTGGTGTGGACGGTGTTCCTGCTCACAGTCGGGAATCCGGTGTTCCTGTTCATGCCAAAGACGCCGGAAATGGTCGCGCAAGCCAAGGCGCAGGAGGCGATGCAATCGCAGATCATGACCGTCACCATTGCTTCAAGCGTGCTAACCCTAGTCATTGGAGCCCTCATGCTTGCGGCGGGCATTCTGCTTTTGAAAAAAAGGAAAAGCGGCCTCAAATGGTCCAACCGCTACGCATGGACTTCCCTTGCAGGAAAGGCGGTGAACGTTGTCCTCGGATTTGCGTTCACTATGCCCGTTGCTAAGGAATCCCTCAAGACTACTTCAGGAAGCCTACCCGCTGGCGCCCCCGAAGCTATATTCATCGGTTCCATGGTCTTAGGGATCGTCCTCGCCAGCATCTATCCCATTCTCACCCTCGTCCTCCTGAACCGTCCTTCGACGAAAGCATGGTTCGCGAACCAGCCGGAGTAGCTTCTCCAGAAACCCAAACCCACCTTGAAAATACCCCAAAATTTCCCGATGCGTTGCGCCCTCGCGATCGTCTCTGGGCTAACCGTAGCGATGGCTTTCCCCCCCTTGGGCTGGGGTTGGCTTGTCGTGCCGGGCATAGCAGGCCTGTTGCTCGCTCTCCACGGCCAGAGCGGCGGGCGGGCGCGGCTGCTCGGCATGCTTCACGGCCTCACCGCGTATGGGATTGGCCTCTCGTGGGTTCTGAAAATCTTTGGTCCGGTCGCGCTCATCCTCTGGTGCGTGCTCGCCGTTTTCACCGTGATCTTCGCGCAAATCCAGGGAAGCGCTAACCTGAGAGGCATCACCGGTTGGAAGCTCGCCCTGTTCACTGCTATAAACTGGAGCGCCCTCGAATTTATCAGGGCGGAAATTTTCCCGCTCAAGTTCCCGTGGATGACCTCCGGCCTCGCCATCGGACCGAACCTTTTCTTGCCGTGGATTGGCGTGTATGGAGTCGGCTTCCTCGTGCTCTGTATGATCGCTCTCGCATTTTCGCGGAAATGGATTCCCGCCGGCGTGATCGCCGCTCTACTTATGGCGGCGGTCATATTTTCCAAACCCCATCCCGAGCCTACTCCCGGCCACAAGGATACCGTCAGCGTCGCCGGCCTCCAGCTCGAGGGCGTATCCCTAGAGGGGTATCTGAACGGCACCCGTGCCATGCACGATCACCCCGACCATGTCGTGTGGCCGGAATACTCCGTTCCCTTCGACATCCGCGCCAACGAGCGCGATTGGAAGCTCGTCACCGATCTCTGCAGGGAAAAGGGCATCACCCTCACCTTCGGCACCAAAGCTCTAAGCCAAGGCGGCGGGTGGCGTAATATCGCGCTGACCATGGATCCCACTGGCTACCTCGGTGAGCACACGAAAGTCCATACTGTCCATTTTTTCGATGACGGGACAGCCGGGGAAACCTCCCTTCCTGTCGAAACCTCACTTGGGAAAGTGGGCACGCCGATCTGCTTCGATGGCGATTACGAAGGGATTGTTCGGAAAATGACCGCAGCAGGTGCGGTTTATATTGTCGTCCCCACCATGGATGCGGAGTCGTGGGGATCCGTCCAGCACGACCAGCACGCGGCGCTTGCCCGCATCCGTGCCGCTGAAAACGGCAGATGGCTCTTCGTCGTCGCCACCTCTGGAGTCTCCCAGCTCATCGATCCCTCCGGCCACCTGCACGCCCGCCTCGGCGCGATGAAGCAGGGTGAAATTTTCGGGTCTCTGAAGCGCGAAACCAAGCTCACCCCCTACACCCGCGCCGGATGGCTTTTCCGGTGGTTCTTGCTCACCATAGCCTCCGCCCTCTGGCTCAAGCTGGTGTTTACGCCTCCACCATTTCGCCCCAGCGATAGAGATGTCATCCCCGGCTCCCCCGGATTGCTCCGATTCCCAATAGACAAACACACCAACTGACCTTCCGCTTTCCCGGAGCGCAAGACCAGGCATAAATGGAGGGACAGGCATGCTGTTCACGGGATGGCCGGACTGGAGCCCCAGAGCTATGCGCCGAAGTCCGTGACGTGCCGGACGGAGGAGGAGGCTGTGGTTTGGCAATGTCTTCGAGTGTTGGCAGAACTACAATTTTTGATTTCAATCCATGCCGAAAGGAACAGGATTTGGGTTTCCGATGCTGGCGGATTCTGATTCCATCGATACCCCTTACAAACCATGAGTCAGGAAATTACCCCTTTTGAACAAATTCGCCGCACGAACCCTGCGGGCAGTGAATTCTGGTCCAGTCGAGACTTCGCCAAAGTGCTTGGCTATGCAAATTATCGTCATTTCCAAGCGGTGATCGAGAAGGCGAAGAGTGCTTGTTCCAATAGCGGACAGCGAGGTGAAGACCATTTCGTCGGAGCCGACCAAATGGTCGAAAGTTGTCATTAAAATACTGGTTTTCAATGAGTTATGCCAATCTAAAAGACCATCGAATTTCCGTTTCAAGCTTGATTTAGATTGGAATTTGATCGAGTTCAGCCCAGAAAACCCCAAATCGTTTCCTGACCCATGAACCCCTCCGA
>Ga0105045_10003683_pt1 | contig 13216 bp, 10 predicted proteins | sample MAT02_FD_78089 | JGI IMG/M metagenome (GOLD analysis project Ga0105045, IMG submission 78089) | Freshwater microbial communities from Lake Fryxell liftoff mats and glacier meltwater in Antarctica - MAT-02 (megahit assembly) | ecosystem: Environmental > Aquatic > Freshwater > Ice > Liftoff...
AGTTTCACCGGAGAAGTAGTCGTTGCAGTAAATCTAGCAGCAATTTTTGAAACGCGTGTCAGTGACATCCGGCCGCAAGGCAGACTGACGAATTCGGAGCAGTTGGCGCTAGCCAAATGGCAATCGCTTTGCGCAGATTTGAAGCGTCACGGCGTGAACCGTACGATGAGTTTTCTATGAAATCGATCTCGCAATCGTAGAACTTCCGCCATAACTTTAAAAACGTAACCTGGGAATTGACACGAAATTGGCTGCATGTTGGTATTGGGAATTAACTTTGTGTTTCCAGTCGCGAGTCCCGTTCGTGTGGCTCAAAAACTCGAACATGATGTCGCGTTGTTCGAATCGAGAACGGCCGGTTCCTTGATTGTCCTGGTCAAATCGACAGGTGTAGATATTTATTTGTAAAAAATCCGCTTGACTCGTCACTATAGTGCGGGAACACACGCAAAATTAGGTTTTGGGGGAGACTATTGAACTATCGCAACCCGGTAGTGAGGGTGTCGTCAGACTTAAGATTGGGGGTGAGATTGCTTTTTAGTCGAGGGATTGTTTCCCGCGATTGGGTTGAATAGTTACGCTTCGCTAATGTTTTTGGAGTAGATACAAATGATGAATTCGATGACTTTTCTGGGATCGGCTATGCCCGATTTGAGCGTGTTCCAATATAGCATCGTGGACAACATGTTCTCGATGACCGTGGCTGCCATGGGCGCAGCGGCGATCTTCTTGTTTCTGTCAAGACCTTCAGTAGATGAAGTTTATCGTCCGGCATTGGTGATATCGGGGTTGGTGGTCACGATCGCTGCCTACCACTATTTTATGATCCGACATTCGTGGCAAGGCGCTTACACGCTGACCGAGACTGGGTACGTCGGTACGGGAGCAGGTTTCAACGACTTTTATCGTTATGCCGACTGGATTTTAACTGTCCCCTTGTTGATGGTTGAGCTCGTGGCGGTGTTGCGTTTGGAGAAATCTAAGGCGAAGTCATTGTTATTACGACTTGTGGTCGCTGCTGCGTTGATGATCGGTCTTGGATATCCTGGCGAAGTCATCTCTGACCCATCAGGATGGACCGCCCGAGTTGTCTGGGGCGTGCTTTCGTCCATACCATTCTTCTACATCCTATACGTATTGTGGGTTGAATTAACCAACTCGCTCGCCACCCAGCCTGTCGCTGCACGTCGTTTGATCGAAGTGGCGCGTCTAGTCCTGTTGGTCACGTGGGCCGTGTATCCAATTGCGTATGCAATGGGTGGAACAGTAGCTGCCTTGACCGCAAAAGCGGGTGGCGCAGTGGATCCGTCAGGAGTTGTTGGATTACAAATCGGTTACTCCATTGCTGATATTGCTGCCAAGGCAGGGTTTGGCGTTTTGATTTACTTCATTGCGGTAGCTAAGAGTAGTTCGAGACCAGGCGACGAGCGAGCTGACTCAATGGCTACGGCATAGTCGATGAGGCAATTCCGAATTGGCGGGGGTCGTCGCATGCATAATTTGATCTTCTGTACCGTCTGTGCGGGCGCTTTGACGTTCGTAGGACTGGGGCTCACGATAGATCCGGCAGTGTATGTGATCGCCCTCGTAGTCGCGGTCTGCCTGGTTGGGGTTCCACATGGCGGTGTAGATTCATGGGAGGGAAGGCGCTGGTTGGTCCCTGTAGTGGGAAGCCATTGGTGCTGGGTTTTCTTCAGTGGTTATCTGGCCGTTGCAGTACTTGTAGTGGTTGGTTGGTTGGTAATGCCGCTTTGGACTGCTATCTTGTTTTTCCTTGTGTCAGCTTGGCATTTCGGTTGGGAGGATAATGGTCTGCGTTCCAAAACGCTTTTGTGGAACCATTTGGCGGCAATCGGTTCGGGAGGATTAGTCATTTGGATACCCGCTCTTTGTCGGCCTTCCGAGATGCAGAGTATTCTTGAATGGGTCGTTCCAAGCTCGATGCCAACTAGCGCTTTGCAGATCGTAGGAACAGCGAGATCAATCGCCATGATTTTCGTACCTATCGCGATTAGTGACTTTGGGTTCTCGCTTGCAAAGTCGTATGCTCGTAAATTACCCTTAGAATCAAGCTTGCTGCGGAATCCGTTGCTGGTAGCTCTGTTTGCGTGGACCCCGATTCTCTTTTCATTTGGATTTTATTTCTGCGGTTGGCATTCCATTCGGGGGCTTGTTCACATGAAGGAAGAGCAGAAAATCTCCAACTCAGAACTTTTGTTTGCGGTCTTGCCGTTGTCTTTGGGGGCAATCGGTTTAACCGGCGCTGCCACTTGGTTTTGGAGTAGTGGTCGTGAGCTCTCGGCCGAACTGTCTCGCTCCCTTTTCATCGGACTTTCTGCAATAGCGGTTCCTCACCTGATTCTTAACGGAGTCGTAGAAAGTCTACCGCGATTGACATCCGAAAAGATAGATCACGAGACTCATAGAGCGCGAGGGTTGACCCAATGAAACTTGAATACGATTACGTTTTAGTGGGCGGAGGATTGCAGAGTGGACTCATAGCCCTGGCACTTCGGCATCATCAGCCAGAAGCGAAAATATTACTGGTCGAGCGAGACTCGCAACTGTGTGGGAATCATACTTGGTCATTTCATCCTCAGGATGTGCATGCGACTGCATCGCCATGGGTTGAGGCCGCAGTTGAGGTTAGATGGCCTCGATATCGAGTACGATTGCATCAGTTCGAAAAGTGGATCGACCTGAGTTATGCATCAATTTCTTCACAGCATTTCGCAAAGACGGTTGGGGGCTGTTTCGGCACATCGCCTGATTCGCAATGCCAAAATCGATTGCTTCTACGAACCGAGGTCGTAGCTTTAACGTCGAAAAAGATCGTGATCTCAACGGGCGAAGTCTATCACGGACGGTTGGTGGTGGATTGCCGCGGTCCAAGGTCGATACAAGACAATTGCTTCGAACAATGTGGTTACCAAAAATTTTGGGGCTTCGAAGTCGAACTCAAGTCGGATTGGCCATTTACCGTACCAACCATCATGGACGACCGGATAGATCAACGAGACGGTTTTCGGTTCATTTATTCTTTACCCTTGGAAGCTCGTCGCGTCTTGGTGGAGGATACTCGCTTTGCAAATAATCCCGCGTTGGTCCGTGAAGAGTGCTTGGAGCAAGTTCGTCGTTACTTGACGGAACTCGGTGTCTTGGATTGGTCTATCGTTCGAGAAGAGTCTGGCGTGTTGCCGATGCCAATTTCGACGGAAATGATGCCAGGAGCGAAGTCCCAAGGGGTCGATTCGCCGCTCGCAGGCGGTTATTTGGGAGGTTGGTTCCATGCTGCCACCGGCTACTCTTTCCCGTTGGCAGTTTCGTTTGCTGAGACGCTAGCAAAAACAACGCCTGAATTGGCATCGCAAGCAACTCAGTTGTTGGCCAAGCAGCATCACGCTAGGTCCCGATTTGCTCGCTTTCTAAATCAACTCCTGTTCCGTTTGGTTCGGCCAACAACGCGTTACCAGATATTTCGCCGCTTTTATCGTGTCCTTTCCAACGAGTCCATTTCGCGATTCTATTCTCACCAATTTACTCGTTGGGATGCCTTTCGAATTGTTTTTGGCGTGCCACCCGGTGGGCTACGTCCAGTTCAGTTCGCAAGATCGTTCTTCACGAAGACCAAGACGACGTTCCTAATCGATCCGGCGGCTGTGGATATGCACGAGCCCAATACGTCCTATTCGAAAGAGTTTGCCAAATGAACATTAACCAACCGCTGCTTCGGAATGGCGTGCCAGCATTGACGACCGACCCCTGTCTCGATTTGATCAATTCAGGTTTGTTGAGTCCGGCGAATCGTTTTTTGGCTCGTAATGGAAAACGCATTCGCGAATCCATGTTGCAGCTGACTTATCAAATGGCCGGCGGCCGGGGTAGCCCAGCAGCTTGCATCGGTAACGCAATTGAATGGTTGCATGCGGGCTCGTTAGTGATCGACGACATCGAGGATGACTCTCGATCGCGGCGTGGCAAACCGACATTGCATCGCGAGATTGGCCTTCCGCTGGCTTTGAATGCGGGGAACTGGATGTACTTCCGGGCTCTTGAACAGTTACTCGATGGATCGCTGGATTTTTCGATTCAGCATCGACTCCTTCGACAAATGATCGTTACAGCGAGACGTTGCCACGAAGGGCAAACGCTAGATCTGACAGCACGTGTCGATAAAAACGAGCCGACGGAGTTTCTTTCGATCGTTCGCGAGATTAGTCGTTTAAAAACCGGCGGACTGGTTTCGATGGCGGCCAGTTTCGGAGCGATTGCAACGGGTTCACCTAAGCTTTTGCGGAATGCTCTGGCACGATTCGGGATGAATGTGGGCATCGCCTTACAAATGCGAAACGATTTGGAGGAGCTGCGATCTTTAGTACAGGACGCGGACGGGAATGTTGAGCTTCGCTGCGACGACCTTCGACATGCAAGGGTCACGTGGCCCTGGGCCTGGGCAGTCCAACTGGCTGAACCGGCTGATCTGCAGCGACTCATCGCACTTTTGGAGCAAAGTCAATCAAGCCAGCAAGCGATGTTGGATCTTGCTGCGGCATTGGTCTGCCTCGTCGGTGCAACTGGCGATCTAAGGATACGGCTGCGAATTGAGGAACCATTGCGACTTTTGGGTGAGCATGTTGTCGACACATGTGCATTGCAAGAAATGCGATCGATGTTGGCTCAAATTATGCAGCCATGCGTCGAGCCAAGCAGCCCGTTTTGTTTGAATCCGTCGATTGAAAGGAATCCACATGGCGGCGACCATTGAATCCTTTAAGGACCAGTGCATCCAAGTACATTCAGGTTCCTCCACTTCTCGCGGACGAGCGGCGGTTATCGGAAGCGGGTTTGGTGGATTAGCAGCAGCCATTCGACTCCAATCGATGGGCTTTGAGACGGTCTGTTTCGAGGGTCGCGATAAAGCTGGAGGAAGGGCCTATGTCTACACTGATGCGGGCTTTACGTTTGATGCAGGTCCAACCGTAATCACCGCGCCTCATTGTATCGAAGAGCTTTTCGAAGCCGCTGGACAGTCGATGAAGGACTCCATTGAACTACTTCCTGTGGAACCGATGTATCGATTGCAATGGCCCGATGGTGCTCACTTCGACTATGTTTCGGATGAGGCGAGGTTGGTTGAGCAGATTCGGCGGATTAGCCCAAATGACGTTGCTGGCTACCATCGCTTCGCGAACTATTCGCATCGTGTTTTCAAGAAAGGATACGAGGAACTCGGAGCGGTCCCTTTTCTAAATTTTCGCGACATGCTGAGGGTGGCTCCGGAACTGATAAGGTTGCGAGCGGACCGAAGCGTGTATGCTGCCGTGTCGCGATTCATTAAGGACGAGCATCTTCGACAAGCTTTTAGTTTTCATCCGCTATTGGTAGGCGGGAATCCCTTCACTACCAGTGCAATCTACACATTGATCCACTGGATTGAACGCCAATGGGGAGTTTTCTTTCCTCGAGGGGGAACAGGTGCACTGGTTCAGGGACTAGTGGTTTTGTTTGAGAGCATGGGTGGAGAACTTCGGCTCAATGCACCGGTGCGTGAAATTGAACTGGAGAATCGCAATCGATCGACGGTTCACTTGGTTTCGACCGAGGCCGTTCAACGCGAGAGGTTCGATCTGGTCGTATCGAATGCGGACGTTCATCATACCTATTCGAAACTCTACGGAAGTACCGACGCAGGCAGAAAGACCCAGCGATCCCTCGAGCGAATGCAGTGGTCCATGTCGTTGTTTGTCATGTACTTTGGAACGAATCGTCGATGGGATAATCTCGCTCACCATACGATTTTGTTTGGCAATCGATACAAGGGACTTCTAAATGAAATCTTTCGAGGCAACTCGTTGCCTAAAGACTTCAGCCTCTACTTGCATGCTCCCACCGTAACTGATCCTTCACTCGCGCCCGCTGGCTGCGAAGCTTTTTACGTACTCAGTCCGGTCCCGCATCTAGGGCGAGCCAATGTTGATTGGGAAGCTAATGCGGGCGAGTATGGTGATTCAATTCTAGCATCGCTTGAAGATCATTTGCCTGGCTTGCGTAGTTCCATCGTTACGCGAAGGCATTTTACGCCGAAAAATTTTCAAAGTGAACTCAATGCATATCATGGATCCGCATTCTCGGTTGCACCGACGTTGACGCAAAGTGCCTACTTCCGCCCGCATAATAAATCCGGCCGGATTCCTGGCCTTTACATTGTTGGTAGTGGCACCCATCCCGGCGCTGGTGTACCCGGCGTCATCAACTCGGCCAAGGCGACTTGTGGTTTGATCGCTCACGATTTCGGAGTGCGTGTCGCATGACAATTGTTAAAATCATGGACAACGATCGCGTCGAAGCCGTGGTGAATCCGGTCGACCCTTTTTTCGATGTCCCCGAGGTCAATGCAACAGTGATTCGCAGGAATAGTCGTTCGTTTTCGTTGGCTGCCAAGTGCTTACCAAGTGGCATACGAAGCGACGTTGAGAAATTGTATGCTTGGTGCCGATGGTGTGACGACGCCGTCGACTCGGCCCCTTCTCCTCAAATTGCATCGGAACGACTGACATCCCTTCGCGATGACGTGGAACGTATCTTCTCTGGACAAACTGTTCGACATCCGGCCTCGCAATGGCTTGCTGACTTAGTTGAAAAACGAGGCCTTGAGAAACAGCATGCCCTAGAGCTCCTAAACGGGATGGAGATGGATCTTCATGCATGGCAAGTTTCCGACGAAGCCGATTTAATCTTGTACTGCTATCGGGTGGCCGGAGTGGTTGGGCTGATGATGTGCCGAATCATGGGAGTACGCGACGGAGCTGCTGAAAAGCAAGCGATTCAACTTGGGGTCGCCATGCAGCTAACAAACATTGCTCGCGACGTTGCCGAAGACTGGCAGCGAGGACGGTGTTACCTGCCGAAGAGCTGGGGCGACATCGATAGAAATGAACAAGTACTTCCGACTAATGCTCAAGTTGCAGTGAGTGTGGCTAAGCTGCTAACATTGGCAGAAACTTACTACGCATATGGACAGGTGGGAATCAATGCTCTTCCACGTAGCTGCCGCCCAGCCATTGTGCTCGCTTCGAAACTTTATCGCGAAATTGGACAACAAATTCGTCGCAATAACTATGAAGTGATGGATGGTCGCACGGTCGTTCCTGCAGGGCGACTCCTCGTTGCCATCATGCATGGACTGGCCACTGGCGGATTGCGAACCCTCTCACCAACTCAAAAAAACAATCCTGTTTTTGAATCAACTGTTTTTCAATCCCTTTCGACCTTTCCTGGAGAATCTACCATGAACGATGCGCGTTACTTAGCCTACCTCAGTTTGTCTGCGGCATCATTCAGCGCAAGCGTTATGTTTTTGCTGATGTTTCTGAATCCAAAGGAGACGTCTTACGCTGAGTTGCCTGCAATTTACGCGGGTCTTAGCTTGGCAGTTGGCGTCATTATGTATTTCCTGGCCAAGCGAGCCGAATCCCAACCTGCCGCAGTTAAAACCAAGTCTCAATAGTTTTATTTGCTCGAACTAATGCCTTCCTCGACTTTTTGATAGAGCTTTTCGTACTCGTTATGGATGGCCAGAATGACGACTCCGATCAGAACTGCTCCAATCGTAAGTAACACATCCAAAAGCCCAACGACACCAAAAGTAAGCTTGATCAAAATAGTTGAAATGATGAATCCCGAATTGCGAATCACTTTGTTAAATTCATGAGTGTGCGGCAACGAGATAAGTAGCAACAGAACGTCAACCAAAATCAGAATGGTGAAAAAGTCATCGAAGAAGATGCTGTTGATGTCTTGATTGGCATTCTGGGCAGGACTGTTGGTGTAGTTGATTTCGATTAGCCATCGGCTCAGGTTAAAAATTGCGAGGATTAGGAAAAGCGGCACTAAGCATGCGGCGATCAGTCTCTTGGTCTGGACGAACCGAGTAATCGAAGGAGAAATCGATCGGTTTTGAAGCTTGGCTAGTGACTCCTTGGCGTCGTTGAGACGATAGAAAATCAAAATTAGAAAGAATAAAATCATTGCGGCAGCAATATCATAAGTGAACCAAAGGTTGCCCTGAACGCTAAACCAATCGGACTCAAGATCAATTTTCGCGATGTCCTTGAAAATTCTTCGAATGATGATCAACGTGATGATTTCGTACTGCTTGCCTACGTACTTCGAAATAGATTTTGGCAAGTAGTAAATAAGCAAGTAGACTTCGTAGACAAGGATGAACGAAAACGGCGTGTAGATCGCAACGATGGGACTTTTCAGTAGCCCCGATGGGTCCTCGACCGTGAGCAGTTTCGAGTCAACCAAGAAGATTAAGAACAAATGAATCACAAAAGCGCTGATTGCGATTCGAACGATCACTTTTTCAGTGATCAAGCGAATATTCTCTGAGAGGAGGCTATCCGGGATTGAGCTTAGCGTTCGTGGAACATTTATTTCCTTCGAATTATTTTCCTCCACAAGATTTACTCGATTGTTCTCGTCATCGAATGAGGATGCAGAATGATTTGAGGTGTTCGAATGAGCTGTGCCGAAAGGCTGACGTCTTTCGGCACAGATGATCACATTGGTTGATTAACCAAGTAAGTGGTATCCCATGCTACCACTAAGCTGGTGGAAGAAGCACGCTGTCAATGACATGGATCACACCGTTGGTACAAAGGATGTCGGTCGTAACAACGTTCGATGTGCCGTTGAGCTTCACACCATCATTGGTGCTGATTTTGATACTGCTTCCTTGAACCGTCGTTGCGTCCTTGCCATCCATGGTCATTACATCGGCGGCTAGCACTTTTCCGGAAACGACGTGGTAAGTGAGAATCGCGGTCAGCTTTGGGATGTCTTTCAACAAGGATTCAACGGTTCCAGCCGGCAATTTTGCGAAAGCTTCATCGCTTGGCGCAAACACGGTAAAGGGTCCAGCGCTCTTGAGAGTCTCTACGAGGGAAGCAGCGGTTACGGCCGCCACAAGTGTCTTGAAACTACCAGCACCAACAGCGGTGTCAACGATATCTTGCATACCAAATTCCAAACATTGCAAAGAGAAACATACAGGTATCCAAAGTGGATATGTGTGAGTGTAGAATGCCGGTAACCCCCTTTAACGAGTTCGATCGCTCAAACCAATGTTGCATTCAGCGTTGATAAAGTTTCAGAAAACTCAATCAAGAATATCGCGGTATGGGCCGGCACTGGCATCTCGCAACGCAGATGCATAACGTGCGTTGCCAGCTTAGAGATTAAATCAGCCAAGATCATCGCTATCATCGAAGAGCGAAAGCTGTCGTAGATCCGACACTTTTTTTGGCTTAAGCAGCGGATCGCGTTTCTTGCGCGAACCATGCTTTATAAAAACGCGTTTGGCCTCTTCGACTGCGGAATTGGATTGCCGAATCGCAAAAATCTTTTCTTGAGCCGACTTGTAGGCCTTGCGATGCTCTACGATCGGGGTTGGGTAATCGCGTCCCACGACACAACCTACTTGAGACTGGACATCCAAGGGCATTCGATGCGGTTCGGGAAGGTACTTATTAGGAACCTGTTCCAGCTCAGGAACATACTGCCTGATGAACACTCCGGTCGGGTCGTGATCTATGACTTGTTTCGCGGGTGAGTAAATGCGAATCGTGTTAATACCAGTCGTGCCAGATTGCATTTGGCATTGCGAAAAATGGATACCCGGCTCGAAATCTAAAAAATGCTTCGCGAGATGAATGGCCGTCGGACGCCAGTGAAGCCATAAATGATTGGACGCGAACGACATTAGCATGGCCCGCATTCGAAAATTGATCCAACTGGTCTCGGCAAGTGCTCTCATGCATGCATCGATCATTGGATAGCCCGTTTTACCCGCCTGCCACAACTCGAACCGTTCTTGATTGAAGTCGTTTTCTCGCAGGCCATCGTAAACTCGGCTGATGTTGTGAAATTCGAGTTCCGGCTCGTCCTCCAACTTTTGCATAAAATGACAATGCCATGCCAATCGGGACGAAAACGAACTGAGTGAACTTAACCAACGCGAGTCGAACGAACCGCCCGGTGCTTCGCGAAGCTCCTGTTGTCTCGTCGCCAATTGTCGATGCGTAGACTTCATCGAAATACAGCCCCACGCAAGATAGGGACTCAGTCGACTGCAGTTCTCGCGCGACGTCACCGGACTCGACATTCCCTTGCGATAGTTGAAACCGCGAATGGAAAGAAACGAATCCAAGGTCTCGCTCGCCTTGGACTCACCACCAATTTGCAAGTTTATCTTTTGTGTCGGTGCAAGGCTAAGTTCTTTACCCTGGGGCATCCTTCCCCAATCGAAACCGTCCGGAATTACCATGCGAGTTGGTGTTGGCGTGAGCGGTGCATTCATCCTCGTCTGCCAGTTTCCAGCCCATCCATTGCGACTTTTAAGAGCTCTCACCACTCCATTTTGCGGAAACTGCTTCCAAGGAATCCCAAGTTGTCGCGCCCATCTCGCCACACGCCGATCTCGATCGTAGGTAAATCCATTTCCGGTCTCTTCGTGCGAGTAAAGTTCCGTGATATCGAAGGCACGGGCGATATCGACGAAGACGTCTGGCAACTCACCAATGCGAATAGCCAGACGCCCTCCGATCTCGGAAAGGTTTCGACTTAGATCTTCGAGTGATTGAACAATAAAGTCGAAATGCGACCGATCCATTTCGGGCATCGCCCACAATTGGGGCTCGAACACATATAGCGCCACGGTTGGACCAGATTGGCAGGCTTCCCAAAACGGTCGATGATCGCTTAGACGCAGATCACGCTTGAGCCAAACCATCTGAATAGTGGTCTTAATCACTTTATGCCTTGTCGTTGAGAGTATGAGGTACGCCCGTTTGAGACTTACTTCCGGCGCGGCGGCATCGCTCGCTACAATAATTCACTTGTTCCCAAACTTTTTCCCATTTTTTTCGCCACCCGAATGGACGTTCACAGGCAACGCAAGTTTTTGAAGGCAAATTAAACTTTGAACGCTTTTTCATTGGAAGAATAGAGCGGCCCAGCAACCGCGTTGTATGACGAATTTGACTTGGCTTTTACAGTACCCTACCGCACCGACTGAAACCGTCTAAATTCAGAAACCTAAACACTTTTAAGTAGAAAACGTCTATCTCATGCCCGAGGGCCACACTGTTCATCGCCTCGCACGTGACCACTCAAGATGGCTATCCGGTCATCGATTAAAAGTCACCTCGCCGCAAGGTAGATTCGAGATAGAATCCAAGTTGCTCTCCGGCAAGATTCTTAAAGCCGTCGAGGCTCATGGAAAGCATTTGTACTATACATTTTCGAATGATCAGATCTTGCATGTCCATCTTGGATTGTACGGTAAGTTCCGACTGCACAAAGCTCCTCCACCAGAGCCACGAGGCGCAGTACGAGTTCGATTCGTTAGCAAAACCTACGCATTGGATTTGAATGGTCCGAACCAGTGTGAGATTCTTACTTCGGAACAGGTCGTGAATTCGAAAGCGAAGCTTGGCGAAGATCCCCTTCGATCGGATGCGAATCCTGAACGAGTGTGGGCGCGAATTCTCAAGAGTAAAAAGCCAATTGGACATCTACTACTCGATCAGTCTATCATCGCTGGAATCGGAAACATCTACCGAGCCGAGATTCTTTTCTTGCTACGAATTCATCCTGCGAGACCGAGTTGTTCTTTGGAGAGAAGCGAATTCGATCAACTCTGGGAAAAATCCGTTCGATTGCTTGAGTTGGGAGTAAAGTACAACCGCATCATCACGGTGGGACGCGACGAAACGGATAAACCACTTAGCCGACTGAGCTCCGACGAGCGACTATGGATTTACAAGAAGGACTACTGCCCACGATGCACGTCGAAAACGCAATCATGGCTGCTCGGTAATCGACAAATGTTTGCTTGCTCCGTTTGTCAGACATAAAAACACTTGAAGATATAAAAAACACAATTGTAATGGGCATCTAACCCAAGGGGCTGTGCTGATCATGGTCTTGGGCCCAAGCATTTCTGTTACATTCCAAATGTTGATGTAATGCGTTATCCATTTTGCAAAAGTTGAACACATGAATTCCTCGCTATTTAAGAACCTCTCGATCCTTTGTTTCGTGCTCGGATTCGTTTCCATTATTGGCTCGATAGCCATTTGGTTTTTGACTGGAGGAGAATCGGCTGACGCCAAGGCACATGCCGAACGTTTTGGGATATTCGTCGGACTTTGGGCACCGACTTTTTTCGCACTTTCAAGTAGGCTCGAACGATCTTCCGTAATTGCGAAGACATAGGTGAGAGTGCCCATTGAAAGCTACAGGTACGTGATCGGATCGACAATTGATTTAGGGACCCTTTTGATCTGGGCATCGGAAACGGCCCACTTCAAAATCTCGAAGAGCGACATGTTTCGTTTTTCGGCCTGCAGTTCGAGTTCGCCACATTCGAAATGAGGATGGCTTCATTTCGGTTCGCATGAGCTTGATGACATCCCCTGGTGTCAGACCGAACTGAGATTGAATTGCATCGAAAGCGGTTCGATCCTCCCAGGCCATTTGTATAATACGGTCGATATCTGCATCAGTTAGTGACATGTTTTTATACCCGAAGGATTTGATCATCGGCAATGACCCAGGTTCGATCCAATTTGCTTGGACGTATGACTTGTGAGCCCGTGAACTCACCAATCGCAGGCAAGACGAGTTGACGATTGGATAACCAGAAGCACGGTAGCTTTCCTACCGAGTCCAACTTGGAGGAAAAGCGGTACGCGGGGTGAAGGTGACCGCACAGAAGTAGTTTCGTGGATTGACTAGGCTCTTGCGGAAGATGCGAAATGGAAATTGAATCGATCGTAGTCCCCGAGTCAACTATTTCAATTGGCCAGTCTTTGATAAGTGCTTGTAAACCCCGATCATGATTCCCAAGAACAAGCGTAAACCGCAAATTCGGTTTTGCTGCGAAGAAAGCGTCTAGCGAGCCTTCGATATCTTTCGAAATCGATGATCGAGCGTGGAACATGTCGCCAAGCAACACAAGCCGTGATGCTTGACATTCGGAAATCATCTGAGCGATCGTCTTCAATGTACTGTGAGTGCTACCACGAGGAACCGCGAGCCCTTGACTACGAAAGGTAGCTTCTTTACCGAAGTGAGTATCCGCAATGAAGAGGGTTTGTTGTTCGGGCCAGTAGAGCCCTCGTTTGGGAAGCAGCCAAAAACTGTCCCC
>Ga0105045_10003685_pt1 | contig 13215 bp, 8 predicted proteins | sample MAT02_FD_78089 | JGI IMG/M metagenome (GOLD analysis project Ga0105045, IMG submission 78089) | Freshwater microbial communities from Lake Fryxell liftoff mats and glacier meltwater in Antarctica - MAT-02 (megahit assembly) | ecosystem: Environmental > Aquatic > Freshwater > Ice > Liftoff...
AATCATCTGCCTCCGCCCGCGGCTCCTCGCTCATCGAGGTGATCATCGCCGTCGGCGTGTTGGCGGTTGCGATTCCCCTCGTCTTCGGTGCGCTGGCAGAGTCTGGCAAAACCAACTTCGCCTCGGAGGCTGAGACGCGCAGCACTTGGATTATCCCCGCCTGCATCGAAGAAATCCGCGCCTCGCGCGAGGGACGCTCGCGGTTTTTCAGTGCCACCACCATCGGCCAAGAATTCCCCCCCGCAGGAGACATCTGGTGTTTGGCATTTTCCGCCGAGGGCACACCACTCGGGGCGATCACCAAGGCCGACTATGAGAAAGGCATCAAAAATGTTAACAACCGCCAGGCATTCTACCTCGCCACCCTCACCGCCAAGGCTCAAAACCCCGCAAAAGCAGTGGGAAATCCCAAGATGTTAGCTGTCCATCTACAGCTCGAGTATCCCGCCGGCACGCCCGCCGCCCGCCGCCAGAAACTTGATTTCCACACCCGCATTCCATGAAGTTCCGCCGCAATAGCCCGGCGGGTTTCACCCTGCCAGAACTGCTGTTTTCAATGGCCATCGGGGCGATGGTGCTCATGCTGGCCGCCTCCATGCTCGGCACCTCTGGAGAAAGCTACGAACGGGTCGGCGCAAACATCGCCTCTGAGCGTGAAGCCCGTGCTCTCATCACTCAGCTTAGCTCGGATCTATCCACCGGCTTTTTCCACAAAGATGGCCTGATCCAAAGAGACTCATCACTGTGGGCGAAGGACCAGCTCGGATTTCTCTGCCTCAAGCCCGATGAGGCCCAATCGAAAAATCAAGCCATCGGCGATCTTTGCGCCGTCCACTATTACATCGCCGATAAAGAAATTGGAGGTAAAATCGTTCGCTGCCTGATGCGAGGTTTCCGTAACAGTGGTGAGACCTTCGAGAAGCTCAAAAACGACAGGGTTGCTGAACTCTTTGTCCCTCCTACTGACAATTCAGATGAACCGATTGCCTTTGGGGTGATTTCCTTCACTGTCATTCCCAAGGTGCTCGATAACGCAGGGCGGCAAATCGACTGGGATATTACACGCAATCCCACCGGCCCTACCGCATTTACATTCCGCCTCATCCTGGCGCGCCGCGATCTTGCTGCGAAACTAAAAACCACTCCAGATTGGGATGGTGGCTTCAAGCTCATCGGGCTTCCCGAGAAAGCGGCTGAGAATCCCGGCCTTGAAATTTACGAAACCACCCTCCGCTTCGGAAACCATGGAAAACTATAGCTCCCGTTCCTTCCGCTCCCGCGCTGCTGCTGGCTTCACCCTGCCTGCCGTGCTCGTCATCACCGGCGCGCTGCTGATCCTGGCCGTTGGAGCCTTGATGGTCGTTGGCATTGAGCGCAGCACCGCCCGCTCCTTTGTTGATCGCAATCGCGCCGACCTCGCCGTCCAGGCTGGCCTCGAAGACATCCGGGAACTCTTCAATTCAGAAACCTCGAATGATGACTTCTTGGTCATCGAGTCCCCCCGCGAAGATCCACTTGCCACGAATCCACCCACTCCGCCTCCAGTTCCCTACCTCTTCATCGCTCGGGGTGAAGCCGCTGGAAGTGGGATTGAATACCGCCAGGTGCCGCTTTTCAGCAATGTCGTCGATCAAGCGAATCGCCCGCTCATTTCCGATACCCTGACAGAACAAGTGGTCGATGCTGATATCATTGGCCCCGATGATAAGACAACAAGTTTTAAGACCCTGCCATACCTCGGCGATGCCAAAGTCGCATGGCTACCCGTGCTCGATTCAAACGGGGAAAAAATGATTTCCCGCTACGCCTTCTGGGTGGAAGACCTCCAAAGCAAGATCGAAGCAAAATCCGCCGGTAATCTCAAAGGAGAAAATGGCGAGACTCACAAGCGCTTCGGGTGGTCCAAACCTAATCCGCCAGAACCGCCCGTTCTTCCTTTTCCCGCCCCTGGCCTCAACCCGGATCCATCTGACATCGGCATGGATGGCCGTGATAGAAACCCAGCGTTGGATTCCATCGCCACCTACCTCTTAACACCCGAGGCCACCGCCACTGATGTTCCGGAACTCCCGGATGCCTTCAATAAGAACCTCGTTAATAACCGCAGCGCACTTGTATCGCCAAACTCCGTTCTCGCCGCTGCCTTGGTAGCACCCCCGCTCACCCGTGATTTAATAGAAACATCGCCCACAAAAGGAACTCTTCTCAATCCGAAAGCCCGAGTATTAGAGGAAAATTTCGTGTCCTCGGTCATGCCGTATGATGAGCAACCTCTCATACCCGCTTCTCCCTCCATTGATTCTTCCATGGTTAATCAACCAAAGCTCAACCTCAATGCTCTCCTCGGCATGTCCAATCCCAGTTCGGTCAACCAAATGGCCAGTTTGATCGACAGAGCACTGCCTGGTTTTAAAGACCGCAAAGGTGGATTCCCCGACGACTATCTCAAGACCCTCGCAGCAGGTGCCATGGACTACGCCGATGAAGACTCCGAAGCGACAGTCAGCCCGAATATCACGGGAAGTAATAGCTATCGTGGCCTTGATGCATATCCTTCTATCAGTGAACTATTCCTAAAAATCAATTATAAAGGAATATTTAAAGAAGGCACGCGGGTTTATTTGGAGTGGGAGATTACGCTCTTCGTTGAATTATGGAATCATACCAATCAATCCGTCAGCGGGGATGCTAGCTTTTCTTATGAGAATAAAGGAGAAATTTCTCCGGTAGGGGCGAGTGTTGAAATACAATTTGACGATGAAGATCTAATCCTGGATCCCCTGCAAGTAGCCTTGGAGGATCCCGTTCAAGAGGGCTTGGGCCTGCCCTTGCTCGTCCAAAACCCGATAGACGGTAGATTCTGGTTCAACGATCAAGCTGTTGTGTTGGAACCGAATGAATATCGTTTTGTAAAAACAGCCGTTCTCAAATATAAAATCGATGTGGAACTCAAAACCGCTGCTGATAAATTACCCTTCACGATATCTGAAGGTCTAGGTCTCTCGGGAATAAGTATGAAATGGAATGGCAACACGGTGGAACGGATCGATAAACTTGTGAGGCAAGGAAGCAACCCATCACGCTTCGTAACGGGTACCCCCCAGGAGATTGCTAAAGCGAACATTATCGGCCATAGCTATGGACCCTACGGTAGATTTAAGAATAACATGGGTGACGTAAGGCAGGCTCTTTACTACCGTGATAAAGATGCTCCAGCCAGTGATAACAGATACCCTGGGAATGTGAGTCCAAACATGCGCAACATTCGCAATGAAACGATTTACAGAAACGGGACCGGGCAAAGAATGGTTTACGGCAGGGTGCTGCCATCGGAATGGCCTGATGGCGGACACAATGTCCGGGTGCTCTCATTGCAAATCCCGCCTGCTGTAGGTTTTGATCCCACTCTCCCACCATACGAAAGAGTGCTTAACTCGGAAGAAGGTCAGGCACCGACTTTCATTTCAAACCGAGGACGTTTTTTTAGTGCCACGGAACTCGGAAGAATTTTCGATCCCATTATGTTTGAGCCGCGATATCAAAGAACTTCTGATACAAGTCAAATCATGCAGGGCTTCATGCCGAGCGGCCAATCATCGTGGCCTTCGGTAGAATTGGGAGCTGTCGCAAGTATATTCTATGGAGGGGGCAACACACTGAGAATCGGCAGGCCCGAGCACCCGTTTTTTAATTCACCTGTGGCACATTTTCCCAACCTGATGCCCCAGAAAAACGCAGCACGCCTACTCGATCTTTTCCACGCCGGTAAATCCCGTTCCGCAGATGCTGCCGAGCGGGCGGGGAATACTGTTAGAATCGAAGGTCATGTCAATATCAACACTGCATCAGTCGATTCCTTGCGAGCTTTAGCGGGTGGCTTCCTGGAGGCAGACCCACAACTCTCAAGGCGGGTTAGTGAAACGCATTCGCCAATTGGAATGGCTCCGCCCGTCCTAATTACAGAAGTCTCTGCCCCCACTCAGGTAAAGGAGGCTGACGTCATCGCGAATGCTATAGTTAAGGGCCGGCCGTACACCTCACCCTCAGAAATCGCTTCTGCCCTTGATGAACAAGAGCGCCTGGTATTCGGTAATAAGGAACTTCTGCCAAGTGGAAGGAGAATCAACTGGTCTGATGCCGCTGCGGAGGAGCTTTTTGCCCGCGTCTATAATTCTTCGACCGTGCGATCCCGGAATTTTAGAATATGGATCGTGGGCCAAGCCGTGAGCCCCACGGATTACACACCTCTAAATCCAAACGTGGAGGTTCTTTCTGAAGTGCGCCGCGTCTTTACCGTGTTTGCGGATCCGGGAGAGAGAAACGCAGATGGTTCAATCGATCCTACTAAAACCAGACTCACTATTGTCAATGAAAACGATTTTTAAACTAATCCTCATCGCCGCAATCGCCGCAATCGTCGCAACGCCCGCCAATGCCGAATCAAAAAAAGCCGCTACAGGCTTTGTGCGTCTTGTTAACGCTGTTGCAATAGGTAGCGGCCCCGTTTCTCTCGTGATTGATGGTGAAGCCGTCCGTGCCAAAGGCTACAAGTTTGGTGATGTCACAGGTGGGATTAGCCAACCCACCGGAGCGAGGAAGGTCACTATTGAAAGAGAAGGCGTGGAAGACGGAGTGACTACTGTAAACCTTGAAAGGAACCAAACAGTCACTCTCATCCCTTTTGCTGAAAAGGTGCCAGCAAGTGATACCAAACCTGCGTATTATACAATCAAGATTTTACGTCTGAAACAAACCACTCCTGACTCTGGCCGGACTGTAACGTTTGTCTCGGTTTCGGGCACGCCCGAACTCAAAGCAGAAATCCAAAGTGAAGACGGAACGTGGGCATCAGCTTTTGTAAAACGTCTGACCATCGCAGACTTACCCATGAATTACTCGCAAGGATATGCGCCTCTGCGGGTGAACGGTGAGTCGATCACCCCGATTCCGATCAGCGGAGATGGAAACTATGTGCTGGTTCTTTACGACGATGCCGAAGGCAAGCTGCAGTCGCTTTACTTTATGGACTTTAAATACCTGAGTGCCGATTGATTTGATTTTGAAATTTTTTTCATCACCGCGCCGAAACGATTTTAAAGCTCGAAGGAGATCTAATTGGTTCCCTTACCTACCCTTGAAGTGCTTCTACTATTGGGAAGAGCGAAGAGTCAGCCGCTAATCCCTTGCGGTTTTTTGCGGCTGGAAATTTCTTGATCTGGCAGTTTTGGGCATCACCTTGGCACCTCGGACTTGCCCCTTGAATCTTGATCAAGTATTTAGCTGACCTAAAGAAATCACACAACCCATCCCGTTAGAACAGGCGGATTTATTTCTCCCGGGTTCCCTGCCATTCCCACAGCTCGTTGAGCAGCAGTCTCTCCACCTGACGCATTCCGCGGGTGACTTCACTGGCGCATTGCGCGGAGGCCACAATGGGTCTCAGGCGCTTCAATTCCTTGACTAACTGATGATAAAGGTTTGCGCGGCGTTTGAACTCGAAGACTGAAATCATCGCCAGCAACCATGCGGAAAAGCCGGGAAGAATGTCGGAAGCGAGGGAGAGCGGGCGCCACGCCTTCCCGCCCATGAATGACATCACCACCACGACCGCTCCCAAGGTGACCGCGCCCAAGGAAGCGATCGTGAAGAGTTTGCCGAAGATTCTCATTCTACGCCCTGCGAGGTCGCCTTTGGCTTGAAGGTAGCGGATCTGGCCGTCCATACGCTCGTCCAGATAGGCGTCCCGTGCCGCCTGCCACCCCAGACGCGACGGTACGAGCCTCAGGGCGGCGGTTTGGAGAAACGCCTTTTCCTTTTCAAAAAGCTCGATGGCCGGCGGGTGTAAGGGACTGCCCGGCTCGTGGGTGGCCAGGAGCGACCTTAACAACTCCGCTCGCACGCGGTCCCGGACCCACTGTTTCTGCCAGCGGAGTGTCTTCCCGAGTCTTGGAAGCCAAGAGGCCAAGGTTACAAGGACCAACTTGATCATCGCTCCGGCCTCTGCGGCCACGGCGGCGAAGGCGACCATCACCGCCTGCGTGACTCCTGCCAGATGGTTCAGTGACATCGAGGCCGCCGCGAAGCCTCGCGACTTGGGGGCGCTCCCGGCAGCACGCCGATCTAACAATTCAAACAGTTCCCTGACATCCGCTGCCGGCGGCAGATCGTCGAAGGTGGGATCACTTCCGGGCGTGAGCGGTGGATTGATTTCCCAGCGTGCCACGAGCATGGCGGCATCAATGATTCGAGAGGGGATCATCATTTTCCGGGCCTCAGCGACGCTCTCAGCGGTGCCTCCCAAACCGCGCGGGGGCTGGCCGTCCCAAAGAAAGATCATTCGCACTGCGACATCGAGAATTTCACGCGCGACCACATGGTATGCCTCCGGCGCAGCCTCGCCACCGGGGCAAACCTCCGTCCACCAGGCAGCCCCGATGCACTCGCAGGCGTGGTTCCATTCCTTGGGATCGTCGAAATCGTCGATGAACCGTTCCCTCGCGAAGGGCAGGAGGATCACGGTTTTCATGCCCAGCTCGCGGCAGGCATCGAGAAACAACAGATCCGCCCCTGAGGCAGCACTGGAGATCCCCACAAACTCGTCATTCATTTCTGATGGAACGAGTTCCAGCTCGCGGAGGATCGCCTCTTTTGCGGCAGCCCTGTCCGGCACGGCCCGATGTCCGGCAAACCCCACGAATTGGATTCTTTTGATAGCCGGAGCGGTCATGGAAATACGGTTTTCAACAATTTTTTAACATCCTCCCGCTCGGGATCTTCGGCGAGAATCTCCTCCAACAGTTCGCGCGCTTTGGCCGGATCCTTCGGCTCGTCGGCGATCCAGCTCCCGGCCTCGATGAACTTGGCTTCTAACACATCGACAAGCGGAGAGTCCGCCGAGGCTGCAATCCCCGCGCAAGCCTCACGCACCATCTTTGGACGCATGGCATTCTGGCCGATCTGCCGTTTGGCAAGGAGGAGCTGGATGTCTCCCGGATTCATGAGCAGTGCCTTTTCCATCAGGGTGAGAGCCTCGTCATTTTTCCCGTTATCTTCGCTTTTCCAGAGGACGTTCGCGCGCCGGACGAGCGAGTCAAAGACACGCGCCGATTCCAGATCCCTCGCCGTGGTGGCTTCCGGCTCCGCCAGCAAGGATCCGGGGTAGGCGGGCCGGGAATCCGTCCTGTCTAGCAGCCAATCCGCAAGTGGCGACCAAAGGGCGTCGCGCTTGCCGGATCGAGCTCCTTTTTCTGCCACCATCCATGCATCCGGATCAAGCTGCGGGCGCATGTCGCCGTCGCCAATGCTACCGCCACCCACTCCTTCTAACAATTTTGGGAGCCAATCTGGAATGCTTCCAATCACGGGAACCGGGACCAGTAAGAAACCTTTTTCATTAACGAGCAGCAAGCCGCCCCGCTGTGGGACGTCGAGAGGTGCCATCAGACCGTTGCCGCCATCGGGAAGCCTAACAGCATCAATGCCGGTCTCAGGATCCCAAAGTCTGGAGCGATCATTCGAATCAGAGGCGGCAATCCACTTTCCATTCGATGTCCATGAAATTCTCATGCATGACGGTCCAGTCGGAAATCCAATGCCGACAGGCAACCCGGTCTCCACCGAGCGGCACTCGACCCGTTCCGAATTGCTGAGGGTGGCGATGGTCCGGGCGTCTGGTGACCAAGCAAGATCGACCACCGGCGCACCGAGGATTGATCGAACTGATGCTTCGCCGGGGCTGCCGTCAAATGGATGGAAGCTGAGGATCTGGTCGCCGGATGTCACGGCGATGGTATTTCCGTCTGGAGACCACGCCAGCGTTGTGGTGCCGCCTTGGACCGGAATGATGCGCGCGACAATACCCTCGACGGTATCAATGATCTTGATTCCCCCGGGGTCCGGGAGGGCGGCGAGTTTTCCTCCCGGTTGGAAGCGAAGTTCGTCAAGTGTGTCGAATCCGCTTTCGATGGGCTTCACCACCTCCACTTCTCCGACTTTGAAACGCAAACCGCTGCGCCAATCGACGCGCCGGACCTTGCCGTCCCAACAGAGCGCAGTTAAAGATTGATCATTCTCACTGAAGCAGAGGCCGTGGAGGTTGGACGGGAAACGCAACGGGCGCCCGAGTTGTTTAGATGTTCGCAGATCGTAGATTCGGACCAGCGAATCACTGGAGCAGGCGGCGGCTAGCAGCAGGCCATCGTTAGAAAGCGCACTGAGATCCGGATAGCCCGGATGGAACGGCAAGAACTCCGCTGCCGGAACTTCACTCCGCAGACGCCGCACCTGCGCCAATCCGTTCTCGCTCATCAGGAGTACATGGTTCTCATCCAGATAAACACACTTATTCACCGTGAACGCCTGGGAAAGAGGTTCGGTCCGAATCTCGCCATATGCCGTATCATAGAGGTAGGCGGTGGGGCCTCTGCGGACTCCCACAAAGTGACTGCCGTCCGGCGAGAACGCACAGCGGGTTGGCAGGGGCGTGATTGAATCCGGCTCACCGATCGGCTGTCCGGTTTTAACATCCCATGTCCCCATTCCGGCCACGAGATCGATGGTGCGCAGCGTCCCTGCTGCGGTGAAGAACATTCCGGTGATGCAGAGCTTTCCCTGGATCTCGCGGATGTTGTTACCACGGTCGCCGGCATCGCTCACATAGAAGTAAGGCGAGTTTCCCGCCGCTGCGACCATGGCACCATCGGCGGACCATGCAAAATGCTCTGGCGCAAGATTTTCCGTTTGGTGGCGCGACAATTCCTTTCCATCTGCTGTCGTTTGCACGAGCGATCCGCCGCCCTTTCCGGTGGACGAACTCAGCCCGACGGCCAGCACGGATCTTTCAGGATTCCAACCAAGCACCATGATAGCCGACTCTCCAAATCTAACAGGCTCTTGCTGGTTATTCAAATCCTCCAATCCGATGAAATGAAGACCACCTCTCACAGTTCCGGCCACCCAGCTTTTTCCGGATGGATGAGCGACCAGCGAGTTCACCGCACCGTCGTCAAGGCTGCGCTCCGCCACCAACCTGTGGTCAGGACGGGACCACAGATAGACGCGTTCACCGGATGATGTTAGAATCCATTTGCCATCGTCCGATCCACCGGCTGCCAGCACCGCCGCCGGGTGGCGCAGCGCCAATCCCACCGGCGGGTGGATCTTGTGATGGGCGAGCGTGGAAAACGCTGCCATCCGCGCAAGTGGATTCTCGGGATCTGACCGCAGCGAGCGCGCCAGATAGGCGACTTGGCGGGCGGAATCGTCTGTCTTGCGCGCAGCCACCGCAAGGTTCAAGTCTGACAGGCTGAGAGTGTGCAGGGCCGTGCGTTTTTGTTTAACTGCATAGATGGCAGCGGACACGGCGGCGATGAACAGCAGACCAAACACCGCAGCCGTGGCCTGGAAGCGCCGGAGCCTCCGCCGCTGGTATTCCTGCTCGCGCCTCCGCAGGTCGTCGAATCCAACACCTAACAACCCGGCCATCAGCTTGATCACTGCGTTTTCCCGACCATCCTTGCCCTCGCGGGCGTCCGCGGCAATCGGCTCGGTGGGTTCGTTAGAAAGTTCTCCATCCCGCCCAAGTTGAAACCGGACGGCTTTTGGAAAACACTCGTCATCCGTGGAGAATCCAGGTTTCCCGCCCGCCGCCCATGGCTCGCCGTCCACGATCAGGCAGAGCACCCGGCTCTCGCCATGGGTCCGCTTGTATTCGATGATTTCCTTTTCCACCCAAGGAGACCTCGCGCTGCGCGGTGAGCAGATCACAACCAGAAACCGGGCGTGCCTCAGCGCCCGGGCGATCACCGCCCCCAGATCGGTGGCGGTAGGAAGCTCTTCACGGCCTCGAAACACCGGGACAAAACGCTTTGGAACAGGCGCATCCGCCGGCGTCGGGCGCCCCACCAAATCCCGCGGCATCGGGTAGTTCTCCAGAGACCGGTGCAACCAGTCCGCCCATGCCTTGTCGGCATGGCTGTAACTGATGAATGCCCAATATTTTTTAACGTCTTTATCCATGCTCACCGCATATTCCATATAAACGGATAGTGCCCTTGTCGGTCAACCTCATTCCAAGGCCTAGTTTGGAAGCGCTGGAACCGCCGTGGTCAGGATTTGTAAACTCAAATCACGCGTAGAGCGTCCAATCCGGCAGGCGGACGATCTCGGCAGCCTTGAGCGCGAACACAAGTGCAAGAGAGTGCCGGTGCAGGGTTTTTGCACGACTGCCGATCAGTTTCAACATGCCGTGTGCTTGAATCGGGTTAATCTATTGAATCCGTTGGCACTGCGTGGCGGATTTATTACAAATCGCCGATTGAGATCTCAAGTTGGCAGATGTGCAAATGTCGGATCTACCCTCAGAGTATGCCCATTGCTTACTCCAAAAGATTGCTCTTTTAAAGTTTGCTTTAGGTAGTGGTTTGGCTATGATGAAAAACTCTTCAGTTTTTCATGCAGGATACTTTCAACCCGTTAACAACGCGCCCCTGCCGGGCGCACGCCAGGTGCTTCAGACAACGAACCACACTCTCACGGAATGTGCTCGGAGCCTTACATTCCGCGCCAGCGCGGTTAATGTCCGACTTCTAACGTTCGGAAATTAAAATAAATTCAAGAACCTGCGACCAAGCCCATTTTGCCATTTTGAAATTATTGAACCGATAGGGATGAGTTGAGCGCCGCTCCTTTACAAAAACTTGCTTGGGTGCCATGCCGGAAAGTGGCATTGCAGCAGCATTCATAAATTCACCAACACCCATTCGCAATGCAATACGTCCACCCCGAATATCAATGGGATACACTCGCCCGGCAAGCTGCCTCCTTGGTGCCCGAAGCCATGCAGGGCTCAGCTTTTCCTCTAAACCACATTAACGGTGTCTGGGGCGAACCAGGCAACCGGAAGCATTTCCAATCCCCGGTGGATGGGAGCACAATCACCCATCTGCCGATGATTGATTTACTCCTTGCCCGAAGGGCGGTGGAGGGCGGCGCTCGCCAGGCAAAGGACTGGAAGAAAGTCGATCTCGACGAGCGAGCCAGGCGTATCACGGAATGCGTTGCTTCGCTCAGGCTCCATCGTAAGTTGATCGCCGGATTGCTCGTCTGGGAGATTGGTAAAACTGTGCACCTAGCGGAAATGGATGTGGACCGCTGCCTTTCCGGCGTGGAGTGGTACATCACTCATCGAGAGGCTTTTATGGCTGGGCGCGAGCCACTCGGCCTGGTCTCGAACATCGCCTCGTGGAACTATCCGTATTCAGTGTTAATGCATTCTTTGCTCGTGCACATGCTTGCTGGAAATGCAGTTATTGCGAAAACCCCAACCGACGGCGGGCTTATGGCGTTGACTGTCGGATGCGCCCTTGCCGCGCGGGCAGGTCTCCCGATCTCACTGGTGAGCGGGTCCGGCGGCCAGTTGAGCGCAGCGCTCGTCAACAACGAACACGTCGCAGCCCTCGCCTTTGTCGGAGGCAAAACCAACGGTAGTATAATTGCCTCGAGCCTCTACGATCGAAACAAACGTTACATGCTTGAAATGGAAGGGGTCAACGCCTGGGGTATATGGAATTTTTCGGACTGGAATGGCTTGGCCAAGCAGTTGAAAAAGGGCTTTGAATACGGAAAGCAGCGCTGCACGGCTTACCCGCGCCTTGTCATTCAGCGGGATCTTTTCCCGCAGTTTCTTGCCATGTATTTGCCGGTTTTGGAATCGCTTCGATTCGGACATCCCCTGCTTGTTGATGGTGACGGCGAATTACCAAGTCTGGATTTCGGGCCAATTATCAACAGCAAAAAGGTCGAGGAGCTGCGGGTCCGCTTCAGCGAGGCGAAAGGCAAAGGCGGCATCTGCCTCTTTGATGGAAATTATGACGACTCACTCTTTCTGCCGAATCAGGATTTGTCTGCCTATTATGCGCCGCAGTGTATCCTGAATGTGCCGCGAAACTGTGGGCTTTACCACAGCGAGCCCTTTGGACCACTTGACTCGATTGTTGTGGTGGATCGAATCGAAGAAATGATTGCTGAAATGAATGTCTCGGGTGGGGCGCTGGTATCGAGCGTCGCTACCGATGACGAAACAGTGTTGAAGCGGGTTGGCCTCGAGACGCGCGCTTTTAAACTGGGCCACAACAAGGTGCGGTCGCGGGGTGACAACGACGAGGTTTTTGGCGGAATCGGAACTTCATGGAAAGGCTGCTTCGTGGGAGGAGAACACCTTGTTCGAGCCGTCACCCAAGGCGCCGGAGACGAACTCCTGCTTGGTAATTTCCAAGATGTCAGCCGTCTTCCCGAGGTGCGATAATATTCGATCCATCGACTTATCTCAGGCGAGCCAAATGGGTCAAACACAAATGTCTAAAATCCGCAGATACAAAGGGTCGGAAATACAATTTCATGGTTCGATGCAACGTCCTGTAATTTATGATGTTCTATCCAGAATCGACGATAGGAATTTGCTATGGGTGAAACGGAACGTGAGCATTTTCGCATGTTAATGCGGATGTGATAAAGTTTTGTTCACGATCTGCACGCCCCATGCTGCACCTGATGGGATTTGATCATGAAACGCTTGATTTCCCCTTCCAAGGTGTGCCCCAGCGCCTCACCAACATCACCAAGACTGGGACGAAAATCATCAAGAGGCTGATCGCCTGAGCACCTGACCGCTGAACTTGGACGCGAAAAAATTTGCATTTTCTCGTTATGAGTGTAATTTCGAAAAATCATCTTTATGCATGCCATCTACGTTCTATTTTTGTTTGTATTTGCCACTGCCGTCAGCGCGAATCCGCCGACTGGTTCGATCACCCGTCATGTGTGGACAAACGTGGGAGGTGCCGCCGTAACGGACCTTACAAGTCTATCCAATTTCCCTAACAGCCCGAACACGAGCTCCACTCTCGGCTCATTTCTTGCTCCAACCAACGCCGGAGATTCTTACGGCCAGCGGGTCTTTGGCTGGGTGCATGCTCCGGTGACCGGAAACTATGTGTTCAGTATTCACGCGGACGACAATGCCGAATTATGGCTCAGCACCAGCGTCTCACCGGATCACAAAGTTAGAATCGCGAGTGTCCCGGAATGGACGAACGCCGGCGACTGGACCAAGTTTCCACAACAGACCTCAGTCAGTATCCCCCTCCAAGCGGGCAGATATTATTTTATCGAGGCCTTGCACAAGGAAGGCCAAGGCGGAGACAACCTCGGGGTGGG
>Ga0105045_10003687_pt1 | contig 13210 bp, 12 predicted proteins | sample MAT02_FD_78089 | JGI IMG/M metagenome (GOLD analysis project Ga0105045, IMG submission 78089) | Freshwater microbial communities from Lake Fryxell liftoff mats and glacier meltwater in Antarctica - MAT-02 (megahit assembly) | ecosystem: Environmental > Aquatic > Freshwater > Ice > Liftoff...
ACGCCGCGGGCTTGCGGCAGATCAGGCAGGGCGATGTCGTCATCGACGATGACCATGGAGACCTTGAGGCCGAAGGCGCGGGCGCGTTCGGCGGCAAGGCCGAAGTTGAGGCGGTCGCCGGTGTAGTTCTTGACGATCAGAAGACAGCCCGGTTTCCCCGTGACCGCCAGTATGCCCGCGAGGACGGCGTCCACCGAGGGCGAGGCGAAGACGTCACCGCAGACCGCCGCCGTCAGCATCCCCTGGCCGACGAAACCGGCGTGGGAGGGTTCGTGGCCCGAGCCGCCACCCGAGACGAGCGCAACCTTGGACCGGTCCCAGTCGGTGCGCGCCACGACCTTGATGTGGGGGTAGCCGTCCAGCCGCGCGAGTTTCCCGGCGCTGGTGCGCAAAAGGCCGTCAATCGCCTCGGTCACCAGAGAGTCCTTGGAGTTCATGAACTGTTTCATGGGGTTGGTCCTTGGATGCGGTTGCCGTTGGCGTCGAACCAAAGCGGGTTGTGCGGGCGGATCAGCAGAGTGTCGCCGGGGCGCGCCTCGGTGTGGGGGTCCGTAAGGGTGACCATCTCATGCGGGCCAACGGTAAGGTGCAGGCGGGTCTGGTCGCCGAGGTGTTCGACCCGGCGGATGGTGGCGGGGGCGCCGTCGCCGGTGTGGATGTGTTCAGGGCGAAGGCCGATCTGGGTGGCCCCGGCAGGCGCGGGGCCGAAGGCATCGGCGGGCAGAAGGTTGATGCGGGGCTGGCCGAGGCGAGAGGCGACATAAGCGGAAATGGGGTTTTCGTAAATCTCCCTCGGCGAGCCGTACTGGACAAGCCTTCCGGCATCGAGGACGCCGACGTGGGTGGCCATTGTCATAGCCTCGATCTGGTCATGGGTGACATAAAGGAAGGTCGCGCCCAGTTCGGCGTGGATGCGCTTGAGCTCGATCCGCAGGTCGGCCCGAAGCTTGGCGTCTAAAGAGGAGAGGGGTTCGTCCATCAGGTAGATACGGGGGTTGCGGACGAGGGCGCGGCCGATGGAGACGCGCTGCATCTCGCCCCCCGACAGCGCCGTGGCCTTGTTGTCCAGCTTGTATGGGATGCGGAGTACCTCGGCCACCTCAGCCACGCGCTTGGCGATCTGATCCTCGGGCATGGCGATCATCGGGGAGCGGAGCGGGAAGGCCAGGTTGTCGCGCACGGTGAGGTGGGGGTAAAGCGAGTATTGCTGGAATACCATCGCCACGTCGCGCTGGGCGGGGGTGTCGTTCACCACGCTGTGGCCGCCGATGCGGATATCGCCGCGATCGGGGCGGTCAAGACCGGCGATCAGGCGCAGCGTGGTGGTCTTGCCCGCCCCTGTGGGGCCGAGGAGGACGACGAAGGCACCGTCGGGGATGGTCAGCGACAAATCAGCCAGCGCCTTGGTTGCACCGAACGACTTTGTCAGGGCGGAGAGGGTGACTTCAGCCATGATGTACCCCGGCATTTGCGGCAGTACGCAATGCGCGGCCGGTGGTGGCGTCAAAGAGCGACAGTGTGCGGGGGTTGAGGGTCAGGCCCACAACGTCGCCGATCCGTGCCACCTGACCGGCTGGCGCGCGGGCCTTGATCTGCCCGTGTGGGGTGGAGAGGGTGACGATCTGAGTGGTGCCGAGGTATTCAGTCGCCTCGACCCGGCCACGGTAGGGACTGCCATCATTGAGACCGACATGCTCCGGGCGCACGCCGAGGACCAGCGCACCCACGGCAGCCTCTTGCAGTTCGGGCAGCGACATCGGTATGTCGCCCAGGTGCACTATCGTCGCCCCCGCAACGGCCGCGCCTTCGAATCGCAGGAAATTCATCGACGGGCTACCGATAAAATCAGCGACAAACAGCGTGGCGGGGTGGTCATAGATATCCTGCGGCGTGCCGAACTGCTCGACGACGCCGTGGTTCATCACGACGATCTTGTCGCCCATCTGCATCGCCTCCAATTGGTCATGGGTGACATAGACGGTGGTGGCTTTCATCCGGTCGTGCAGCGCACGCAATTCCTCGGCCATGTGTTCCCGAAACTCGGCGTCCAACGCGCCAAGCGGTTCGTCCATCATGAATGCCTTGGGATTGCGCACGATGGCGCGGCCCAGGGCGACACGCTGGCGGTCACCGCCGGACAGGCCGCCGACGGGTTTGTCGAGGATATCCGCGATGCCAAGGATTCGGGCAACCTCGGCCACCTTGGCCTGCACCAGCGCCTTGGGCATCCCTTGGCTGACAAGGGGATAACTGATGTTTTTCCGTACGTTCATGTGCGGGTAAAGCGCGAACATCTGGAACACCATGGCAATGTCGCGCTGGCTCGCGGGCTTTTGGCTGACGTCTTCGCCGTCGATCATTATCTCGCCGCTGGTCGGCAGTTCCAGTCCGGCGATCATGCGCAAGGTGGTGGTCTTGCCGCACCCCGAGGGGCCGAGAAGCATGAAGAATTCACCGTCCCCGATGGTGAAGGACGACCCCTTCACTGCGGTAAATGCGCCAAATTCCTTGCGCAGGTTGCGGATGACGATCTCGGCCATTCTAGGGCGTCTCCTCCCCGTCTGTACCCCGGATCCGGTCCGGGGTGACGCGCTTGTGGTTGGGTCGAAAGGTGGTCAAGCGCATCACTCCGGAAAATGGCTGGTGATGATGAACATCACGGTGCCCAGCAGGGTCACAAGGAAGGACCAGGTGAAGGCCCAAAGGAAGAAGGGCTGCATCAACATCACAACCCCCAGCGCAATGAGAGCGGTGGCCACGTTCTCCCACGGGCCGCGGCGGAGGTTGAGAAGGCCGTTGAGGAAGGTGCTCATCGCTGTGCCCTTTCATACTGGAGAAAATATCCCCGCCGGAGGCATTCGACGCTGGCAACGGCAGCCTCCGGCGGGGATATTTGGGCCATTGTGAATGCAGGTGCGGTCACTTGCGCACCGCCCCGAAAGTTATCCCGCGCAAGAGATGTTTGCGCAGGAGAATGGTGAAGATCATCACAGGCAGCAGGAACAACGTCGCGCCTGCGGCCACGGCGGGCCAGTCCTGGCCGCCGACGCCGATGATCGTGGGGATGAACGGGGGCGCGGTCTGGGCGTTGCCAGAGGTGAGGAGGACGGCGAAGGCGTATTCGTTCCACGAGAAGATCAGGCAGAAGATGGCGGTGCTGGCGATGCCGGTGGCGGCTTGGGGCAGCACGACCTTTCTGAACGCCTGAAACCGGGTGTAGCCGTCGATCAGCGCGGCCTCTTCGTATTCGCGCGGGATTTCGTCGATGAAACCCTTCAGCAGCCAGACCGCGAGCGAAATGTTCACCGCCGTGTAAAGCAGGATCATGCCCAGATGCGTGTCCGACAGCCCAAGCTCGCGGTACATCAGGTAAATTGGAATGGCGACCGCGATGGGGGGCATCATCCGGGTAGAGAGGATGAAGAACAGAAGGTCGTCCTTGAGCGGCACCTTGAAGCGGCTGAAGGCATAGGCGGCCAGCGTGCCAAGGACAATCGACAGGAAGGTCGAACCAAAGCCGATGATTACCGAATTCATGAACCGTTCGCCAAAGCGCGAGGGGCCCGCGATGACCATGCCGGTATCCCGCACAGTCTGGTCATACCAGGTCTCGGGTGGTGGCAGGGCCGCAAAGTCATCGGAAGCTATGCGGGTGCGGGTGGTGAACAGGTTGACATAGCCTTCGAGGCTGGGCTCGAAAATTACCTTAGGCGGATAGGAAATGCTGTCGGGTCCGGATTTGAACCCGGTGGAGATGATCCACACCAAGGGCAGAAGGGTGATGATCATGTAGGCCACGACAAGGATGCCAGCGAACCATTTCGACCCGCGTGAGGGTTCGGTAACGGAATAGGCGGTCATCTTTCTTTCACCTTGTTCAGGGCCTTGACGTAGATCGAAGCCACGCCAAAGACCGTGACGAAGAGGATGATCGCATAGGCGCTGGAATAGCCTGTGCGCCATTTCTCGAAGGCTTCGCGCTTCAGCTCGATCGAGGTCAGCAGGGTCTCGTTCCCCGGCCCGCCACCCGTCAGCAACGTGACCATGTCGAACATCTTGAAATTCTCGATGCCCCGGAAGAGGACGGCGAGCATCAGGAACGGCAGCACCATCGGCACGGTGATCGTCCAGAACTGCCGCCACTTCGAGGCTCGGTCGACCTCGGCCGCCTCGTAGATATAGTCAGGGATCGACCGCAGGCCGGCCAGGCAGATCAGCATGACGAAGGGCGTCCACATCCAGGTGTCGACGATGATGATCGACCATTTGGCAAGCCCACCTGCCCCGAGCATGGAGAACGACGATGCCGGGATGCCGGTGAACAGTTCGACCACATAGTTGAAAAGGCCGATCTGCGGCTGGTAGAGGAAGGTCCAGAAGTTGCCCACGACAGCTGGAGAAAGCATCATCGGCAGCACGATCAGCGTGGTAACCAGATCGTTGCCCTTGAACTTGCGGTTGATCAGCCAGGCCAGGGTGAAGCCGATGATCACCTGCAGCACGATCGTCCAGATCAGGAAATGGGCGGTGGTCTGCATGTTGGCCCATGTTCCGTCGTCGGTCAGGATACGCTCATAGTTGCGCAGGCCGACCCATTCGACCTCGCGGTTCGGACGGTTGGCGGCGTAGTTGGTGAAGGACAGCCGCACCGTCCAGATCAGCGGGAAGATATTGATCGCCAGCAGCAGGAAGATCGTGGGGGCCACAAAGATCCAGGCGATGGCCCGGTCGGAAAGGCCGCGAAGTTTGCGGCGTACGGGCGCAGGCGTGGCCTTGGCGGCGATGTCGATTGGGTTGGTCATGGGGTGATCCTGAAGGGCGTGAGGTGGATCTTGGCCCCCCTCACCCGGACCTGTCATGCAAGAGGACAGGCTGGCGTTTCTTGTAAGGATGCCCCCCGCCCGAAGCGGGGGGCGAGGTGTCAGAGCTTGCCTTCGTCTTCGAAGACTTCGGTCCAATCAGCGATCAGGCCGTCCAGCGCCTCTTGTGCCGTACCCTGATCGGCCACGACATAGTTGTGCAGCCGTTCCTGCATCGCCAGCAGCAGCGAGGCATAGGCAGGCTCTTGCCAGAAGTCCTGAACGCCGCCCATCGCTTCTAGGAAGTCACCGGCGAAGGGGGCCGAGTTCACGAAGTTCGGGTCTTCCAGCACCGCCTTGTGGCAGGAATATCCGCCCGAGGCCCACCACTTGGCCTGCACATCCGGCTGGGCGAACCATTTGATGTACTGCAGCGCCCCATCCATGTTGTCGGTGTAGGACACGACCGAAATCCCCTGTCCGCCCAGCGTGGAGGCGGCGACGTTCTGCGCGGGGTTCACGAAGAAGTCGATCTTGTCGCCGCCGACGTTCGGGTCAGCCGCAAGCCCGGGGAAGAAGGCGAACCAGTTCATCGCCATCGCCACCTGACCGGATTTGAACGCATCCAGCGACTGTTCCATATACGCGTTGTCATAGCCGGGGGGTGTGCCTGTCTGGTAGAGTTCCTTGTAGAACTCAAGGGCTTCCACGGCCTCTGGCGAGTTCACCGCCCCTTCCATGTCATACTTGCCCGGGGTATTTTCGTACTTGAACCCCCAGGCATAAAGCGCGCCGGTGGCCCCCATGGTGATGCCTTCGGATCCGCGTTCGGTGAAGATCGAGGCACCGTAGACGGTCTGGCCGTCAATCTCGCGCCCCTGGAAGAACTGCGCGATATCAAGAAGTTCCAGCTGGGTTGTCGGTTCGGCCAGATCGCGGCCATACTTGGCCTTGAAGTCTGCCTGAATCTCTGGGCGCGCGAACCAGTCCTTGCGGTAGAACCAGCCATTCGCATCGCCCATTGCGGGCAGGGCGTAGTAGTTCGGTTCACCTTTCGGCCAGGTTGAATAGGCCCGCACCGTGGCCGGGGCGAAATCGTCCATGCTGATGCCTTCGGCGTCGAAGAAGTCGTTCAGCTTGACGTAATGGCCGTTCTCGGCGCTGCCGCCGATCCACTGGCTGTCACCGATCAGAAGGTCACAAAGCTGGCCGCCCGAGTTCAGTTCGTTCAGCATGCGGTCGGCGAAGTTCGGCCACGGCACGAACTCGAAATTCATCTTGATGCCGGACTGAGTCTCGAAATCCTTCGACAGTTCGACCAGCGCGTTCGCCGGGTCCCAGGCGGCCCAGCACAGCGTCAGTTCATTGGCCTGCGCGTTGGCCTGAGCGGCCCATACCAAGGCCAGCGCCGCGGATGCGGCGAGTGTTGTCCGTTTCATGCAATCCTCCCGATTTGGATGTGGTGGACCCGTGCTGATGCCGGGCCTTCTTGAATTGACTCTACGATAGGCGCGGGGGCCGGCGGCTGTAAAGCTTTTTTGAGGAGCGTACCTCATTTTCGGTCGCCAGCAGTATCCAAAGCGATTTGGACCCGGTATCAGGCGGCGACGTCTGAACGGGCAGGCGAATCGGGGGACGGCGGAAGGTTTTCTCGCAGCACGATTTCGATCCGAATCTGTTCCTGGCCTTCGTCCAGCGGCAGATTGTCAGCCTTGGCGCGCAGAACGCGCAGGGTGCTGCGCGCCAGATGGCCCAGGTTCTGGGTGATCACGGCGGCCACGGTGCGCTGCTTCAGCGCCTGACAGGCGTGCGGGGTCAATTCGTGGCAGATTACGGTCATCTTTCCAGAAAGACCTAAATCATCAATAACTTGTGTCAGTGCGCGGTTGCCGTCACCCATCGAATAAACCCCCCGCACGCCCGGCGTATTCGTCAGCCGTTCGGCCACCACCTGCCGCAGGGTGCGGCTGGAGCCGTGGGTTTCCAGCGAAGGCAGGACCTCCAGCCCCGGAAAGTCGCGCAGCATCACCTCGTCAAAGCCGCGGCGACGTTCGATCATGTCGCGGGCGAGGAGGGACTGGCCAAGCACCAGCACCTCGGCCGGGGCGGCACCCAGAAAGCCGCCCATCAGGACCCCCGCAGTCCGCCCAGCGGCGCGGTTGTCGATGCCGATGAAATGGTCGCGCCCGGTGTTGGGCAGGTCCGACACCAGCGCCACGACAGGCATGCCCTTGGCGCGCAGTCCCCGGATCGCATCGCGCAGGATCGGCGTTTCGGGCGCCATAAGTGCCACCCCGGCATAGTCGCGCCCGGGCAGAGTGGTCAGTAGGGCAGCCAGCGCATGCGGGTCCTCGGCTGGAAAGCGGTGCAGCCGCAATTCTATCCGCGCGGCTGCTGCGATCGAGCCTGCATCAAGCAAGGCCTGCGCAAGTGCCTGAACAAACTGGCTTTCCGTATCTGGCAATAGGACGGCCATCTGGTAGCTGCGACTGCGCGCAAGATTGGCGGCCGCCAGGTCGCGCACATAGCCAATCCTGGCGATGGCGTCATTCACCGCGCGGATGGTCTTGTCGCGCACGCCGGGGCGGGCGTTCAGCACCCGGTCAACCGTGGCCAGGCTGACGCCTGCTTCCCGCGCGATGTCATTGACGGTTGCTCGCACCGGACCGCCTCCAATAGCCTTTCGGGCGACTATCGGTGCGGGGTTGAGGTACGTCAATCAGGTTTTCATGGTCGAGCAGGACTGGCCAGGTCACGATGACCCTTCACCTGACCGGAGAAAACGGTGCATCCTGGCCTTGGACAAAGGGAGAAACGAGATGAGAACGCTTCTGCTTTTCGGGGACAGCAACACGCATGGTACGCTGCCCATGCCCGACTTCGGCCCTTCGGCCCGCTATGGCCGGGATGATCGCTGGGCAGGGCGGATGGCACGGCTTCTTCCCGATTGGGAGTTGATCGCCGAGGGCCATCCCGGCCGCACGACCGTGCATGACGACCCGATCGAGGGCGCGCATCGCAACGGGCTGGCCGTCCTGCCCGCCCTTCTGGAAAGTCATGCGCCCGTCGATGTCGTGCTGGTGATGCTGGGCACGAATGACCTGAAGGAGCGGTTCTCGGTCAATGCCGGTGACATCGCATTGTCGCTGGAGCGTCTGGTGCGGGTGATCCGGGGCTCGGGTGCCGGGCCGGACGGAGCCGCGCCGGGCGTGCTGCTGGTCGCCCCGCCGCCCGTTGAGGAGGTCGGTTGCCTTGCACCCATGTTCGCTGGCGGGGCGGCAAAGTCGCGGGCACTGGCGGTCGAGGTGCAGGCGGCGGCAGCGCGGGCGGGTGTGTCGTTCCTGGACGCGGGGACGGTGGTCAAGGTGTCGCCCATCGACGGCATCCACTATGACGCCGAGGCGAACCCGACGCTGGCCACTGCCTTTGCCGATGCGATCCGGCGGCATTTTCCTTGAGGTACATGCTTTGTGGGTGCGGTCGACTGGCGCAAGATGCTTCGGCAACCGCGCGCTGGGGCTTGACCCTGCCTTGCAGACAGCCACCTTTATGCGCATGACGCAGCCTGTCCTGATCGTGGCCCACGGCCAGCCGTCCGACCCTGGTCCCGCGGCCGCAGCGCTGGAGGGGCTGTCCGCTAAGGTAGCGGTTTTGCTGCCGGGCCGCATCGTCCGCGCCGCGACCCTGGCCGAACCGGGCGCAATCGCGCGGGCGGCGAGCGGGCTGCCGGGCGGGCTCGTGTTTCCCATGTTCATGACCGGGGGCTGGTTCACCCGGGTGCAAATTCCCGCCAAACTGGCCGAGGCGGGCGCGGTGGGCTGGACGGTGCTGGAGCCCTTCGGCTGTGACAACGCGGTGCATGATCTTTGCGTGACGCAGGTACGCGAGATGGCGGCCCGAGAGGTCATCCTGGCCGCGCACGGGTCGTTCAAGTCGACCGTGCCGTCAGATATCGCGCGGCATGTGGGCGCACGGATTGTGACCGAGACGGGCGCGCGGGTGGCAGTGGGTTTTATCGACGAGGCACCACAGCTGGCATCGCTGACGGGGTTCGGAACGGTCTGCCTGCCGTTCTTTGCGGCCGAGGGCGGGCATGTCACCGACGATATCCCCGCAGCCCTGGCCCTGGCCGGATTTCAGGGCCGGATCCTGCCTGCCATAGGACTGGACGACCGGGTGCCCGCGCTTGTCGCCTCAGCGATCGCGAGCGGCGTGCCGGTGTGCACGGGGATATGCCGCTGGGCACGGGGCCAGAATACTTGAGCAGGATCTTCACAAATTGCTTGGTCAGGCAATCTGGGTCCCGGCCTCAGACCGTGTGAAGATAAAGGTCGAAGTCGACTTCGCTGACCGTGCGCATTACCCGGGCATATTCAGCGGATTTGATTGCGGTAAAGGTGCGGTGCATGTCTTCGCCCAGTGCGTCTCTTAGGAAGACGGACCGCTTCGCCGCCTCGATCGCCTGTTTCCAGTCGGTGGGGATGGTGCTGGCGCTGTCGTCTTCATAGCCGTTGCCGGTGGTTTCGGGGCCGGGATCGATCTTGCCCGCCATGCCGTGGCGAATGCCGGCCAGCACTGTCGCGGCCACCAGATAGGGGTTCGCGTCCACCCCGGCCGGGCGGTGTTCGATCCGGCGGGCCGTGATGTCTCCGGCCGGGATTCGCAGCGCAACGGACCGGTTGTTGACGCCCCAAGACGGGGATACCGGCGCATAGGACTGGCTGGCAAAGCGGCGCCAGCTGTTGGCGTGGGGCGCAAAGACCAGCATCGATTCCGCCATGGTGGCTTTCAGGCCCCCGAGCGCATGGAGGATCAGCGGGTTCCACCGGCCCTCACGGTCCTCGATGAACACGTTCTTGCCTGCGTGGTCCAGCATGGAGACATGAAAGTGCATCCCCGATCCGGCGTAGTTTTCATTGGGCTTGGCCATGAAGCAGGCTACCACCCCATGCGCCCGGGCCTGGGCCCGCACGATCCGCTTCAGCCGCATGAGGTCATCGGCGGCCTGCATCACGTCGGTGCGGTAGTGCAGCGTCAGTTCGTACTGACCGGGGGCGTATTCGGAAATCAGCGTTTCCGCCTTGATCCCCGCCTTTTCGGCACCGGCGTAGATGTCAGAGAAAAGCGGCAGCATCCCGTGCAGATGGTCGACGGAATAGACTTCGGTCTTTCGCGATGAGCGGCGGTCAAGGACATCGCGGGCGGGCTGCATCTTGCCGTCAGGGCCGCGCTCGGGGTCGAGGAGGAAAAACTCAAGTTCAAAGGCCCCGGCGGGGTGCAGGCCGTCGTCGTCCAGCGCTGCAACCTGCCGCGCCAGTGCGTGGCGGGGGTCAGAAGACATCGGTGCGCCGTCCAGCATGTACAGCGACATGAACACCTCGCCGCGCGGTGGCTGGGTGTTGTGCAAGGGCTTCAGCGTGCCGGGAATGGGCCAGGCGCGCAGGTCACCATCGCCCTGATCCCAGATCAGACCGGTCTCGTGCACATCCTCGCCGCAGATATCAAGACCAAGGATCGAGATCGGCAGATGACGGCCATTGTTGTAAAAGGACAAAAGCTCATGGCGGCGGATGATCTTGCCGCGGCCGATACCGTTGGCGTCATGCAGAATGATGTCAAAGGCCTCGATCTCGGGGTGCGCGGCGAGGAAAGCCTCGGCCTCGGTGGGGGTCGAACCGGAGGGGCTGATCAAGGTCATGTCAGGTTTCTTTGAAAAGGTCGGAAAGGACAGCGTCAAAGCTGGCGATCAGGTGGTCGATCTGGCGCTTCTTCGTGGCCGGGCTGACCAGCATCATATTGTGGAATGGCGCGATAAGCGAACCACGGTTGAGAAGGCCGGTATGGATGGCGCCCTCGACCTGTGGCTGATGGGCCGCGGCCGCCGCTGCCCCGTTCTTCAGCGGGCCGGGGGCGCAGACGAATTCCACCCGAGCGCCGGCGCGAACGACATGCCACGGGGCGTGGTGAAACTTGATGGCCTTGCGCAGGCCCTTTGACAGGCGCTCGGCCCCGGCTTCCATGCGGGCATAATTTTCGGGGGTCATCACCTGGCCAAGGGTAGCCACCAGGCAGGCGAACTGCATTGGATTGGCGGAAAGCGTGGTGCCCATGCCGGAATGGCCAGGGGCGCGGGTTGAGTTGTAGGCGGCGAAGCGCTGGGCGACCGCATCGGTCATCCCCCAGACCGCCGTGGGCATCCCGCCTGCCACGCATTTGCCGACGATAAACATGTCGGGCGACAGGGAATGTACGCGCGTATAGCCGCCAAGGCCGGAGGAGATGGTATGCGTCTCGTCAATCATCAAAAGCGCGCCATGGCGGCGGGTCAATTGGCGCAACCCGTCGTGGAACCCGGCTTCGGGCAGGACCATGCAACTGTTGGTCATCACGGGTTCAGTCAGGATTGCTGCAACTTCGCCGGTCTTCAGCGCGGCCTCGACGGCGGCAAGATCATTGAACTCGACACAGATCGCGCCGCGCGTCAGGTCCTGCACTTGCCCCACCAACCCGGAGCGGGCCACAGTCGCGCCATTGGCCAGTTCGACCATCGTGTCATCAACAGTACCATGGTAGCAGCCGTTGAAGACCAGCACCTTCGGCCGACCGGTCACCGCCCGCGCGACGCGCAGGGCAAAGCGGTTGGCATCGGTCGCGGTGGTCGCAATCTGCCAGCGGAAAGGGCCGAAACGATCGGTTAGCAGGCGACCGGCCTCCAGCGCGTCCATGGACGGAAGCATGTAAGTCAGACCATTGCGGGCCTGGGCGCGGATGGCTTTGGCCACTGGCGCAGGGGAATGGCCGAACATGCTGCCGGTATCGCCAAGGCAGAAATCATCAAGCGTCAAGCCGTCGATATCCGTGATCGTCGCACCTTGTGCCTTGGCGACCAGCGGAAGGTGCGGCATTGGCCAGTCGGTCATCCAGTGCATCGGCACACCGTTCAGGAAGGCGCCAGCGCCCGAAGCCAGCGCCTTTGCGGCCCTGGGGCGGGACTTGGCATAGGTGGCCGCCTCGCGCCTGGAGAAGGCGGCAAGGCGGTCTGGGCGTATTCCACTGATCAAAGCGTCAGACATGGTCGGGCCTCAGGCGTGACTGGCGCGTTATGCGTCAGGATTTGATCAAATGGCAAGGACCGCCCGATGCCGAACCTGATTTCTGACCTTTCACTGGGCCCATCGGCCCTCAAAATCTTCGGGCACCAGAATGTTGTGGCGGCCGACCGCTTTTATGTCACGCTCGCCACACAGGGCCATGGTGATGTCCATTTCCTTGCGGATCACCTCAAGCGCGGCTGTCACCCCGGCCTCGCCCATCGCGCCGAGGCCATGGATATAGGCGCGGCCGATCATCGTGCCCCTGGCGCCAAGCGCCAGCGCCTTCAGCACATCCTGACCCGACCGAATGCCGCTGTCGAGCCAGACTTCGGTCCGGTCGCCGATGGCTTCTACAATCGCCGGCAACATTCGGATGGAAGACAGCGCCCCGTCAAGCTGCCGCCCGCCGTGGTTGGACACGATCACCGCGTCTGCCCCGGCATCGGCGGCCATGCGGGCGTCATCGGCGTCGAGGATACCTTTGAGGATGAACTTGCCCTTCCACTGGTCGCGGATGCGGGCGACCTTCCCCCAGTCCAGCTTGTCGTCGAACTGTTCATTTGCCCAGGCGGTCAGGTCCGACAGCTTCTGGACGCCCTTCACATGGCCGACAATGTTGCGGAACTGGCGGCGGGGTGTTTTCATCATGCCCATGGCCCAGCGCGGTTTGGTGGCAATATTGATCAGGTTCGGGATGGTCGGCTTTGGCGGCGAGGTCAGGCCGTTCTTTAGGTCCTTGTGGCGTTGCCCAAGGATCTGCAAGTCCAGGGTCAGGACCAGCGCGCTGCATTTCGCTGCGCGGGCGCGTTCGATGATGGCGTCGACGAAATCTTCGTCCCGCATGACATAAAGCTGGAACCAGAACGGATCGGGGCTGGCTGCGGCCACATCTTCGATCGAACAAATGCTCATCGTTGACAGGGTGAAAGGCACGCCGAATTTTGCGGCCGCGCGGGCGGCCAGGATCTCGCCGTCCGGATACTGCATTCCCGTGCTTCCGACCGGGGCAAGGGCCACCGGCATGGCCACTTTCTGCCCGACCATGGAGCTTTCCAGCACCCGACCCGACAAATCACGTGCGACCCGCTGCCGAAGGCGCAGCTTGGCGAAATCCGAGGAATTCTCGCGGAAGGTCTGCTCGGTGTAGCTGCCGCTTTCGCAGTAATCCCAAAACATCTTTGGCGTCCGCTTCTGGTGCAGGCGCTTCAGATCCTCGATGCAGGTTATGACGGGCATGGATGCCTCCCGGATTGGTCATCTTTGGTTACCAATACCCGCGCCGTGGCGCAATCCCGCATCGGGAATGCAAGATTGCGC
>Ga0105045_10003688_pt1 | contig 13208 bp, 10 predicted proteins | sample MAT02_FD_78089 | JGI IMG/M metagenome (GOLD analysis project Ga0105045, IMG submission 78089) | Freshwater microbial communities from Lake Fryxell liftoff mats and glacier meltwater in Antarctica - MAT-02 (megahit assembly) | ecosystem: Environmental > Aquatic > Freshwater > Ice > Liftoff...
ACACCGCAGGATATGTCGTATGGCAAGATATCGGTCCGGCTCCATTTGTCGATATCGATTTTCTGATCACCGAAGCACGGCGATTGGTTAAGCCGAAGTAAGGCTCTTCGGATTAAATGGAAGGTCGAATCGCTATTGGATATCGTTGCACAGTTGGCGGCCTAGCAGCTACAAATCACCGCCCCATGAAGTCTTCGAATTCCTAGGTGAGGGACAGATGACCACAGGGAGATGACCACAGGAACGCCTGAAAACTTTTTTGGCATCGATCGGCTCGGCTTCGAGTTGATTTCTCAATCGAAGCGAGGTTGTATCGGTTCCGGATATCGACGAATCGGCTAGTTGATTCGGGCAAACTTCAGACCAGGATCGCTCGGAGGTGATCCAGAGATCATGAAGTTCCAGCTATTTTGTCCAGTCGAGGTGACACCACCTGCAATCGCCCCTTGCTCAGGGTTGGTCAATTCGAGTCCATCGCTATGAAAAGTTAGAATACCCTCGTGTCACGTTCGAAAGATTACCAGTTCAGCCGCCTCGTCCTCGTTGAGCCATCGCCTCAGAGGGCAGCAGTGATCCAATTCCAACTGCAACGGAAGTAGTCAACACGAACAGCATTCTACATTTCTCCATCTCTAAATATTGATCTCGTAACCCTTGCGATTTTCACGAGCCAGGAACGAGTTGGCTTGCGCATCACCAGTGATTTCCCGCTTGATGGGGTCCCAGTTCAGTTCACGATTCAGTCGCATGGCGATATTCGAGAGATGGCAGATTTCCAGCATGCGGTTGTGAGACCAAACATCGGAAATCGGTTGCTTACGGGAGTTCATAGCCTCAATGAAGTTAGCGGTGTGATTCGCGCTGACTTTTCCACCATATACCTCTTCGATAGCACCTTCAGGAAGCGGATTGTCGTTGAGGTCTTCGACAGGCTTGCCGGCGAGTTTACCTCGATTCACAAAGAAGCGACCCTCGGTCCCTTCGAAAAGGATTCCGTTATCACCTTCGCTCGTGATAATCATTTCGACATTGTTTGGCATATTGACTTTGACTAAGAAGTTAGTGGCTGCGTTGTACTGATCCTCCACCAACGGGTTCCCATCCTTGTATTCGACGGGTAGTTTGAATTCGACCGGGGTTACTTTGCTAGGTCCAGTGCTACCGGCGTCAAGGGCCCAAGAAGCAATATCAACGTGGTGAGCACCCCAGTCGGTCAATTTTCCGCCCGAATACTCGTGCCAGTTACGGAATGAGTAGTGTGCATTGCTGAAGAGCGGCACACCACCACCGTAACCTTCGCGTAGTTCGGGGAGCGCTCGATAGTCTACTTTAGGTGCAGGGCCAAGCCAGACATCCCAATCAAGTCCCTGGGGAACTGAGACAACCGGAATAACGGGGGACGCTTCCATTCCGTTGATGCCACAGGTCACTTTCTGAACTGTACCGATGCGTCCATGTTTTATGAGAGCGATCGCTTTTAAAAACAGCGACTCACATTCGGTCCGCTGCATCGTACCGACTTGAAAAACCCGACCGGTTTCCTTGACGACCTTCTCAATCAATTTGCCTTCTGCGATCGTCAGCGTGAGTGGTTTCTCACAGTAGACATCCTTGCCGGCGTACATAGCTTCGACTGCGATCTTGGTGTGCCAATGGTCTGGCGTTGCAATCATGACCGCGTCAATGTCTTTGCGATCGAGAATTTTGCGATAGTCACTATAGGCATCTGGTTTCTTATTCTGTGCCTTTTCCGTCTTCTCTATGTTGACTCCAAGGACGTTGGAATCGACATCGGCTAGTGCAGCAAAATCAGCGAATTGAAATGATTTTTCAGTGATGGTCCAACCTTGATTCCGCAATCCAATCGTCGCGAAGACTGGTCGGTCGTTTGGCGACTGGTAGCCTAACGCCCGGCTGAACGAGGAGCTTACGGTGACGGCGGTCCCAGCGGCGGCGACCCCCTGAAGAAAACCACGGCGAGTTTGTTGGCGAAACAGGGACATCGATAAAATCCTCCGCGAAAAAGAAACAGAACCATCTTAAGGAAGTACAGAAGTAATTATGAGGAATACATTCCTACCGAAACGTTTGAACAACACCGGCTAAGAAGTTTCCCATTAGCAACCGTTCATGATAGTCGAATTGGGCCGGAGGTGCAGCATAAGTCAGAACGATAAATTCCTCGCAACATGTACAACTTGGACCTACGAAAACGCTAGTTAAGCGACCGGCAGTCTGAAAACTACCAAGGCAAAGCACATTTTAGCGGTAGTTCCCGTAGCCCAGGATGGTAGTTCGCGCGGCGTGTTGGTACGGGCGGAATTGCCTTTCGGCTTAAATCCAAATCCATCGTTGCTGTGTTGGAGGCGCCGTTTCGTATTGCAGAAAAAGTGGTATGCTCAAGCCTCACAAAGATGCTAAACTATGTTGAGGTGAGGACATACTTACAACTTTTAACAGTTGAGCGGTTCAAGATGAACGATACGTTAGCCGTTATTTTAGCTGGTGGTAAAGGGACACGACTCGAGCCCCTCACTCGTGATCGCGCTAAGCCCGCAGTTCCCTTCGGTGGGAACTACCGAATCATCGATTTTGTGCTTTCAAACTGTCTCAACAGCGGTTTCCGCAAGATGATGGTCCTGACGCAATACAAAGCGACAAGTCTTGATCGCCACATCAATCTCGGGTGGCAAGGCTTTTTTTGTCGCGAGTTGGACGAGTATATCGACAATATTCCACCGCAACAGCGAATCGACGAGCAGTGGTACCAAGGAACTGCTGATGCCGTCTACCAAAACATCTATGAGATTGAGAAGCAACGTCCGAAATATATCATCATCCTGGCGGGTGATCACATTTATAAAATGAATTACCGCGCGATGATTGATTATCATTGCAGGATGGAGGCCGACCTTACCATTGGTGCTCTTCGCGTCTCGCCACAGGATGCAAGTCAATTTGGAATAATGGCCGTGGACGAGAACCAACAGGTGGTTGGCTTCGAGGAGAAACCAAACCATCCAAAGGTTATCCCTGGAGACCCTAACCATTGCTTGGCCTCGATGGGTATCTATGTATTCTCGACTCGGTTCCTGTTGGAACAACTCTGCGCCGACGCGAATAACACGTCAAGTATTCATGACTTTGGCAAGAACATCATTCCTTCGATTATCAATAAAGATCGTGTCTTTGCCTTTCAGTTTAGGGATGAAAATCGAAAGCAAGATTCGTATTGGCGAGACGTTGGGACCTTGGACGCCTATTTCGAAGCAAACATGGATTTGATCGCAATTGATCCTCTTCTAAATCTCTATGATTCTTCCTGGCCCATTCGAACCTACCAGCCCAACCTGCCACCTCCCAAATTCGTCTTCGGCAGTCGTCAAGGCGGTGACCAGGATCGAGTAGGTGTCGCCCTTGACTCATTGGTTTGCGCCGGAACGATCATCAGCGGGGGTAGGGTAGAAAGAAGCGTAATCGGTCCTCAAGTGCGTGTGAATAGCTTCGCTCACGTCGAAGATAGTATCCTTTTTGAAGGTGTCGATATCGGTCGCCATTGCAAAATAAGACGTACAATCATTGACAAAGGAGTCCGAATTCCTGCTGGATTCGAGATTGGATACGACTTGGAAAAAGATCGTCAGCGAGGATTCACGATTAGCGATGGTGGAATCGTAACAATTCCAAAGACCGATACGATCGATTCGTTACTGGGTAACCGCGGCGAAACGCTTCGATTCGATGGACCAGTCGGAACTCAGTCAGTTCCGCAACCGATGGGCCTCGAACGTACTAGAAGCCCCGTGTCGCGATGAATCCTAGTACTCCCATGTTTCTAGCTGGTCTTATGATTGGCACGACCTTACTTCTGGTCGGCCTGGGACTTGGTATTTGGGTGGGACGTCGTATGGCACCCCCTCATGTACTAGATGATTCACTGGAACGAGCACAATTGCTTAGGTTTGTACGGAACTTTGCCTCGATTACCAGTGACTTCGCCGGCGATTTTTCGGCCTATCAAGCGGAATTTGAAACACTAGCGAAGCGAGCGAAAGATACTGGTCAAAAAACGACTCCAGAGGAAGTCCAAACACTGTTAGCTCGAATTACTTCAGCCAACAGCGAGCTGAAGTCACAACTGGAAGCAGCTGAAGAACGGATCGATACTCAAACCAAGGAACTGGCTGGGTACCTTACCGAAGCGCGAACTGACGGCCTAACAGGATTATCCAATCGCCGCGATTTTGATCGCAAGATGGACGAACGACTTCATCGCTGGAAAACCGCCAAAAAGCCATTCTGCCTAGTCCTAATCGACATCGATTTTTTCAAAAAGATCAACGACACATTCGGTCACCCTGCTGGAGACGCAGTCCTCAAAGATTTGGCCGCACAGTTGCAGGTCCAGCAGACTGAAGGGATCGATGTCGCAAGGTATGGTGGCGAAGAGTTCGCAATTCTTGCTGACCTTCCACTCGAAGCAGCTGCGCAGAGGGTCGATGACTTTCGAAAAAGTGTTCAGGCAAGAATCATCGAAACCGAAGGAATTGCGATTCCCATTACGATCTCTTGCGGTGTTTCGAAGATTGCTACAGAGGATCGTATCGGAAATCTTGTTCGACGATCTGACGAGGCTCTCTACTCGGCAAAAATGGGCGGCCGCAACCGTGTATACGTACACGACGGAACCCTATGCAGACCTTTCGGTAATCCAGGCCAGCCGATCATCGCCACCCCTAGCACAACCAAGGCTTCGATAGGGAATTCATCGTCCATACCCATGGCGACAGACGCTATGGGTATTGCTATACCGGGGTCGCCAGCAGGAGAAAACGAATCGATCCGAGAACGAGTACAACGCAGACTCGAAAAACTGATTGCCGATGAGTCACAACGCAGCGGCTAATCGGTTTGTACCTCGATTAGTATTTCATTTTGTTCGTTATCGGTTTAGGAGCCGCTATTAACGACAAACTCTTCATCGATTCGCGAGTTGCCGATTTTGCAAATCGAAGTCCTTTGGTTGGGAGGTACTGTACCCTTGAGCCATTAGCAGCGAGCCCACACGCCGCTGATCTTTACGAAGCCAACTCTGAAGACATCGATGGAACTAGCTGGACATACCTACCGTAGGGCCCGTTTGGCTCGCTCGAAAACTACCAATCCTGGATGGAATCGAGATACTTCCTGGTTCTCCATTGTTGATGGCGAATGGCCAAGATTGGAAGTGGCTTTTGAGACCTAGCTATAAGCCGCATCGCTAGTGCAGATTGCATGTCAGCGATAATATGTAAAGCGTGTGCTTAGCCAAGCTAACGACCGAAACTATGGGGCGACATCTTGAAGCTGGTCAGTCGATTCCGAAAGGTCTTCTACGGCAGGAACAGTTTCTAGCTGGAGTTCACCAGCAGATCCGGAACCGCTAGTTGGAATCGCGTTCGCTGGAATGGCATTAGGTGGTATCGGTTCCGCGGTCTTAGGCTCGGTACTAGCCTTCAGCTTTTCCAATTCGGGAACTAACTCTCCCAAATCTCGGATGCTGACGATTCTCGGTTGCGTGGTACCAAGCGGGCGCTGTTTACAAGTAAATGTCTCGGCCACGTAACGTTGCATTCCAGATTGCTCGGGAACTTTGAATCGATCCCCTTTCTGCAAGATGGGACGATACTCATTCATTTGACCAAACTGGCGATCACCTGCAACTTGCGCTGGGTACCAGTGGCCAAAACCGTTGGTGTCTTCCAAGTAGAACTCTGGGTAGCAATGCTCGGGTATCCATACGCATCGTGCCGGTATGTTCGATGCACGGCATATTGCCACAAAAACACCGCTCATTTCTTCGCAGTCGCCATACTTGTCGCGAAGGGCATCTTTGGTCGATCTAATTGGGCCATTGCGATACTCGATATTAGTTCGTACCCAATCATAGATCACTTCAACATGTGCCCACGCATTGGAGGGGTGGCTTTCACGAATCTCAATAGCGATCTCACGAACTTGACGTGACTTGGTCTCGATCATGGGGCTGTCGCCCAGATACCACGCGACGTTCTTATCTTTAAGTGTCTTTTTCGGTAAAACGAGAACGGTAGGGTCCTCAGGAGCTTTGATGAATGCCTTCTCGATCTCGACCGTAACAATCACATCCAGCTGTTGATTCTGTGGCATTGAATCAATCTTGATTACGCCTTGAATCGCCCCTGCGTTCAACTCTCGGAAGTCACACGAAGCTTGATTCGGTAACTCCGTATCGAGTACAGTAACCTTCTGTTCTGGCCAATCCTTTGGAAACGGGATTGTTGCATGGAGTTTCGTGCAATAGTTATCTTCAGAATAGAATTCCATTCCAAATCGCATCTGCATCTTTCGCGCTGCCCACGTTGCTGGAATGGCTTCCGTCAAAGGTTCTAGGACCACTTTTTCTCTCTTAGTGCGGGGACTACCCGCCTCGCTATCTGTAACCCCTATCGCCGACGTTGTATAGAAACTAGTAAAGAAGAGAGCCATTGTGGTAGCAATCGCCGTGTGTTGGCAAATGCAATTTACTAAGCATTGGATATTGCGTTGATTTCGTCCAATCAACCCAGGGCTTTGAGGCGAGTACATGATGGTGAATTACTTGCTAGAGGACTACGATATCAGCTGGTATATCTCTACTCTAGGATAGTTCGGTAGTAGGCCCGAGACGCGGGATGAAATGGAAGTCCGACCCAATTCGCAGCTCTTTTTGGAGGAATAAGCCCGTCAAAAGCAGATTCTTTTGAATAAAGCGATTTAAGACACTCGGTCACTAGGCGGCTTGGCGCATCGACAGCGGTTGCCAAAAAAGCAGTGGTTGCCAGCGTTTCAATTTTTGTATTCCCCAAAATCGGATAGTCCCTGACTGTCAACTCGATCGATTTGTACGTCGGCTCGTTCAACGAAAGTGCCTGTGCGTCGACGATCGGCAAGAGATGAAAATCGCTTGAGTCTAGTAGAGCGCGAATCCCCGGATGACCGGCCTTCATAACAACGAAAGCAGCATCAATGGTCGGATCTTCGGTTAACTTGGTCCAATCCAAATTGACGGCTTGAATACTGGAAATCTCAATGTTGGTAGACTCTAAAACAAACAAAGCCGCAGAATATGTTCCAGAATCTTCCAAACCAACTGCCACTTGGTTACCCACAAGATCATCAATTTTTTCAACCCCACGGTTAGTTCTTGCAATGACATGGACCGCCTCGTAGTACAGCGGGGCAACCACGGCAACTCTGTCACTACGTACCGAGGTCGCTTGAAGCATGGCTAAATTTGCTTGCTTGGAAAGCAATCGTGCCAAGTTATCGTTCGACCCATTCGTATCTTCTACGAAGGCATCAACGCCGATCGAGGATTTCAGCCCAGCAGCCAGCGACATTGCGAAGCGATGATACACTCCGCCAGGGACTCCTGCAGCGATTCGAACTTTGGTTGGAATATGTTGATCGACCCATTGCTGCTGGAACCGATAGGAACCAAAAAGTAAGACCGGAAAAAGAAAGAACATCGCAACGATAGCATATTGGACTCGCCGATGAGCGAGCGTCGGCTGTGGATTGCGATTCCCAATCAAGGCTGCAATGAGTGGAATATTGGCAAGCCATCGTAACGAACGATACACCAAAGAGAGCGGGCGAGAGTGAATAGGTTCGCCTCGAAGGAATCGATCGAGTTCCTCCGCAAGCGCAACCGCCGACTGATACCGATTGGCAGGTTGCTTGTCTAAGCACTTGGCTACAATGGTATCCAAATCCAATGGAACATCCGGTCGAAGCAGGACCGTATCCGGCGCGGGCTTGTGTATGACGTCCATGATTGTCTGGACTGCGGTCGAGTTTTGGAAAGGCGGTCTTCCTGTTAGGAGCGCGAACAAGATTGCTCCTATCGAATAAACATCTGTTGTTTGTCCCTGCGCTGAGGAGTCACCGTCGGCTTGTTCCGGTGACATGTAACTTGGTGTTCCAAGTGCTGCTCCGCTCTGAGTCAATCCGCCTTCGGAGTCCAATAACTTTGCCAAACCAAAATCGGTGATTACAACTTGATCGCTTTCGTTGATGAGAACATTGGCGGGTTTCAGATCACGATGGAGAATCCCTTGACAATGCGCATAGGCAATCGCAAGAGCGATATCCCGGACATATCGCGAGGCTAGCGTCGCCGACATCGGGCCTTCTTTGACCTTTCGCGCGAGATCTGTCCCGGGAATATAGTCCATACTGAAGTAGTGGTGACCATCAATTTCTCCGCATTGATGGACCGACACGATGTTCGGATGGTCTAACTTCGCAGCACTTCTGGCTTCAGCATAGAATCGGTGAATCTCATTGTCGTCCGCCAAACATCCTGAACGGATCATCTTGATAGCGACACGTCGATCGAGATTCACTTGATGTGCAAGGTAGACAACTCCCATTCCCCCTCGTCCTAGGACTTGATCCAGGATGTAGTCGCCGAATCGATAAGGCAACGGTTGAGATGAGACGTGAGACTCGCTTGATGAAGACGACTTCGGAGAAACTCCTTTTGGAAAAGCCGTTATTACCCCGGCTTGGTGAGCCAGGGCACGACCGGGATCCGAAAGCGACACAGCCGGACTGTTACCGATAAACTGGACTGTTTCCTCAGAATCCGGCGTGCCTGCCGCTTCCGGTGCGCCGGGCGTCTCATCAGACCGTCCGTTAAGTTTCTCCGGCTTATCTTGCAGTAAATGCTCATCTGCAATCGAGAAGTCCAGGTCCTTATCATCCGGTTCGATCATTTGAGAAACACTTTAGACAATCACCCTACAGCACAGTATCCGCATAAGCCCGACTCTCATTCTATTACGGAAGTGTCTCAATGAGTCAAGCGAGATCTATTCTTTGCAAAATCAACGCATTAGCCACCTAAACGACATTACTCGCTTTTCGCCATCAACTCGAAAGCCAGTTGTGCAGCTAGGGCGAGCGGCAGGAAAAAAAATTGATTCGGAATAGTTACAACGTTACCCTCCCACAGGCCTCGAAATTGGGAAGACCTCGTATATGCCGCATTGCCTGTCTGACTAATCAACGCGTCGCGGTGCATTCCTTACCAATGCGTCGCGAATTTCACGCAATAGCACGACATCTTCTGGTGTGGCCGACGGCGGTGCATCCTCGGCCTTCTTCTTGAGTGAGTTGATGAAGCGAACAGCCATGAAAATCGCAAACGCGACGATGAGGAAATCAACAATATTTTGTATGAAATTTCCGTAGTTCAGGATGACCACGTCTTTAACTTCCATTGCGGGGGTGACATTGTCAGCCTCCAGAACGGCCTTGCCCGCTGCATCCACTTTAGGGAGCGAAAACTCTGACTTGAATGCCAACTCCTTGAAGTTAACACCAGACTGAGCCGTCAGTAGGTTTAGCGGCGGCATAATCAGATCGTTGACTAGCGACGTTACGATCTTTCCGAAAGCACCACCGATTACCACGCCTACGGCCAAATCAATTACGTTGCCGCGCATTGCGAAATCTTTAAACTCTTTGACAATGGTCATCGGTTAGCCTCGATAAATCTATTAAAAAGGAGCGTTTATAACGGTTATATCAATCCCTGAAACTTCTTTGGCGATAGATTCTCGCTCAAGGAATCGCATCGATTCAATTGTTACCAGGACTGCCAAGCGACTACCACTAGGCGCAGATCAAAAATGACGAAAATCTATTTCTTCCAAGAATACATCTCATACCGTCGCTACTTTTCAATCTAGTTGAGGCTTTGGATGGCAATTCACTCCGTTTTTGTTTACGGGTCACTCAAACGCAGCTACTTGCGTTCAGCAGTTTGGCCGCATCCTCCCGTTTCAGTACAAGAAGGAGTCATCCGAGCACGATTGTTTGACCTTGGTCCCTATCCGGCGATCGCTCTGCACAGCGAAGGTTCCGACGCCAATGACTGCGTCTTAGGTGAACTCTGGACACTTACGCCTGAGCACATCGTTGAAACGCTCGCAGTGCTCGATTCAGTTGAAGGATACGTACCCAGTAACACTCAGAATGAGTACATCCGGCGAGTCGTCTTGGTAAATCTTGCCGACGAGGTGATGGTCGATGCCTTCGTCTATGAATACGCAGATGTACTTCGACTGGTAAGCTTCCGTAGGATTGGGGCAGACCGAGATTTTGGGGGAATGAAAGTCGCCGCTTGGCCCGATCAACTGGCCAGAGTTCCTAAGTCCTTTGAAGATGAATAGCGAAGCACGGTAGAAGAGATTACCAAGCTAGAGTGGCCGACACTGCTGAAGATCGCCCGTGCCGGTCCAGACTAATGGCTCAGGCGAAGTCAGGATTTCCAAACTCTTGTTTTCTTGGGCAGCCCGATAGTAGATTTCGCTACAGGCGACTTCATCAAGCCTCAACGTGTTAGAAATCCACATGGCTGGATAGTTTCTCGCATCCCCCCAGCCACCCATTCGAACGGCCGTCTCAATCGCTTGACGATCATTGCTAAAACTCACTGGCATCGCTGCCGCGGAAATGTGGCTGGCAGTGATAGAGTTAATGCGGGTCTTAACCATGTCGATTTGGCCCAAGACGCGATCGTGACACATCTCAGCAATGCCAATTCCAGATGCGTTTCCTTGCGTTTGTTTAGACAACGAACGAACATAAATATGATGAATTCGCGGGACCTCGCCGTTGATAGCGGCCCGATCATTCAATTTGCGTCCGATCACATTGGTATCCATACCGGCACCGCTGATGTTTTTGCCAATTTCATCCACAATCAGCAACTCCGCGTGATCGAAAGGAAGTTTTGGCAAAATGCGACGGACCTCGTTGAGGAGCTGCGGCTCTATTGACTCGATTTCGGAGGCTGCTATTCCAACGATTCTTGCAGTCTCTTCATAAGCGTTTTCAAGGATCGCGATTCCGGCTGCGATACGACAGCGCCCGATGACTTCGCGTGCGACACTTCGAACGATCTGGTCAAAGCTATAGTTTTGGATCACGCGGTGATAGACGAGTGCTCCCGCGTGCTTGCCTAATCCTATGAGCATCATTTTCATAAGCCCACTTTCGACAGGCCCTGAAAACCTCGTGTGTGGTTTGATTCGATTGACGACGACTACATGATCCGCCTCGAAAGCATGGCGGTCAAAGTAGATAGGAAACCCTTCGTTCGATTTGCCGATTTCAACCGTATCCATACTGGACCGAATCTCACAGCCCATCGATTCTTGGGTGATGCCGAGTTCATGAACGACTTGACGCTGCCCCTGGGCAGTCGCTCCGCCATGGGATCCCATCGCGGGAACAATGAATGGAATCGCTCCCATGGCAAGAATCGCCTCCACGACCGACTTGGTGATCTGAGCGATATTGCTAATTCCACGAGAGCCGACAGTAACGGCGACTGATTGACCTGGCTGAACACGACTGCCCAGTCCAGACTGCTTGATCGCAAGATGGCTCGACGCCCGAACATCTGCTACGCAATGTCGATCGAACAACTGCCGTACACGAAAGAAATGTGGTATTTCGATAATATTCACTTCGGCTGATTTATCATGCATGTTGGATAGACCTAGAAGTCGAGTCTTCGATAGTGCTATGTTGATTGTTCGATGAGCTGCCGTATCCACTGTCGCGCATCTTCTCTGCTCTGAATCAGTCCGTCCAACTGTGCATCACGCGCAAGTCGAATCAGAGTTGTGTACAGAGGACCAACAGGAATCGCTAATTCCATTAAAAGACTACCGTCGACGAAGGGGCGTGGATTCCAGGTTGAGATATCCTGGGCAAGCACTTCTCGTAGTCTCGCAATCGATTTGGATTGATTATCGATGTCGCTTGACACTTCTCGCAGCGACTCAGTCAAGCTCAGTGCCGAATCAATGTAGGGCGACAGAAGCAGTGGCTGAAGTTGAGACCAAGGTGAAGATTCGGCCCGGCATAGCCACTGTTGTGCCTTGAACACGAATTGAAATTCTTGCTCCTCTTGGTTAGAAAGCTGCCAACGACTTTTCAGGATGCTGGCGAATTCACTACTATCGAGCTTCTTCGACTCTAAATCCTCCCAAAGCAAACCGACCGTAACAGCAATCCAACTCTTGGAGTCAAGGCGACCAACACGCTGCAAGGTTCGATTTCGGGTCGCAACATCTCGATGGATAACATCAGCGGCCTCAGGAAGCGTTGCTTCCAGTAATCCTGTCTCGTCAAGAAGCGTAATCGCCTTAATCCGACCGCGCGGGTCTGAAAACATCTTCCTGACTTCTGTTGCGATTCGCTCCGAACTCACTTCGGTAATTCGACTAGCCATGTTCCTGACTGCATGCAGCGTATTCGGCTCGATAACAAATCCAAATCGAGATGCAAATCGAACCGCACGTAAAAGCCGCAATCGATCTTCTGCGAATCGCTGTAACGGATCGCCAATTGCGCGGATCGTTTTTGATAGGATGTCTTTTGAACCATCGACAAAATCGATGACCTTCTCTGAAATCGGATCATAGAACATCCCATTGATTGTGAAATCCCGGCGCTGAGCATCTAATTCTGGACTGGTAAAAGCAACCGACTCAGGCCGTCTTCCATCGATGTATTCCCCGTCACTCCGAAAAGTTGCCACCTCGACCTGGTGGGAAATGCCATCTATTCGCTGGTGAACGCAGACGACTCCGAAGCAAGCTCCAATCATCAGGCTCTGGCTTCGGCCAAAGATTTGCTGGACTTGGTCTGGCGTCGCGTTGGTTGCAACATCGAAATCCGAAGGGACCGAGCCCATAATTTCGTCACGTACGCAGCCACCGGCGAAATAGGCGATATAATCACGCTTCGTCAGAGTTCGGACGATTCCAACAGCGTGATCACGCATTCGTTTAGCATGATCTCTGGACAATGCATCCTTGGACGGCTTATTGTCTGGCGAGGCGTTTGGGGTTGCTGGCGTAGCGTTCATAGGGCATTTTTGAATCGGAAAGTTTCCGCGATGAATAATCATACCGCTTCGGCCACAAAACATGGAGTGGTTGGTGTGATCCGAGAAGCTGGGCTTTATTTGGTCATTCGCCGCTCGATGAAGGTTCGTGCTCCTGGCTTATTGTGCTTTCCGGGCGGCCACATCGAGCAAGGAGAAACTTTCGAACAGGCCATTGCTCGCGAAATGATGGAAGAGCTCCAATTGCCTGTAGTGGTTCGACGTCATTTATGGTCCT
>Ga0105045_10003689_pt1 | contig 13207 bp, 13 predicted proteins | sample MAT02_FD_78089 | JGI IMG/M metagenome (GOLD analysis project Ga0105045, IMG submission 78089) | Freshwater microbial communities from Lake Fryxell liftoff mats and glacier meltwater in Antarctica - MAT-02 (megahit assembly) | ecosystem: Environmental > Aquatic > Freshwater > Ice > Liftoff...
CCTCGTGGGAATAGCAGCCAGCACCCGCCCACGCAGTCAGGCGCGCAGCGGGTCTGGCCATGCCAAGGCGTGCAAGCAGCCCGGCCACGCGCGCCCAGAACGGCTCCAACAGCCGCTGTGCAGGCGACACCCAAAGGCGATAGGTCTTTCCAACGCCTTCGACGCGAAGCGCAAGATCGTCAGACACGTGGGTCACTGAAACCTCATGGCGTACCGCGGGGCCCGGTCAGCGCTGTTCCACCGGCCACCTGATTGCGCACAAGGTTGACAACCGGCGTCGGGAAGATGAAATGCAGTCAAGACGGGTCCGATTTGGAGTCACGCGCACCGACGGCCGCGAAGAGCCGAAGTATCCCCGCTACCGCGTCGGGTAGGCAACAAAAAAAACGGGCGGCCCGAAGGCCGCCCGCTTTGTTTACCACCACCGCCAATGCATCGGCGGCCACAACCGCGAGATTAGTTTTCGTTGTTGATGTTGGTGTTGACCACGCCACCGGTGTTCGCGTTGCGCAGGAAGTTCTGCACCGTCATCGGCGCAAACTCGCCGGTGACATTGATGCGGCGCTTGCCCGTGCAGGCCGCACCGTAGGTGAGCCGCGTGTTGTTGGTCTTGAGGGAACCGTTCTCGAGCTCAGCCGCGTCCAGTTGGACCGAGTTGCCACCCGGCAAGTTGAACTGGATATCGGTCGTCGCCTGCAAGCCGTTGTCGCAGAAACCGACGATGCGCACCGCGCCGAGCGTGGTCGAGCGGTTGGTGATGCGGATGTAGGTCTGCTGCCCAACGTTGGCAGCCGGGTTGATGTGGAAAACGCTCGCGTCGGCCCCGTTGAACAAAATGTTCGTCAGAGTCGCCGGGGTGCCGATTGCGAAGTCGCGGGCGGCGGCGGCCAGCAAGTTAAGACCCGAGCCCATCGTGATCGCCTGCCGTTCGATCGCGGTGGTGCCGTTCACGCGGGCGCAGACGTTGAAGGTGCTGGGGGTGATGGCGTTGGTCAAATCAATGCCGCCCACCCAGGTGACGCCTTCGTCGGCAAGCGGGCTCAAGGTGCCAGCCGCTTGGGTGATTGCACCCGTTCCAGTCGGGCAGGCGGCGGTGGACAGAAACACGTTGGTGAAGCCGGCGTCGTTGACGAAGTTGACGTTCACCAGCAACCGGTCACGCGTAGCCGGGGACGAGAAAATCGAAGCCGCAGTGACGGTATCGAACTGGAAGCCGAAATCGGCGTTGGTGTTGCCCGCAAAGCCCGAACCGCGAGCCGAAGTAAGCGCTACCGGTGCGCGCGGATTGACCGTAACGGTTCCGAGGAACAGGTTGCGGGCATCAATTGCGGCGCCCGCCACCAGGAACCGTGTTTTGCCCTGGACCACGTCGGCGGTCGCCGTTGCGGCAGCCCCGTTAGTGATCGCGCTCGACCGAACCGAAGTGAAGATATTGCCCGAAATGGCGCCCTGCAGCACGCTGCCGCTGGTGACATCGCGCACGTCGATGGTGGCGTTGACGGTGCCGCCCTCGCTCATCAGCCCGGTGGCGTTCGTCACGGCCAAGGCGTTAGTACCAATCGTGAACAACGGCCCCGCAATCATGCCCGGGGCAATCGGGGGCGCGATCACGAAGGTCAGGGTCGAACCGCCGAAAACCGGAACACCGACGAGCGCGCCCTGGCCGGCACCAACGGTGATGAGCGGAGCAACGCCGACAGTGGCACCCACGAAGTCGATGCGGACGTTGACATTGCCCGAAGCGTCCGTACGGCCGATGAGGATGTCGCCAGCGACGAGGTTGTAGTTGATAGCAGCGTTGTTGGTTGCGCTGACCGGAGCCGTCGCCGTCAGCTCAAACGCGTGCGGCGTGCCGCCGACAGGCGTGGTGGTAATGGTGGCTGCGAACGCAGCCGGGGTGGCGATTGCTACGGCCAGAGCAGCAGCAAGTACGCGCTTGTTGAGGTTCGACATGTGGTTCAGCTCCAATTGGATAAACTTAAAGTTCGAAGGACGTAGCCATTCACCGGTTTCCCGCTTCTCCGGTACCAAAGGTAAAGCTCTGGCAACCGGCGGTTCGGAGGTCTGAGGGTACAGTTCAGGCCCCCGACAGCAGACTACCCCGCAACGTTAACGAACAGAATAGACTCGCGTCAACAACTTTCCGTAACGATTCGTTACGGCGCAGCGCGGAGGCTCCCCGGCCCCCCCGGCCGAAGGACGCCAAGACTAATGCCTCACTTTACTCCTCGCGCCGGATTTTCACTGTGGCGCGCGCTCGTCCGTCAAGAACTGGTTAACCGCTACCGCGGCACGCTGCTGGGCTGGGCCTGGCCCCTGCTGATGCCTCTGGTGCTGCTTGCGGTCTATGGCTTTGTGTTCGGCACGGTGTTCAAGATCCGCTGGCCCGGCCAGGCAGAAGGCCACACGGCAGGTTTCGCTCTGTTCCTGCTGGCTGGCCTGACGGTGCATGGCCTGCTGGCCGAGGCCGTGTCGGGCGCGCCGGGCGTTCTGGTGCGCCAGGCCAACTTCGTGCGCAAGGTGGTCTTTCCCCTGCCCGTGCTGCCAGCGGTGCCGCTGGGCGTGGGGCTTGTCCACAGCGCGATAGGCCTTGCCCTTCTGGCTGTGGTGGCAGCTTTCAGCGGGTATGGCCCGCATCTGAGTGCGCTCAGCGTACCGCTGGTACTTTTGCCGTTTATCGTCATGGTCTGGGGCATGGCGCTGCTGCTGGCGGCGCTGGGCGTGTACCTGCGCGATCTGCAGCAGATGAGCGGCGTGCTGGTGATGCTGATGCTCTTCGTGGGCCCGGTGTTCTTCCCCGCCTCGATGGTTCCCGAGCGCTGGGCCTGGCTGCTCGCGGCAAACCCCGTCACTTGGCCGGTGGAGTCGGTGCGGGGCGCTTTGCTGGAGGGGCACTGGCCAAGCGTTGCGGGCTTCGCTACGTATACTGTGTTCGCGGCCCTGATGCTGGCTGTTGGCTGGTTTGCCTTCGCCAAGCTCCGTCGCGGTTTCGCCGATGTCCTCTGAGCTCACGCGTCACATGCCTGCCTTGCGTAACAACGTTCTCCCCGAAGCTGCCGCACCGCCCATGATCGGCACTTTGCTGCTCGAGCGCGGCCTGTTGCGCCCCGCAGACCTCCAGCAGGCGCTGGAGCTGCAGGCAAAGCTGGGGGGGCGGCTGGGCGGGCTGCTCATCCGCATCGGCGCACTCTCTGAAGACCAACTCGTGGACGCGCTCTCAGCGCAGCTCGAGCTGCCGGTGCTGGGCCGGGAGCTGAGCCCGCCGCAGACGAGCGCCTGGCGTCTGCCCGACGGTCTTTCGCTGGAATGGCTGCTGGACGCGAAAGCACTGGTGTGGGAGGACGACGACGGCGCTTTGTACTGTGCCAGCCGTGACCCGCTTTCCATCGGCCTGCAGGAAACGCTGGCCCTGACCTTTCCGCGCAGGCCGGTGACGTGGGCGCTGGCCACGGCGGCACAGCTCGACCGCGCCCTGGAAGGCCTTGCTGCGCTTACCGGACAGGCTTCTGCACACGCTGACGGCAGCCGCGCACTGCGTGAGTTGGCCGAAGAGGCGCCGGTGGTGGAGCTGGTGAACAACCTGCTTTCGCAGGCCGTGGAGCAGCGAGCCTCCGACATCCATCTGGAGCCGGAGGAGCGCGAATTTGCCGTGCGCTTCCGGATTGACGGCGTCCTGTACTCGCGCCTTCGCCTGGGGCGCGACCGTTTCGATGCGGTGGCGTCCCGCCTGAAGCTGATCTCCGGCATGGACATCGCCGAACGCCGGCTTCCGCAGGACGGCCGCCTGAGCACGCGGGTGAGCGGCCAGGCAATGGATATCCGCGCTTCCGCGCTGCCCGGCGTGCACGGCGAGTCCATCGTGCTGCGCCTTTTGCCAAAAGAGCGCAAGGACCTCGGGCTGGAACGGCTGGGGCTTTACCCCGACCAACTCGCGATGCTTCAAGGCTGGGCGCGGGAAGCGCACGGTCTTGTGCTGGTCACGGGGCCCACCGGCTCCGGCAAGAGCACCACCCTTTACGCCACGCTGGCGGCAGGCAACGACGGCCTGCGCAAGATCATCACCGTGGAAGATCCGGTGGAGTTCCAGATTCCCGGCATCACCCAGATCCAGACGCATTCCGACATTGGCCTCAGCTTCGCCAGCGCCCTCCGCTCCATTCTGCGACAGGACCCTGACGTGATCATGGTGGGCGAGATCCGCGACCGCGACACCGCCGAAATCGCGATCCAGTCGGCGCTGACGGGGCACTTGGTGCTGTCCACCGTGCACACCAATGACGCGCTGGGGGCATTTACCCGACTCGTCGACATGGGCATCGAACCCTTCTTGGTAGCAACGCCGATCAAAGGGGTTCAAGCGCAGCGCTTGGTGCGCCGACTCTGCCCGCACTGCGCCCAGCCGGCACCGCCGCCGCCCCCCGCACTGCTCGACGAATTGGCGCCGGTTGCAGCCCAAGTGCTCGGCAACGTACCGGCACGCTGGATGCGCCCGCAGGGGTGTGCGCTGTGCCAGCACACCGGCTACCTTGGCCGAATCGGCATCTACGAGATGATCCCTTTCGATGAGAGTTTGCAGCAGGCGGTTGTTGCCGGCGCATCCCATGCCGAGCTTCGCGCCATAGCGGCGGGCCGGGGCCATCGCTTTCTGCGTACCGATGGGTTGCTGAAGGCCTGGGAAGGCCTCACTTCGGTTGAAGAAATCTTGCGCGTGACCAGCGCCTGATGGCCCGATATCGATTTCAGGCGGTGGCAGATGACGGCACGCCGCTGGACGGCGACGTGGTGGCGTCGAGCGAGCGCGAGGCGCTGCGGGTGGTCGAGGCGCGCGGGTTGCGCGTCACCGAGATCCGTGCTTCGGGCGAGGCCAGGCCGCTGCGGCGAGGGCGCCTGCAGCAGAGCGAAGTTATCCTGTCGCTGCATGAGCTGGCCTCGCTGCTTGGTTCTGGTGTGACCCTTATCGAATCAGTGACGGCGCAGGCAGGCAGCGCCCATCACCCCAGAATCCGCCAGTCCTTCGACGGCATCGCCACGGCGCTTCGCCGCGGAGAAGGCTTTGCCGATGCGCTGTCCCGGTCAGAGCTGCCGCTTCCGCCCTACGTACACACCCTCGTAGCTTCGGGCGAGAGGGCCGGCATGCTCAGCGGCGCGCTTCAGGATGCCGTGCGTCAGATGGAATATGACCTGGGCATTCGTGCCGAAATCCGTCAGGCGCTGACCTACCCTGCCGTGCTCGTTGTCGCAGGCGTCTCGGCAGTGGCACTCATGTTCATTTTTGTGGTGCCGCGCTTCGGGTCGCTGCTCGAGAGATCAGAGGAACTGCCTCTGCTCGCTTTTGTCGTACTGCAGACCGGCCTGCTGGCCCGCGAATCGTGGCTCTGGATTCTCGGTTTGCTAGCCCTTGGCGGCATTGCGCTGGCACGGGCGCTGCGCAATCGGGCCAGACGCGACGCGGTAGCGGAGTGGGCGGAACGCCTGCCCGTGCTGGGCGTTTGGCGCGTTGAGTCTGAAACGGCGCGCTGGGCGAAAATTCTAAGCATCCTGCTTGCGAACCGCGTGCCTTTGATGGACGCGCTCGGTTTGGCACGTTCGGGCGTGGCTACGCCAAAACGGCATGCGCGACTGGCCGAGGTGGAAAAGGCGGTGCGCGGCGGGCGACGCTTGGCTGACGCCCTTGAGGAGCAGCAAGTACTTACCCCCACCGGCTACAACTTGGTGCGCGTGGGAGAGCGCGCGGGCGAGTTACCCGCGATGCTCGCCTCACTCGCAAAGCTCTGCGATGAAAGCGGCAAGGCACGAATGAAGCAATTCCTTTCGATGCTTGAACCGGCGGCCATCGTGGTCATCGGTGGATTCATCGGCGTCATTATGATCGGCATTATCCTAGCCATCACCAGCGCCAACGACCTTGCCATCTAGGGCCATCGCATGCTTTCGAATCCTCGCCACGCCAACGGCTTCACTTTGCTCGAAATGATTGTGGTGCTTGTGCTCATCGGTTTAATTATGGGCCTAGTCGGACCGCGCCTCTTCACGCAAGCCGACAAGGCGAAAGTTCAGACGGCGGAAACGCAAGTCCGAATGATCCGGGGCGCCCTGGAAACCATGCGGCTTGATATCGGTCGATACCCGAGTGCCGATGAGGGCCTGAGATTGCTGGTGGAAGCCCCCAAGGACCCAAAGCTGGCCACGCGCTGGGCGGGGCCATATCTTGATGACGCCCTGCCGCTCGATCCGTGGAAGGCTCCCTATCAGTACGCGACGCAACCCTCGGCCAATCAGCCATTTTCTCTCTATTCGTTCGGCGCCGATGGGCAGCCGGCCGGCGAGGGGTTTGGTACCGATGTGGGCTTTCCGCCGAGGAAATGAACGCCAGTAGAGGCTTTACGCTGATCGAACTGCTGATCGTCCTAGCGTTGATGGGGCTCGCTTCCGCTTTGGTCGGTCCGCCGGCCCTGCGCAGCGTGGAACGCTGGCGTGCCGCAGCCGACTTCAGGGCAACCCAAGCGGCCTTGCAACAGCTTCCTTTAATGGCCCGCAGCGGCGGCAAGCGGCTGACCTTTGAAGAGACCAACGCCGAGTTTTTGCGACTTGATGGCGTGCCTCCTTCGGTAGAACTCCGTGTAATCAAGACTTGGAGTGTGGCGCCCGATGGGACCTGCACTGCCGGAGAAGTGCAGGCCGTGCGCGGAGGCGCCCAAAGAACGATGCGGCTTGTTGCACCCTACTGCCGCGTGGACTGGTCGGATGCGTAAGCAAAGCGGAGCGACTTTGCTGGAGGCCATCATCGCGCTCACGCTTATGGCCACTGGCGCCATAGCCTTGTTCGCATGGATGGGAACGAACGCACGCTCGATGGATCGAGCTTCCGAACATGTGGATCGCCTCACGACGGAACGGTCAACGCTCGCGGTGATTGAAACGCTGAATCCAATGGCCGAGCCGCAGGGGCGTCGCGAAATGGCTGGCCTGACGGTCAGCTGGACGTCGCGCCCGCTGACACCGCCAAAGCCAGGGCGCGGACCGGGAGGGCCCGCGACCGTGTTCGACGTGGCGCTTTACGAGGTGAACGTCGAAGCACGTGACGGACGCAGTGCACCGACCCAATTCACCGTCCGCAAACTCGGCTGGGTGACCGCACGCACTCTGCGAGATGATTCATGAGTCGGCACAGTCAATGGGGCCTTACCGTCGTAGAGATGGTCGTAGCCTTGGCTATCGTCGCTATGGCGATGGCTCTAGGCATGCAGGCGCTTCTGCAGTGGAGCAAGGCCCAAGAACGTTTTGCAGCGGCAGAGACCAGGGGGCGCGAAACCCTTCTGACCGAAGAGTGGGTGCGCACGGCGCTGCGTTCGCGGCTCTCCCGCACCGACCGCGGCGATAACGGCACGCCGATCGACGCGTTCGTCGGCACACCCAACAGCGTCTCGCTGGTAACTCTCAGCCCCATCGCGCAGAGGCGCGGCGTAGCAACGCGCCAAGACTGGGCGCTGGTAGTCACCCCATCAGGCCACGGCCTGCAGGTGCGCAACGGCGCAGTGTTGCGCCTTCCGATCGGCGAAGCGCCGCGTTTTATCTACGTCAACGCCGAGGGAGAGGTGCATGGACGCTGGCCGCCCCGCATTAACGAGGAAGGGATATTTCCAACTCTTGTAGGGATCGTCACGGATTCCGGATCATGGGTGGAAGCCTCGACGCTGCGTCCAGTAACGGTGCCCTATGAACAGCCTGCGGAGTAAAACCGGCGGGCAGCCCGGCTTTGCGTTGCTGGCAGTGCTGGTCATCCTGGTAATTCTCTCGCTTCTTGCCTCCAACGTTGCGCTCGTTTCGGAGCGCGCCGTTCGCGACGCGAAACAGCGTATCGAGAGGGAAACGTACGCCCGCGATGCATTCTCCACCCGAGAGACTCTGCTCTATCTGCTGGCGACTCAGCGGGTGACCGTTGCAGGACTAACCGTTGACGAGCAACTCCGGACATCAACGGGTGAATTAAGGCCCATTTCAACGGAGGACCTCGAAGAGGGCGTTTCATCGCTGCCTGTCGGTAACGAGATCCGCTTGGATGGCACCCCTTACCGAGGCATCGGCAGAGTGGTGTTCGCTTTGCAGGACGGGCGTGGGCTGATCTCCGCAAACTGGTCGCCTTGGTTCGTCCGCAAGAATTTGGCAGAGCAATTGGGGTCGCCTCCACGTGCATGGCCCGACTTGGAATCGATGCGACTCGATTATCAGGACCCGGACGAACTGACGAGACCCAATGGCGCCGAGCGCCGCGATTACGTGGGTCTCGGCTTGCGGCCGCCAACGAACCGGCCCATCGTTACTCCGATCGAACTACGCGGCATGGTCGGCTGGGCCAGCTTGCTGCAGCCCCTCGACGATGCCGAGCTGATGCAGCGCATGACGACCACTTGGGACGTATTTCTCAACGTGAACACCGCACCAATCGAAAACCTGACATTGGTGCCGGAGCTTGCCCCCGCATCGGCAAGCAGAGCAATCGACCTCCGACAATTGTCCCCGTGGACAACTACTTGGTCGTTTGCCGACACGTTTGGTCTGCGGCGTGAAGACGTACGCGACTCGCTTTTCCTGCTCCCGAATGGCACCGGAACCCTCTCCCTTTGGGACGCGGGAGGGGGACCGGTGGACTTGCTGCACTGGACGCTGACCGGCGCCGACGAAGGAGGGTATCCTTGGCGCCTTGACTATGACTTCGTCCTCCCTCGACCCGAAGAGAGCGCTGCACGCAGCGCTCGCACGCCTCCAACAGAGCTACTCGCCGCGCCGGTTCCGGATCGGCGATGACGGCTTGCGAGTTTTGCGTGCTGAAGGCTCGGCGCGCCGAGCCGATGTACTCGTGGGGCGCGAGCACTGCCTGTTTCTGGCGTTGGACGCTTCCAACGTTCCAGGCAAGCAGCGGGCCAGCTTCGTCCATCTCGCGGTGAAGCGGGCGGCCCCCTTCGCCGATCCGGCCTATGACGTAGCATGGACAGGCGGGCACGCTGCCGTCTGGTTTTGGTCCATGGCGCGCGCGAACGCAGTGCTGGGCGACATCTCCAGTCGTCGCGTCCGATTTCTGGCTGAACCGCGCTTCGTCGGTTCAGCGCACAGCGAACGCATTGAAGTACTGGCCGTCAGCAACGGCGCGGAGGCGCGCGTCTGGAAGGACGGGTGCCTTGTCGCAAACCGCTGGTGGCCGAACGTCCCAGAGGCTTCGGATTGGGGTCGCTTCATTCGTGGGGCGGGCGTGGCGAGTTCTAGTCCCTGTCCCGCCCCGCTCGATGCGCCAATTAGCGACCGTCCCTGGAACCGCCAAACCCCGACAGGCTTCACAGGGATTCTCGATACCTACTCCGTTCGGGAATGGCTGGCTCTGCCTGTCATAGCAATGTGCGCAGTCACTGGCGCACTTGCAGGAGCGAGCATGAGAAATAGCCTTGAACTTCATGCGTTACGGGCAGAAGTCGCGACGCTGACGCTCTCCGCGGGCGAGATCCTCGACGCGCGCGCGCGCGCCGAAGCGGCAAAACTCACTATCGACCAATTGCTGGCGCTTCGACCGCCCGCAAGCCCCCAGCAGCTCGCCGCAAGTCTTGTTGCAGCACTGCAGGGGCAATCGTGGTCGCTGCGTAGCCTAGCGATAGACGAATCCGGACTGTTCGCGGCCACACTCGAACTGTCCTCGGTTGACCCTGCAGGCCTGGTGTCGGCGCTGGAAGCTTCCGGCACCTTCGCCGAACCGACAGTCGAGATCATCCCCAACTCGTCACAAGTGATTTTGCGTGCTCGTGCGAAAGAAGCCGCCAAGTCCCGTGGTACCGATGATTCGGTAGAAGCGCCGTGAGTCAGTTCCGCGTTTGGCGCGACGCTGTCGCGCAGGTAAGCGCCAACCGCCGACTGGCGGTGATGCTAGCCGGGGTGGGCATCGTACTGCTCGTCCTAGGCATCGATTTTGTGCTGACCCACTTGGATGAGCAGCAGTCGGAGCTTCGCACCTTGCACGATCGGCGCGATCGCCTAGAGGCGCTCTCCGGCTCGGAAGAGTGGGTTGATCGTGCGCGCGCCGCGACGACATCGCTGGAAGCGCTAGAAGCGGGCATCCCGCCTGCCCGATCCGCTGGGTTGGCGCAGGCCCTCTTTCAAGGCTGGCTTCGCGAGCGGACTGCCGGCATGGATGGCAGCGTGTTCACTCAGGTGACTACGCCGCAAGATGTAGGCACCGTCGAGGCGATTTCCGATCTTGTGCGCGTTACGGGGACCGTGACGGGAAGCAGCCATCGCGACACCGTCATCGACTTGATCCGACGCGCCGAGGCTTCGTCCAACCTGATCGTCGTTGACGCTTTTGCGCTTCCTTCAGACTCGAATACAGGCTTCTCGATTACTTTATCGGCCTATTACCGCATTGACGCGAGCTCCGGGGTCAGCGAATGAGCCGTCGATATTTGATACTCACCGCCGCCCTTCTGCTTAGCTTCCTTGGCGGCTGGCTCTTTTCCGCCCAATTAAGTGGGCGTGTCAGCGAACAAGACGATGCGCCTTGGTCGCTTCCCGAGCGGGCCGTGTCACCTCGCCACGATGAGGCGCGGTTCGCTGCTTCATTTGGCGGGCTGCGCTGGCACCAGAGCACCACCGACGAGAGACCCGGGACCCCAGGTGGCCTGGTGAGTTGGCGCCTGGTCGGCGTTGTCGCGACGGGGGGAACAGCCGCAGCCCTTCTGGTCGCAGGTGAGGGCAGCACCATTCGCCGTGAAGCAGAAGGTGCCTCGCTGCCCGGAGGTATTCGAGTGTCGCGGATCAAAGGCACCCAAGTGACCCTTACCGACGAGAAAAACTGCGCGATCACTCTGTCGATGCCGGGCCACCCGGATGCGGCGGTTCTCTGCCCGCTATGACCCACATGCTTTATAGAGACTCCGAGGACAGAATGAATTCCAGCCCCTTCGTAAGAACCACACTCATCGGCTCGCTTACGCTCGTGGCAATGCTTCTCGCCTCTTGCGCGTCGGTACCGGCTGATTTGGCGTTAAGTGAGCCACTTCAGCTGCCGGAGCGGATGCCTCGTGCGGGGGCGGTAAGCGAATTGGGTAGTGAAGGGCAGCCTACGGGCATGTCGCGCAACGCGACGCCCGTCGTTCGATCCACCGCACAGCGCGTCACTCGTTTGGGCGAAGATCCGTTGCCGACCGGGCTAGGAACGAGTCCGGTTGCGCTGAATTTTGACGGCATCCCTCTTTCAGCCTTTGTTTCAGAGGCGCTCGGCAATCTGCTGAACGTGCAGGTGCGCGTAGCGCCTGAAGTGGTGGCACTGCAGGATCCAATCACGCTGCGCACCCCAGCGCCGCAGCAGCCTGATGCGGTGTATCGCCTCGTCCAGCAGGTGTTGGCCGACTATGGCGTTCAAGTCCGGGTCGAGGAGGGTCTCGTTCAAGTCAGGAAGTCCGCTGAGGGTGCCGGCGACGCGCCGTTCCTTATTGCGAATGACCGCATCGGTTCGGCAGCGCAGGGCTTCCGCCCGGTATTGCAGATCTATGAATTGGAAGTGGTGCGCTCGACGGATGCACTGAGGTGGCTCCAGTCCCTGTTCGGACGTGAGCTCACGGTGGAATCGGACGATATCCGCAATGCATTGATGATCCGGGGTCGCCCGGCATCTGTTCGCCAAGCCATCGACGCACTCCGCGTGTTCGACGCTCCCGGCATGCGCGGCCGGGTCAGTGCGAAGTTGGAGCCGGCCTTCATCCCTGCCGCAGAGCTCGCGGATCGCCTCGTCGAAGCACTCGTGGCTCAGGGTTACGGCGCAGCGCGCACGCTCGGCGTGCCAGCCAGCATCCTGGCGATCCCGATTCCTTCCGCCAACTCAATTTTGGTCTTCGCTTCCTCGCCTGAAACACTGGAATATGCAGTGCAATGGGCAAGAGAGCTGGACAAGCCCAATCCGACATCGGCGGGCCCCTCGCTCTTCTACTACCAGGTGAAGAACACCAAGGCGGAAGAACTGGCCGCAATCTTGGGCGGCGCCGACGGCATAGCGAGCAGCAATACAGCAGACCGCCAATCTTCAGAAACTCCGGCGGCGGAAGCCACGGCAGCTGGCGCGCAGGTCTCGGTGCAGGGCGGAACGATGCTTGTCGACCGCCCGCGCAATGCGCTGATCTTCCGCGGCGATGCGGCCACTTGGCAACGCATGCTTCCGCTCATCCACCAGATGGACCGCGCGCCGAGGCAGGTCATGATCGAAGTGACGGTTGCAGAAGTCATTCTAAGTGACGATGAACAGTTCGGGATCAACTGGGGCGGGCGTGACAGCCCCGGACGATTCAGCGGGCGTTTCCAGCTTGGCAGCTTGCCCAACAGCGACCTCAACCCGGCCGCAGGCACGGGTTCGAGCGCCCCTGACACCGGCGACGCCGCCGGTTTCGTCTACCAGCTTGCCGTGGGCGGCAGTGTTCGGGCGCGCCTCAATGCCCTTGCGAACGACAATCGCATCAGCGTTCTTTCTACGCCCCGGCTCATGGTGAAAAGCGGCGCCGAAGCCAGTATCGACGTAGGCAACGAAGTGCCTACATTGACGTCGCAAACTGTTTCAGGACAGCAGACTGAGGGAAGTAGCGCGCTGATCCAAGGCATTCAGTACCGAAAGACCGGCATCCTGCTGAACATCAAACCTACGGTGTATTCGGAGGATCGTGTCGATCTCGAAATCATGCAGGAGGTGAGCGAAGCGCAACCCGTAGGCAGCGGTGCAGCGGTTCAGTCGCCGGCGATCTTCAACCGCAGCCTTCGAACAAGCATCAGCCTCCGCGATGGTCAGTCGCATATTCTCGGCGGTTTAATGTCCCGACGAGAAAATCAGGGGCGCGGTGGAGTGCCCGGACTCAAGGACATACCCTTTCTGGGCGGTCTTTTCCGGAACCAGAACAATACAAATGACCGAACGGAACTTGTGCTGATAATCACCCCCTATATCGTGGAAAGCGATGATGACGCGCGCGCCATCACTGACGCTGTCCGCAGCCAACTGCAGCTGATCCGTCTACCGTCGGACATGGGCGTTGATGCTGCAGGAAAGGAGGAATAGTCAATGTCCGAACGCGATGTGATGGAGTACGACGTCGTTGTCGTTGGCGCCGGCCCTGCGGGTTTGGCTTTTGCGATTCGCTTGAAGCAGAAATCGCCCGACACCACGGTGTGCGTGATTGAGAAG
>Ga0105045_10003691_pt1 | contig 13202 bp, 11 predicted proteins | sample MAT02_FD_78089 | JGI IMG/M metagenome (GOLD analysis project Ga0105045, IMG submission 78089) | Freshwater microbial communities from Lake Fryxell liftoff mats and glacier meltwater in Antarctica - MAT-02 (megahit assembly) | ecosystem: Environmental > Aquatic > Freshwater > Ice > Liftoff...
CCGGCATTGGCCACAGCAATATCTAAACGCCCCCAAGTACTTACGATAATTTGCACAGCATTTTCTATGGATTTTTCTTCCATAATATCAACTGGAACTACCAATGTTTCTCCGCCTGAATTCTTAATCTCAAGTGCAATCTCTTCTAATAATTCTTTACGTCTGGCAGAAAGCACCACTTTATACCCTAATCTAGCCCACTCAAAGGCCATAGCTTTACCAATACCAGACGAAGCACCTGTTATCCAAACAACGTTTTCTTTTGTATTTGTCATTGCAAATTTTATTTAGTTTAACTTTTCGATTTTTAAGCTGATGTATAACGTTTTGCAGCTACAAGAAGTTGGCGATTTCAAAGCAAAAAACTGTCCGCCACCACCCCCGATTGCTATCGGGATTGATACGAAGCACAAAACTTCATTTAACCACTGAACCGCCAATTTTTTGTAGGTGTTGTTATGCGTTCGGCTTTCTCTTCTGTCATTATTCACCTGCAACAATTCCATAAGATAGCATCATTAGTTCCTTTAATAATTCTTTATTTTTGGTAATATCATTTTTGTCTACTCTAATTCTATAACGTCCCCATTTGTTGTCATAGTCCATAGTGTCAAGTTTTGCGGTATCAATTTTATCTTGAATTTCTGGTGAATGTTTAAGTCTTATTTCAAGAAGCATACTACTTTTCTTTGCTCTGAATATTGCAAAATTATTTGGTTGTCCATTCTTTGCAAGTCCGATATAATATTTGTTATATTTAAGTTCAAGATTTGGGTTAATTTCCTTTACTATGTCAAGTAGTTGGTCCGCTAAGGCAACAGTTTGTTTTGTGCCTTTTATTGTTTCCCAATAAATTCTATCTGTTACTTCTTTCGTTTCTTCATCTTCTTCTACAAGACCTAAATTAACTTCGTCAAGAACGGTCGTAAAAATTAATGAAACTTCTGTTGCTGAAAATTGGTACGCCGACATTTGAATTGCAATCAATGGAATGTAGCCATTAAACAGTCCAATAACATTAAGAAATCTACTTGTAATATCTTCTGCTATTATTACTGCACAATGGTCATATTGTGGATAGCGTTTTCTTTCTATGTCCCAATATTCAATTGTTCTTATGATATGACTTTCGTCCACCTTGCCAAGTTGAATTTCTACTTCATATCGTCTTTTACTTCCAGTATCTTGTAAAAGCAAGTCAAGTCTGCCAGCTTTTGGATGAATTCTCTCTTTGTCTTTAAGAATTAAGTCGCCAAGTCCTAAAATAGTTGGGTCGTCCGCAATTACTTTTTGAACCCAAGTTTCATTGAGTTCTTTATGTGTCAAAAGGTTGAGTTTTTCAGGTCGAACTAATTTCATATTTCTTTTCTTTTTATGTTTACGTCTATGTGTTAGTGTCGTCTTTTAAGCTGACGAACAACGGTTTAGCTAAATGCTGATTTAGCTTTTCGCAAAATTCGCATTTAGGTAATGTTATGCCTTCGTTGTTTTTATATCTTACCATCAAAATATTTAATGAACTCCTCAATTTTTTGTATCAGTCTTGTTATGTTAACATCACTGCCAAAAAAATCTTTACGGTGCTCATAAATATTCAATAATGAATCTTTATTATTTATACTTATTCCTTTATCAGCGTTTTTTATCCAACTTAACAAATCATGTGTATTTGGAGGAATGATAAAAGGTATGAAATACTTTTTATCATCTAAAAGGCACCATCCTGCACCTTCTTCATTTAAACAAACTCTACTTTCTATATAATTAGGAGTTAAAAACTGAATAAACAGACCCATTTCATTTTTAAGAAACTGCTCTAAGTCTTCTGGAATGTCTTCGCCCGCTGGAATTCCAAAATCTTCTTCACTAGTAAATTTTATTAATTTAGGGTTGTATGTAAGACCCAATTCTAAAATGAGTTCTCTAAATTTATTGACAAGATTTTTATCTTTTGAAGAATGACTGATGAAAATGCCTTTTTTTAATATTTCACTACTCTTCTCTTGAGAAATAATTTCTGATATAGTCTGAGGAATGAATGTTTCTCCAATTTTATCATGAAAACTATCATATGAAAAAACATCTAATACATCATTACCATCTTGAAATATGGTTTTTTTGGGAACTGAAGAAATATAATAAATACGTAGATTAGGATATTCTCTTTTTATTCTTGAAACTTTAAAATTATCTAAACCTTTATTGCTTTCGTTATGGTTTAGATGTATGAAAAATAAAATTTGTTGATCTTCCTTTTGTTTTATAATAATACTTTTAAGGTCGGCTAAACTTTGAATTAAATTAACATCTTTAAAAAGTTCTTTAGCTATTTTTTGTTGTGTGTTAGGCAAGTCAAATTTCGACTTTTCATCAAAAAACAATAATAATGTTTCTTCTGCGATTTCATTCCAACTCATTGTTTATATTTTTTTAAACGTTAATTTTTGCAGATAATAATTTCCATTTATTTTAAAATCATACTTCGTCATACCATTGAATGAGTTTAACCTTTCAAGTCTATCAGTTCCTTTACCACCACCTTTTGAAATTTTATTATTTATATCTATTAAATTTTCTATAGTTAACAGTACAGAATTATTTATTGTTTCCAATTTAATTTTAATAGGGATACTTGGTTCGGCAAATCTCATGTTACCTGAAATTTCCTTCATAATTATTTGTTCAAAATAATAGAGAGGAAACTCAATTAAAACATCTTTTTCTAAAGCTTCCTCAAAAGTAAAAGCTTCATTTTTAGATTTTATTTGCTCAATCAATTGTTTTACAGAATTTTCTGCATTTGCATTTTTGGAATTCGAAAAAAGTTTTGAATAATTAGTATCCTCATCTATAAATACATCAAAAACCTCGTTAATAAGTGATTGAATGGTAGATGTATTGGCGAAGTTTCCATTGTATATTTCATTTGATAATTGACCATGCAGTGTTCTAAGAGATTTATTTGTCTTCTCCAACAACAGATAATCTTGATCGATGATAAAATAACTTGGAAAACTACTAGAAAAACGGAGAAGTGATTCTACGAATTCTGAAATTTGTTTCCAAGATTTTCTTATTACTTTTATATGCGTTGTACTATCATTTTGTACACGGTTATTCTTTTCAACTACTTTTAAAGAAGATATTATTACTTGTTTATCATTAAATATATATTCGTTGTGAGAATTATCTTCAAGTAGTTTTTTATAATTAGAAGCAACTGTATTAAGTTGGAAATAATAATCCTCTTCATTATTTGGCAATGAAGCGAAAAAGGAGGGTATTGTTTTATAATGTGACTCGCCTTTCTCTATCAAGTTTATAAGTTCAATTGACAGGTTAATAAATTCTGTTGAGTGTTTTTTAGAACTTTTATCATTTTCACTTATTTGTAAATTTTTTAGTATCCTATAGAAAAAATAGTCCTTGTCTGAGGTTTTTATACAAAAATTATTTAGTAAAATTGAAAGTTTTTTAACACCAATACTTTTGATTATTTCATTTTCATTAAAAACAATAAATAATAGATGAATGAAGTTTTTTATATCCCAATTACAAGTCAATAATTTTTGATCAATAACCTTTACATTCCAAAATAAAGCGTGAATAAAATCTTTTAACTTGTCTCCTAAATCAGGAACGATTTTTTTTAAGTATTCGAATAAATAGGGCTCGTGAATAATAACACCACAAATAAGCTCAATATCTTGATATGGTTTGTCTCCTCTTAACTTTTTTGATTTAGATTCATATTGTGCTATAAAATTATCTAAATAATTGAAATATTCTAAATAAAACCTAAATTCTGATAATTTTCCAAATTCATTTCTAACAACAATTAAATCTTTAGTTATAGATGAATTATCTTTTGACTTTATTATTTGATTATTGTTACTTTCTTTAATTGGCTTTAAATCCAATTCATTTTGAACAACTTGAATTATTTTTTTTAATTTCAGTGGTAAATTAGGAAAGGATTGAATTGTATTTAGCCAATTAATTTCATCAATAACAGGGCTTTTGGAAAGATGATAAGTTGGTAAATGCCAATGACAACCAAAATAAATATTGATTTTGACTATATTCTTTCCAGCTTTAATTAATTTTAGTCGTGAGAAAAATTCTCGTTTGTGGTCATTCACTCTTCCAACAATTAAAATTGCCGTAATTTCTTTAACATCAAAAAAAGCAACTTCATCAATCATTTGTAGTAAGGATTCACCAGAACATGAGCCATCATCTAATATTAAAACATTTTTATCTTTACTTTTTTCAATCAATGATTTTGGTGGATGGGAAAACCTCCACCCTTCATTTGTTGGAAATCGTTCCAATTTTATAAATTCTAAAGTATGATTTGGTATTATATTATTTTTAAAATACTCAAAATCAATATTTTTAATTCCAGATTCTTTTGGATAAAAAATTAAATCGATATCCTTAATACTTTTTTTCTGCTCTAACTTTTCTATTAATTTGGATAAGATTATATTCGATGTTGGATTTGATTTATCGAGAATCGCATCCATATCAAAGAAATACGGATGGATCAAATTGTTGAATTCAAAATAGCCCATCTTAATTTGCGACGAATCTATCAGATCTATGAACTCGTTATTATTAATTAGTATTGAATCATTCGAATTAGTATCTTTCAACGAATGAGAAATAGGGGTATTTGTAAATGGATTAATTCGAATTACTTTTAATTTTTTTTGTTCTAATAATTGACTAATTTCTGATCTTCTTTTTTTCTCTAATTTGTAATTAAAGGTAGATATTAGTTTATTTTCAATATTACTGTAATCCAAACCTAAATAATTAATGTCTATTGCGTTTACTAGAACTCCTATTCCCAAAAGTTCTATATTATTTGCATTAAGGTGAGATTCAAAAGAGTTGACCAAAAACCCTGTTGAAATTACGTCACACAATAACACAACTTTCGAATCAGGGATAATAAGTTTTGAAAATGCTTTTTCTTTTTCAAATGAAAAATAATTGTCGAGTTGAATACAATTATTATTTTTTAAATAACCTTGGCTAATAAGTGAATCCAATATTTTATGACTACTTGAAGTTATGCCGGTGAACAAAATATCATCTAGATTTCCGAATTTATCTTGAAGTTTTGAAAATAAAGTTTTTGAGAGGTAGTTGAGCTTGTCTTCATTCGAAAGAACTTCATTCAATAAAAGGTACTCATATTGATAATAGTTTCCGTTGCATAAATAAATCGAGTTTTTCTCCTTTTGAATACAATTCTCGACTAAACGCTTTATTTCTTCATGATTTGAAGCATCTTTTATTTCCTTATAAAACTCAAATATTTCTTTTGAGTTAATAGATGAATAAAGATTGCCTAATTTGTCAAATCTATTGATATGGCCGATAATGTCATCAGGATTTTCAAAGTCTGAAGATCGTAAATCATGTTCTTCAAATAATAAATCATTAAGCTTTTGAATATCTTTATCTGAATATACTCCAAGCCAAAATATTTCAAGTTCATTTCTTAATTCGTCTAAAAAGACAAACGGTGTTGGGTGAAATCTAAATTTTTTATCAACATCCTTTAATTCTAAAATTTCATCTCTTAAAATTTCAAGAAAATACTTAGGAGGTGGATTTAAAACTATGATGTTGTTCTGATAATTAAATCTATAATCAGAACATATAAAGAAAATTATTTTCTTAGCAATCCTTTCGTCAATTTCATAGCCTTGAAAATCTAAATATATTAAGGAGTCAATATTATCTGAATTCAATTCACCTAATAACAAGTCGAACAAATTATTATATAATTCACCTTTGGTGGTATTTGATAATTTTATTTGATTCTGAATATCAAACAGTCGAACTGTTTTCTTACTTTCCTTCTTGAAACTAAAGTTATTGATATTAACGGTTGGTTTAATTGAGGTATTGTCAAACTTTTTCTCTAGTTGTCTCTCTGGTATATAAATACTTATTAAAGAGCCTGGGAAAAACAAAGTTTCATTTCCAAAGAATATAATAGCTTCTTCAATGGATTTATTATCAGATAAATCAAAAGCTATTTTACCATGGTTACTTCTTACTACAACTAATCCTTCAAATCTTTTAACAATTGCAAGAACATCAAATAAGCCTCTTGGCGTAATTATATGATTATTAAATCGTTCTTGAACTGAATGTTGGGAAGATAAAGGCTCAAAAGCATACCTAAGTACATTCGAGTCAATATGATGACTTTCTGTATTATTATTTTGGTTAGAAAACGATTCGTACAACGTTTTGGCTATACCTTCTCCAAAATCTAAAAATGATATTTGAAGAAAAGATTCATTTTTGAATTTATTCTTATGTTTATTATAGAAAAATGGCTTAAATTCATCTATATTTTCTTCATTAAAATTTAGTTCTAACAGCGACTGTATTTTCTTTTCATCAAAATATTCTTCATTTAATTTTCTTTTTAAAGAAATACTTAGAAATGAAAAATTCTTTTGACAATTGAAAAAGGATTTTGTAAAATGGTCTAAAAAGTTTTCATAAAGCTCCTTAGTTATAATAGAATTTAAAGTTTTATTTTCAAAAGGTAAATAGCAGTTATTATTGGCTAATATATGATTAGTAGCCTCTGATAAATTATAGATTTTGTTTAATAATTCAGAAATTGCTTTATCATCATATTTTTCAATTTTAGGTAAACTCAAAAAGGGAGTTACTCCATATCGATCATAAATCTCTTGATTTGATGAACTTATGTTGAATCGTCGCCTAATTCGTTCAACAAAGTTTCCATCAATATCAAAATACTTATTATAGTTTTGAGAAGGAACAATTTGGTAGATTTTCCAAACATCCCAAATTTGAACTATTTGTTTAGCTATCTTTTCATCAATGTTTGAACTAGAACCGTTTATTAAAAAATTAACTTTAAAACTAATATCGGAATTAATCAAGTATTGGAAAATTCCAGTTAGAATCAATAATTCTTGATTAGAAATCCATTTTAAACTCGAAAAATCAAATTCATAATTGTTTTTCTTTTCAGTATCAGTTTTGAAAGCAAAATAAAAATCATTGATAATTTGATCAATTTGTTTATCGCTGACCTTACTCCCTAGTTCAATTAGATATTTGCTTTTTGTCATTATTTAACTTTATACTTTATTAGTTTGATAAGATGAGGCATAACTCACAGGAATATCTACGAGCCCGTACGCACAAAATTAAAACAAATATTTGATATTTTAAAAGGGCTCGTAGATATTTAAGTTGAACGAACCGTACATATGGGATTTGCTCATAACTTGACAGCTAACAATAAGTTCTTTTGCAGATTCTAATTGTCTCGAAATCCAAGGAAAAGGGTGTCCACATTTTTCGCAATACTTTGGTTTACGGTAGTCGGAAATTCCAATAACATTAGGAATATTGTGGTAGCTTTTAATGTTTGTATTACAATTTTGACAACTCATTATGATCTTTTTGCCACAGAAGATGCAAAATTATTTTCTGTATTCTGGATGGCCTTCAGCCATTTTTGTAATTACGTGTCCGTTAAGACAAATTTGTGTAATGTCAAATGTTCCCATATTTTAGATTAAATTATTTTTTTGAGTTTCAGTTCCGTTTTGAAAGAATCTGATTTGATATTTACCTGTATTTTCCTTAGTTCCAAAAACAATTGCGACTCCAAGTCTATAATTGTAATGATTGCCTAAATAGTCAATTGTAAGATGTTCTAATTTTATTAAATCGTAGTCCTTGTCACCTTGGGGATGAATATCTTTTTTAACCTCTATAACAACAAGATTATTTTCGTTTGTTCTTCGTTTGTGAATAATGATGTCAGGGCTTAGTTTATAATTATCTCTGATGTTTGTTTTGCGACCAACTCCCAAGATTCTATTTTTAGCGATGTCGAGAGCCTTTCTGTCATTTGGTTTGTCTATGTCGCCATTATATTCGGGTTCAACGTCATAGTCTGGGAAGTAAGGTTTGAGATAAAAAGCTAAATGAGTAGAAATATTAAGTTCATTAAGCCTACGCTTTAGATTATCAGATTCTTTGTCCAACAACAGGCCAATTCCAGCGTCAATATTTTGTATGATTTGTTCTATGTTCATTATGTCGTTCGTAAAATCACACCTAACACAAAGGAAAGTTGATGTAAGCCCAACTACTACAATCAGGCAGTACCAGAGACCTATATGGCTTCATAAACTTTCCAAATTGACCGAATCAGGTGTAAGGTTTAAGGGTAACGCTTCGAGAAGTTTTTTAGGATCATAAACTCTTCAAATTCTACGACGTGACTGTCACTTAGATACTTCATTTCTGATAACATAACATTCGATTTTTGTGATAAAATAATACCATAAAAATAAGCGTTATTCCACTCATTATCAGCAATGTACGATCGATAATTTAGGGCAATGTGAGGAGGGTTTGTTCAACGTCCCGCGGCTTGGCGAAGTGGCGAGCTACGGAACTAATATTTTTCTGGTAAGATAGTGTTTCTTGCGAAAGAAATTCTTCTGCTTAAAACAATTTTCGGCATTTTGCCAAACCGCCGTCACCTGCTGGCGTATTTCATTATTATTTAAATTTACTGTTTAAATAATTTAAAATTGTATGTGCTGAATTTACAACAAGCATCGCTTCATCTTCTTTTAATAAATCTTCGTTTGGATGTGATAAACTTGCTTTATTTCTAATTGGATTTAGTTTGTCAAGCGTATTACTAAACGAACTAATTATTTGGTCAATGTCGGTTTGTCTATGTCCGCCTAAATGCAATTTTGGATGACTTGCTTTTAGTTTTTTAAATACTTGTGTTAAATTTTCATCATCTGTCAATACAATTCCTGCTTGTTTACAAACTTCTTTTAGATAACCGTGTAATGTTGTATGAATTCTGTCAACACCACTTGTTGCACCATTTTTTTCTATCAAAATTTTTGTGTCTTGAATTGCTCTTTCAACCGTTTCGTTAGTTATTTTCAATTGTTCATAAGCAACTGCTTGTCCGCTTTCAAGTCGTCTAATTAATTCTCCAATTTCATTTGCCATTTTCTGTTTGGCTTGTTTAACTTCTTCTGGGAAAAAGTCAACTGGATATTTTTTTATTACACCTTTAAGTATTTTGGCTTGTGTTGGTGCATCTGAATTTTCAAGGATTGTCAAAAATTTTTGTCTTGTTGTTCCTTCATACGCAGCTGGTGAAATATTTATGTCGCAGAAATATGGATAAAATTCTTCGTGTGTTCTGTATGAAAAGTCACCAAGATAACCGCTACTTACTCCGATGTAGGAATTTGTTATCATAAAAATTTCAAGTCTTGTCAGCATAATTTTTGTTTATGTGTAATGTTTCGAAACGCTTACAGGTAACGTTTGGCGCTACAAGAAGTTGGCGACTTCGAAGAACCAAACTTTCGGTTAAGCACTTAGTCAAATTTTTAATTATTTTTTATTTCAATAGACACGCAAAATTGAAAATTTTGCGGACTTAATTCAAGGCACTTCACTTTAGGTTAAGCACCAAAACCCGTATTAACTGTAGCCATTGTTGTAAACTGGCTTTGGTTAAAGTAATTTAGAAATATCAAAGTCTTGATTTGTGATAATTCCATTACTTAAATTGTTTATAAAATACTTTCTTTTACTATCTGATTTAATTCCGTTTGCTATTTCTTCAAATGTCAGTAATTTATTTTTCGGTTTAGTCGCAGTTGCCAATAGAAAATCGAAACTATTTAATTTTTCAGTATCACTTTTAAGAATAGGTTCAATCCAATCAATATCTAATTTTAAAGATTTTGTCACACAACTTTTTTCAGGCCGGATTTTATATTCATTCATGTCAAATTTAGAGTTCTTTCTTTTGACAAAAAAACTAACTATTTCCTTTTTATGTTCAGTAGTGACTTTATTTTTATTTAATAAATAAGTTAAAACTCCCCAAGACCTAACAAAATTCCCTTTCATTCCTTCTGCTGTTGAGAGGGCAACAGTTTCACAGGTTAATTCTTCAATGTTATTTATTAGTTTTTTAAAAGGAATAACATAACCAAACCCTAGTTTTTTCTTCATCCGATTAAAGAAAACCATTGTAGGAATTTCTGATTCAGAAATTCTTCCATATCTGATTGGAATTTTTATTTGTATTCGATTGTCAAAATCTAAGTTTGAGTTTATCCAATTCAACCTAATATTATCTCCTTCCTTTTCAAGATAATCTTGCCATAATAATGAACCGATTATTATCAAACCGCTCTTTAATTCCCAATTCATTATTTAAGTTTTAGCATCCATATTTTAATTTCATTTCTAGAATTCAGGTCGTTTTTTTTGCTTGTGTACAACGTTTATGTATATGAGCTGTGGCGCGTTTTAGCACGAACCTCTCCAAATATAAACTAACTTTGGGAAATTCGCAGGTTTTCCAAGTAGGCACAGACCAAGCCATAGCTTATATACTGTGTTGGTGGTAGTTATTATAAGTCATAATGTTCTATTATCAATTCAAACATTAATGAAAATGAATTGTCTATTCGTTTGAAACTATAAATAGCATTCACTTCAGCTTCAGTTAAATGATTTCTAGCTTCATTTTGCTGAATATTTCTGATTTCTAATAAAACCTTAAGGAAATTATTTAATTGTTTTAATCTTCGGTTATCCAATAGTTCCCTATCAAGCCTATATTTTTTTATTGTTCTTAAACCTAATACAGAATTGTTCCTAGGTTGAATTATTTCGTCTTCATAGGTCAAATGTTCTTTTATTGTAAGGTCTGTATGCCTGCAAGGGTCAAGCGCATCTTGAATTGAAATAGTAGAATGAGGTATTTTCCCATTACAGTTATCACAAGATAGATACAAGTTACCCCATTCATAAGACAAAGTTTTATCAACACTAACTTCAATATGATGGTCAACCTCTTTGCGTTTTCCCTTAAGTTTCGTTTCACAATAAAAACACTTATGATAACTCATTGACTCTAGTTGAGTCCTAATTGTATTGTGTGCATATTTACTTGAATCTGGTCTTTTTTTTCCTGAAGCAATAAAATTGTCTCGCCAAGTAACTTTTCTATCAATTAAAACTTGAGGTTCAGGAAGCCTTGATATTCCTCTCATTTTTTAATTGATTTTATAATTGAGTCTAGATTTAGATAATTGAAATATTCAGGATTAATTTCTAATAATTTCTTTTCTATAGTTTTAATTTTCTCGTTGTTCTTAATTCCAATAGCATCTTTTCTATCCTCAAGAAGTTTTGATATTTCATTCCCAAAATTACTAGTATTGAAAAGTGGGCTGAGTAAAATTTCTTCAATTGGTTTGTTGACATAATAATCGGTTTCCTCTTCAACTATAGAAAAATCAATTTGGCTTTTACAAACATAAATTCTAGAATTTTTGATTGAAGAAACTATAAATGGTGAATGTGTTGAAACTATAATTTGAAGCTTTGGAAAAAGAGTGAGTATATTTTGTAAAAACACCTTTTGCCATTTAGGATGTAAGTGATTTTCAGCTTCATCAATTAGCAAAAGACCTCTGATATTCTTATAATCGGAAATAGGTTTGTCATTTAACGCACATATTGAATAAACTTGGCTTAATAAACTTGTAAAACGTTGAATTAAATAAAGATTACCGCTACTTAACTTGTCTAAAGATATTTCATTATTACCAATTTTGACAATTGGTTTTAAATTTATTCGAGAAACGTGAGATAATTTCCCATTTGAAATAGATAAATTAATTATATCTTCTAAAATTGAATATAAAGAAGTTCCTAATTCTTTTTCTTGTTCGTTTGTGCTGTCTTTTAGATAATCAAAAAATGAAATAATTTTAGTTAAATCAATGTTTTTGTGAATTCCAGATAGTGAATCATCTAAGTATTTTTTTGCTTCAACTGCGGTAATACTAGTTATTCCAAAATTATCATTAGATAATTTTGATGTCCAATAGTCTAATATAAAATCCTTTTTGTATTTGGGTTCAAATTGAGAATGAAATAGTTGATTTATATCTATATCATTAGTATCAAGATTATGTTCTCCGTCATATTTCTTGTTTGATGATAAAATTTTATCAGTACCGTTTATTACTAAATCTGTTTTAACCAAAAACTGTTTAGATGATGTTATTTCTCTTTCAACACCAGAAAAACAACCTTTGAAAAGACTACGTATAGCATCTAATATTATCGATTTACCAGTCCCATTTTCCCCAGTAATACAAATAACTGGTGGATATTCTAAATCTTGTCCATCAGAAATAAAATCTAACTCAGCTTTCTTGAATGGCCCAATATTTTCTAAAACCAAATTTTTTAATCTCATAATTTATATTATTCACAGGGTTTCTGTTAATTACCACCAACGGTTGGGTATATGAAAAGTAGCGGCTTAAAATGCCCTAATTTTCGGTTTATCAATAATGTTTATTAATATGCTTATACTTTGGTTTTAGCACTGAACCCGCTATTTTTTATATACTAGTTGTGTGTAGCCTTTATATTACGGGTTCTCTATCCAAATCGCTATATGGATAAAATTCTTTTTCTTTTAACTTTTTAAATAATTCATCACTACCATGCTGTCTAGCATATTCCATCTCACTTCTAAATATTTGCATACAAAGCATCAAGTGGTGCTCTCTATTTCCAATTAGGAATTTATTCCCATTGGGTTCGTATAAGTCAAAAATTAAACAAGTATTTTCTTCATGCTTTCCATTAGGAACTTCTATTGTTTCTTTTGGATTCAGAACTGCCTGTGAAGAAAACATTCCAATTGCAGTTAAAAAACCACAGGCTTGTCTATCTATTAAATAGAATGGTGTTTGAGTTTCTTCACTCGTACTAAAATTGTGTTTCGTGAAAGCAACTAATTCATAAGTTCCAAGTCTATTTTCCTTTGGACCTTTTCCGTCTGGGTCTAACAGTTCCATTGTTGCAAATCCAGTTCCTTTTATGTGGTTCGGGAAATAATACATATCTACTGCTCCTCCAATCGCAAAAGGGATAATTGCGTGTTTAACTAAATCGTGCATTTTTCCAAGAACACTTTCAAGTCCTTCGGATTTCAATTCATAATCCTTTTCGTGTTCTTCTTCCGTAAATTCTTTTTCAACAGGCGTTTCTTTTTTGCCAAATAGTTTGTTTAAAAATCCCATATTTTGTTTTTGTTC
>Ga0105045_10003692_pt1 | contig 13199 bp, 8 predicted proteins | sample MAT02_FD_78089 | JGI IMG/M metagenome (GOLD analysis project Ga0105045, IMG submission 78089) | Freshwater microbial communities from Lake Fryxell liftoff mats and glacier meltwater in Antarctica - MAT-02 (megahit assembly) | ecosystem: Environmental > Aquatic > Freshwater > Ice > Liftoff...
ACAGCTTGCCGCTTAGATCTTGGCCCTCGGCTATCCGCTCCCAGCTCTTAGCTCTGAGCTCTTAGCTCTGAGCTCTTAGCTCTTAGCTCCCCCCGATCCCCCACCACCAACACCGCACACAGCGCAATCGTGACGGCGGAGATTGCGCACCACGGGCAAAAGCTGTTGAGCACAATGAATTCGCCGTACTTGAGCCGCAGCGTGAACAGTACTGCCGGCCAAATCATCAACTGCATCAGCGTGTTCGGCCACTGTTTGTCGGCGAAGCGCTCCATCGTGCCGATGGTCGCGGCCAGGAAGAGCAACGTGTAGCCAACGGTGCCAATCAGCGCGACATCTACGCCAAGAAACCAGCCGTAGGGGCTCCCTTGCACATACGCGCACCCGCCGCTGCCGGTGCACGAGAGCGAGCCAGTCAGTCCTAGCTTCCAAAGGTGCAGATACAAGGCCACCAACCCGGAAATCAGGCTGGCCAGCGCGATACCCATGCGATAGGTCACAACGAGTGGCGGCAGAAGGGAACATGGAACCGACAACGGATGGCGCTACGTCCCACAGCGCCGGGCACGTCGTGAGCGATACGGGAAGTCTACCGCATAAGTTCGCCGGTCCGTAGCTTCGCGCGCTATGCCCCCTTCCGCCCCCGCTCCCTCGGCCCTGCTGCTGGCCACCCGTGTGCTCGCCAGGCAACGCTGGCGGTTCGCCGCCCTGCTCACGCTGTGCATGGTGGGCGTGTATTTCGGCTTTATCGGCTTGGTGGCATTTCGCCCCACACTGCTCGCCACCCCACTGGGCGACGGCCTTACCCTCGGCATCGTGCTGGGCGCCCTTGTGATTGTGGCCGCTTGGCTGCTCACGTGGCGCTACGTGTCATGGGCCAACCGCGTGTACGACCCGGCCCTGCTCGCGCTTCGTGCCACACAACAGGCGGCACGTGACGCAACGGCCACAAACAACGCGCGGGAGACGCCGTGATCACGACGCTGCCGCTGCTCGTGCTCCAGACAGTCGGCGCTGCGGCCTCACCCGCCACCGGCCCGGCGATGCACACGGCCATCGGCACCCCCGATCGCACCGCCATCGCGTTTTTTGGCGTGTTCATCGCACTCACCCTCGGCATCACCTACTGGGCCGCGCGCCGCACCAATACGGCCGAGCACTTTTACGTGGCCGGCAGCTCGGTCACGGCGGGACAAAACGGGTTCGCCCTGGCCGGCGATTACATGAGCGCGGCGTCGTTTCTGGGCATCGCCGGGCTGGTGTCCACCAGCGGTTTCGACGGATTAATCTATTCCACCGGCTGGCTGGTGGGGTGGCCGGTGGTGCTGTTCCTGATCGCCGAGCCGCTGCGCAATCTCGGACGCTACACGTTTGCGGATGTGGTCGCGGCCCGTCTCGATCCGGTGCCGGTGCGCATCGGCGCGGCGTATGGCACGCTGGCGACCATCACGTTTTATCTCATTGCCCAGATGGTCGGAGCGGGAAGTCTCATCCGCCTGCTGTTCGGGATTCCCTACGAAACGGCCGTGGTCATCGTTGGCCTCGCCATGATGGCCTACGTGCTCTTTGGCGGCATGCTGGCGACCACGTGGGTGCAGATCGTGAAGGCCGTGTTGTTGCTGGGTGGGGCGTCGCTGCTCGCAGTGCTGGTGCTCTCGCGCTTTCAGTTCGATCCGCGCGTACTGTTTGCCGCCGCTGCGGCGCAGTATGGCACCGGCGTGCTCAATCCGGGCAAGCTGGTGGCCAACCCGTATGACGCGCTCTCCCTCGGACTCGCGCTCATGTTCGGCACGGCCGGACTGCCGCACATTCTGATGCGTTTTTACACAGTGCCCGATGCGCGCACGGCCCGCCGCTCGGTGTTCTACGCGACCGGCCTCATTGGATTTTTCTACCTGATGACATTTATCCTGGGCTTCGGCGCGATGGTGCTCGTGGGCCCGGACGCCATCAAAGCCGTGGATGCCGGCGGCAACATGGCCGCACCGATGCTCGCCGAACTCTTGGGCGGGCGACCATTTCTGGGGTTCATTGCCGCGGTGGCCTTCGCCACGATTCTGGCGGTGGTGGCTGGGCTCGCGCTCTCGGGCGCTGCCGCGATCTCGCACGACCTCTGGGCGAGCGTGGTACGCCAAGGAAATCCGCGACCTGGGGAAGAACTCAAGGTGGCCCGTCTTGCCACCATCGCGCTGGCCCTGCTGGCGATGGTCCTGGGCATCGCGTTCAAAGGGCAAAACGTGGCGTTTATGGTCGGTCTGGCCTTCGCCATCGCCGCCAGCGCCAACTTCCCCGCGCTCGTACTCAGCGTTTTCTGGCGCCGCACCAGCACCGCCGGCGCCACCGCCAGCATGGTCCTGGGCACCACTAGCACGCTCGTGCTGATCGCACTTTCGCCGGCCGTGCAGATCGACCTGCTCCACAAGACGGACGCCTTCTTTCCGCTCAAGAACCCCGCGCTGATCACCATCCCGCTGTCATTCGCCACCGGCGTACTCGTGTCGCTGCTCTTCCCCGATCGCGACGCGGATGCCCGCTACGCCGCCTTGGAAACCCGACTTTTACTTGGAGCCGACTGATAGCGCTGCTCCTTCCGCACGACCTGCAGGAGGGCAAGCGGCACTTTTGACCGGTATCCGTCTATAGGAATCACCGGTCATCAGCGGTTAGGCAGGAAGTGCCTATCGGGCGTATTTGCTTGGAATGCCGAGCACACGCCAATTGGAGAAAAGCGATGTAAAGCGCTTACCCACATGAGCTTACGGAAACTTTCCCACATTTGACCATCCATCGGCGGTACAGAGTGTGACAAACGGCACACAGGTTGCGTATAGACGAGTTGCCGCGATGCTGGTGCAGGCAGGCGGTAGGAGACGTTGGTCCGACGGCGGAACCAGCCTCCTCCTCAGGCACCACCACCCCACGTCATGTTCGATCGTTTCGCCATGCGCTCCTCATTCTGGACCGGACTCGGCGCACTCGCCGTCGTGAGTACTGCGGCGTCTGCCGTGCGGCTCGTTCGCGTGTCGTCGGCTGAAAATATGAGCGCGACACCCGCCGCGAACGGTACGGCGGCCCTGTGGAATGCGCTCCCTGGATTTCTCGAAGCAGCACCATTTCTTTCCGCCGCCGCTTTGCTGCTCGCCATGATCGGCTGGCGGCTCCTGCATCGCGAACTGCTCCTGCGCACGCAGGATGACGCCACGTTGCGCGAACGGGTGCGCCGTCTCAACGATGCGATGCACGTCAATGCCGACGGGATGTTCCTCCTGCGCACCATTCGTGCCGCGAACGGGGAGATCTCGGATTTCGAGATCAGCGATGTCAACGCCAGCGGCGCAACGTTGCTGTATGCCGAACGGCTGCAATTGCTGGGGCAGCGCCTGTTACGCGACCTGCCCGCGCCGATTAGCCGACCGCTGTTCGAGCGCTACGTCGAGATGATCACGCTTCAGACCTCGCTCTCGGAGGAGATCCGCTCCGATCGCCGCCAAGTCGCCGCCGGCTGGCTCTTCCACCAAGCGGCTGTTACAGTCGATGGCCTCGCCGTCACCGTGCGCGACATTTCGGCCAGGAAGCGCGAGGAAGCGCGTCTGCGAAAGGAATCGCTCACGGACCACCTCACGCGCCTTTACAATCGTCGCGGCTTCCTTACCCTCGCCGACCAGCATCTCCGCATCGCGAGACGCCAGGGGAAAGACGCGGTGCTGATGTACGTCGACATGGACGACTTCAAGCAGCTGAACGACCAGCATGGACATGCCACGGGCGACCGGGCGCTGACCGCGATTGCGCGTTTGCTGCAAAGTACGATGCGAGATTGCGATGTGGTGGCCCGCATGGGTGGTGACGAATTCACCATTCTCGCGCTCGATGCCGATGGCATCGGTGCCCGGATCATCCAACGGCGGATCGAGGAGCGTGTGGCCTTGCTCAACGCGACCGGGGAGCTTCCCGTCCCGGTGTCCCTGACCATCGGTCACACCCGGGTGCGCCCCAGCGATCAGGCGTCGCTCCCGGAGCTGCTCAGCCGGGCTGACCAGCTACTGTACGCGCGCAAACGCCGTCGGCAGCTCACCAGGATCCACGTGGCGCAGCAACCGGCTGGGCGCGTCTCGCACAGTGTCCCGCGCGTCGGCCCCACGCCGGTGCCGGCCGAGGTCGCAGCGATCGCCCGTGCGGCCGCGCTGGCCTTGCCGGCGCCGGGATCGGGTGCGGTTCCGGTCGCGCTACCGAACCTGTTCATCCCCACACACGCGGCGTAGGCGGGACCGCAGCAGCCTCAACCGCACGACGCGTACCAAGCGCATCGGCGCTTGACCCATAGCGGGTTGAGCGCCGAGCTTCGTAGTATGACCTTCTGTGCGGTGAACCCAGCCACCGGCGAGCCCGGTACTCAGCACGACGCCCTTGATGCGGCGGGTCGCGAACAACTACTCGCGCGTGTCCATCGTGAGCAACAGCAGTGGCGGCACGAGGCCCCGCTCACTCGCGAACGATTCACTGCGGCGCTGGGAGCCGCGCTCACCACGCACCGGGAAACGCTCGCGGCTGCTCTCGCACGCGAAATGGGCAAGCCAATCAGTGCGGCCCGCGCGGAAGTGGACAAATGCGTGCAGCTCTGCGCTGAGGCGCCGACCATGTCGCGCGACGCGCTGGCCTCGGTGCCTTTGGCGTTCGACGTAACCCCGAACGGCACAGCGCGCACCGAAGTACGCTACCACGCATTGGGCACCGTGCTGGCCATCATGCCGTGGAATTTTCCGTATTGGCAAGCGCTGCGCTTCGCCGTACCCGCACTTCTGGCGGGAAATGGGGTGCTCATCAAACCGGCGGGCATCGTGCCGGAGAGTGGTCGGCTGCTGCAGCAGTGCCTTAGCGACGCCAATGCGGAACTCGCCGCGCACACGCTCCCCCCCGCCCCCTGTCACGTGGCGTGGCTCGCCGTGGAGGCCATCGACGATATCATCGCCGACCGCCGCATTGCCGGCGTGACGCTCACCGGCAGTGATCGCGCCGGACGCCATGTGGCGGCGGTAGCGGGACGTCATCTCAAAAAAGTGGTGCTCGAGTTGGGGGGCAGCGATCCGTTTCTGGTGCTCCCCGATGCCGATGTGGCCGCAGCGGCCGCCACCGCTGCAACGGCACGCACGGTGAATGCTGGACAAAGCTGTATTGCCGCCAAGCGATTCATCGTCTGCGAATCGGTATTCGACCAATTTCTTACCCACTTCACCGCCGCGATGCGCGCGTTACGCGTGGGTGATCCATTCTCCACCGACACCCAGGTCGGCCCGCTGGCGACAGCCGCCGGTCGCGATGCGCTGCACGCGCAGGTCATCGCATCAGTCCGGGCGGGCGCCCGACTGATGCTGGGTGGCGCCCCGCAGCCCGGCCTTGGCAACTTCTATCCGCCCACCGTGCTGGTGGAGGTCCCGGATCATGCCCCCGCCGCCCGCGAGGAGCTGTTCGGGCCTGTCGCGGCGGTCTTCCGCGTGTCGGACAGCGAGGAGGCCATTACCGTCGCGAACCGGTCGCCGTTCGGTTTGGGTGCCAGCGTCTGGACGCAGAACGTACTCGACGCCGAGCGCTGTATCGCCGCGCTCGACGTGGGAATGATCACGGTCAACGACATGGTGGTGTCCGACGCCCGCTTTCCGTTCGGCGGCGTCAAAGATTCCGGGATGGGCCGCGAACTGGGCCCACACGGATTCCGCGAGTTCACCAACCCGCAGACGGTTCGCTGGGTGCATCGTCCTGCAGCCCCTCGATAATCCGCCGCCACCATGGGCGCTCATCTTCAAGACGCCGCATCGCCCGGACCACATCACGCCATGCCGCGCGCATCGCCTGCGCGTCTTCGAAACGATCCTCCACGCGTGACGCCAGTCCACGACGAAGCCACGCCGTGAGCGCCTCAGAGAAGCCTTCCTCCGACAACCGCGCCGGCGTCATACCCAGCAGCTGTTGCGCAAGAATCGTCTCTCCCGGACCGTCTCCGAACGGAGCGCGTCCGGTGAGCACGAAGAACACAATGCTGGCCAGCGCATAACAGTCCGTCGCGGGTCCCTGGGCTTCGCCCAGCAACTGCTCAGGCGCCGCAAAGGACGGCGTCCCCGATGAGCCCACGCCCTCTTCGCCGAGGGCATAGGCAATACCGAAGTCGCCGATTCGCCAGCGCCGGTAACGATCGATAAGAATGTTCTCTGGCTTGAGATCGCGGTGAATGATGCCGCTGGTGTGCGCGGCGTGCAGCGCTTCCAGCACTTCGTCCACCTGCGGCGCAATTTCTTCGAACAGACGCGGCCCACTGCGCGCCACCAGGCTCGCCACCGAGCCGCCTTCGGCGAGTTCCATCGTGTACCACACGATGTCACCGCGGCTGTCGGAATCGTAAATCGGCACGATCGCCGCGTGTGCCAGCTGCGCCGCCAAGCGCGCTTCGCGACGAAAGCGCGCCACCGCCACATCGTCTTTGGCGATGTGCGGATGGAGCACCTTGATCGCCACTTCTCGCGCGAGCGACAAGTCGCGCGCACGCCACACGCTCCCGAACATACCGGTACCGAGCGGCGCGAGAATTTCGTAGTCGTCCGACGTCGCCCAACGAAGCCGCGCTTCGGCCGTGTCGAGCGACGGTGGCAACTCGTCGCCTTCCGGCGAAATCATCATGTGCCGCACCGACACATGACGGTCCATGTCGCGCAACATCGCCGCCACACTCGGGAAGCGCTTGGCGGGGTCCGGCATGAGGGCGCGCTCAATCACGGTCGCGAGCGCCTGCGGACAGTCGGGACGCAGCAATGCCACGGGCGGCGCCGCGTGCTCGGGCGGCGTCTCACCGGTCAGCATCGTGAACAACATCGCCGCCAACTGCCACTGATCCGATGCCTGTGTGGGGCGCCAGATCCCAGGCCCCCACTCCGGCGGCGACGTCATGTGGGCGGGGTCCGGATGCACGCCCGCCGGACGCTGATCCCGGGGCAGGACCCACTCCCACCCGAGCAACCAGAGACGGCCGCCCGGCGTTAACCAGACCGTGTCGGCAGAGATGGCGCCGTGAGCCGCTCCGGTGTCGTGCAGATACGCGAGCGTGCTCCCGGCCTCGCGCAGCACTTGCAGCGCCGCCGGAATTGCCTCCGGCCCAAGGCGGGAGACGCGGGACTGCACCGTTTCTCCGGTGATCCACCGCCGCAGATAACCGGGCCCGCGCCGGCTCTCCCCGTACGACGTCCAAAAATGGTAGGTGGTGGGAATGGACGGATGATTACGATGGCCCAGCGCCCGCGCTTCGTTGTGCAACCAGTCGCCGTGCGTTGGATCGGGCGAGCTCACCAACGAAAGCGAGCGGCCGAGCGCGTCGATGACTTCCTGATAATGACGGTGCTCGCGCAACAGCCCCTCGTTGCCCCACGACCAGCCGGGGGGCAAAACCCAAGTCTCCAGATGGGGAGGAGGTGATGCGGTCTTCGACAAATCCGCGCGGCTGGTAGACTCAGGCATAGGTATAGTCTAATCGCACCGATAGCATCACGCCGCTGCACGCCGAAGCGCGATGCGAACCGTAGTGCCTTCGCCGAGTTGACTGTCCAAACGGATCGTCCCGCCCCACCCTTCGATCAACCGTCGGCTGATCGCCAAGCCCAACCCACTGCCACTGGTCCTGGTGGAGAAGTGTGGCTCGAACATTTGCGACAGGACGTTGGGGTCGATCCCGCCGCCGTTGTCGGTGACCTCCAGCATGACCAGATCAGTCTGCGGGACCACGCGCACCGTAACCGTGGTCGACTGCGCCAGACGCGCGTTCTCCAGCACGTTGAGCAACACTTCCTTCAATTCGTCACGCTGCGCCAGCCCGAGCGCCGGGATCGCGGAATCATCGGCCACGGTGACCCGCCACGCGATACCGTCCGCTCGACCGTCGTGTTCGCCGAGACGCTCGAGCGAGACCACGTCGCGTGCCACCGCCGCAATATCAACCGCCACTGCCGGTGGCCGATCTTCAGGGGCCGTGCCGTATCGGCTGAACGACCGCGCGATCTCGTCGAGGTGATCGATCTCTTGGAGCACCCGGGTGACGTTCGTGTCGAGAATCTGCGAAAAATCCCCGCGACCGTCACGATAGGCCCGTCGCAGGTGCTGCACCCCAAGGCGAATCGGTGTCAGCGGGTTCTTGATCTCGTGCGCCACCTGCCGCGCCATCTCGCCCCACGCCAGAACGCGCTGGGCGGAGGCGAGGTCGGTCACGTCGTCGAGGGTGAGCACGGCGCCGCTCGGCAGCCGTGTGAGTCGTGCGCGCAATTGTCGGTCGCGCACCGTCAGATCGAATGCTTCTTCATCCTGCAATGAAGCAAGAAAGGCCAGACAACGCGCCACCACCGGCGCGAGCGATGGGGGCCACTGTGCGAGCGACGCCCCGGATGTCCGCAACTCCACGCCGAGCATGGTCGACGCGCGCGGGTTGGCGATCAGCACCTCGCCCGAGGCGGTCATCGCCAGCACGCCGCTGGCCACGTGCTGCAGCACCGCCGCCGTCCGCCGCTGCGCCGTCTCCAGCGCCGCGCGACTGGTGGCGAGATCAGCCGCCATTCGTCCGAAGGCGCGATACACCGGGGCGAACTCCGTCGCTGGCGCCGTGCCGAGCGCAGGCGGGCGTTCATCCGCCGCGATAGCCAGCGCGGCCTCGCGCAACGCCCCCACCGGGCGTGCGAGCGACCGGGCGGCGACACCACTCGACCAGAGTGCCGCAAGCGCGCCCAGCATGCTGACAAAGAGCACCAGAATACCGAGATCCTCCCGTCGTGCATCGAGCGCGAACTCCTCGCCGCGTGTCGGCGTCGCGAGCACGACAGTCGCCGCCCCCACCCCCGCCGACGAGGTGCCCGGGTCGGTGAGTTGACGAAAACCCACCACGGTGCGGGCGTCCCCGACCATTACTCGGCGCGTCGTGAACCGCTCATCCTGTTGGAAATCGTCGGTGGTGAGCGAGGCGGGCAGTAACCGACCCAAGGGGGCGAGGGCATTCAGCAGCGCGTCGCTCGCGGTCTCCAGCAATCCCGAGCGGTACAAGAACAAGGGAGCACCTGTGCTCGACGGGGCAGACCCGAGCGCGCGCAGTGCGTTTTCTGCGGCGGCCACGCGCAGCGTTTCGCGCACGAGCAACTCGCGCGCTGCCAGATCGTCCGTCTGCAGGCGATACCACGCCCAAGCGGCAAAAATGCCGGCGGGCGCCATGAAGAACGCCAGCAGCGCCGCGCTCAGACGCACGCGATAGGAGCGCGACCAGCGCACCCGACGCACCCGCAACAGACGGCCCAGCGCCCCATCGGCCAATCCCGTCGCGGTCCACACGGCGAGGACCACCAGCACATCGAGGAAGATCAGCAACGCGCCGCGCGGATAGAGCACGTCGATGCCACGCAGCGCAACCTCAACGCGCACTCGCCGCACATCGGCGCGATTGCCCGCCACCCCCTCCCCGTACATCGCATCCCCGCGACGACGCCACGCCAAGGGCTGTGGCAGACTATCGGCGGCCGAAGGCGCAGTGAGCGACACGCGATACGGTGGCTCAATCCCCCGCGCGCCCGTAACGCCGGTGAGGGCAACAAACGGGTCCAGCGGCAGGAGGCCGGTGCGCGGGGGTATGGCGATGGTCGTGACAAGCCCGTCGCGGGTGGGGACCGCCGCCACCAAAACCGTGGTGGGACCGTCATCCACCGCGCGGATCTCCACGGTTCCACTCTCGCGCGCCATCGACGCGATCACCGACTGCGCGCCAATCGTGTCGTTCACCGGCACGAGCGCCAACACCGACACCGGGGCGGTGAGATCGGACCGTGACCAGCGGGCGAGACGCGCTGGATAGCCCGCAAGCGCGAGTTCACTGGCCGCATACTCGCGCAGCAAGTCGTCGTTGCCCTGCACCGGCCGCGCCAGGCCGGCCAGCGAATTCGCGAACCGCCCCAGCAGTTGGTACGCGTTTTCGTCGATGGCAGACAGGCGCGCGAGGTCGTATTGCGCGAGCGCCATCCGCTCCCGCACGGTCGCGCCCCACGTGAGGGTGACGGCCCCGCTGCCCGCGACCACGGCGGCCGCAATCACCTGCGCCAGCCCGCGTCTGGTGAACGCCACGGTCCCGATCGCGCCCACCCAGAGTGCCGGATACCAGGCTGGCCACCCCCCGGGGGCATCCCACGTGAGCGGTGCCAACACCGCCGCGATGAGCGCCAACAGCGGCCCCAGCGAGGGCGGCAACCCACGCCGTGGCCCGAGCGCCGAGTGTCCAGCGGCAGCGCCCAGCAGCAGCACCGACACTCCCGCCACGGCGAGGGCGAGCTGCCAGGCAATCCATAGTGGGAATCCCGCGCCGCCCGCCGGGAGCGCAATCCCACGCGCCAGATCCCGGAGCAGGAGCGGGCCGCCAGCCGCCACCAACAGCACCACCACGATGGCCAGCACGCGCGGCGGACGACTCCGGACACTGCGGAGCACCAGCAGCAGCATCGCCAACGACAGCGTCGCGGTGAGCAGCAGCGCCGCGAGATTGGACGTCAGCGGGCCACCCATCGGAGCGAAGAAACTGGCCGGATCGAAGAGGGGGGACACGTTGGAAAGGGCCGTGAGTGGTGCCACGGCGAGGGCGAGCAGCGCCGAGCCCGAAGCCAGAACGCGATGCCCCGTGCGTGCCGGCCGACGCCATGCGGTAATCAGGAGACCGAGGAGCGCGAGTACCAACGACACAGTGGAGCGCGTTCGAGCGCGCTCCAAAAGCCGCAGCTGCGTTTCCCCTTCCGCGTATTCGAGGGTACGGACACGAGCCAATCGCCGCGGCCCGTCCGGCACAACGACCACGGTCGACTGCGCCACCACGCGCGAGGAGTCAGGGGATTCCACAATGGTCCGCGACACATCAGCGCGGTCCGCGAGTGACTGCAGGAGCGAACGCGCGAATCGATCCGCCGGGGGGGCCGACGCAACCAGCGCCACGGTGACGACTTCGGTCACGCTGTCGGCGCTCCGCGCTCTGGCCATGAGCGAGGTGTGAAAGGCGCCGTCCACCAGACGCAGGCCCAACGGACCGGTGGCCGGCACGGGCGTATGCGCCTGCCCCGCCCGCGCCACCAACCGCCCGCGATGAAACACGAGCATCGCCGACTCGGTGGCGCCAAAGGCCGGTGCCACCACCCGCGCTGTCGCGGGCGGCAGCCCCAGTTGGGCGGCCCGCACCAGCGCCGAGTCGGCAGCGGCTTGCTCGGCGGCGACACGCAGCGCGTCAGCCACTTCGGTGACACGCGCGGCCACGCGTTGCGCCCGCGCCTCGCGCTCTCCAGCGGACCAAGTCGGCCAGTCACGCTGGACCGCCGACAGCGTCATCGTTTCCGCAATCGCGATCGCCACCGTGGTCACCAGGAACATCATGGTGAGCACGGGGAGCAGGAGCGGGCGTCGGAGCGTGGGCAGCCGCAGTCCCGCCACGGCAGTCGCCGCGATGGCGACCACGATCGGGAGCCAGCCCGGCTCGCGTTGCCAAAACGCAGCCGCCACGATCGCCGTGCTGCTGGCCAGCACCCAGGCCACCGGCCACTGGTCGGAAACGCGCTCTGCGCGGGGAGAAATCATCGTTGGCAGAATACCCCGCTTTTCGACAGAAGGCGAAGGGGGCCCGGGGATCGGTTATCATTGGAAGATGTATGCCCTGACGCTCCCCCGCCGCTGGCGCGCGCCCCTCGCGGTGCTTTTCACTGGCGCCGGACTGCTCGGCGCACGCGCGCAGGGTGAGCGGATCGATGTGGGCAGCTTTACCATCCTCGTCAACGGCCAGCGCAGCGGCCGCGAGCAGTTCTCGATGCAGCGTATGACCTCGCCCGACGGCGCCGTGTACGAACTCCGCGCCGAATCCGCCCTCGGCGATCGACGCACGGAGTCGCGGCTGGAGGCCGACTCGGCGGGCACCCCGGTGCGGTACTCCGTGGAAGAACGACGGGGCGCGGAACTCACGCTGCGGCTGGGCGGCCAGCGCGTGCGGGGACGCTTTGCCACGCTTGCGCGCAGCGTCACCGGTGAGGCCGCTCGCGAGTACCTCCTCCGTCCTGGAGCCTTGGTGCTTGAGGACGACGGGATCCTGCAGTATGCCCTGCTCGTTCGGTCGCGAGCTCTGGCGGTCGGCGCGGGCATCACGCTGCCGTCGCTGACACCGATCGCCAACACGCAAGGGGTGGTGCGGATCGTGCTGGAGGCGGAGCGTGACACCGTGGTTATCGCCGGCGCTCGCCGCGCCGCCCAACGCTGGCGCGTCGTGACCAACGCGGGCGATGTGCGGATGGTGTGGGCGGACCGCGACGGGCACCTGTTACGCGTGACGCTCCCCTCGCGGGGCATCGAGGCCATTCGCGATGATGTCCCCCGGTAAAGGTTCCTCGCCAGTATCCAGTCTGAAACCAATAGGTCCAGACCCCCGTACACTTTCCAGTATCTGTCCCCTCCCCGTTACCTGCCCATGCGAATTCAGATAGTCGCCCTCGTGCTCGGACTCGCCGGCGGGATGGCCCACCCCGCCGTCCTGGCCGCGCAAACGCCCGCCCCCGTACCAGCGCCCGGAAGCGTTCTCTCGCTCGCCGATGCGCTCACTCTGGCCAAGCGCAACAACCCCGCGCTGCAGACGTCGCTCAATGCCCGGCGCACGGCGGCGGCGGCGCTTCGCTCGGCCACGGGTGCGTTTTTGCCAACTTTTCAGACCAACCTCGGCGGCGGATATCGCGAAGGCCGTCCACAATTCTTTCAAGGTCAGACCATCGGTTCTTCGAATGACCAGCTCTCGACCGATGCGAACGCGTCGGCCAGCCTGAACCTGTCGTTAGCCACACTCAACGACCGTCGGGCCGCGCAGGCCAATCAAAACGCCACCGAAGCCGATATCGCCGCCGCGGAGCAGCGCCTGCGCAACGATGTCACGAACCAATATCTCGCGGCGCTGCAGGCCCAGGCGCGCGCGTCGCTACAGGACACCCTGCTGGCTACCACCGCTGCCCAACTGCAGCTCGCGCAGGCCCGCTTGCAAGTCGGATCTGGCACGCAGCTCGACGTCCAACGCGCCGAAGTGGCCGACGGACAACAACAGGTGGCCGCGCTGAATCAGCGTAATCAGGCCGCCATTGAAATTGTGCGCCTGTTTCAGCAGCTCGGCGTGGCCCCGATCGCCG
>Ga0105045_10003693_pt1 | contig 13198 bp, 11 predicted proteins | sample MAT02_FD_78089 | JGI IMG/M metagenome (GOLD analysis project Ga0105045, IMG submission 78089) | Freshwater microbial communities from Lake Fryxell liftoff mats and glacier meltwater in Antarctica - MAT-02 (megahit assembly) | ecosystem: Environmental > Aquatic > Freshwater > Ice > Liftoff...
GCCAAGGTGCTGCGCATCGATCACGTGATGGGCCTGCATCGGCTCTACGTCATCCCCCAAGGCGCGCGCGCCACCGATGGCATCTATCTCTCGTACGCCGCGGACGAGCTGTACGCGATCTTGTCGATCGAGTCCCACCGCAGCGGCACGCTGCTGGTCGGCGAGGATCTGGGCACGGTGCCGCCCGAGGTCCACGTGGCGATGCGCGAGCACGGCGTGATGGGCATGCACGTGGTCGAATACGCCGCGCGGTCCGAGGGCGTCGCGCTCGAGCCGGCCGAGCCGGGCTCGGTGGCCTCGGTCAACACCCACGACATGCCGATGTTCGCGGCGTTCTGGGACGGCGACGACATCGACGACCGGGTCGCGCTGGGGTGGATCGAGCCGAGCGTCGCGGTGGCCGAGCACGCCGCGCGGGCGCGGCTGCGAGCCAACCTGCGGCGGCACTGGGCCGCCCAGGGGCCACTTGGACCCGACGCCGACTCGGGCGCCGCGCTCATGGCATGCCTCGACGAGCTCGGCCGTGGCGGGGCGCGTCTGGTGCTGGTCGCGCTCGAGGATCTGTGGGGCGAGCGGCATCCCCACAACGTGCCCGGCACGTGGCTCGAGCGCCCGAACTGGCGTCGACGCGCGCGTCACCGCATCGATGCCCTGGACGGCATCCCGGCGGTCGTGGACGGACTCGATCGTCTACGCCGCGCACGGCAGGGCTCGGCGGCGGGCGGGCCGGTGCGCGGGGATGTGACGCGACTGTCGGCCGACGACGTGCGCGCCTTCACCGAAGGCACGCACGAGGCCATCGGCGATCGCCTCGGCGCCCACCCGATCACCGTCGATGGCGTCGCCGGCACCTCCTTCGGGACGTGGGCGCCGTCGGCGAGTGCGGTGAGCGTGTTCGGCGACTTCGATGGCTGGGATCGCGGACGCCATCCGCTGGTGCCCCACCCCGGCTCTGCGACCACCTCTGTGATTTGGGAGGGCTTCATCCCCGGCGTGGGTGTCGGCGATCGCTACGCGTTCCACCTCGTGGGGCCCGAGGGCGGCGTCGATGTGGCCGACCCGGTGGCCGCCGCTTCCGATCTGCCGCCACGGACAGCGTCGGTCGTCGCCCGGCCACCACGACCAGCCGAGGACGACGCCTGGGCGGCGCGCCACGCCAACCGGCAAGATGGTCCCACGTCGATCTACGAGGTCCACCTCGGGTCGTGGATGCGGGTGCCCGAGGAGGGCAACCGCGTGCTCGGGTACCGCGAGCTCGGCACCGGGCTCGGTCAGTACGCTGCGCGCATGGGCTTCACCCACGTCGCGCTGCTGCCGGATTCATCCCCGGGATCCCGGGGCAGCGTCGCGTTCGCCCCCTGCGCCCGCTTCGGATCGCCCGAGGATTTCCGGGCGATGATCGACGCGCTGCACGGCGAGGGCATCGCGGTGCTCGTCGACTGGGCACCCGGCGCGATCGACTGTGGCCGCGGCGAGGTTCGGTCGCTCGCGATCTCGAGCGCGCTCATGTGGCTGGGCCGCTATGGGGTCGATGGTCTGCACGCGGCCGCGATGGCGCCAGATGACGCCGACACCCCGCACACGACCGAGCAGGGGCCGGCCATCACCGTGTGGCAGCGGCTGGGCGAGGCGCTCTCGCGGCGCTTCCCCGCGGCCCAGGGCATGGCCGAGGGCTCGCCTTGCGGTCCCCTCGTCACGCATCCCCCGCACGCCTGCGGCCTCGACTTCGGGCTCGCGTGGGACCGCCTCTGGGCGCACGACACCCTGCGCTACATGGCCCGCGATCCGATCCACCGCGGCTTCCACCAGCACGAGCTGACCTCTCGCATGGCACACGCCTGGGGCGAGCGGTTCGTGTTGCCGCTGTCCCACCCCCATGTCGCGCCCGGCAGGGGCTCGTTGCTCGCCCAGATGCCGGGTGACCGCTGGCGGCAGTTCGCGAACCTCCGCCTGTTGTACGGATCCATGTGGGGCCAGCCGGGCAAGAAGCTGATGTTCATGGGCTGCGAGTTCGCCCAGCTCGCCGAGTGGAACCGCGATGCGTCGCTCGACTGGCACCTGCTGGGCGATGCGATGCACCGCGGCGTGCAGGATTGGGTGGCCGACCTCAACCGACTGCACCGCGACCTTCCTGCGCTGCACGAGCTCGATCACGATCCGGCCGGCTTCGCATGGATCGATTCGAGCGACACCGTGAACAGCGTGCTCGCGTGGCTGCGCCGCAGTCGTGACGGCGACCGCGTACTGGTGGTCTGCAACTTCACGCCGGTGCCGCGGCCGGGCTACCGCGTGGGCGTGCCAGCGGGCGGCGAATGGCGGGAGCTCGCCAACAGCGACGCCGTGCAATACGGCGGCAGCGGCGTCGGCAACTTCGGCGGCGTGTGGGCCCAGGCCGCCCCGGCCCACGGCCACGCCTGGTCGGTCGAGCTGACCCTGCCACCGCTCGCGGTGCTCATGCTGCGCGAGGTGGGGCCGTGAACCCGCGCTACATCTGCATCCACGGGCACTTCTACCAGCCGCCCCGTGAAAATCCCTGGCTCGAGAGCATCGAGGTCCAGGAGTCGGCCTATCCGTTCCACGACTGGAACGAGCGCATCACCGCCGAGTGCTACGGCCCCAACGCGTCGGCACGGATCCTCGACGATCGCGGCTACATCACCCGCATCCTCAGCAACTACGCGCGGATGAGCTTCAACTTCGGGCCCACGCTTCTGTCGTGGCTCGAGCGCAACCGCAAAGACGTCTATCGCGCGATCGTGGCCGCCGACGGCCAGAGCCGCAAGCGCTTCTCCGGCCACGGCTCGGCGATCGCCCAGGCCTACAACCACTCGATTCTGCCGCTGTGCTCCCGTCGCGACAAGCGCACGCAGATCCGCTGGGGCATCCGCGACTTCGAGCACCGCTTCGCCCGCCGCCCCGAGGGCATGTGGCTGCCCGAGGCCGCGGTCGACGACGAGACCCTCGAGCTGCTGGTGGACGAGGGCATCGGCTACACCCTGCTCGCGCCGCACCAGGCCAGCTCGTGCCGCGAAAAGGGCCAGAGCGCGTGGATCGACGTCGGCGGCGCACGCATCGATCCACGGCGTGGCTACTTCGCCGACGTCGGCGGCGGCCGCGGCATCACGCTGTACTTCTATGATGGCCCGGTGTCGCAGTCGATCGCGTTCGAGCGCCTGCTCGAGAGCGGCGAGGGCTTCGCCGCCCGCCTGCAGAGCGCGTTCGACGGCGGCGTCGAGCCCCAGCTCGTCCACGTCGCCACCGACGGCGAGACCTACGGCCACCACCACCGCTACGGCGACATGGCGCTGGCGTACGCGCTGCACCAACTCGAGGCGTCGAGCACGGTGCGCCTGACCAACTACGGCGAGTACGGGGCCCTGCATCCGCCCGTGCACGAGGTCCGCATCGCCCAGCGTACGTCGTGGAGCTGTGCCCACGGTGTCGAGCGCTGGCGCAGCGACTGCGGCTGCAACAGCGGCGGGCAGCCGGGTTGGAACCAACGCTGGCGTGCGCCGCTTCGCGACGCCCTGGACTGGCTCGCCGCGCGCCTCGACGCCGCCTTCGAGGACCTCGGTACGCCCCTGCTCCCCGACGTCTGGGCCGCCCGCGACGCCTACGTCGACGTGATGCTCGACCGCAGCACCGACGCGATCGAGCGATTCCTGCACCGCCACGCGCTGGCGCCCGCAAAAGGTGGCGATCGGACCCGCGTGTTGCAGCTGCTCGAGATGCAGCGCCACACCCAGCTGATGTACACCAGCTGCGGCTGGTTCTTCGACGACGTCTCGGGCATCGAGACCATCCAGATCATCCGCTACGCCGCCCGCGCGCTGCAGCTGGCACAGAAGCTCGGCGTCCCGTCGTTGCAGGCCGAGTTCCTCGAACGGCTGGGCTGCGCCGAGAGCAACATCTGCGAGCTCGGCGACGCGGCAGCGATCTATCGTCGATCGGTCGAGCTGCTCGACCTCGACGAGCTGGCCGCCCACTATGCGGTGAGCTCGCTGTTCCATCCCTACGAGGAGCGCGCCGAGATCTTCTCGTACTTCGTCGACCGGCTCGAGATGCACGCGTCGACGCTCGGCCGCGCCAAGCTGGCGCTGGGCACCATCCGCATCACCTCCAAGGTGACCCTGGAGACCGCCATCCGCAGCTTCGGGTTCATCCACTTCGGCGATCACAACCTGTCGGGCGGCGTGCGTAGCTTCGCCGACGAACAGGGCTTCCGCACCATGCGGGACGAGGTCGCGCGGGCCTTCGATCGGGCCGACATGCCCGAGGTCCTGCGCCTGCTCGACCACCACCTGGTCGAGCTCACCTACTCGCTGCGCTCGCTGTTCCGCGACGAGCAGCAGCGCGCCCTCGACGTCATCGTCCGCGGCGCGCTGACCGACGCCGACGCCCTGGCCAGCCAGGTCTACGAGACCCACTCGCCCCTGGTCCGCTATCTCGCGACCCTCGATCTGCCGCTGCCCCGAGCGCTGCGGGGCCTCGCCGACTTCGTGCTGCACTCGGCGCTGCGTCGCGAACTCGATCGCAGCGACCTCGAGTTCGGTCGCATCCGGGCGCTGCTCGGCGAGGCCCGCGACGTCGGCACCGAGATCGATCGGGTGGGGATCGGGTTCTCGCTGCGCCAGGCGATCGAGCGGGCTACGAACCAATGGGCCGAGGAGCCCGAGCAGCTCGGGCGGCTGCGTCGGCTGCGGCGCGCCGCCGAGTTCGCCCGCGCGATGAACTTCGAGCTCGATCTGTACCACGTGCAGAACCGCTTCTACGCCCTCATGGAGACGGTCTACCCCCGCTTCCACGAGCAGGCCGAGCGCGGGGATCGGATCGCGGTCGAGTGGCGCGAACATTTCGTCGCGCTCGCCGAGGCGCTGCGCGTGCGCGTCCGCGGCCGCGACCCGTGAGCACCCGCGGCGGCTACCGAGACCGACGTGGCCGCACCAGCGCCAGGCCCACGAGCGCGACCAGCCCGCTCGTTCCGCCACCACCGGCGGTCCGGCAGCCGCAGCCGTCGCCGCCCGCGGTCGCCGCCCCGCCCTCGCCCGCCGTGGTCTCCGCGCCTCGCGAGGTCGCCCCCGAGGCCGCACCGGTGGTGTCGACGGCCGCGGTCGACGAGCCGCCCTCGCCCGAGTCCTCACCGGTATCGTCGCACGAGGATCCGCCGACGAATCCGCCGCCCTCGGTGCACGGGCCGTCGGCGTTCACGATCGTGAGGCGCTCGAGCATGAACGCCGAGTAGGTGCGGCCGTCCGGATCTTCGACGTCGACGCGCAGCGTCGCGAGCTTGCCGAACAGCGCCTCGGGCGGGGCGAACTCGAGGGTAAAGCTGTCACCCTCGACCGGCACGCCCGGCCCATAGACCTGCCACGGCGGCGGCTCGACCTCCGCGTCGGACTCGTATGCCGCCCAATAGGCCACGAGTGTGCTGCCGGCCGGCGCATCGACGCAGCCCTCGATCATCCCCACCTGGTTGCGGTGCAGCAGCAGCTCGCCGGTGGTCACCGCGACCGCCGGCCCCACCGCGTCCGGATCGCCGTCGTGGATCTTGACGACCCCCGGGCGCGGCGACCACACGTTCTGGACAGGCTCGTAGGTGTAGCCCTCGATGGTGTAGACGCCCGGCGGCACCGACCCCGTGTCCCAGTCGACGCCCTCCTCGGCCATCGCGCAGGTGATCGGGCGGCGATCGGCGTCGGCGTTGATGCGAAACCAGCAGTCGTCCCAGTCGGCGCGGAGCTCGAAGATCTCATCGGGCGCGACCGCCCCCGGCCGGAGCTGACCGACCATCTCCGAGGCCTCGACGTCGGCGCCGGTGATCCAACCCGGCAGCGGCGCGTCGATCCGGTGACCGTGGCACAGGCCGAAGAATTGGTGGGTGCGGCTTTGCGGCGACTCGTCAGGGCCGACCTGGGTGTCCTCGTGAGGGATCGCGTACGGGATGTGCAGCGGCCCGGCTGTGCGATCGTGCAGGATCATGCACGGCGTCTGCACCGGCGGCATCTCACAGTTCCCGTTGCCCTCCCAATTCACCGGGGTGCGCTCGTGCTCCTCGTTGCTGGCACGGGCGACGCCGGGCAGCGCGAGCGCAGCGAGCACGGCGAATCTTGCAGCGTCACGCATCGCGATCACGCGCAGTACGAGACCGCGCCGCCCTCGCCGACCCTGGTGACGCACTCCATCGACTGGCAGTGGATGTCGAGCTCGCAGGCCTCGCCGCTGAAACCGTGGCTGCACACCGCGATCGGGCCATCGGGTCCGAGTTGCTGCAGGCACACGCCGTCGGACTCGCAGCTCTCGCCGACCTGGCACCCGCCGTTGCCGGTGCTGTCCGATCCGGTGAGGTCGGTCGTCAACGTCGGATCCGTCAGGCTCGTCGACCCGCTCGGATCGGGCATCGTCGCGCCGCCCACGGTGCCTGCGGTGCCCGCAGTACCGTCACCACTCGAGCTGTCGGAGCCGGCCGTGGCCGTGGCGGAGCCCGACGCGGTCACGCCCCCGACGGTGACGCTGCCCGCCGACACGCCGATCGGCACGGGACCGTTGCGCTCGGGCTCGCCGCATGCGGCGATCGTGGTCAGCGCACCCGCGAGCACGCGCGCGATCGCCCCGGGGTTTGGCTTGGCACTCACGCCGACGAGCCTCGCACGTCCGGCGGCCGGGCGGGAATCGCATAGGCGCCGGTCGCGTGGCAGACCGGCCCGCCGGACCCGTGCGCGTCCTCGCTGTGGATGCGGACGTCGCCGTGGACGAGGCGCCGGCCCGCGCGCAACACCTCGCAGCGCGCGAGCAACGGCGCCGGCGGCGGCCGACGCAGAAAACTGATCGACATCTGAGTCGTGACCGCTGCCGGCTGCATGCCCACCACACTCAGCACGGCGGCCCACATCGTGAGATCGGCCAGCGTGAACAGGGTCGGGCCGCTGATGGTGCCGCCCGGGCGCACGAACGCGTCGTGGTAGGCCAGGCGGATCTCGGCGAAACCGTGCGCCAGCGACACGACCGCCCAGCGAAAGCGCGGATCGATGGGCATCGTCTCCGCGACCATGCGCTCGAAGGCCGCGGCATCGACGGCGGACGGGGCTCGGTCGGTCACGGCGCACAGCGTGGCATCCGCGGCGCGGGTGGGGAAGGCCGGGGCGCGCCGCGTCAGCGCGCCGCGTCAGCGCGCCGCAGTGACCAGCCAGATGGCGCCGGGGTAGCCTACCCCATCGTCGCCAAGCGCCGCACCGTAGGCCTCGCGCATGTCGGCGAGCGCAGCGTCGCGGGCGGCGGGCTCGGCCTCGCGCAGCGGCGTGGCCGTGGGTCCGACCTCGGTGGCGAAGCGCACCGCGTCGTCGACGTCGGTGCCGATCGGCAAGCGGGCGTCGACGGGCTCGAGCGCGACGTCGCGCCACCCCGCCGCCGTGAGCAGGGCGCGGACGCGGTCGGCATCCGCGAAGGCGAAGGGCCCGGGGGCGCCGGCTGCGGGCGGTGGCGGCACCTCGATGTGCCGCGACATCGCGGCGAGCGATGCGGACACCCACGCATTTTCGGCGAAGCCGCGCCAGCAGGCGAACGTGAGCCGACCGCCGGCACGGGTCGCCGCCGCGAGGTTCGCGAACGCGGCGGTGGGCTGGGCGAAGAACATCACGCCGAAGCGCGAGAACACCAGATCGAAGCTGCCGGGATCGAAGCCGTGGAGCTGGGCGTCGGCCTCGGTGAAGTCGAGGTGTACGAGGCTCAGCTCGCTCGCCCGCATGCGCGCCCGTGCGAGCATCGGCGCCGAGACGTCCACACCGAGGACCGCACCGTCGGAGCCGACCCTCGCGGCGAGGCGCGCGGCGCTCTGGCCGGTGCCGCAGCCGACATCGAGCACACGCTCGCCGGGCAGGGCCGCAGCACGCTCCATCAGCGGGCCGTCGAGCGGCGCGAGCATCCGCGCGAGGTGGAGATCCGCTGCGATCCATCGCGGTCCCGCGCACGCGTTCCAGTACTCGATCTGCTCGGCGTTGGGTCCGGTGCTCACGGTGACTCCGGCGTGCAGCCTAGCAACGATCAGTCCTCGGCGCCCACGACCGGCAGTGGCCGCGCCTGCCGGGCGGGCCGGTCGCCCAGCGTACCGTCGGCAATCATCGCGCCCGTCCGCGTCCGCATCGTCGCGTACTCGCGGGGGTGGAAGCCGCGTTCCGCCCACGGCGGCTCCTCGCGCGGGGTCTTGTTCATGATGCTGACCGGGAACGACGAGTGCGGCAGGCCGAAGAAGTGGCCGAGCTCGTGCGCCAACGTGCGCGATCCGGCGATCGACGAGAGGATCACGAAGCGCCGCGTCGGCTCGGCGCGGTCACGCCAGTGCACGCCGCGGATCTCTTCGCCGGCGATGTCGACGTCGCCGAGCCGACGCACGACCCAGACGTGGACGACGTGGGGATCGTGGGCGCCGCGGCCGAGGCTATCGCGCTCGATGCGGGTCGCGAGCTCGGCGAACGCGGCGGGCTCTTGGCGCACCGCCGTGGCCTCGAAGCCGACGCCGATGGTGGCGAACAACCCGTTGGCCGCCGCGAGTTGGTCGGCGAACCATCGCGGCGTCTGCACCGGCGCGCCGTCTTCGACCACGACGTGCACCACGATGCCGAAGCACCGCTGCGCCCGCGTGGGACAGGCCGGCGTGCCGGCGACGAACGCCTGCAGGCCGAGTCGCTCCCGGGCCTGCAGCAACGTGCCGACGCCGAGGGCAGGCGCGGTGGGGGAGAGCATCGCCAACCCAGCGGCCAACCAACAGGAGAGCACGGCGACGAGCGCGGCCACGCTCAGAACCCGACGCGGGAGATCCGGAGGATCTCGAAGATCGCCCGCGCCGCCGGCGACTTGTTGAGCGTGTAGAAGTGGATGCCCGGCACGCCCGTCGGCGCGCGCACGAACGGCGCGCCCGCCGACGGGCGCAGCAGCTGCCGGCATTGGTGCGCCGCGTAGCTGACCCCCGCCCAGAACACCTCTTGCGGATCGCCCTCGGAGTCGGCTAGCCGCGTGCGCAGCACCTCGGGAATCGTCGCGCCGCACATCTGCGAGAAACGCTCGACCTGCGAGGCGTTGGTCACCGGCATGATGCCCGCGAGGATCGGCACCGTGATCCCGGCGGCGCGGGCGGCCTCGTCGAAGGCGAAGTAGCGGGCGTTGTCGAAGAACAGCTGGCTTATCAGGAACTCGGCCCCGGCGTCGACCTTGGCCACGAGGTGGCGCAGGTCGACCTGGCCGTCCTTGGCCTCGGGGTGGACCTCGGGGTAGCAGGCTGCGCCGACGCAGAACTCGCCGCGGCTGCGGATGAACTCGACCAACTCGGTCGCGTGGTGGAAGCCGCCGGTGGTCGCGGTGAACGCCGTCTCGCCCCGGGGCGGATCACCGCGCAGCGCCAGCACGTTGTGCACGCCCGCCGCCGCGAGCTGGTCGAGCACCGCGGCGAGCTCGTCGCGGGTGGCCCCGACGCACGTGAGGTGGGCCATCGCCTCGATGCCGAAGTCGCGTTTGATCCGCGACACGAGATCGATCGTCCGCGCGCGGGTGCTGCCGCCGGCGCCGTAGGTGACCGACACGAAATCGGGCTCGAGCGGGGCGAGGCGTTCGAGGCTCCGCAGCATGCTCTTTTCGCCCTCGGGGGTCTTGGGCGGGAAGAACTCGAAGCTGAACACCGGTCGCTTGTGCGCCAGGCGATCGCGGATGAACATCGAGGGCGAAGGTAGCACGCCAAGGCGGCGAGCCCGGCAGATCACCGCGCGAGCTCGCCGGCCTCGATGCGGCGCAGCGCAGCGTCCTCGCCGTCGATGCCGCGCACGAGCAGCGCGCCGTCGACGTCGATCCCGACGGCATGCACTTCGCGCTTCACTCCGCCGTGGCCCTCGCTGACCGACACCACGCGCCCCAGCGACACGCACGCCGCCTCGTAGCGCTCGCGTACCGCCGCCAGGCCCTCGCGCTCGAAGGCGTCGAGGACCGGCTCGAGCGCGTCGAGTACGGCGACGAGCACCTCGCCGCGACCGACCGGCGCGCCGGCCATGGCGCCGACCACAGCATCGACCGGGGCGCCGACGACAGCGCCGAGGGCAACCGCCGTCTCGCGCAGCGGCTGGGGCCACGCCGCCGACGCGACGTTGATGCCGAAGCCCACCACGATCTGCGGCACACCGGCGAGCCACCGCGCCTCGCACAGGATGCCGGCGAGCTTGCGATCGCCGACGACCAGATCGTTGGGCCACTTGAGCCCGAGTTCGGGGCACCACCGCAGCAGGCCCTCGCGCAATCCCACGCCGACCGCCAGGCCCAGCGCTGCCCAGGCGGCGCCGACCCGCCCCGGCCGCAGCACGATGCTCGCGTACACATGGGAGGCGGGCGGCGAGTGCCACGACCGGCCGAAGCGGCCGCGGCCGGCGTGCTGGGCATCGGCGGTGACGAGCGCGCCGTGGGGAGCGTCGGTCGCCGCCCACGCCGCGGCGTCATCGTTGGTCGAGCCGGTGTGGGCGTGGTGGCGATGGGTCGCGCCGAGCCACCGCGTGCGCCGATGGGCGGCCACATACCCGGGGAGATCGTCGCTGGACACCGTCACGCGCCATACTCGAACAGCAGCGAGACGTCGGCGGCGTGCACCGAGTGGGTGAGGCCACCGACGCTGATGAGGTCGACGCCGAGGCCCGCGACCCGCGTGACGCGATCGAGATCGACGTTGCCCGACACCTCGATGATGGCCCGGCCACCGATGCGCGCGACCGCCTGGGCGATGAGCGCGTCGTCCATGTTGTCGAGCAGGATCGCGTCGGCACCGGCCGAGAGCGCCTGATCGACCTCGACGAGGTTGGTGACCTCGCACTCGATGCGCATGCCGTGGGGTGCGTGGCCACGCGCCGCGACGATGGCCGCGGCGATGCTACCGGCGCACCGCACATGGTTCTCCTTGATGAGGACGCCCGAGCCCAGATCGTTGCGATGGTTGTGGCCGCCGCCGCAGCGCACGGCGTAGCGATCGAGCGTGCGCAGCCCCGGCATGGTCTTGCGGGTGTCGGTGACGCGGCAGCGCCCCGCGGCCGCCTCGGCGTAGCGCCGCACCGTCGACGCGATTCCGCACATCCGCTGCACGAGGTTGAGGGCGGTGCGCTCGGCACCGAGCAGCGCGCGGGCGTTGCCCCCGACGCGGGCGATGACGGTGCCACGGGGCACCGCGGCGCCCTCGGCGTGCTCTGCGGTCCACGCGACGCCCGCATCGAGGCGCTCGAACACGCGACGGGCGACCGGCAGGCCGCACACCACGGTCTGCGCCTTCGCCACTAGCTCGGCCCGCGCACCGAGGGACGCCGGCACGGTCGCCCGCGCCGTCACATCGCCCGCGGCGAGGTCCTCGCGCAGCGCCCGATCGATGATCTCGTCGATGTCCCCGAGCTCAGGATCCCACATGTGTCACCTTCGTGCCCGTTCGCGGCGGCGCCGTCCAGCGCTCGATGCTCCACCCGCGGAGCCGGGCGAGCTTGCGCAGGCGCAGATCGGGGTTGATCACGCGCGGCAGGCCGACGCGCTCGAGCATGGGCAGATCGGAGACACTGTCGGAGTAGAAGTAGCTGGCCCCGAGATCGATGCCGTGGTCTGCCGCGAAGCGCTCGGCGTGTTCGACCTTGCCGCGGCCGTAGCAGGCCGGGGGCGTGTACCGGCCGGTGAAGCGGCCGCCGTCGATCTCGACACGGGTACACAGCGTGTGCTCGATGTCGAGGGCGACCGCCACCGGCAGCGTCACGAACTGGGTGGCCGAGGTGAGCAGCACGAGCACGTCGCCGGCCCTGCGGTGCTCCGCGATGCGGGCGCGGGCCTCGGTGCAGATCGCCCACTCGATCTCCGCATGGAACCACCGCGCCATCTCGTCGGCGAGCGGTGCGACCTCGCGGCCGGCGTAGCCCGACAATACGCGAGCGGCCATCGCCTCGTAGTCGAGCAGGCCGAAGCGGTACTGGGTCAGCCACTTCAAGGCGCGCGCGACCTGGACCACGCCCATCTGCTTGGTCCGCCACATGTACTCGATCCACCGCGAGCCCGAGTTGATCTCGAGCACGGTGTGGTCGATGTCGAAGAACGCGGCGACGCGGCCCGGCACCGCCGCACCGTACGTCGTCGGCCCAGCCGCCGGCAAGCCCAGCGGCGGGGCCTCCGTCCTTCTGGGGGACCGGCCCGGTCCCCACCGGGCAAAGCCCAGCGGAACCTTCCCCCTCCCTATCGCTGTCGCTCTCTCAGCGCGCGAACGTGCTCGCGAGCAGCAGCGACATCAGGAGATTCGACGCGGCGTGGAAGAGCGCGGGCGCCCACAGGCTGCCGCTGCGCCGCCACAGCCACGAGAACACCAGCGAGGGAAAGAAGGTCGCCAGCCGCGCCACCGCCAACTCGCCGACCAGGTGCCCCATCGCGAACACGAAGGACGCCAAGAGCGCCGCGATCCCGAGCGGTGCGCCGAAGATCCTGCGGCGCGCCGGCCACCGCTCTTCGAGCGCGCTCATGAGATAGCCGCGGTGGAACACCTCCTCGGGCAGCGCGATGGTGAACAACTCCTTGGCGATCTCGAGCAGCATGCCAAACCCCGCGTACAGCAGCCACGCCTCGGGCAGCCGCAGCGCGCCCGGCCAGAACGATCCGACGTACGTGCGGCAGAACCGGCCGAGGTAGTGCTCGAGCCCACCTGCGGCCGGCGTGAGGCCCTCGACCCACAACACCGGCGAGAGCACGGCGAGGTTCCCGTTGCAGACCTCGGCGTAGAACCACAGGAACCCGAGCACGAAGGGCGGGAAGACCACGGCTGCCACGAGCGCGGCCCACTTCGCACCGCGCCACGACCAGCGCGGGATCACCCCGTCGGGTCCGACCTGCCACGCGCGGGCCCGCTCCGGATCACGCCGCAGGATGTAGCCCGGCAGCAGGTAGAATCCGGCGACCAGCCCGAGATAGCGGATGTCGTCGCCGAGACCGACGAGCCCGAGCAGCAGGTAGCCGACGTACAGCGCCGCGGTCACCAGCAGCGCCTGCCTCGCCAGCTCGGGTCGCAGCGGCAGGCTGACGGCGGGCTCAGGCACGTCGCGGCATCATAGCGGCGCGCCCGCATGCGCGCGACGTGCCGACGTGCCGACGTGCCGACGTGCCGACGTGCCGACGTGCCGACGTGCCGACGTGCCGACGTGCCGACGTGCCGACGTGCCGA
>Ga0105045_10003694_pt1 | contig 13197 bp, 9 predicted proteins | sample MAT02_FD_78089 | JGI IMG/M metagenome (GOLD analysis project Ga0105045, IMG submission 78089) | Freshwater microbial communities from Lake Fryxell liftoff mats and glacier meltwater in Antarctica - MAT-02 (megahit assembly) | ecosystem: Environmental > Aquatic > Freshwater > Ice > Liftoff...
ATCCTTTTTACATAGGACAAAACAAACCCTGGCATCCATTTGGCTAGTCCGGGATTTTTTTCGGAAATTACCTTTTTGATGTCTATAAACTTTTCCTTTTTCTCCACCCTTATATTTTTACGATACAAAAATATAAAAAATTAATTTATCAGGGGATAAAATTCCTCTTTTGAAAGTTTGACTGATGAGTCACCTTAACCAGCTAAGTAAAAAAAACACCCAACCGATTGGAAAAAATTGTGTGGTTGAACATCGCTAAAAAAACCAATGAACAATTTACAGCAGATAACAGTTTTTATTTGTGTACCAACTAAATAAACACTCATGAACTTAGCCATCACAGGTCCAACCTCTGGAATAGGCGTAGAGACTGTAAGAGCTCTAGCCTCAAAATTCAACAGGATATTTTTACTTGTCAGAAACGAAGAAAAAGCAGTTTCACTTATCTCGGATTCTTTTCCCTCCGACAAAAAAGAAAAGTTCGTTATTGTTCCCTGCGACCTGGGAAATTTATCATCTGTATCAAAAGCTGCTGACCTGATCAAAGATAAGGTAGACTCCCTGCATGTGTTGATAAACAATGCAGGCGGAATTTTTCCAGATGGCAATCTTACAGTGGATAATTTGGAAGAAACTTTTCAAGTCAATCACCTTGGTCATTTTCTTTTAACCTTGAAGCTTTTGCCCTTGTTGGAAAATGCAGGTGAGGCAAGGGTAATCAACGTAAGTTCTGAGGCCCACAAAGCGGCAAATCCCAAACTGAATAAGATCAACGACATAACCAAATATCGATCTTTCCCTGCCTATGCCAATGCAAAGTTGTTCAATATTCTATTTAGTAAATCCCTTTCGGAAAAATTTTCTTCCAAAGGAATCCATTCCTATGCGCTGCATCCGGGTGTAGTAAAGACGAATTTTGGGGGAGATTTTTCTGGTATCTTCAAATTCATAATTAAACTCGCACAACCTTTCATGATTAGTGCTGCTCAAGGAGCAAAAACCACTGTTTTTCTCGCAACCACCACTTCCTCTTCATTGAAGGCCGGAGCCTATTTCAAGAAATCCAAAGCGGCAAACCCTTCCAAAACCGCCAAATCTTCCACGCTCAGAGAAAAGCTTTGGACATTTAGCCAGGAGTTGGTGAAAGAATACCTTTGATGGGAATGGAATTTTTGAGAAATTCGCCTATTGAAATTCTCCCAGTTAGGGAATTTCTTACATGATGCCATAACTCAGATTAGCCAGGATACCCAATTCTTTGATTTATATTGCTATTATGGACAAAATCTTATTTTTCCTTTCCTGTTTGATAGCGTTTTCTTCAGATGTTTTTGGCCAGGCTGCATCTGTAAAAGAATTTACACTGAGAGAGGTTTTGGCTATCGGCCTGGAGCAAAATCCTGTTTTTTTACAATATAAAAATCAGGAATCCATTGTCGGATATCAGGTTAAAGCCAATCTATCCGGATGGCTTCCAGAAGTGATTATAGACGGCGATTACAGGCGGTTTTTTTCCCAGCCAACCGCTATTTTTCCTGATTTCAACAATCCTGAATCTGGACAATTCCAAGAAGTGAGGACTGGTATTCCCTTTAACTCCAGTCTAAACTTCTCGGTTAATCAGCAAGTCATTAACAATGAACTCATCCGTTCACACCACCAGGCCAGCCCTCTAAAGAAACAAGCTACCCAGTCCCTGGAGGATTTTAAAATTGAACTTGTCACCCAACTGACCTCCACTTTCTACGAGGCGCTTCTTGCACAGGAGCAAGTCCAGCTTACCCAAGAAGACATCAGAAGACAAGAAAAACAACTCCAGGACGCCAAACTGCTTTACGAAACCGGGATAACAGACCAGATAGACTATAAACGGGCGCTTATCAACATCCAGAACAGCCAGAGTGCGTTGTATGAATACCGGGAAGAAATCAAAATAAAAACGGCCTTTCTTAATTCCCTGATGGGGTTGCCTAAAGATAGCATTCTTAAACTTACGGCTTCCTTTGAAGAATTGCTGTCAGAAATAGATCTGGATACGCTCCAACAACCAACAGTAGGTAACCGAATAGAATATCAACTTCTCGAAACCCAAAGAGGCCTCCAAGAAGCTGAAATTAGTTATCAGAAAAGGAAATTTATTCCTACCGTAGCGGCTTTTTACAATTATAACATTCTTTACTTGAGTCCTATAGGAAGTGAGTTATTTGATCAGGGATATCCATTTTCTCTGATAGGCATCCGACTTAATTATCCGCTTTTCCAGGGAGGTCGCCGAATATTTGAAAGTAGGGAGGCTGCCCTTCAACTCAACTATTTGGAACTCGAGCAGCAAAACTTCAACAACCAAGTAAATGCGGAACACCAAGAAGCATTGAGCAGGTATAAAAACCAGTTATACTTGTTTAACATTCAAGAACGAAACAAAAAACTGGCTGAGGAAATCTATGAGGTTGTTACTTTACAATATGAATCAGGTATTAAAAATTTTCTGGAAGTAATCATAGCCGAAACTGACTTGCGTACCAGTAGAATCAATTATACCCGATCCCTGTTTGCCGTATTGACGAGCAAGCTGGAGGTACAGCGAACAAGGGGGCAAGTAATAACAGATTATTGATGATGATAAAAAAAATAACCCTGGGCATCAGTATGCTAGTTTTCCTCGCCTGTGCGGAAGATAAAGTTATTGAAGATCAACCTACCACCGTAACGGTAGACGAGGCGATCTCCGAAATGGTATCTTTACAACAGCGATATCCTGCGTCCATGGTGGCCCTAAAGGAGGTAGAACTCAGAGCCGATGTGGTTGGATACATTACCCAAGTTCAAGTAGCAGATGGAGAACGGGTACACCATGGAAAGGTATTGTATGAAATTGACAGAAGCAGGTATCAAGCCCAATTGGTCCAAGCCGAATCCCAGCTGGAAATCGCAAGAGCCAATCAGGCCCGGTCGGAACGAGACATCACGCGTTATGAGAAACTTAGGGAGGGAAACGCCATCGCCGAGAAGATTTATGATGATGCGCTTACCGAGATGGTCGGAAGACAGCAAGAACTGCTTAGTGCCCAAGCTGCTGTGAGCAATGCGAAGACAGACTTGGGCTATGCGACAATATCCGCCCCGTTTGCAGGCACAGTTGGTTTTTCCTCCGTGCGGTTGGGTACATTGGTCACTCCGGGACAAACGCTTCTGAATGTCATCAGTACGGATGACCCCATGGGAATGGATTTTTTCGCAGACGAAAAATCACTGATTGATTTCATGAAATTAGTTGAAAATCCGCAAGAATTACAGCTGGATTCAGTTTTTAGTCTCATACTTCCAGATCAGCGGCGTTACCCTTTTCCAGGATCTATTGAGACAATTGACCGCGCCATCGACCGGGGCACAGGTACCATTCAAATCCGGTTAAAATTCCCCAACCCTGACTTTGCGCTCAAACCTGGACTTAATGCTACTTTAATCTACACAAGGACTTTGACCGATCCTCAAATCACGGTACCTCAAAAGGCATTGGTCGAGCGGCTGGGCGAGGTATACGTTTATGTAGCCGATAATGGGGAAGCGAAACAGGTCACTGTTAAAACTGGAAGCAAAACTCAGGACCGGATAGTAATTCAGGAAGGGTTGCAGGCCGGTCAGCAAGTAATTATAAGCGGCGTACAGAAAATCGCTGACGGAGATAAAATCCAAATCAAAACAGAAAATTGATCATGATTTCATCCATCTTCATCAAGCGGCCCAATGCAGCGATTGTTTTATCTCTTGTACTTCTGCTACTTGGGACGTTGGCCATTATCAACTTGCCGGTAGCCCAATATCCAAATATCACCCCTCCTGTCATACAAGTAACAGCCACCTACACCGGGGCAGATGCCGAAACCATAGAACAAACAGTAGCAACACCTTTGGAAACCCAAATAAATGGAACCCCGGGGATGGCGTACATCGAAAGCACAAGCAGCAATGAAGGCCTGATGTCGATGAATATTACCTTTGAGGTAGGGACAGACATCAATATCGCCGCTGTGGAAGTACAAAACCGGATAAATGTAGCAGAACCCCTGCTTCCGGAGGAAGTTCGCAGACTGGGAGTTACCATCCGAAAAAGAAACCCCAGCCTCCTGTTGATTGTCTCGATTTTTTCTCCCAATGGCTCGCACAATATCGACTACCTGAACAATTATTCCAATATCTATATCAAGGACGAGTTGTTGCGGGTACCTGGTGTGGGCGATATCTTTAGTAGGGCGGAAGATTTCAGTATGCGGGTGTGGTTAAAGCCCGAAAAACTTTTCCAGTTGGGCCTTTCGGCAAACGAAATCGTGACGGCACTTCGTGAACAGAACATTCAAGTAGCGGCTGGTGCCATTGGCACACCACCCCAGCGGGATTATCAGGCTTTTGAGTACACCCTGTTCACAAACGGTCGACTCAATACACCGGAAGAATTTGAAAATGTTATCCTAAAAGTTTCGCCCGATGATCAGCGATTGGTGTATCTAAAAGATGTGGCCAGGGTGGAGTTGGGAAGGTTTGATTACGCTACCAGCAATTTTACCGACGGAAAACCTGCCGCATACCTGATCGTTTTTCAGACCCCTGATAGCAATATCCTTGATACCGAAGAAGGCATTAAGGCAGTAATGGAAAGAATTCAAAAAGAATTTCCCTCAGATTTGGAATACGTCATTCCTTTTGAATCTGCATCCGTGGTGCGGGTTTCCATTGGTGAGGTAGTTGAGACCATATTTATAGCCCTTTTGCTGGTTTCCATCGTGGTGTATATCTTCCTTCAAGACTGGAGAAGTACGCTTATCCCCATTCTTATTATTCCCGTATCTATCATTGGTACATTTGCCTTGTTTTTGCCTTTAGGTTTTTCGATCAACAACTTGACGCTGTTCGGGTTTGTGCTGGCCATTGGGATTGTCGTGGACGATGCCATTGTGGTGGTGGAAGCAACAATTGCTTACATGGAAAAAGAAGGCCTTCAAGCCAAAGAAGCCGTGACCAAAGCGATGAAAGACATCTCAGGACCGGTCATTGCCATGTCGCTAATTGTTGCGGCGGTATTTATTCCGGTTGGATTCATCCCCGGTATTGTTGGGAGGCTCTACCAGCAATTTGCCGTGGCAATCGCCGCTTCGGGCATCATTTCCGGATTTGTGGCACTTTCCCTGACTCCAGCATTATGCGCTTTGATCCTTAAACCTAAAAAGGATAAAGATTCCGCCTCCAATAATTTGATAGACAGGTTTTTCCGCAGCTTCAACCGCAAGTTTTCCTACCTTAATGACCGCTACGAATCAACTATCGCAAAAAGCTTTTCAAAAGGAAAATATGTTATAATTGGTTTGGTGGTATTGGCGGTCGTCACCTTACTGCTATTTAATCAAAAACCAACGGGCTTTATACCCAATGAGGATGAAGGGCGACTTTTCGTGACCTATGAATTACCCGAAGGTGCGTCCACAGCCAGAAGTTTGGAAACCATTCATAAACTAATGGATTTGCTGGCCAAGGAAAAAGACATTTTTCATTTTACCGCAGTGACAGGGCTGAATGCTGTCAACTTTTCGAGCAAATCAAACAGCGGGACCGTATTTTGTCAACTAAAACCATGGAATGAACGGAAAGGTGCAGGCCAAAATTCGTTTGAAATTAGGGATAGGTTGTTGAGGGAATTTAGGGAAAAAGTGCCGGAAGCATCCATAATCATTGTCGCACCTTCCGCAATACCCGGTCTTGGAACTACATCAGGTTTCAATGTGGTTTTGCAGGATTTACAAGGAACATCCACCATACAGGAGTTTGATGAGCAAGTAAAAGAATTTGTCAGCGCGCTCAACAAGCGTGAGGAAATAGCCAATTCTTTTAGTTTGTTTAGTGCTTCCACACCCTCCTACCGCATCAACCTGGACAGAGAAAAGACTGCCAGGCTGGGTGTAAACATCGGAGAAGCCTTCAATACCCTACAGGTTTATCTCGGAAGTCTTTATGTGAATGATTTCATCCTTTACGGGAGAAATTTCCGCGTGGTGGCTCAGGCAGACACCATGTACCGCGAAGACTTGTCATCCCTGAACCAGTTTTTCGTTAAAAACAACCTCGGGGACATGCTGCCGATCAGTAACTTGGTAACCTCCGAAATCGTGGTGAACGCACCCTTAATCAATCATTATAATTTGTTCCGCTCAGCCACCATCAATGGAGACGCGGCACCTGGATACAGTTCGGGTCAAGCCATAGAGCGGGTGATGAGTCAGGCGGCCGAAAGTTTACCGGCAGGATTTGGGTACGAATTTTCAGGTATCAGTAGGGAAGAAATCAAATCCGGTGGGAGTACGGCGCTGATATTTTTGTTGTCCATCGTTTTCGTTTTTCTTTGCTTGACGGCTCTTTACGAAAGTTGGTCGGTACCCTTTTCAGTTCTGCTAGCGGTGCCGACAGGCATTTTTGGAGCTATTGCCACATTGCATTTGTTCCCGTCCCTGACCAACAATGTTTATGCACAGATTGGATTTCTCACCTTGGTGGGGCTGGCAGCTAAAAACTCAATCCTAATTGTGGAATATGCAAAAGAAGGAGTAGACCGGGGTATTCCAATAAAAAAAGCAGCCAAGATGGCTGCTAAATTAAGGTTGAGACCCATTCTGATGACATCCCTGGCATTTATTCTTGGTGTTGTTCCATTGGCCTTTGCGTCCGGTGCGGGTTCCGTGGCCCGGCAAACCATTGGATGGACCGTATTGGGGGGGATGATTACCGCCACCTTTATCACCATCTTTCTTGTTCCTGTATTGTTTGTTTTGATTACCAAGATCGCCTATAGCAAAGCTGAATTAAAACGTATCAAATTGGAAAACAGCTCCGCAGAAACGGATTAACGTTTACTTTTCTTCTTCTGAGATAATAATGGTTTTACTCAAAACGGGCGAGGTAATAAAATAACCTCCTACCCTTCCTATTCCATTTTCCGGAAAGATATTCGTAGTGGGGTTTTGTGGGGGTGGGCTGAATAGGCCCCCATCGTTAAACAACAAGTTAACCAATTGATTCAGGTAATTATAGGGCTCTTTGTTGAGCCGATAAAGTTCCACCTTGACTTTGTCGTTTTTTTCAAAGGCGATACCGCCCAGCTCAAACCCATTATCCAATATGGATGTGCCAAACGAATCATCGAACAGCAAATAATCCGACCGGCTAGTTAGCAGGGTGTCATTCCGAGCGATTTTGACGCGGTAATAATTATCATTCACAAACGGAATTTTGCCGTAAACTGTCAAATAATATCCTTCATCCCTGAAAAACTGTTCCTCCGAAAAGGCATAGGTAACACTATCCAAAACTGGCGGTTCCAGCATTTCTCCTTCAGAAAAATATATTTTTCCGTCCAGTTCTACTTCCAACCTATACCTGCTTCCCACTTTTGCCACCTTTTCGTTTAATGGTAGGTAATGGCCTAGATTAGCTACATACATAAATCTTATTCGGTCTCCAGTAAGGAGGTTGGTAATCGACACACCCGCATCGGATACAGTTTCGTTGGCCAGTGTGTCATAATAATCCCTACTTTGCGTCACTACCACTTTATTTGCACTGATACGATTCGTCCAGATTCCCTCTATCACTGGAATCTTTTCCATGTTTTTTAATTCCAAATGCACTTCTTCCTGGCAGGAAAAAAGGCCGGATAGAATAAACACGTGCAAGTAAAGATACTTTTTCATATTAAAATTCAAAGTTATAGGTAACAGATGGCAAAACACCAAACAAGTAAGTCATGACAACCCCCGGCCTAGAGGAGGTAATTTCATCCTCAGGACCTGGTTCTACCCTGAAATCGTTGTTAAGGATATCGGTGAATTGGTAGGAAAAAGGGTTTTTTCGATTATATACATTATAAACACTGAAGTTCCAGCTACCTTTCCACCAACGGCCCCTATCCCGGTTTTTCAAATTCACGGAAAGGTCCATGCGGTGATAGTCAGGAAACCTGTCCTCATTTCGACGGGGTCCATACAGCGGAACCCGCTGATTGTCGACTAGATAGGAACCTACCGGAAAAGTTACTGCTACGCCACTGGTGTAGACAAAGGTTCCGGAAAATTCCAGCCGTTTATTTATCTTATGGTTCAACACCAAACTTACGTCATGGGGACGATCAAATCTGGGATTGAAAGGCTGGTCCTCATTAATACCTTCTATCTGCCGGAATACCCTTGACCAGGTGTAACTTAACCAGCCCGTAGTATTTCCCCGGTTTTTTCTGAGCATAAACTCCGCGCCGTATGCCCAACCCACCCCTGTCAGAATTTCGGTTTCAAGATTGTCGGTAAATAATATTTCAGCTCCCTGTTTCAGATCAATAATCTGGTCAAAATCTTTGTAATATCCCTCCACGGAAAGCTCAAACTGATTGTTTGAGAGGTTTTTAAAAACTCCCAAGGATACTTGATCGCTCCGTATTGGACTCACATACTTACCGGCGGGCATCCAACGGTCTATTGGCAGTCCGGCTGAGTTGTTTGAAGCGATCTGAATGTACTGAAAATTTCTATTGTAAGCAGCTTTCAGGGAAAGGCTCTTGCTGAGCAGGTACCTTGCTGCCAATCTGGGTTCAAGTCCCTGATAGGTCTGCATATTTTCACCAAAACCGAAACTTACCGTATCTGCGAGTACTCCGCTGGCAGGTTCATTATTTTCATACAGGTAGTTGACCCCTTTCCCAATTTGTTGATAATGATTCCATCGCAATCCACCCTCAACCGAAAGTACAGGAGATAAGTCATAATTTCCGTGAATAAAGAGGTTGTTTAGAAAGCCTGTTTTGGGATTTGTATTTATGGACTGCAGATTGCTCTCCGGTGCCAAGTCCAAATTAATCGGTGAAAAATGATAGAGCTGACTGTGGGCTCCCGCATAGAGGCTAAGATTCTCTTTCGGCACCCAATTGATTTCACCCCGGATGCCGGATTCTGAAAAATTATTGCTCCATTCAAAACCGATATCTTCGTCTGTGAAAGCAATTAAATAATTGTAATAACTGTGATATGCCTTTACATCCAGAAACAGGTCATCGCGGATGGATCTCGTCCAGTTCAGGGAAGAAATCCAGTTATTCCATCCCAGACCAAATTGTCCACTAGTTCCCAGGTAATCCGCACCATAATAAGAAGAGATTGTAATTTTGTCCCGGTCTTTTATACGAAACGTCAATTTGCCACTTAGATCATAAAAATAAAGCTGATTGTTTCGAATATTTTCATCTGGTGAAAGCCCCAAAAAAATATCGGCGTATGTCCTTCTACCAGATAGGATAAAGGAGGATTGGTCTGAAAGTAAGGGACCGTCTACAGTTAACCGGGAACTGATGCTGCCGATTCCGCCTTCTCCTTGGATACGCTTGGTGTTCCCTTCTTTTAATGAGATATCAATAAGGGAGGAAAGTCTCCCCCCATATCTTGCGGGAATATGCCCTTTGTACAACTCAACATCGCTGAGTGCATCCGGATTGAATACGGAGAAAAACCCAAAAAAATGGGAGGGATTGAAAATGGGCGCCCCGTCTATAGTTATCAGGTTTTGGTCTGCGGAACCTCCGCGTACAAATAATCCCGTGGTGCCTTCTCCTGCAGTGGTTACTCCAGGTAACAGCTGAATGCCTCTCAAGAGGTCAACTTCCCCAAATAAGGCGGGAATGTTTTTGAGAACCTCCATGGGCAAAACACTTTTTCCAATATCCAAACTCACCACATTGCTGTTTTCCCTGGCCTCGTTGACAATGAACTCCTCTAAGGATTGGGCCTCCGGATTTAGGAAGAATTTCAGGTCTTTTCCCAAATCCTTTTCGGTGATAACTCGAAGGGAAGTGGTATACCCAATAAAAGAAATGGTCAACTCGGCCGGCAAATCAATGGGGCGAATATAAAATGTACCGTCAGCATCTGTAGTGACCCCCTTTTCCAACGCATTAGACCAATAGACATTCGCTCCAGGTAGGGCTTCATCGGTGGTTTTATCCTTTAAACTTCCTGAAATTCTATCCGGTTGTGACTGGCTAAAAGATGAATTTCGGTAGAAGGTGGTTAAGGCTATCAGGAAAAAATATTTGCAAACAACTTTGTATGATCGATTATTCATTATGTGTGACATTCCTTTTCAAAAAGATTCTGCTATAGAATTCCAGCTAGTTGGGTTCAGTGTTCCCTCAATGAAGGGAATAACTTTGTACTCATACGAATTTCAGCTAAATCTAGTTCAGTAAACCTATAATTAAATCTAGCACATTTCCTTTTCCAATTTCCCATTGATGCGCCACAAATACGGATTTAACAATAATTAATCCAGATACATTTCGTTTTGCATTTAATTCACTAATTTCATGACATGATTTGGGCATATCCTAATAATAGTTTGATAATCACCTTGGTGATTTTATTTACCCTGCTCTATGTGGTTTATATGCTCCGTTTTTGAAGGATAAACCAAAAGCTTCACGTAAAAAAAAGAAGGCTTATCTGGAAGTGTCTTTTGAGAACGGCTTATTTTTTCCTGTTCTTAATAGCACTCACAGGCCCATCTGTAGGCAGTTCACTGAAAGAGATCAAACAGGAAGGCAAAGATATTTTCATTGCCATAGATTTATCACAGTCCATGAATGCGCAAGACATAAATCCCAGCCGCCTTCAACGGGTAAAATTTGAAATGAAAAACCTTGTCAAAAACTTCAGCTCTGACCGTGTTGGAATTATTATTTTTTCTTCAGAAGCATTTATCCAGTGTCCGCTTACTTTTGACCAAAACGTAATTCAGCTACATTTGGATGGACTAAACACAGGTCTGGTGCCCAACTTCGGAACAGACATCGCTGCTGCCCTTAATATGGCCTACCAGAAATTCCAAAATGAAAACGACCAAGAGGAAACCTCAAAAGCAATCATTCTCATCAGTGATGGAGAAAATTTTGGAGAGAATCTTCCATCGGTGCTTGACAAACTTTTGGAACAGGGCATCCGCGTATTTAGCTTGGGAGTGGGATCAGAAGATGGCACCAGCATTCCAAGGGGAAACAGCGTAGTCATGGATCCACAGACCAACAGGCCGGCAGTAACCCGACTGGATGCGACAAATCTCAAATCAATATCCGACAGAACAGACGGTGCTTATTTTGAACTAAGCGATATTAATCAAGAAATCCCACAATTGATCAATGCAATAGACAGGATGGAAGGAACGGTCATGGCCAGCCGAATGGTGGAGGCCTCCGCCAACAAATATTTTCTCTTTCTTTCAGCGGCCTTGCTGTTGGCAATGATTGATGTGATGTTACCATTGAAAACGTTGTCCATTTGATTATGAATTCAAATTTAGTCACACCTTTATGATGCTACCCGCCAGAACGCTATTGGTTGTTTTCCTACTTATCCCAACCTCGTGGAAAAAAATCGGGAAGAAAAACAAAGCCATCCACCAGGCTGAACAAGCATATATCGCAACGGACTTTGAGCAATCCGTGCGGCAACATCTGGCCCTTATCTCCGAATATCAAATCAGTACACCCGAAGTCAAATTCAATCTTGCCCTAAGCTATCAAAATAACGGTCAGGAGGAAGAAGCAAAGAAAACTTACGAGGAGGTTCTCCTTTCAGGAAATAAGACAATCGCTTCATTTGCCGCCAATCAAATGGGGGTCTTGGAGGGGAGAGAAAACAACCTCAAGGATGCATTGGCCCACTTTAAATCAGCACTCATTCAAAATCCGGACAATGAAGCAGCCCGCTATAATTACGAATTGCTGAGTAGGTGGCTGGAAGAGAATGAAGAGGACAAGGATAAAGAGGAAAAAGATCAGGAGGACCAAGACAAATTAGAACCTTCCAACTACGCCAAAAGGATGAAGGCTCAAGCCGATGGGTTTGTTGACCAGTACCGGTTTGAGGAGGCATTGGAAACCATGCAGCGGGCATTGGAGATCGATGAAACGGTATCCTACTATCAAAATTTTATTCAATATTTGACCGATGTACAAGAAATCAATGATAAATAAAATCATCTTTATCGCTTTTCAGTTAAGCCTGTTTTTGGCAGGGGTATCACATTCCCAATCAGAAAGTGATTACTTCAACCGGGCGGCCCGTCAATATGTAAATGAAGATTTGCCTGGAACCGGTCAAATCCTGGCCGAGGGGTTGGAGAAATATCCGAACGATCCCAAACTGAACTCCTTGCTGGAAAAATTACAGAAAGATCAGGAGGACCAACAGAAGAAAGAAGAACAACAGCAACAAGACCAAGATCAGTCCGAGCAGCAGGAAAAAAAAGAGCAGGAGAGTGAAGAACAGGAGAATGGAGAAGGGGAAGAGCAGACTGATGAAGATGGAGCTGAGGAATCCGAAGCAACCGAGGAGAAACGGGGAGAAAAATCCCAGCAGGAGGAACCAACAGAAGAACCCAGTAGCCAGGAAAGCGACTTAAGCGAGCGGGATCAATCCATGGAAGAACTCAAGCAGCGATTGCAAGAAATGAAAATAACACCCGAACAGGCAGCTCAGATTCTCGATGCCATGAACAGCAACGAATTGCAATATATCCAACAAAACCGCAAAAAAGCCACACAGCGACCGCAGCGAGGTTTACCAGACTGGTAAAATACCAAATTGAGAATTATGTTTTCCACAACCTATCCTTCCATGAACGAAGTCTGCATTGTATCTATTGCCCGAACCCCTCTTGGAAGTTTTGGCGGTAAACTGGCATCCCTTTCTGCCACAGACTTAGGAGCCAAGGCCATCAAAGCTGCTATAGAGAAATCCACGCTTTCGCCGAATCAAATCCAGGAGGTTTACATGGGAAATGTGTTGTCGGCCAATCTCGGACAAGCTCCGGCAAGACAGGCGGCCATTGGTGCGGGATTGGGCTTTGAAGTACCGTGTACGACGGTAAACAAAGTATGTGCTTCCGGTATGAAGGCCATCATGTTGGCTGCGCAGGCCATCATGACAGGACAGCAGGATATCCTGGTGGCTGGCGGCATGGAAAGCATGAGCAATGTCCCTTTCTATTTACCCAAAGCACGGTTCGGATATAAGTTTGGCAATGCGACCTTGGTGGACGGATTGTCACATGATGGACTGATGGAAGCTTACCATGACTTCCCTATGGGAAACTGTGCTGACAACACTGCCAAGA
>Ga0105045_10003695_pt1 | contig 13196 bp, 9 predicted proteins | sample MAT02_FD_78089 | JGI IMG/M metagenome (GOLD analysis project Ga0105045, IMG submission 78089) | Freshwater microbial communities from Lake Fryxell liftoff mats and glacier meltwater in Antarctica - MAT-02 (megahit assembly) | ecosystem: Environmental > Aquatic > Freshwater > Ice > Liftoff...
CGGATGGTTTTTCGGACAATAGCCAAATCATTCACTTTCGAGAGCATTTCGTCGATGTGAACGGGAAACCTGAGATGCGATTCGATTATCGTGTGCATCCAGGCGTTGCACCTACAACGAACGCGTTAAAACTTCTCGAGCTCGTGGGACTTGACTAATTACTCATGCTTCGAAATTCCTTCGCGCTTACTTGTCGTGGCTAGCACCGCAGGTGCCGAGGGCAATCGATACCAACCCAGACGGAACAGAACTGTTCTGAGCATCAACCGAGTGGGCTATCTACCTAAATCATTGTGTTATACTGTCTCTCTTTTTGAAAACGCCTTATATCCATTCAGGAGTGCGACGATGCCGAAAGTGACCTACATCTTGCCCGATGGCCAGTCGGTAGTGATCGAGCGGGCGGAAGGAAGTCTGATGTCCGCCGCCGTAGATAACCATTTGACGGGAATTGACGGAGACTGTGGCGGAGTGGGCTCTTGTGGGACATGCCATGTAAGTATCAATCCTGCGTGGGCTGACCGAGTTGGGCCAGCAACCGATGTCGAGAAAGACATGTTGGAATGTGACGCAGCAGCCACGACAACCAGCCGCTTGGGATGCCAAGTAGAAATCACTCCGGAGTTAGATGGGCTGGTCGTTCGTGTCGTTGGCCGCTGAAAACGTCGCTGAAAAAAACCGAGAACGCTTAACCCTTCCATCTAGAATTCAACTATGTCTGACCATCAAGATCCTTTCCGCGAGTCTCGAACCCATAGTGGATTGCAATTGGTTCATTGCGACGGCGAGGCGATCCCGTTGGTGCTTCGCCTTCAAGATGTACGTAAAGCTGCCAATGACTGGAAGACTTTTAGCAGCGACCATCCATTTAAAGTGATCCTACATTCCGAAGAGAACGTCCGTAGCGTTAGGCAACTACCTATCGAAATCGACCCGCCCGAACACACGGAGTACCGTAAACTCGTAGAGCCTTTGTTTCGTAAGCCTAACGAAGTTGCGTACCAAGCGAAGATAGCCTCCTTGGTGAACCAAATGGTTGCCGACGCGATCAAGTCGGATACCGTCGAGGCGGTTAACGAGTTCGCTTTACCGCTGCAATCGCGAGCGTTGACGCACTTGTTAGGAATGCCTGAAAGCGAAGCGGACATCTGGATTGGATGGGGCTTGCATGTTTTTCATCACAGTGACAATAGCGAAGCAAAAGGTGCGGCACTCGATAGATACGTAGAGCTGCAATTCTCTCGAGCCGAAAAGGAACCGGGTGACGATTTTTTTAGTATTCTCAACAACGCGGATTTTCGCGGTCGCAAGCTCTCATTTGAAGAGAAAGCTGGTTTTGCAAGTGTCACCTTCGCTGGTGGTCGCGACACGATCATCAGTACGGTAAGTAGCATCATCGTTTACCTAGGCAAGCATCCTGAGGCACTCGAATTTTTGCGAGCCGATGAGACTCGTTTCTCAACAGCAACAGAAGAGTTTGTTCGGTATGTCAGTCCCTTGACGGCCATCTCTCGCACTTGTCCCGTGGCGACAACGGTTGCAGACTCCCCGATCGAAGCGGGCACGCGAGTTGCCCTTTGTTGGCCATCGGCTAACCGTGACGAAAGAGCGTTTCGTGATCCGGACGAAGTTGTCTTAGATCGGAAACCCAATCCGCACGTAGGTTTTGGTTTTGGCCCGCATAACTGCCTTGGAGCTCCCCATGCGCGTCTCATCATTCGTAGCTTGCTCAAGTCGCTGTGCGACCAAGTGCAATGCATCAAACTGTTGGCGGCAAAACCTTTAATGGAGACAGAGTCGTCTTACACTCGGCAGGTTGGATACGAATCTGTTCAAGTTCGATTTATCGGCAAGTAGCGGATTCCTGTCAGGCAGGATTATCGGACGATTTCGTTTCAGACACGGCTGAATCAGAATCTTTTGCAGCCACCGCTTTGACTTTCGAGACGAAGCTCTTCAAGCCTTGAGATGGCGCAGGTGCTTCACTGATCGTCGGACTGGCAAAAGCTTTCGTTGATGGACTCGGGGCGTTCGTTGGCGCTCTCATCGATGAATCGGAAGCCGCAGTAGTCGATGCGATCTTGGGTGGTTGTATCTTCGGCTGGGAATCTGCCCATCGGTTTGCAACCGATTGAGTCGTCGCGGTTTGTGTGATGGTCCTTTCAAACTTAACGCCAGCCGGCCGTGTGACGACTGGCTCATTCTTGGGCTTTGCTTTTGACGCGTTGCTCGCCCTCTCGGAATTACCGCTGCGACGTAATGCTCCCACATCTCGTAGCGGCTCGAAGATTGCATTGATCGGAACCGATCGAGGTATCGCTGGCTCGGAAGGAACGGAGCTTTGCGAGTCGTTCGAAGTCGGTCGTTCGCTAGAAACCTTTCTCTTAGACTTGGTGCCAACCTGCGGACTGACAACATCCGTCTTCTGGGACGCACCAGAGCTGCCGCGATTTTTTTTCTTCTTATTGCTTCTAACGCGGTCTGGAGGTATTTCTTTATCAACTCTTGGTGACAACTTTCCTGGCGATCGTTCGTTGTACACTAGATTTGGCGAAGCAATCTGTTTAGATCGTCGTGCTTTTCTACGCAATAACCAAAGGCAATATACAATACCTAAACCGATCGCAATCGGTACGAGCCAACCTATTCCATTGTTGATTGAAACGTCTCCTGTAGACGTAGAAGAGGGTAACGGCGAAGCCAGTTCGGTTTGGGCAATGATCATTGGATACAAAATAAAGAAGTTCAGAGCAATATTTCGACTCTATTGTGACTTGCAGCATGCCTCGTGGTCAACCGTTCGTTCAGCATATTTCAGATGATTAGGCAATCCAACTTAAAAATGGGGGCAGCTTGCGGTCCGAACATTGTCCGCCTATTTTTCGACGTGGCCTATCTTCTCTGCGGCCAGGACCGAATACGAACGAACTGAATATGACCTCGTGGACTCAACACTACGATCCTTGTGGCAACATCTTTCTGTCAGCCGTTGTCGCGGCGTTGCCAGTGTTTGTCCTTCTAGGGCTTTTCGCTGGATTTCATGTCCGCGCCCATTACGCGGCCATTGCGGGCCTAGTCGTATCGCTTGGTGTTGCCGCTACTCACGGATAGGCCGCGCAGCCGACACGGTAGCCACCATCGCTATCTTCCGTGGTTTTCAATTCGATGGTTGAACGTGATGGATTTGATTCAATGTTTGCCAGCAAGTCATCAACATGCTGTTACTCTACATGCCAAAGGGAATCACACTTAACGAGATCAAGTTAGGGCACGCCAAGCAATTGGTCGAGAGTCTCCGAGAACGTGGGTTAGCCTCTTCGACTCCGCACAAGCTAGTAGGTTTTGCGCGACAATTCTTCCAGGATGCAGTCGACTGGGAATTGATCAATACAAACCCGTTCGCACGCGTCAAGCCACAAGGTAGCTTGCTAAAAAGTAATGTCGAAGTGCCGAGAGAATCGATTGCCCAATTGCTCAAAGTAAGCGTCCACGTTTGGCAGGGAATCGTCGGCTTGTGTCGTTTTGTTGGGTAACGTTGTCCCTCCGAGGTACTTTTGTTGAAGTGGGAAGACATCCATTGGGCCCACGACCGAATGAGTGTTCCCGAGCCTAAGGTGGAACTCCACGAAGGCCGGTTTGACGCCGTGGGCCAGATTGTTCCATTCGATGCGAGCGAGCCGTCAAACCTTGCTCGAAGCGAACTTCCCAACGCACGTAGTTTGTTCAGGGATGGGCAATTCGGAAGCGATAGCTAAGAAGAACTACCTTCCAGTCACCGAAAGCGACTACCGCAACGCGTCAAACGGTCCAAAGACCTCTGAAAAAACGCATTCTAACGCGAACTGTTGGTGCAGCCACCTACCCCGGCCTAACGAAAATTGCGGTACATGTTCCACACCGCAAACGCCGTGCAAAATCCAGTGCGTCAACAGTGCACTATTATCAAAAGCCCAAGAAAAAACCCTGTTTTCTCAGCGAAAACAGGGTTTTTCTATGGAGAATAACGGACTTGAACCGATGACCTCTTGCATGCCATGCAAGCGCTCTCCCAACTGAGCTAATTCCCCTCGGTGGACCAGAGAAGTTATCGGGACCGTGCTCGAACGTCAAGCGGCGTAAACGTGATTGAGGTGACTTTGGGATCTGCTGTATTAGCTGGTTACCAATCTACACGTATCGGACAGAGACGTTGACGTCGCTTACTCTTGCCGCATTTCTTGGGGAGTGTATTGTGTAAGGACTATTTTTTCGTTTCGATTTTCCAAAGGATGGCGCTCCATATGCCCGACTTGATTGCACAAGGTCCGCGTTCGCAGGATCGGTGGCGTCGGGCATTGCCGCTTGCAGAATCTGGCGAATTGGTGACTTTGGGGCGGACTTCGTCTGGATGGGCCGTCCCGTGGGACGATCGCGTTTCGCGTCAGCATGCGGATATTCTGTGGACTGGCTCCACTCTCACAGTCTCACGGAAGCTTGATGCCAGAAATCCCATTTTCTACAAAGGTGTCCGCAAGGACCAGTTTCAAATAGACGTAGGCGATCATTTTGTAATCGGACAAACAACCTTCAGTCTTGTCGATCAGCGAATCCGAGTGCTGCCATCCAGTGATTCGGCACCTGCCGTTACAGAGCATACGTTCGCATCATCCCACTTGCGACAGGCTCGATATCGTGATGCCGATAGCCGAATTGAAGTCTTGAGTCGGCTTCCCGAAATCATTCAGGGCAGTAATACCGACGACGAACTATTCCGTCGAATGGTTAACCTCCTTATTGAAGGCATTCCTAGAGCTACTTTCATCGCAATTGTCGCCGAACCAACCCTTCGGACAAATACAAAAATTGCGACCGGAAAACCATTTCGTTCGAATACCCATCCTGCTGCTTCAAATCTCCCTATCCCTCAGAGTGAGTCTCGGCTTCCCTCAGTCGATGCGATCCATCTCCAAAAGTCTTTTAGTGAGAAGACTGCTGAAAGTCCTTCCGAGCGTTCTGAGTCGGAAGTAGGTGTTGAAAGCGATTGGAGTCGCAAAACCACTGGTAGAACAGTCGACGGCCTATCTGAGTCGAACGACGGAGCGATTCTTGATCAAGGTATTCGCGTTTTGCATTGGGATTCCAGGAACTTGATTGGACAGCAGTTTTCACCTAGTGCAGGCCTTATTCGAAAGTCACTGACGAGCGAGGAAAGCGTACTGCACGTCTGGAGCCGAACTAAGATTACTAACGAGTCTTCCTATACTCAAACCGAAAATATCGATTGGGCATTTTGCACACCGCTACGTAGTGAAGCTTGTCCTGGCTGGGCAATCTACGTTGCGGGCGATTTCGGAGGTCCCATGTTAAATACAGCAGCACGAGAGGCAACCATCGCACTAGCAGACGACATAGAAGATGACCTTAAGTTTGCAGAGCTTGTGGCAACAACGCTGGGTTCGCTTCGACAGACTCGTTTGCTTCAACGTCGCCAGGATAGCCTGCGTCCCTTCTTTGCACCGGTTGTCAGACATGCGCTGAATAACCGCGATCCTGATTTAGTATTGACTCCACGAGAGGCGAATGTCTCCGTGCTCTTTTGTGACTTACGAGGCTTTTCAAAACAAAGCGAGGAATCGGCCGATCAGCTGCTCGAATTGCTTCGACGAGTCAGCGACGCTCTAGGCGTGATGACTCACCATATTTTGGATAGAGATGGCGTTGTCGGTGATTTTCATGGCGATGCCGCGATGGGATTCTGGGGTTGGCCGTTTGAAGATACCAGTTCAGTTGTCAATGCCGCACGAGCAGCTCTCGCAATTCGAGCGGAATTTGAGGCCGCGTCCGTTATCGGGAATCACCCTCTCGCTGGATTTCGAGCGGGACTAGGGATCGCGACCGGAAAAGCCGTAGCGGGCCGAATTGGAACGGTCGATCAGGTGAAGGTAACCGTCTTTGGCCCTGTCGTGAACTTGGCTGCAAGGCTGGAAAGCATGACGAAACAACTGCAAGCTTCGATTCTGATCGACGAGGTCACGGCTGCACGCGTCCTGAAGGATGTGCCCACGAGCGACGCGAGAGTTCGGCGCGTCGCGAAAGTTCTACCCGTCGGGATGGGGACTCCGTTGATGGTTAGTGAGCTACTTCCTCCAGAAGGCGACAGATCGATTCTTTCTAACGCTCATATCGAGGCATACGAACACGCTTTGGATGCGTTCCATAATGGCCAGTGGTCCGAAGCGTTTCACTGGCTACACCGCGTTCCTGCAGAAGACCGTGTCAAGGATTTTCTTACCGTGTTTATCGCTCAGCACGGCCGAATGGCGCCGACCGACTGGCAGGGTTTCATCCGTCTATCAGAAAAATGATTCCTTGAAAGCAAAACCGTCTTCGAGATCGCATTGCAAATTCGCCTAGCTATCAAACATTTGAGAAACCGCTCGAAGCCGCAAAGTCTTCCTAACCGAGACAATGCGTACCACTACTACGGCGTTCGGGTCCTAAGATCGCTACAAAGCTTGCGGCCAGCATATCTAATCGTCGATAGTCTTCTCAACGACAATTGAACTCTGCTGAGTGAATTTTCCTGTGTGAGGTGCAAGATGAATAGACAGACTCGCAAACGTATCTATTTTGCGATGACCGCTTATGTGTTGTCGGCATCCCTTTCCTCCAGCTTGACGGCACAAATGTCAGGTAATCAGTTTTCGCCCCTCAATCAGCTCGGAAGAGCATGGGGGATCGGCATTGGGGATGGCTACCATGAATGCAAAGACTGCCCGAAAGCGGGGGGAAAAGGCTACGGTATCAACGCGTTGCGGGCTTCCGGAGGAAGCTCGTGGTACTCAAAACTGAATCCCTTCAGTAGTAGTTCAGCTGGAACATGTGGTGTGGCTGGATGTACGACTTGCGAGAATTCTGCCCCAGTGTCTCATACGGTTCTGCCCCCAAACGTCAACTCCTACGGCCGATTTGCAACGCCAGCTGTAACTCCATTGCCATGGTCATCAGCACCTCCGTCTCCTTACCAGCCATCGACGATCCCGTCGTACAACCCGAGCTCGAATCACTCAGTTCCTCAACCAGTTCCCGATCCGTACGACGTCCCGTCCCACTATCCCCGATCCGAGAGGGATAGATACGAGATCCCCGATCAAGGCTACGAAGCAAGCCCGCTTAACCGACGCAGTCAACCGACACCTGCATCAAAAGAGCCGCAAGCCAGACCCTATGACGACGCCGAAATGGTGGAGCCACGGCGAATGCCTGATAGTGGTCCGACCAGACAATCAAACTCCCCAGACCTTGAGATGCCATCGCCGAGCCCGAACGACGACACACTTGGAACTGACTATTTGCTTGACAGCTCTGATGTCCCCCCGCCGCCTGCACTGCGTAAGCGGCAGCCAAAAGACAAACCGTTAGGTGAATTCCCAACCGATAACCTGCGAGAGTTTCAAGTGCCACAGCCACCCGGTTCGGACGAGGACGACTCATTGCTGCCGATGGACGACGAATCGTTTGACCTCGTACCAAACCGTAACCTTCCTCCACTGACACAGCGACGGACGCCTCCCACCCGGTATGCCGCCCAACCAGCCCCAAGTGCAGTCCGATCTTCGCAGAATGGATATACAGACACAGCACCGCGACAAGATCCGCGGCAGCTTCATGCCGCAGAAGGATACTCAACCCAGCCGCTGCGCAGCCCTATTCCCAGATCTACGATTCGTCAGACCGACAAGAGGTCATTCAACCGCTAGTGTTTTGAGACGACCATACACTCGTCAAATAAAACAGGCTGCAGTGATCATTGCAGCCTGTTTTACCGATAGCCGAGCTAAGCGATTGCGAAAATAGAAACCTAGTCCAGGAATCCGACTAGCTCTTGCGAGCGGCTGGGCTGCTGCAACTTTCGCACAGCTTTGGCTTCGATTTGCCGAATTCGTTCACGTGTTACCTTAAAGATGTGCCCGACCTCTTCCAGGGTGTAGCTATATCCATCGCCTAATCCGTACCGTAACTTGATAATCTCCCGTTCGCGGTAACTTAGAGATTTCAGGACTCGGGTGATACGTATCCGCAACATCTCTTGGGCGGCACCGATCGCTGGGCTTTCGGCTGTGCCATCGGGCAATAAGTCGCCAAACTGACTGTCTTCGCTATTGCCAACTGGACGATCCAACGAAATTGGATACCGACTCATTGCTAGAACGCGGCGGGCTTCCTCTACCGTGGTTTCCGCGCGACGAGCTGTTTCCTCGAGGGTAGGCTCACGACCAAGTTCTTGCAGGAGTTGTCTCGCCACATTTCGTACCCGCGACATCGTTTCCACCATGTGGACGGGAATCCGAATGGTTCGGCTTTGATCGGCAACTGCTCTCGTAATCGCTTGGCGAATCCACCAGGTGGCGTAGGTGCAAAACTTAAAGCCACGACGATACTCAAATTTATCAACCGCTCGCATCAAACCTGCGTTACCTTCTTGAATAAGATCCAAGAAGCTCAAACCACGGTTACGATATTTTTTCGCGATCGAAACAACCAGACGTAGATTGCCTTCGCTGAGTTGCTTCTTCGCTCTTTGGTATTGAGTGTAGACCTTGCGAACCATTTCTACCCGTTTCCGGAGGCTAGTCGGCGTTTCTTGAGTCGCCACTAGAATTTGACGATACTCTCGCTTCAATTGAGCAACCTGAGATGGAGCGACGTGCCGAGAATCTAGTTTTTTCAAGTCCGAAGTGATTTCATCAACCCTTCGGCTAAATTTCTCCAGCGTGCCGATCAATTGTTCGATTCGCTGTGTTCGCAGTCCTAGCTCTTCAACCAAACGCACGGCTTTTCGTCGACGACGAGCAAGTGCCTGCCAGGCCTCTTGCCTTTTAGCCATCGGTAGAGTCCGGGTCAGAGCATTTCTATAGTCACGACGATTGCGTTTGAGCAACGTTTCCAAAGTCCGCAGATTATGAGGGAGACGCCCTAGAATTTGCTCCTTCTCTAGTCGATCTGTAACGGAGACTTGAACTGTCCGGTCAAACGGAAGCTCGCCGGTGTGTACACGTCGCAAGATCTTGTAAGCAATTTGAATCACGTAGTCGCATTCGAGCAACTTCGTGCGGAATCTACGACGCGTCACTTCGATAGTCTTCGCTAGTCGAATTTCTTCATGACGAGTCAATAACGGAATCTCACCCATTTGGGTCAAGTACATTCGCACTGGGTCGTCAGACCATGTTTCGGCTTCCTCGACACCAGCCAGCAAATCTTCGTCCGCCTCGATCTGAATTTGCTCTTCGACCACGGCAGCATCAGAAGGACCAGGATCTCCAAGATCTTCCGACTCTTCCTCCAAGGATAATTTATGCAGCCCATCCAAATCGTTACTACCACGAGGGGCGTCATCGTCAAAATCGACCAGCAGGCCATCAAACAAGGTTATACTCCTGAAACCAAGGTTTTTCGGTGGTGGGGAGCCGATACAAGGATCCGGAATCCGCCGGACACTTACATCTAACATCAACCCTGAAAAAAATCGTTCTTCGTAATTTAGCCGAAGGTAATGTGAAAATTGAATCTAAGTATCGCCCCGAGATCGCAACTCAAAAACTGCAATGACTCAATGACGCAACTCTACAATAATCCAAACCTTGCTTCCGTGCTGGGAAATTTGGTGCATCTCATCCATTGTCCCATCTGCCCGTCCTCTATTAATTTTGATTCGGTCAAAGCACATGCCGTCGCAGGCAGTGATACTTTTATCTGCGAATCAAAAGACGAGTCGGGTTCGAAGAAGGCACTCAGTCCGGTCAGGATTTTTGAAAGATAATGCAGTATTTCCACTAGGGGGCAACTATCGCATTCTTTAATTCCGGGACGATGAAGCAGACCTACTCTTTGAAACCGTAGCCATGTACTCCGTACGCAGATCTAATTTTACCCGAGGTTCGACTTCGGTCTAGTCTTTTCTAGGATAGAATCTAGTGATTACTTGCTTTCAAATAGTATAGTTTACCGGAACTGAGTAACTGTTAGCCCTGACGAAGCTACGCTTTCCGCATGGCTTATCTAACCCTCCAACTCGTCGTCAAAGCTTCTGTCGTTAGCCTACAACCCGTAAGTATAAAGCGAAATCGTGCACTACCTCTTACCATGCTCTTGCGGCCATTCCACCAAGATCTCTCGGAGTCAAGCTGGGACAATTGTCCAGTGTTCACAATGTTCTGCGAAGTTGGACGTACCAACCATCCGTGGGATGTCAAAGCTGACGATTGTCGACGAGACGGAGAGCGAACTCATCGAAAAATCGCAAGATTCGGCCCGATTTGGCGACAAACCGGCGAGACAGCGACGAGCGAAAAACCGAGTTGTTTCTGGGTTGATCGCAATATTCTTCGTCGCTTTCGTCGTGGCTGGGCTCACAACAGCTCGATGGGGAATCATCCGCCTATTTAATCCAACTCCCTACACGGTCGAAGATGAGATCAAAGAGGGTATACCTGCCGTTTTGAATGCCGCCCCGACAGACGCTTGGGACGCTTGGCTTCACTACCAATCCGTTGGCTTGGGGAAAAAGGAGCCTGCGCCTTACTACCGCATCAGGTACGCAATGGAACTTCAGGATTCGAACATGATCATCGGCGGGATCATTACGTCCATGGCGTTTGGAGGAATGCTATTGATGCTATTTTGGCCCAAAGGCTCTCGCTAAACCTTCTGCAATGCCCACAACAAGTGAAGTATTCTCAAGAAACCTCTTTCACGAATGTCGAGGAAATCTTAAGGGAGAAGTGGGCCTCCATGCCCTATCCCTTGGTCAAGCAAGTCTAAGTGTTTCCAATTGACTTGCCTGACTTGGCATACGCATCCGATGCGCAACATCCCCTTTGAAAATTATCGATCACGAGCCCCCCAATGCGACACTTAGTCTATCGAAACGATGAAGCTCCATCGAACTTGCAAAACTAAGCAACCATTCGAAGTTCAGCAGATTGCGATTGGACCTGTTCAATAAATTCTTCAAAAATCCTAATATCCAATGCGCTCGCAGCGGTTGATTCAGGATGGAACTGCGTTCCCATAGCGATCCAGTTTGAAACATCGCTTTCAAAAGCTTCGATGATGCCGTCTTGACACTTTGCGGTACAACGGAATCCGTTAGCCAACCTCGCAATCGCCATGTGGTGGCGACTGGAAACGCGTATTTCCCCCTCGCCATAGACGCGTCCAAGAATTGAATCGCTTTCAACAATAAGTGAATGGCGGTGATTGGCGTCTTGGTTATCTCGATGCGGAAGTGCTGCCGGAACATCGACAGGGATGTGATAATACAAGTCGCCACCTTGCACTACATTCAAAAGCTGGTGACCCACACCGATTCCGAAAACAGGCATTTTTCGTTCGCAGATTTCCATCGCCAACTTGCGATCAAATCTTTCGCGGCGAGCTTCCATTGGTTTGGTAGAACTGTGTAAATGAAAGCCATCATTACGAGGATCGAGATCGGCCCCACCTGTCAACACGAATCCATCCAAACGATCAAGTATGTCCGATACGGAGTCCTCGTCGTCAACGATTGGTATAATAACCGGAATGCCCCCTGCGGCAGCAATGCAGTCATAGTATCCGGTTGCTAGGAAACTGTAAGCTGGAACGCCTTGGTGACTTCCACGATAATCCGCATTCAGACCAATAATTGGTTTCGACATTGAGAAGATCCCTTCCTCGAGCGAAAAAAGTAAATACGACGATTGCGACACCCATCAAGTTTTGCAACACTTACTCTCCGGAGCGATCTATACGAAAACATCTCTGTCGTTTTCGTAAAGTCGTTAGTGCGATAAATCGTCTGCAATCCTTGCATGGAACCAAGTCTTTGTGTCTCATGCTCTTCTTGCGATTGATTCAACAAAATGAGCCATGTTGCACGCGACGCAGTGGAAGATACCAGGACGTCATGCGTTCGCAAGAATTCATACCTATTTTACATTTACGAAAAGTGCTAGCACCATATGTAGTGTTTGGCTGATTAGAACTACATGCCGTTGGAGAAAATGCAAACCTATTTCCACAAACACACAGACGCGATTTTGCTAGCCAATCCATGCTTTAAAGACCATCTAATCCCCGTTAACGATCGATAGTGGATATGTATTTTCGCCGTGTTGCTTTGGCGTCGATCGGCTTCGTTTTACCACCGGAAATCTGGTCGTCGGAATCCATCGAGCAGCGTCTTTCCCCGCTCTACGCAAGATTGAATCTTCCGGTTGGAAGACTGGAGCTGATGAGCGGAATTCATCAGCGGCGCATGTGGAACCCTGGCACAAACATAACGACTCCAAGTATCGAAAGCTGCCGGAGAGCGTTGGATGCCGCGTAGTTTCTGCCGCAAGAGATTGGTTGCTTGATTCACGCGAGCGTCTGCCGTGACTTCTTAGAACCCGCGACCGGATGCGGAGTCCACGCGGCTCTTGGATTATCCCGAAATGCATGGGTTTACGATGTATCTAATGCTTGTTTGGGGATCATGAACGCAGCGGTTCAAATCGCGATGATGATTGAAGCAGGCATCATCGATGCGGGACTGGCCGTCGGGACTGAGAACGCCCGAGGGCTGCTGGAAAGTACTATCCAACAGCTAAATCAGGATAGGAGCCTGACGCGACAAACGATCAAACCCGCCTTCGCCTCTCTTACCATCGGATCAGGATCTTGCGCATGGTTACTCGTAAATAGGGAAAAATACGCTCACAACGGGTCTTTCCATGCCGCGGTAGCGCGAGCGCATACAGAAAATCACCAACTCTGTCAAAGCGATACAGACCAATCCGGAGCAGGCATGCAACCGCTTATGAACACGGATTCCGAGTTACTTCTCGAACAGGGGATTGCGACCGGTGCAGCTGCTTTTGAATCGTTGGAGCCTCTCTTGCCTTGGAATCGCGGATTGATCGACGCAACAGTATGTCATCAAGTTGGATCGACTCATCGTCGAATGATGCTTGAACGGATCGGGCTACCGATTGAAAGGGATTTCGCAACTTTTGCATCTCTGGGCAATACTGGCTCTGTTGCCCTTCCAACTGCTTTGGGGATTGGGATTCAGTCAGGAGAGATCGCTCAGCCGTCAAAAACGGTGCTCATGGGAATTGGATCGGGGATCAACTCCGTCATGATTGCGACGACTTTGAATGGGGTTGCTGTTGCTGGGGAGACTCTTTAGA
>Ga0105045_10003696_pt1 | contig 13193 bp, 8 predicted proteins | sample MAT02_FD_78089 | JGI IMG/M metagenome (GOLD analysis project Ga0105045, IMG submission 78089) | Freshwater microbial communities from Lake Fryxell liftoff mats and glacier meltwater in Antarctica - MAT-02 (megahit assembly) | ecosystem: Environmental > Aquatic > Freshwater > Ice > Liftoff...
CGCCTCCCTTCATCCACTGGGTGCCCCTTTAGATTTCGGCACTTGAAATCAGTCGTGGTAAAATACAACTCCCGCCGAAGGTCTTCCGTTTTGATCCTCCTCCAACTCCAAAAAGGGGACGGGCACCTTTTTGATAGGCCGATTTGATTCGCAATGCCCTATACCTGTTGTTGAAGACGGAAAATACCGCGATTAAAAAGGTGCCCGTCCCCTTTTCTGTTTTCTTTTCCTTTGCCGCACATCGCTCGGTTGTGATAAAATACACCTCCCGCCGAAGGTCTTCCGTTTTGATCCTCTTCCAAGGTGGTTTGCATATGTTGGGTCGATTCTTGAGCGTACCGCTCTGCCTGTTCGTATTTCCATTGTTCGCATCTGCTGCGGAACCTGCTCCCGCTCCGCAGGGTGTCAGCTATTTCAAAGAGATTCGCCCGCTGTTTCAACAACATTGCCAAGGCTGCCACCAACCTGCGAAGGCGCAAGGCGGTTACGTGATGACCAGCCACGCCGCGCTGCTCGGGAAAAGTGATAGCGGCCAAGCGGGTATTGTGCCCGGCGACCTCAAGAAGAGCTACGTGCTCGATGAAATCCGTGTAAAAGAGAACAAAGCCGAGATGCCGAAGAACGGCACCCCGCTTTCCCCCGCACAATATGCACTCGTCGAAACCTGGATCCGCGAAGGGGCCAAGGACGATACGCCCGTCGCGGCGCAGGCTTCCATCATTGATGCCGAGCATCCGCCGAAGTATGAAGCGGCTGCGGTGGTCACTTCCGTGGCGTTCTCGGCGGATGGCAAGCTCTTGGCCGTTACGGGTTATCATGAAATCTTGCTCTACGATACGAAGACGTGGAAGCTCGATGCCCGGCTCGTCGGTCTTTCCGAGCGAGTGCAATCGCTTGCGTTCTCGCCGGATGGTAAGCAACTCGCAGCTGCTGCGGGCGATCCGGGTCGCTTCGGTGAAGTGCAAATCTGGAACGTCGAGAAGCGCAAACTCACTTCCTCCACGCTGATTACCTTCGACACGGTTTACGGCATCAGTTGGGCACCCGATGCCAGCATGGTTGCGGTCGGTGGTTCGGATAACACCGTGCGCGGCATCAACCCCAGCACCGGCAAGCAGATGTTGCAAATGGGCACGCATTCCGATTGGGTCGTCGGTACGGCGTTCAGCCAAGATGGATTGCATTTGGCGAGCGTCAGCCGCGATATGTCGATGAAACTCACGGAAGTTCCCACACAACGATTCGTCGATAACGTCACGAGTATTACGCCCGGCGCGCTGAAGGGCGGACTCATGGCCATCGACCGCCGACCGATGAAAACGCAGACGAAAGCCAAAGTTCCCAGTGATACCCCTCAAGCGGAAGCGAGGAACTACGATGAACTGCTTTCGGCTGGTTCGGATGGTATCCCGCGTTTGTACAAGATGCACCGCGAAACGAAGCGCGAGATCGGCGATGATGCGAACCGAATCCGAGTATATGAAGCGATGGTGGGTCGTATTTCCTGCGTGAAGTTTAATGCCGAAGGGACGCAATTTGCCGCAGTCAGTTCGCTCGATGGCAAAGGTGAAGTGGCGGTGTTCGATGTGAATACCGGCAAGAAGACTGCGAAGGCAGAGTCCGTCAGTGGCCCGGCATATTGTGTCGCGTGGAGTGCCGATGGCAAGTCGATCGCCTCGGCGGGCTTCGATGGGAAAGTCTGGATTCACAATGCCGCAGATGGCAAACTCATCAAGGAATTCGTGGCGAAACCGTAGTGGGAATCGTGCAATAGGAAGATTGAAGAAAAAATCATTAACCACAAAGACACGAAGACACAAAGAAAACCAAGAAAAAACAAAAGATGATAGAATTTGATCACTCCATCCGCTGAAGTTTCTTCTTTGTGTCTTCGTGTCCTTGTGATTCATTCTTCTGGTTTCTGCTTCTACTGCTAAGTCCTACATAAGACTGTAAAACTCGGTCGATTCACTCATATACACTCGGTCGACTGACATCGATCGCTCATAACAGGAATACACAAATGCTTCGTTCACTACTGTACTTGTTGCTCTTCAGCTTGCCTTTATATGCAGCAGAACAACTGCCGCCGGGCGCGAAAGTGGTATCGCTTTCAGCTTCGCCCGCGAACATCGCTCTGGAGCGCATCTCCGATTACGCCCAACTCGTGATTACGGCGAAGCTCGAGACTGGCGAAGTCGTGGATGTCACGCGGCTGGTGAAGTTCAGCGAATTGCCGAACATCACGCGGGGTGAAACGGGCCTGGTGCGTGCCGCAAAAGCCGGAACGGGAACGCTGGCGATTACGCTCGGAGCGCAGTCGATTCAGATTCCCGTGAGTGTCAAGGAACCCCAGGCCGATGCGCCCATCAGCTTTGTGAAGGATGTTCAACCTGTCCTTTCCAAGCTCGGTTGCAATGCGGGCACTTGCCACGGCAGCGCGCAGGGCAAGAACGGCTTCAAACTCAGCTTACGCGGGTACGATCCGATCTTCGATCACCGCTCGCTCACCGATGACCTCGAAGCGCGGCGATTCAATCGCGCCGCACCCGATAAGAGCTTGATGCTCCTGAAGCCGGTCGGTGCTGTGGCCCACGCGGGCGGTGTCGTCATGCAGGTGAACGACCCGAACTACAACCTCGTGAAGAAGTGGATCGCGCAAGGCGTGAAGCAAGACCTTAAAGCCCCGAAAGTACGCTCGCTCGAAGTGCAACCTGCCGCGACCACTATTGGCATCATCGGCTCGAAGCAGCAGTTCCGCGTCGTTGCAACTTATGTAGATGGCAGCACGCGCGACGTCTCGGCGGAAGCGTTCGTTGATAGCAGCAATACCGATGTAGCGACCATTGATAAAACCGGCCTGTTGAACTCGGTTCGCCGAGGCGAAGCCACATTGCTGGCGCGCTACGAAGGCGCATATACCGCCGCGAATGTCGTCGTCATGGGCGATCGCTCGCAGTTTGAATGGGTGCAACGTCCGACCTTCAATTACATCGATGAACTCGTCGATGCGAAGCTGAAGAAGGTGAAGATTCAGGCGAGCGAAGTCTGCGACGATGCCACGTTTATTCGCCGGGTTTCCATCGACCTCGTGGGCCTGCCACCGACTGCGGAACAAGTGCGAAAATTCATCGACGACCCCAAGCCAAGCCAAGAGAAACGCAATGCCCTGATCGACGAACTCATCGGCAGCGAAGCGTACATCGTGCATTGGACGAACAAATGGGGCGACATGCTCCAAATCAACCGCAAATTCCTGGGCGACAAAGGGGCCACGGCTTTGCGAAACTGGGTGAAAGAGAGCGTCGCGGCGAACAAACCCTACGATCAATTCGCTTACGAAATCCTCACCGCGAGCGGCTCGAACGTCGAGGTTCCCGCAGCATCGTATTATAAGATTCTGCGCACCCCCGATGAAGCGATGGAGAACACCACGCAACTCTTCTTGGCGATTCGTTTCAACTGCAACAAGTGCCACGACCACCCATTCGAGAAATGGACGCAAGACCAATACTACGAAACGGCTGCGTTCTTCGCGCAAGTGGGCCGCAAGGAAGACCCCAAATTCAAGGGGCAGAAGATCGGCGGAACCGCAGTCGAAGGCGCGAAGCCACTTGTAGAAGTGATCGACGACATCAAGAGCGGGGAAGTGAAACACGAACGCACCGGGGCAACTGCTCCGCCGAAGTTCCCGTTCACCCATGGCGCGTTGCCGAAGAACGATCTCCCTCGGCGTGTGCAATTGGCCAAGTGGATCACGGCGAAAGAGAACCCCTACTTCGCCAAGAGCTACGTCAACCGCATCTGGAGCTACATGCTCGGCGTGGGGATCATCGAACCCGTCGATGATATTCGCGCGGGCAACCCCGCAACGAACCCAGAACTGCTCGATCGACTCACCAAAGAGTTCATTGAAAGCGGCTTCGATACACGCGCACTGATGAAGACGATAACGAAATCGCGGACGTATCAACTCGCGCTGAAAACGAATCCATGGAACAAAGACGATGAACTGAACTACAGCCACGCGCTGCCGCGTCGGCTGCCTGCCGAAGTGCTGTTCGATAGCATCCACCGCGCGACCGGCGCACCCGCTCGCCTGCCCGGAATGCCGGTTGGTACACGCGCTGCGCAACTCCTCGATAGCAATATCGATCTGCCAGGTAGCTTCCTCGAACTCTTCGGCAAGCCGGTGCGCGAATCCGCTTGCGAATGCGAACGATCCAACACGATGATGCTCGGGCCAGTCCTCGCTATGGTGAATGGGCCGATCGTCGCCGATGCCATTCAAGACCCGACCAGTTCCATCAACACGTTCGTCGCCAAAGAGAAAGACGACAAGAAAGTGGTGGAGCAGATTTACCTTTCGATTTTAAACCGGCTGCCGACGAGCGAAGAAGTTTCGATCGGCACGCAAGCACTCGCAGATGCCAAGACCGACTTGGAGATTCTGGCGAAGGACCACGCCGAGAAGAAAGCCGTGTTTGAGGCATACACGAAAACCATCGACGGCAAAATGAAGGCGTTTGAAGATGCATTGCGTGCCCAGAAACCGACGCAGTGGACCAACCTCGACGTGAAGAAAGCGGAATCAAAAGGCGGGCCAACCCGTGCCACTGCCACGAAAGAAGGCGGAGCAACACTCACCATCAACAAAGATGGTTCGATTCTGGCGAGTGGCAAACTCGAAGCTGTGGATACCTACACCATCGTAGGCGAAGTGAAGAACGAAGAACCGATCACAGGCATTCGCCTGGAAGTGCTTCCGGATTCTTCACTGCCTGGCCAAGGCCCCGGCCGTGCGGAGAATGGCAACTTCGTTCTCGGCGAGATTAGCCTTAACGTGAAAATCGCAGGCGAGATGAAGGCCACCCCGGTGAAACTCACGGGCGGCGAAGCAACCTTCCAGCAACAAGGCTACCCCGCGAAGAATGCAATCGACAACAACCGTGGCACCGGCTGGGCCATCTCACCGCAAGTCGGCAAAGAAAACAGCGCGTTCTACAAGTTACAAAAACCAGTGAATGCGAAAGCCGGTGCAACTTTCACGTTGAATATGGAACAAGAATTCGGGACCAGTCACAACGTCGGGAAGTTCCGTATTTCCGTGACGACCGATAATAACCCGAAGTTGAAATCAACCACACCCGCAGATGTGGTGGCAATTCTGAATACCCCCGCGAAGGATCGCAAACCCGCTCAACTGGAGCGATTGAAGCAACTCTACACTGCTCAAGATGCCGAGTATCTGCGGTTGCAACGAGATATTCCGACAGCCCCGCCCAGCGACCATCGCGTACTCGGCGCACAAGACCTCACCTGGGCGCTAATCAACAGCCCCTCGTTCTTATTCAATCGGTAAGAATTGGCCGCCCCATTGAGTGCATAATTATAGACAGAAGTATTTGACCTAGCAGTTTGGGGCGTTTACGCTGAGCTTTCCACCGCCCCATGCTTCTACGCTATCTATTACCAACATCTTGCCACTAATACGACACCGGCGAACGGCGCGACGTCAGTCCGCCGGTGCCAGAACATTTGCGGAGATGTGGGTCATAGATAGCGCGGCAGCGTGGGGCGAAGATCTGATGCAGAAAGCAAAACGCACCTGAGTGATTGCGCACGGCTTTGCGCCACGTTGAACACTTGTCAATGATCTCTCAGTTGGTCAGTATTTCGCCGCCCGATCGCGTACCGAGAGCGCGCCAACTCACCGCATCAATTGAGTTACTAACAAACCGTACCGAACCATCGACCATAAGTAAATTTACGCCGCCCGTGTGATAGCTGCGCGATGTCACAGCCGCATATGTCGGCATATTTGTCGTGCGTCCCTCACGGCTGCTATTGAAATCGACATCATAGGTTGTGCCCCCGCTCGTGTAGGGAACATTCGTGTTCGGCGGGAACGTCGTCGTGATTCCCGTCTGATGCACGCGCGCATCCACCCATTCCGTATGCCCGGAGTTCGTTTTGAAATCGCCGCCATACGGAGCAATCGCGTTCGGATTGGTCGGGGCCGTTGTGCCGATCGCATTCGGGTTTTGACTATCGCGCAAATACGGCGTGTAGGCTTTCACTTCTGCCATGGCAATTGTGTTGCTGAGTCCATCGAGGAAATCGGCGGGACGCATTTTCTGATTGACACCAAAGGCACCATCTCCGGTTTGGCCATTGATCGGGTTGTAAAGGAACCAAGTGCCCGCGTTCGCCCCATAATTCAGTGGGTAATGTGTGATAGCCCCATCCGGGCGCGGCCGATCGCTCACTTCGCTGGGGCAGATCAAAATGGGAATGCGAGTTTGAGTCACGGTCCCTTGCGCGGTATACGGCGCGGAAAAGTCGATGAGTTTTTGCAGGTTTTCTTGCTCAACGTATGGCAGCAATCGCGCGGGCAGACTCCAGCTCGTCGCGGTCGAGCCGATCGCATATTCTCCGAGTGCCGGGTAAACTCCCAATGATGATTCATGATTGTGCAGCGCCAAGCCCCATTGTTTCAGGTTGTTCTGGCAACGCGCCCGAGCAGCCGCTTCCCGAACTTTCTGTACCGCGGGGAGAAGTAGGCCGATGAGGATCGCGATGATTGCAATCACCACGAGAAGTTCGATGAGTGTGAAAGCCATCCGACGCATCATTTCTCCGTGTCGAAGGGGGGTGAAATCCAACCATCAAGATACAATAATCTTGAATCTGAAAGACACTAAATTGCTAAGGCATGTGCGATCGACATCTGGTGTTATTGAGATTGCGTCTCAATAACACCAGATTAGTTTATCGCCCAGTGAATGCACGTCAACAGAAGTTTGATGAAATCAGCTAAGTGAAACAACGGCAGACGAATGCCTGCCGTTCTATGAGATGTGCGATCCGTTTCGTTCTGTTATTGAGCGAGTGACTCGCTTTAGCTACCTGCGATGTTATAGATCGAAGAGTGTGGTCTCGGTTTCCTTGAGTTACTTTGTGGCGAGTAGTTCAGCCCATGTCGCGACATCGAGGATGCGCAACGCCATCCGATGGAGATGTTCGAGATCGGTGATCGCTTGGACTCGCTTCACAATCTTAGCTTGTGGAAGGCCGAATCGCTGCTGTCCGAGTTCCAATATCATCTTGCGAGTCGCGTCGGCTTTCCCTTCGGCTTTCCCTTCGGCTTTCCCCTCAGCTTTCCCTTTGGCGATGCCTTTTTTCAGAACCGCTTGATAGGTTGTGGAATCTTCCAGGATCGAACTCATGGCTTTTAATAACCTCACGATTTGTTGTGAATTATTCCGTAACCCACTCAGGAAGTATGTAGAACTCAGAATATCTTTTTGTAGTTCTACCGGCACTTCGGGCCTTATCAACACGGTCTGAAATTGCTCAAAAGATTGCGAAAGATTCGCGTTAGCCTCATCGGTTAGCATCGCGAGAGGTGCTAAGGCGATGCCGGCAGAGATCAGCGACTCAAACGGCTCCTCCCAAAGTCGAACGATGTTATATGTAAATGTATGGTAAATTATACCTCGTCTCATTCGCCGATGGAAAACCCCGGTTTGATCGGAAGCGATCGCTTTGGGGCGGAGTTGAACGAACACGGTTTGTACGGGAATCTCGAACTGATGGCTCGAGTCTATAAGTGTATTATACCGCATCAGTTCGCCCGGGATGCCGAGTCGAGAACTCGATTCAAATTCGAGATGCAAAATTGTCGGCTCCACTCCATCAATCAGAAAGATCTTATCGGCTTGGACGGTCGTGGCGAGGTCGGTGTCGATGACGGAAACCTTGCCGAGTGGAATGTCGCACCGCGAAGCAAAATAGTTTGCCCAAGCATCTGGCTGCAGGTCGATCAACCTATTCAATGTGGCATCGAATCGTTTCGACATTTCCGTTCTCTGTGAGTTATTTCGCTCGGCTCATCTCAGCGAGGCTTTCGTCGGCAGCGTGAATCGTGGCTTCGATATCGGCATCGGTCATGGCAGCGCTGGTGAATGCTGCTTCAAACTGACTACACGGCAGATACACGCCGCGATCCATCATGTGCCAGAAAAACTGGGAGAACTTCGCGGTGTCGGTGGTCTTGGCGGTATCGAGATCACGCACAGGCGTACTCGTGAAGAACAACGTCCACATGCTGCCGACGCGGTTGAGGCTATGCGCGATGCCGTGTTTCTTCGCTGCCGCGACGATGCCCGCTTCGATGCGTCCACTGAGTGCATCGAGCCGGGCGTACGGCGGGTTCTTCTTCAATTCCTTGAGTGTGGCAATGCCTGCCGCCATCGCCACGGGGTTCCCCGAAAGGGTGCCCGCTTGAAACACCGGCCCTGCCGGCATGATCTGCTTCATCACATCCGCACGGCCACCGTAGGCCCCGACGGGGTAGCCGCCGCCGATGATCTTGCCGAGCGCGGTCATATCGGGTTCATCGCCGAGCAAAGCTTGCGCGCCGCCGTAACTCAGGCGGAAGCCAGTCATCACTTCGTCGTAAATCAGCAGCGCGCCGTGCTTCCGCGTGAGCGAACGGAGTTCTTTTCGGAACTCTTCAGAAGGCACAACCAAGCCCATATTCCCGACGATCGGTTCGAGCATCACGCCCGCGATTTTGTCGCCTTTTGCAGCGAAGAGTTCGCGGAGCGCGGCTACGTCGTTGTACTTCAACACGAGCGTATCTTGCGTGCAACCGGCAGGCACACCAGGGCTATTTGGCACGCCATGCGTGAGCGCGCTGGAGCCTGCGGAAACCAGAAGCGCATCGACATGCCCGTGATAGCAGCCCGCGAATTTCACCATGAGATCGCGGCCCGTATAGCCACGAGCGAGCCGTAGCGCGCTCATCGCCGCTTCGGTTCCACTGGAAACAAAGCGCACCATTTCGATGGAAGGCACGGCTTCAATCACGAGTTCCGCGAGTTCGCTTTCGCGTTCGGTGGGTGCGCCAAAGCTCGTGCCTTGGTGCAGCGCGGCGATGGTCGCTTCCACAACAGCCGGGTGAGCATGGCCGAGAATCATTGGCCCCCACGAGCCGATGAAATCGAGATATTTGTTGCCATCGAGATCGTAGAGGAACTGCGCGTGCCCGCGTTCGATGAAGAGCGGACTGCCGCCCACACCACCAAAGGCCCGCGCCGGACTGTTCACGCCACCGGGGATACACTGCAAAGCGCGCTCAAAAGCCGCGCGCGATTTCGGTCGATTCACAGTCGAGATCATGGAGTAACTCGGGGGGGGAAGTTTGTTAGGAATTATGCAGTTGAATGAACCGAGGAAGAAAAAAACTCACCACAAAAACACAAAGAAAACCAAGAAGAACATGGAGATGATAAAGTCCTATCACTCCGTCATTCGACTTTTCCTCTTCGTGTCTTTGGACTACTAACTGGTTCGTTTCATTGTGGGCTGCGAAAATTTATGCGGCTTGGATGCAGCCGGGACGGGCATGCCTTTGAGGGTCGTGGTGGGGATTTAGGCATTTTTTCTCCTCACGTAATCGGAACGTGGAGCGATGCGTATCCTTCCTTTCCCCGAGGACTTCGGCTCCGCCTTCTTTTTCGGTCCCTGTTTCGACTCCACATAACGCTTCATGTCGATCTTGCGAACTTACTCGCATATCCAATTCGCTAACTCCTGCGTGCTCGCTGCCCACGACCGATACGATTCAACATGCCGAACTGCTCGCTCGTTCCGCACAAGTGCATGTGTTGCTGATTACCACTCAGCCGATGCCGACGGAAACCGATGCTGCGGTGGTCACGAACTTTGCCGTGAACGGTGCCGTGCCCATTATGATTGATGGCCACGGTAATCGAGTCTAACTGCCAGATGATGATGCGTTCGATGCCTGGGTCTTGGCCGTGAAGCGGATGCTGGAATTGTGGGTGTAAGAGCGTTTATCTTGCTTCTCTTTGGGCTCGTTATTCAGAATCATCATCCAAAGTAGCGGAATCATGATGAGGAGAAGCAGCGCCCCGATGCTCGTGGCGATGATGGAGATCATGCGAGAACGGCCAGGCTTGAAGATACCGATAATCCCGCAGATGATGCCCGAAATCGCGCCGGGTATTCCGAATGTTGCCGCGATGCCGCCATACCAAGGCAACGCACGGCCAAAGAGCAAACCCGAAGCGACGAAGAGAAATGTCGTGACGGAAAGTGCGATTGCCGCGATGCTAATTATGCTGACTTCGCGTTCCACGCTGCGGATCGTTCGTTCGGCTTGACGTTCCTTCCGTATCTCGCGGCGTTCCTCCAACACTCCGCGCCGATCGCGGCGTTCTTCTTCGATGTCTTCTTCGTTTTCCTGAAACTCAAACGGATTAGTAGCAGGCACGGGCACGGGAAGATAAACCGGCGAGACGGGAGGATGAGCAACTGCCGCGCCAGGAATCGTGAGCCGTTTTTTGCAGTTGGAACAGGTGATGACTTGGCCAGCCGGGTAGCCTCGGGCATCGATCTGGGTTTGGCACTGCGGGCAAATGAGGATCATGTTTGGCACCTACCGATGAACAGGAGAGAGGTTGTTAAACTCGGTTGCCGCTCCAGAGAATAAGACAGATCACGCGGGGATTCTCGCTCGATAGAATCGAGAAAAAACGACCTTATGAATACGTTGCGGCCAGGCGTTCTTTCTTGTCGTGGGCGTGCATCGGCACGATGAGTAAATCGAGTGTGCCGCCCAGAATCTCCGCGATTTTATACACCGTGAGGCCGATGCGGTGATCGGTCACGCGGCCATCCGGGAAGTTGTACGTGCGGATGCGTTCGTTGCGGTCGCCACCGCCGATGAGGCTGCGTCGCAGATCGGTGCGGGCCTTGTGCAAGCGCTGCCGTTGGCGTTCGTACAAGCGGCTGCGGAGTAAGCGCAACGCGCGCTCATAGTTCTTGTGCTGGCTCCGTTCGTCTTGGCATTTCACTTCGAGTTCATCGGGCGTGCCTTTGCGGTACCAAATCCGCACCGCACTTTCTGTTTTGTTCACATGCTGCCCACCGGCCCCGCCGGCGCGCATCCGTTCCCATTCGATGTCTTCATCTTTCACTTCGACTTGCACTTCATCTGGCTCGGGCATCACGCCGACCGTTGCCAACGAGGAATGAATTCGCCCCTGCGTTTCGGTCTTGGGCACGCGCTGCACACGATGCCCGCCGCTCTCGAATTGCAATTGCCGATAAACCCCTTCGCCCTTCACCGCGAAGACGATTTCCTTGAAGCCGCCCTTCTCGCCGGGGCTACTCGAAATTTCATCGACGTACCAATTTTTCGTGCGGGCATAGCGCGAATACATCTCGTATAAATCGCCGGCAAAGATCGCGGCTTCATCGCCGCCAGTGCCCGCGCGTACTTCCATAATGAGCCGATCGAAGTCTTCGCTCGGGTCAATCAAGAGTTGATCTTCGATCACGTCGTGGAGTGCCGCGAGCTTGGGGCGAAGCTCGGCCAGTTCTTCTTCGGCGAGTGCGCGCATCTCCGCATCGGCTTCTTGCTCCACGATTTCCTCGGAAGATCGCACCGAGCGTTCCAGTTCCTGAAATTGCAGATAAGGCTTCACGAGTTTGGAGAGCGCGCCATGTTCTTTGGCGACCTTGGCGAACGCAGCGGGGTCCGTGGTAATCGCAACATCGCCAAGCTGTTCTTCGAGTTCACGAAACCGCGATAGTTTCAGTTCCATAATCGGCCACATAATTGCTCCCACACGCTGAATACATCCAATGATTCCTTTATAGCCGCTCATTCGATTGCATACCATCCAGGCGCTGTTACGATGCAGTCCGCCGAGTATTCGCGCTCAACTCGGTCGACTCCCGTCGACCGCTCGTCAACACTAGAGAGCCTCCCATGTTACGCTTGTTCTTGTTCCTCATGCTCGCCTCGCCGATTGTCGCAGCAGAACCCGCGAAGCCCGATGTCATCGCCAAGCTCAAAGCGCTGAAGCCGAATCATGCGGTGCTGCTCGGCAAAGCCGATGTTCTTGGCGAATTCAACGACACCGCGAAGCGCTTCAACTTGCACAAGACTGGCCCGCAATCACGTGATTTCACCATCAAGATGTGCTGGGCCGCCGACCGCGAGCGAGTGCTATTCTGCGGGGCGAACCACAACGTGCCGCATCGCATCAACGATGTTTGGGAGTTCGATCTTGGTACGCTGACATGGAACATGCTCTACGCTCCAGACAACGCCCGCGATTACACGATGCTCGGCAAAGATTATTCGGATGTGAAATTCCGCGATGGGCTGTTCATCACAGATCGCGGCGGGCCGGGCATCATCGCGCATACCTGGTGGGGCCTCACCTACGATGAAACCCGGCACGAACTGCTTTTCATGAACACCTGGGTGACAGACAAAAAGAAGTGCGCCGAACTGCTGAAAGCTAACCCAGATGAAGTTTACAACGGCCCGCCACTCTGGGGCTTCGACCCCGCGAAGAAGACGTGGAAGGCCTACAAGCAAGAGAAGCCTTACCCCGTCGCGATCTTCGGTGGACTGCTCGAATATATTCCCGATCTGAAATCGACGGTATGGCACGCGAACAACTGGCAAATGCACGGCACCTGGAAGTACGATGGCAAAGCCAATTCTTGGGTCAATTTAAAATCGAATGGCGACGACAAAACCTTCGTGAAGGAAGCCGCAGAGCCTGAGCAAGTGGGCTATTATGATACGAAACGCCATCAACTCATTATTCAACGCCACAAAAGCACACATCACTACGACGTGAAGAGCAACGCCTGGAAGAAGGTTATCGCCGAGGAGAAAGACTCCGAGAAAGTGCCATATGGCCACGATGCCTTCAGCCCCTTCTATTACGATGCCAAGAGCGGCCACGGCATACTCATGGAAAACAAGTTGAATCGCCTTTGGGCCTACGACCCCGAGAAAACCACCTGGACGAAGTTGCAGCCCGAAGGCGATCCGATGCCGACCGGCAACCGACGCTTAGCCTACTGCGACCCGAAGCACAATGTGTTCGTGCTGATTGATGGCGTGACAGTCTGGGCCTATCGCTATCAGTAAACCGTTTACACGCCGAAAACGGGAGTTCATTCAACGCCGAGTCTGTTGAACGACAAGCCGATATCAATCGAACTCCTGCTAGCCCGCAGCGCCAGCAAGGGACTATGGATTTGAGCAAAATCACGAGACCAATTGGCTCATTCCGTTCCACAATTTCCAACCGATGGATGCCCGAGCTGGCACCTTTGAAGTTGCGCGCGTGATA
>Ga0105045_10003697_pt1 | contig 13192 bp, 12 predicted proteins | sample MAT02_FD_78089 | JGI IMG/M metagenome (GOLD analysis project Ga0105045, IMG submission 78089) | Freshwater microbial communities from Lake Fryxell liftoff mats and glacier meltwater in Antarctica - MAT-02 (megahit assembly) | ecosystem: Environmental > Aquatic > Freshwater > Ice > Liftoff...
CTGATCGCCAGAGTCTCTTCCATCAAGCCGATGCCACATGGACGGCCTCCCGCGGCGGCATCCGGCACGTGGCGCTGGTAGGTACGGAGCTGAGTCGCCAGCTTACGGACAACGTGCGGCTCACCGGATTCTTCAACAACACGAGCACATTGCAGGCGGTACCGGTTGGCGCTACCAACGTCTCGCTGCCCATCACCTTCCGGGCGAATGCGAGCGATCCCAACAATCGCGCCACGGCCTCGGTGGCAGCAGCCTTCGTGCAGGAGCAGCTCCACCTTGGTGAGCATGTACAACTGCTCGGCGGCGTCCGTGTTGACCGCTTCGCGCTTGACGTTCGCAACAACCGTACGTCGAGCACGGTGTCGCGTACCGACGTGCTCGTGTCGCCGCGAATCGGCGCCGTCTTCTCGCCGGTGGCGGCGTTTAACGTCTACGTGTCGTCCAGCGTGTCGGCGCTCCCAAACAGCGGCGATCAATTCGCGTCGCTGACGGCGACCACGCAGTCGCTCCGTCCCGAGGTATTCCGCAACAACGAAGTGGGTGTGAAGTGGACGGCCCGTCCGGCACTCGAGGTCACGGGGGCTTTCTATCGGCTCGCTCGGAGTAACACGATATCTCCCGATCCGCTCAACGCGGCGCTGCTGCTGCAAACGGGTCGTCAGCAGTCCACGGGTGTCGAGGTTGGCGTCGCGGGTGCGGTCACGTCGCGCTGGGATGTGGTAGGTGGTGTGGCAGTGCAGCGGGCCCGCATCACCAGCCGCACCGCCGCAGCCCGCGAAGGCGCGAGTGTGCCTTTGGTGCCGCAGACGACGGCTTCGCTCTGGAACAAGGTGCGTCTGAGTGCGCCGCTGTCGCTGGGCGTGGGTGTGGTCCATCAGACGGCCCGCTACACGTCGATCGACAACGCGGTCACGATGCCCGCGTTTACCCGCTTGGATGCCGGAGCCTTCGTGACGATCTCGCGCACGCTCGGCGTGCAGCTGAACGTGGAAAACGCGTTCAACACGCGTTATTTCGCCACCGCCCATAACAACAACAACATCATGCCGGGGGCCCCGCGTCAGTTCCGCCTGGCGCTGCGGGTTGGGGAGTAGACCCGTTCGCTCTCTTTACTCCAGACCGAACGGTCTGTAACCTTCTTCGTACTACTCTGACACTCGCACGCCCGGCCCCACCATGGCCGGGCGTGCGCCTTTTATGTCGCCCTAGCGGAACTGCGCATGTTTCAGGAACTCATCGCCAAAATGGCGCGTGAAGTCGAAAAGCTCTCCCACGAGCTCAACGTCACGATCCCCCATGAAATCCGGAAGGCTGTCGAGCTCGGCGACCTCAAGGAAAATAGTGAGTACAAGGCCGCGCTGGAGCGTCAGCAGTTCGTGCAAGCGCGCCTGGGGCAGCTCACGAAGCGCGTGACGAAGCTGGCCAACATCGATGTAGCGCAGATCGCTGCCGACAAGGCAGGACTGGGTTCGCGCGTGGTGGTGGAAGACGAGAAGACGAAGCTGCGTGAGTCGTACGAATTGGTATTCGGCGACGCGGGTGAACTGCAAGACGGACACGTGACGATGGGTTCGCCAATCGGCCTCGCCTTGCAAGGCAAGGGTGTGGGTGAGCAGACGATTCTCAAGCTGCCTACGAGTATCCGGCGTTTGATGATCGTGGAGTTGGTCACCATTCACGAGCGTTCGGCCGAGGAGCTGGTCTGATGTTTCGCGCGGAGTACGCCGCGCGTGGTCCGGTGCCGCAGGATGTGATCGCGTGCGTGGAGCGCGAAACGCCCGTGCCGCAGGATGGCGAGGTGTTACTGGCCATGCTGGCAGCGCCGATCAACCCGTCGGATGTACTCACGCTCACGGGGCAGTATGGCATGCTCCCGCCGCTACCAGCGGTGGGTGGCAATGAAGGCGTGGGGCGCGTGCTGGCGCTCGGCGAGGGCGTAACCGGCGTCGCGGTGGGACAGACGGTGCTGCTGCCAGTCGGCGTGGGCACGTGGGCCTCGCATATGGTGGCGCCGTCGGCGGGACTGATGGCGCTGCCGAATGGCGCTGATCCACTGCAGTTGGCAATGCTGATGGTGAATCCCCCCACGGCTTCGCTCCTGCTCTCGGAGTTCGTGGCGCTTGCGGCGGGGGAATGGGTGATCCTCAACGCGGCGAACAGCGGGGTGGGCGAATATGTGATTCAGCTGGCCAAACGCCGCGGGTTGCGTACGGTGAGTGTGGTGCGGCGCGAGGAGGCGGTTGCCGAGTTGCTGGCGCTGGGTGGCGATGTGGTGCTGGTCGATGGCCCGGACCTCGCGCAGCGCGTCGCGGCGGTCACAAACAAGGCAAAGATTCGCTTGGCGCTCGATGCGGTGGGTGGTAAGGCGACGGATCGGTTGGCGCAGTGTGTGGCGATCGGCGGTACGGTGGTGGTGTATGGTGTGCTGAGCGGCGAGGCGTGTCGTATCGCGCCCGGCTCCTTTGTGTTTCGCGACATCACGCTCAAGGGCTTCTGGCTGGCGTTCTGGTTCCGCAATGCCTCACCAGAGCGGCAGCGCGAGGTGTACGGTGAGCTGGCACGGCTGATCGCCGTGGGCGAGCTGTCGGCGCGTGTGCATGCCACCTATCCGTTGGCGCAGATCAAGGACGCAGTGACAGCGGCTGCAGCTGGTGGCCGTAACGGGAAAATCCTGCTCGTACCGTAGGGGCCTGGCGGGCGTTAGCCCGCCGAGAGTCCGCCGTCTACGGCGAGCGCGTGTCCGACCATGAATGCGCTGGCGGACGAACAGAGGTACACGGCCGACTCGGCGATCTCTTCGGCGGTGCCGAGTCGCGCGGCGGGAACGCGCGCGGCGAGCGCGGCAGGAAGTAGCCCGGCGTCGAACATGGCCTGCACCATGGGCGTGTGCGTAAAGCCCGGGCAGAGGGCGTTGATCCTCACGCCGCGCCGGATGTATTCAAGGGCGGCGGTCCGTGTGAGGCCAATTACGCCGTGCTTGCTGGCCGCGTACGCGGGATGTTTAGGAAAGCCTTGAAGTCCGGCTATCGACGCCACGTTCACGATCACACCACCGCTTCCGGCAAGCATGGCCGGAATCTGATGCCGCATGCTACGCCACACGCCGGTAAGGTTCACGTCGAGCACGAGCTCCCACATTTCGGGGAGATAGTCGGCGGTCCGCTGTTCATCGCCACCAATACCGGCGGCATTCACGGCGAGGTCGAGTTTCCCGTAAGTCCGCATGGTGTGCGCGATCGCGGATGCGACCTCCGCATCATTGCGCACGTCGCACATAACAGCGATCCCTCCGCAGCTTTCGGCCACGGCGTGTGCCTGCGCGTACTGTACATCGCCAACAACCACCCGGGTACCGCGCTCGGCGAGCGCGCGAGCCGTGGCAGCGCCGATGCCCGACGCGCCTCCGGTAATAAATGCTACAGCTGTTGAAAAATCGGTCATGTGATGGAAAAGACGCGAGTGACCTCGTGCTCATACGCGGCGAGCTGTCGCGACTGGTCCTCGGCGCTCCATGCCAAATATCCGGCGACACGTGGGGCGATTCGTGCCGCGGCGCCGCGGCCGTGGTCGCGGGTCTCGAACGCGAGGTGAGTGCGGCGGATGAGGATATCACCCAGCGTACACGCCAGTTCGTGTTCTACCGCGTGCATCACTTCGGCCCACAGATACGGCAAATCGGGGGAGAGCCGTTCGCCGAGTGAGGGATCGCGCTGGACGTAGGCCCATACGTTGCGCCAGCGGCTGCCGTAGGCCAGTGCGAGGCGTTCGCCCACGGCGGCATCGTGGGCGGTGGCGCGGGCTTCGACCATCGTGCGCTCGCGGCTGGTGATGTCGCCGCCGGGCAGTGGAGTTTCGCGGCTTGCCTTTTCGGACAGCGGCGCGGTGTGTGCGCGACCTGATTTCGTGAGTTCGCGGTTGGCGTGCACCAGCACATCGTGCGCCATGGTGCGGTAGGTGGTGAGTTTGCCACCGGTCACGCTCACCAAGCCGTCGGCGCGCTTCGTCACCGCGTGTTCGCGCGAGGCCGCATTGGCACTGTGTTCGCCGGCGCGGGCCGTAGCCAGCGGGCGGATACCAGCCCACGCAGAGATCACGTCGTCCCGTGAGAGGCGGGCGTGAGGGAAAACGGCGTTCACGCTGTGCAGCAGGTACGTGATCTCCTGCGCGGTAGCGCGAATCGTGTCCGGTCCGTGCACCGCCTTGCGTTCCGTAGTACCAATGATCGCGTGGACCCCGGCGGGAAGCACAAACATCACGCGACCGTCCAGCGGTGAGACCAGGGTGATCGCCTCGAGATTGCCGATTCGCTGACGTGGGACCGCGATATGCGCACCGGCTGAGCCCAGTATCTGTGCGCTGCTGGGACTTCCCGTGAGGGTCGCCGTGGCATCGCTCCACGGGCCAGTGGCGTTTATGACGATCCGCGCGCGAACATCGAACCGGGTACCGGTCAGGGTGTCTGCTACCGTCACGCCCTGCAGACGCGTAGAGCCCGCCGGATGCAGCCCTGCCACCACGTCGCAGTGATTCGCGATAACTGCCCCCGCCTCGCGTGCGGCGAGCGCGCTGGCCAGCGTCAGACGCGTGTCGTCGGTGGCTGCGTCCCAATAGCGCGCACCGCCCACCAGATGGTCGGGCGCCAGCGCCGGTTCTTGCGCGAGTACCTCACTGGGGCTGAGGCCCTCATGTCGCCCCACATTGCGGAAGAGCGCGAGGGCGTCGTAGAGCAAGAGGCCGGCGCGCATTTTCCAGCGCGGCACGCGCGCGCCTTTATACACCGGCCACGTGAACGCGAGCGGGCGCACGAGATGCGGTGCCAGCTTGAGCAGCAGACGTCGCTCTCGGCTCGATTCGAACACCAGCCCCAGATGTCCGTGCTCCAGATAGCGGACACCGCCGTGAATCAGGCGCGATGAGCGGCTGGAGGTACCGCTCGCGAAATCGTCGCGTTCCAGCAGCGCCGTGCGGAACCCCGCCAGCGCGGCCTCTCGCGCGACCCCAGCCCCGGTGATCCCACCGCCGATGATGACCACGTCGAATTCATCACGCGCCAGCTCGCCGAGTGTGGCGAGACGCGCTGCGACGGGCGGAGCGGGCGAGGCAGCGGTACGGGCGAGCAGCATACGGAAGAGATGGCGGACGGAACGCTCCAGCGCCACCCGTCGCCGTTGTCGGCAAGTGCGCGTGCTCCGGTACACCGTTACCTTGGGGCCATGCCCACCTTTGGAAACGGGCGGCGCGTGGCGATCGTGGCCGGCGTCCGCACTCCCTTCGCGCGGTCCGGTACCGCGCTGAAAAATATCTCGGCCATCGATCTCGGTCGCGCCGCCGTTGTTGAACTGGTACAGCGCACCAGTCTCGACGGGGCGTCGGTCGACCTGCTCGTGCTCGGGACCGTCGTGCAATCGGTGATCGCGCCCAACATCGCGCGCGAAGTGGCGCTGTTGCCACATTTCCCTAAAACGCTCCAGGCGTACACCGTGGGCCGCGCTTGCGCGTCGGCTAATCAGGCCATCACCGACGTCGCGGATCAGATAGCGCTCGGGCATGCGCGGGTGGGTATCGCGGGTGGTGCGGAGTCGCTGTCGCAGGTGCCCATTCTGCATTCGCGCGGTATGACCGATGTGCTGGTGGCCGCAAGCAAGGCCAAGAGCCTGTCGCAGCGCGTGAGCACACTGGCGCGCGTGCGTCTCAAGGATTTCGTCCCCATCACTCCCGCCATCGCCGAACCGAGTACGGGCGAAACCATGGGTCAGTCGGCTGACACCATGGCAAAGTTGAACGGGATTACGCGCGAGGCTCAGGACCGCTTCGCGCTGCGCTCGCATCAGCGGGCGGCGGCGGGTACCGACGACGGCCGACTCACGGCGGAGATTGTGCCGGTGCCGGTGCCGCCGGCCTACCAAGAGTCGATGACTACCGACAACGGTATCCGTCGCGAGAGCACGTACGAACAGCTGGCCGCGTTGAAGCCCGTGTTCGACCGCCGCTATGGGACGGTGACCGCCGGTAACGCGTCACCGCTCACTGATGGCGGTGCGGCCGTGTTGTTGATGGCGGAAGACTACGCCAAAGTGATGGGGTACACCCCGCTGGCGTACATTCGCTCGTATGCGTACGCGGCGGTAGACCCCGCCGAGCAGCTGTTGCAGGCACCGGTGCTTGCCGTGCCGATAGCGCTTGCGCGCGCGGGGCTCACGTTACGCGACATCGATTTGGTGGAGATGCACGAGGCGTTTGCCGCGCAGGTGTTGAGCAACCTGCACGGGTTGGCCTCGAGTACGTGGGCGGCACGCGCCGGGTTGTCGGCGCCGGTTGGTGAGGTGGACTGCGAGCGCTTGAACGTCATGGGTGGCTCGCTATCGATCGGCCATCCGTTTGGTGCGACGGGGGCACGCGTGGTGACCACGTTGTGCAATGAACTTGCACGTCGCGGCCAGCAGTTCGGTATGCTCACCGTGTGTGCGGCCGGCGGTCTAGGGCACGCCATGATCGTGGAGCGCACATGACCGCGCCACAAGATGTGGTCACCGTGTTGATGGAAGATCTCGCCACGGGCCTCTCGCTCACTGTGGAGCATGGAGTGGCCATTGTGAGTTACGATCAGCCGGGCTCACCGGTGAATACGCTCAATTCGCGGGTAGGTCCGGTCTTCGAGCAGATCTTCGCGCGTATTGCCAGTGACGCGAGTATCGTGGCGGCGGTGATCGTGAGTGCGAAGTCTGATACGTGGATTGCCGGTGCAGACATTGACGAGCTGCGGGGCATCACGCGCGCCGAGGATGCGACGGTCCTGTCGCAGGGTGGTCAGGGGCTGCTCGATCGACTGGCGGCGCTCCCCAAGCCCGTGGTGGCAGCGATTCACGGGGCCGCGCTCGGCGGCGGGCTCGAGGTGGCGCTGGCGTGCCACTATCGCGTCGCGTCGATGCACGCGAAAACCGTGCTCGCCCTGCCAGAGGTACAGCTCGGGCTGATTCCTGGATCAGGCGGCACGCAGCGGCTGCCGCGGACGGTGGGGCTACAGACCGCGCTCGATATGATCCTGACCGGCAAGAACATCCGGGCCAAGAAGGCGTTGCAGATCGGCCTCGTGCACGAGCTGGTGCATCCGGCCATTCTGCGGCGGGTGGCCGTGCAGCGCGCGGGCGAATTGGCGCGCGGTACCGCATCCATTCGCGAGCGGACGCGTACAGCGGCGGAGCGATTGCTCGAGGACAATGCGCTGGGGCGGCGCGTGGTCTTCAAACAGGCGCGTGCCACGGTGCGCAAGAAAACCCGGGGACAGTATCCGGCGCCGCTGGCGGCGATCGCGGTGATCGAGCGCGGCTACGCCGACGGCGCGGCGGCGGGGCAGCAGGCCGAGTCCGAGCAGTTTGGCGAGCTGGCGGTGAGCCCGGTCAGTCGACAGCTGGTGTCGATCTTCTTTGCAACCACAGCGCTCAAGAAAGACCGGGGCGTCCCCGAGGGCGTTGAGGCGACGGCGCGTGGGGTGCACAAGATTGGCATGCTGGGTGCGGGCTTCATGGGCGCCGGTATTGCCAGCGTGGCGGTGCAAAGCGGTACGCTGGTGCGTCTCAAAGATGCGTCGGTAGAGCGCACCACCGCTGGATGGCGCAGCGTGCGCGACGTGCTCCGCGAACGTTTGACGCGAAAGCAGATCACCCGATTGCAGATGGACGACATGCTGTCGCTCATCGGTGCGACCACCGACTATAGCGGTTTCGCAAACGCGGACATCGTGATCGAGGCAGTCTTTGAAGATCTGGCGGTGAAGCAGCAGGTACTCCGCGAAGTCGAGGCGATCGCGCCCCGCGCCATCTTTGCCTCGAACACCAGTACCATCCCGATCGGCGAAATCGCCAGCGCTTCGACGCGCCCCGAGCAGGTGGTCGGCATGCATTTTTTCTCGCCGGTGCACAAAATGCCGCTGCTCGAGGTCATCGTCACGCCGCGCACCAGTGCCGACACCACGGCCACCGTGGTGCATTACGGCAAGCAGATCGGCAAGACGGTGATTGTGGTGCAGGACGGTCCGGGGTTTTACGTGAACCGGATTCTGGCGCCGTATCTCAACGAGAGCGGCACATTGCTCGACGATGGCGCGAGTATCGAGCTGGTGGACGAGGCGTTGGTCGCGTTCGGCTTTCCCGTGGGGCCGATCATGCTGCTCGATGAAGTGGGCCTCGACATTGCGGGCAAGTCGGGGCCGATCATGGCGGCGGCCTTCGGGGCGCGCATGCAGCCATCGCACACGCTGCGTCGTGTGGTGGAGAGTGGACGGTTAGGCCGGAAGGCCAGGCACGGGTTCTATCGGTACAACGACGAGGGGCGTCGCACCGGGGCAGACGACGGCATCTACGCCCTCACACCTGCGGGGACCTCGCGCCGGTCGTTCACGCGCGAAACGATCCAGCAGCGAACAGTCCTCCCCATGCTCAACGAGGCCGTGCGCTGCTTGGAGGAAGGGGTGATCCGCTCCGCACGCGACGGCGACATCGGAGCTATCTTCGGCATCGGATTCCCTCCGTTTCTCGGTGGTCCGTTCCGACACCTCGACACGCTCGGCGCGGACATGGTGCTGCAGCAACTCGATGCCTTGAACGCGCAGTTCCCCGGTCGGTTTGAAGCGGCTGCGTTGTTGCGCCAACACGCCAGCCAGCAACGGCGATTCCATCCCTGACATCCGGAGTTGTGTATGACGGTGGCTCTGCACCCGCGCGTCGCTGAAGTGATCGCCGAACTGGAGACCGCGCAGCGGGAACTCGAAGACACACTCCACGCGCTCACTCCCGCGCAGCGCGACGCGACCGAGGGGAACGGCGGCTGGTCGGTGGCGCAGATAGTCGAACATCTCGCCATGGTGGAAGACGGGTCGGGACGCCTGATCTCGAAGCTGATCGGCCAGGCCGAGGGGACCACCGAAACAGACGAAGGCCCGGTGCGCCACCTGCTCGATCACTTCCGGATTGACGTGCCGGATCGAAAAATCGAGGCGCCTGAGATGGTGCAGCCAAAGTCTGGACTAACCGTCGCCGAGGCGCTGACGCTGCTGGCGACGGCGCGCGGGCGCGTGATCGAGGCCTTCGAACGGGCCTCGGGGCGCGACTTGGGTTCGGTGATCTTCCCCCATCCGGCACTCGGCCCACTTAACGTGTACGCGTGGGGGCTGTTCCTGGCGCACCACCAGCGCCGTCATGTGAATCAGCTGCGGCACAGTGTTCTCAGTCCGTCCACCGGAAGCCGGTAGCGCGTTTACCCACCTCGCTGCATTAAGTTTCCGGAATGCTCCGCTCTTCTCTCCTGTATCTGTCACGCCAGCAGGGCGTGTTCAATTTCATCCGGAACGTTGGCTTCGCCCGCAAGATGGCGTCGCGCTTCGTGGCCGGAGAAACCGTCACCACCGCCCTCGAAGCGGTGCGTCAGCTCAATGCCAAGGGTATCTCGGCGTCGCTCGATTTACTTGGCGAGAGTGTCGCCAATGAGGCCGAAGCGCGTGAGACGGGTCGCCAGTATCTTGAAATTCTCGACTGCATCGAGCAGCACAAGCTCAATGCCAACGTGTCGGTGAAACTCACAGCGCTTGGCCTCGATGTGTCCGACGAGCTCGGTGTAGATGTAGTGCGCGGCGTGCTGGCGCGCGCGAAGCAATACAACAGCTTCGTTCGGCTCGACATGGAGTCGAGCGCCTACACCGATCGCACGCTCGATACGTTCGAGCATCGCCTCTATCCCGACTTCCGCGAACACGTGGGTGTGGTGCTGCAAAGCGCACTGCGTCGCACGCTCGACGACGTAGAGCGAGCCAACCGCTTGCAGTGTCGGGTGCGCATCTGCAAGGGCGCGTATCTCGAAGCCGCTGATGTTGCGTTCCCCGATAAAGCCGATGTGGATGCCAACTTCGTGACCGCAATGCATCGGCTCATGGAGCACGGCAATTACCCCGGCATTGCTACGCACGATGAATTGATCATCGCCGAAGCGAAGCGCTTCGCGAAGGAGCGGAACATCGCGGCGGACCGCTACGAGTTCCAGATGCTGTATGGAGTGCGGCGCGATCTGCAGGAGCAGTTGGTGAAGGACGGCTATCGCATTCGGGTGTACGTGCCGTTCGGCAGTCAGTGGTATCCCTATCTCATGCGCCGTTTGGCGGAACGTCCGGCGAACCTGGCCTTCATGGCCGGGAACATCGTGAAGGAGACGTTCCACCGCTGAGCACGCACGCCGGCCACCATCACCCTGCTGATCACACCAAGGGCGACGAACGCACGTTGGGTGGCTATATGGCCGTCCACGCGCGTCCGGCGGCCTTCGAGGGCGTCGATGGGCGTTCGTACTCAGCCGACATCCTCACGGACACCACCGGTGATCGTTCGGCGCCGTGGGGCGCGTATTTGTTGTTCGTGCAGTGGGGGCTCGGCGAACCGGAGGTGCAGGGCCATGTGGAGACAGGATTTCTGATTACCGGACAGAGTGAGGCCGTCGTGCGGCACCAATTGGGTGGGATGTTGTTGGCCACCGTCAAAGCCACGTTGGACGGGCTGATTCGCGGGCGGGCGGCGGCGCCGACGCGTGAGTGAGCCTACGGTGCGCGACGAGCAGCAGGAAGGGGTGGTGCTTCAGGGTACGGGCGGCATCTGGCAGATTGGCCTTCCCGACGGGTCCACAGTGGATTCCGCGCTACGCGGACGACTGAAGCACGAGGTGCTGGGCGGTCTCAAGCTCGCGGTGGGCGATCACGTGATGGTGTCGCGTGATGACGCGGAGAATGCCACGTGGATGATTGCGGCCATTCATCCGCGCCGTAGCAAGCTCGCGCGTCGCGCGCCGAGTGGCGCGCATGGCGAGCGCGTGGTGGTGGCCAACCTCGATCAGGTGCTGGTGGTGTTCGCGGCGGCGAAGCCGGAGCCGCATCCACGGATGCTCGATCGCTTTCTCGTGATCGCGGAGGCAAATGACCTGAGCGCACGGATCATCATCAACAAGGTGGAGCTCTCTAGCGAAGAGGCCGTGAGAGCACGCTTCGCCGAATTCACCGCCGCCGGTTATCCGTTGCACCTCACCAGCGTCGTCACAGGGTTAGGGCTGGAAGCGCTGCGCGCCGAAGTTGAGGGGCGCTGTTCGGCACTCAGTGGTCCGTCGGGCGTGGGCAAGTCATCGCTCATGAATTTACTCTTCCCCGGTCTCGATCTGCGCACGGCCGAAATCAGCGAGAGCGTGAACAAGGGGCGCCATACTACGGTGGGCGCGCGGTTGCATCCGTTGCCCGGTGGTGGGTCGATTGCGGATACGCCCGGTTTGCGTGAAGTCGGACTTTGGGGGATTGCGCGTAACGATATTGCTCAATGCTTCCCCGAATTCCGTCCGCTGTTGGGCACATGCCGCTTTCAGGATTGCACGCATCTCGTGGAGCCCAGCTGTGCGATTCGCGACGCGGTGGCCGCGGGCACCATCAGTACCGGTCGGTACGAGAGCTACGTGAAGCTCCGGGACGAGGTCACGGAGCGGTAGCGGACACACGGCGCACGCTACCGCGCTGCGCGCACCGTGCCCAGACCGCCGTCCACCCCGTATAGCTGGCCCGTGACCCACGTAGCCTCGGGGCTGAGCAACCACGCCATGAGGCCCGCGACATCTTCCGGCTGGCCGATGCGACCAAGCGCATGCATACCCTGCGATGCCTGCACGGCCGGCGCTGAGCCGGTGATACGCGCTGTAAGCGGGGTTGCCACCAGTCCGGGGGCGACCGCATTCACGCGGAGGTTGCGTGACGCGTACGTGGCCGCAGCGCTCAGCACGAGACCGTTGACACCACCCTTGGCCGCCGCGATCGCTTCGTGATTCGGAAGACCGATCCGTGAAGCAGCGGTACTGCACAGCACCACACTGCCACCGTCGGTCATGACACGGGCAGCGGCGCGCACCACACCAAACGCGCTGGTGAGATTCTGCGCGATGGTCTGCTGAAACTCCTCAAAGCGCGTGAGGTGTGCGGGCTTGAGGATGAGCGACCCAACGCAGTTGGCGATGCCAGAGAGGGTGCCAAGATGCGCCTTGGCGAGATCCACCACGCGATCGATTTCCGTCCAATCGGTGGCATCACCCACCGCGTAGCCGGCGCCCAATTCAGCGGCGAGCGCCGCGAGTGGCTCTTCACGGCGCGCCATGAGAAACAGCGCGGTACCCGAGGCCGCGAGTTTGCGAGCGAGCGCGGCGCCAATGCCGCCGGTAGCGCCGATTATTAGAACAGCCTGCGGTGTCTGGGACATGCTTCCGGAACAGGCCTCGTTGGCAATCGGTTCCCGCTGCGACGTGTTACGGCGACAGGCGTCGCTTCACCCAGACGCCCGCATCCCGCCGATACTGCAGGCGATCATGCAGGCGAGAAGGCCGACCCTGCCAGAACTCGATCTCCTCAGGAATCACACGGAATCCGCCCCAATGGTCGGGCAGCGGGACGATGCCGTCGGCGAAGCGCGCCTCGTTCTGCGCGAGTTCCTGCTCGAGCGCATTGCGCGACGGCAGAACCTGACTCTGGTGTGACGTCCACGCCCCAACACGGCTCGGCAGCGGGCGGGACTGGAAGTAGTCATCCGCCTCCGCGCGACTCACCCGTTGCACTGCGCCATTGATGCGCACCTGACGTTCCAGCTCGCCCCAGAAAAAGCAGAGCGAGGCGCACGGGTTGTCCGCGAGCTCTCTACCCTTGCGGCTCCGGTAGTCGGTGTAAAAGACAAAGCCCCGCGCATCGGCACCCTTGAGCAGTACCATGCGCGCCGACGGATACGCGTCGGGCGTGGCCGTCGCGAGACACATGGCATTGGGCTCGATCACATCGGCACTTACGGCTTCCTGAAACCACACCGAGAACTGCGCGATCGGATCGCTGGCCGCATCATCTTCCGAGAGCGCGGCACGACGATAGTCGGTGCGAATATCTGCGATGGACATCGGACTTAGACCTCCACCATCGGCAGGGATGCGCGCGGGTACGATTCCGGGACCCCGTCGAGCGGATCGCCGACGTACGCCTCGCCATCGGGTGTTTCCAGCACGAAGCCGGCGTCTTCGATCATGCGCAGGTCATCGCGTGCGGTTTGCCCTTGCGTGGTGAGATAATCGCCCACGAAAATGGAATTAGCGGGATAGAGTCCCATGACTTGCATGCTGCGCAGGTGCACTTCGCGCCCACCGC
>Ga0105045_10003699_pt1 | contig 13189 bp, 9 predicted proteins | sample MAT02_FD_78089 | JGI IMG/M metagenome (GOLD analysis project Ga0105045, IMG submission 78089) | Freshwater microbial communities from Lake Fryxell liftoff mats and glacier meltwater in Antarctica - MAT-02 (megahit assembly) | ecosystem: Environmental > Aquatic > Freshwater > Ice > Liftoff...
CGCCGCCACCCGCCTGGGCGCTGCCTGAGCCGCCGGCCCCCCCTGCTCCGGCCGCCCCTGCACCGGCGCCCCCTGCCCCGGCGCCCCCTGTCCCGGCCCCCCCTGTCCCGGCCCCCCCTGTCTCGGCCCACCCTGTCTCGGCCCCCCCTGTCTCGGCCATGGCCCCTCTGCCGCCCCAGCAGTTTGCCGGCGCCCCGTTACCGCCGCCGCCTCCTTCGGTACCGCCCCAACAAAACCAGCCCCCGCTTCCCGGAGCACCTCCCCTGGACATCGTCCAGCAGGAATTGCCACGTCCGGACCTGGCCCTGGCCCCGCCCCCTCCCATGGCGCCGCCTGCTGAGTCCCTGCGCGAAGAGCAGACGCTCCAGGCCGAGCCGCCTGATCCGCCTGCCTCTCAGGCAGTTACTCCTGCGCCTCCGCCACCCCCGCCGCCCGCGCCAGCCTCCCGGCCACCTCCCCGGCCAACCCCCCGGCCAACCCCCCGGCCATCGCAGAGCGCTCAGCCGCCTACAGAGGCGACGCGCCCGGGCAGCGAGGCCGCAGAGCAAACCACGGCCGGCATTGGCCGTGCGACAGGTGCCGTTGTGCCTCCCGGCCCTGATTCACGCTTTCAGAACGCAGCGCCTGGCTATCCAGAGGCAGCGCGGCAGCGGGGCGAGCAGGGGACGGTTGGGCTTGAGCTCTCGGTCGGCACGGATGGCCGTGTCGTCAATGTGGTGGTGGCAAGATCCTCAGGCTCGCCCATGTTGGATGCGGCTGCACGGCGCGCGGTGGCCGACTGGCGCTTTCGCCCCGCGATGCGCGATGGCGAGGCGATGGTCGGAACCGTCCGAACTTCGGTGCATTTCAGGTTGCAGTAGCGTCCGCTGTGAATCGGCCGCGTCAGAAAGGTTGTGCTCTCCATGGTTAAGCTCGATGTCATCACCACGCGCGGCGGCGACGCCGGCGAAACTTCGCTCGGCGATGGCCGCCGCGTGCGAAAGGACAACCAGCGGGTCGAGGCCTACGGCACGGTGGATGAGGTGAATGCCACAATCGGCCTGATCCGCCTGCACGCCGATCCCGAAGCGGACGCCATGCTGGCCCGCATCCAGCAGGATTTATTCGACATGGGGGCTGACCTGTGCGTGCCCGGTGAGGCTGGCGAGCGGCTGCGGATGGCGGCCAGCCAATGGCAGCGCCTGGAGGCCGAGGTCATTGCCATGAACGCCCAGATCCCGGCGCTGACCAGCTTCATCATGCCCGCTGGCAGTCCTGCGGCGACCTACGCGCATCTGGCCCGCACCGTCACGCGCCGCGCGGAACGGCACGTGGTAGCGCTAGGCGCCATCGAGGAGGTGAACCCCGAGGTGCTGCGCTATCTCAACCGGCTGTCGGATCATCTTTTCGTTCTCTCGCGCCGGTTCAACGGCAATGGCGCGACGGATGTGCTGTGGGTACCGGGGTTGAACCGGTAGCGCCTCGCGCGCGCAGCGCCACCCGCGGCGCATCATTCCCCCTTGGTCGCCGCATCGCCGATCAGCTTACCGAAGCGCGCCTATGCTTTTCTGCAGGGAGAGCGAGCCGATATCGCCCTCATGGCTCCGTTTCGTCTGGCACGCATCAAGCCGCCCTTTCCAGCAATGGAATTTGGGCGATGATAGGTCAAACTGGAGGACCAGCCATGACCGAAGCAAATGGGGCCCCCAAGCCCTACCAAGGGATCTTCGTCCTCGATGCCGCGCAGGGGATCGCCGGCCCCTATTGCGGCATGCTGCTGGCCCAGGCGGGTGCCACGGTCATCAAGCTGGAACCACCCAAGGGCGACTGGTCGCGTGGGCTGACCACGAGAAAGGGCACCCACAGCGTGATGCACACCGCCTTCAACCGTGGCAAGCGCGCAGTGGTGTTGGACCTCGCCACCCATGAAGGCCGGGCGCGGGCGGCGAAGCTGGCGGCAAAGGCCGATGTGCTGATCGAGGCATTCCGGCCTGGCGTGGCCGCGCGCATCGGGTTGGGGCCGGAGGCAGCCAAGCCGGATGCGGTCTGCGTCTCGGTCTCGGGCTTCGGGCAATGCGGACCCTATCGTGAGCGGCCCTGTACGGATGGCATCGCCCAGGCCTTTTCGGGCCTGGTTTCGGTGAATGCCGGTGCGGATGGGGTGCCGCACAAGACGGGCACGCTGGTGGTGGATGTGGTCACCGGCATTTCCGCATTCGCGGCCTGCCAGGCGGCTCTGGCCGAGCGTTTGCAGGACCAGACGGCCGGGCGGCCAGGCAGGCGGCGGCATCTGGATATCTCGCTCATGCAAACGGCTGCCTCGCTGCTCGTGCTGCCCATCGCCGAGGCGGGGCTGCTGGGCCGCATGCCGGGCGAACTCAACGTCCCCGCCGGCAGCTATCCCACGAAGGAGGGTGCCTGGATCATGTTCGCCCTGGTGCGCGAGGAGGAATGGGTGGCGCTTTGCCGCCAGATCGGCCGCGAGGATCTTCTCCAAGACCCGAGATTCACAGACTTTCCCGCCCGTTTCGCGAATAAACCCGCGCTGGTCGCCATCCTCCGGGAGGTGTTCCTTACGCAGGACGCCGCGCATTGGGTAGCGCTTCTGCAAGCGGCGCGTCTGCTCTGTGACCGCGTCAACACGCCGCTCGAATTCCTGGAGGATGTCCATGTGAAGGTTGTCCGCGCCGCGCCCTTGCTCGAGCAGCCCGAATTGGGCGCTCTTCCTTTTCCGGCCATTCCCGGCTTTGGCGCCTGGGAGGAACCCGCGCCCTCGCTGGGCGCCGACACCGAAGCGCTATTCGCGAAATGGGGAATTTGACCATGGCACGTGACGCACAAGGCAACCGCGGCACTTTCGCCTCGCAGGCCGCCGGCCGGGCCTTCGACCACGTGGTGGAAGGCTTCCTGAAATACCGCCTCGACACGCCGTTGCGCCTGAAATCCGCGCTCCAGACGGATGGCGAGGCTCCGATGCTGCATATGATGAAGGCTGGTTTCGCGATGCTCGCCTACAAGGCCGCCCATGTGCCCGCGGCAAAGGCGGCGCTGGACCATGCGCGCGCGCTCGGCGGCAACCCGCGCGAAAAAATGCACCTTGCCGCGCTCGATGCCTGGGCAGAGGGCGGCCAGGATCGCGCCATTGCCATTTGGGCACAGATCATGGCGGAACACCCGCGTGACCTTCTGGCCTTCCGCTTCCACCATTTCGCCGCCTTCTGGATGGGCAAGGCGCCGGCCATGCTCGGTGCCGTGGAGAGCATCATGCCACACTGGGATGGCGATGTGCCGGGCTACGGCTCGGTACTGGCCTGCCGTGCCTTCGCCAATGAAGAGGCAGGCAACCACCTGCTCGCGGAGAATTGCGGCCGCGAGGCGATCCGCCGCGACCCCGCCGATCTCTGGGCTGCCCATGCCGTGGCGCATGTGCTGGAAATGCAGGGCCGTCGCGCCGAGGGGATCGCCTGGATCACCGGCCTCAGCCCGCATTTCGAGGGCGGCAACAACCTGATGCACCACATCTTCTGGCACCAGGCCATGTTCCACATCGAGCGGGGCGAGCATGGCGAGGTGCTGCGCCTTTACGACACGGGCTTTCGAAATCTGGAAAGCCCCGTGACGCAAATGCAGCCCGACCTCTACATAGACTGCCAGAACGCCGCTTCGATGCTTTTCCGACTGGAACGGCAGGGGGTGGATGTCGGCCAGCGCTGGGAGGAATTGGCCCAGAAGGCCGAGGCTCGGATCGGCGATTGTCTTTCCGCCTTCACCCTGCCGCACTGGATGATGGCACTTTGCGCGACCGGTCGCTTTGATGCGGCGGAGCGCATGCTGGACGCCATGCGCCAATATGGCGGCGACAACAGCGGCACGAACGCGCGGATCGTGCGCGAGTCAGCGCTGCCTTGCTGTGAGGCGCTTCTGCTCCGCGCCCGCGGTGAACCCGCCGCCGCGGTGGCCGCCATGCGGCCGGCGGTAGGAGGAATGTATGAACTGGGCGGCAGCCACGCTCAGCAGGATGTGCTGGAGCAGCTTTTTCTGGACTGTGCGATGGCGGCCCATCAGAGCGCGGATGCGATGATGCTGCTGGAGCGCGTCACTGGGCGCTGGCCGACACCCCCCGAGCGGCGCGTGGGCTATGCGGCGTCAGCGCGGGCGCTTGCGACGTAGGCTTTGCACCCGTTGCGCAGATTCCGGCATTAACGATTTGTTCAGCCCTCCCGTTCCGTATAAGAGGAAACGTACTCTGACTCGGATGCGCGAGATTTGATGAAAAGGCATTCACCATTGTCGCCGAAGGCCATTCTTCTCGCTCTTCCGGTCCTTTCCCTGTTGGCTGGGTGTGACATACGCATGCCGAATATGGGCTCCATCCTGCCGAACTTGGCGAGTGGGCCGTCAACGCCTTTCGCCGATCCTCGTTCGCCCATCGCAGGCGTGCCCCGCGGGCCTGACCCCATCGCAGTCTTCGCCGCTACAGCGACCCCGGGCTCGGTGGGATCGGTGAATGGTGAGCAGGCTCGGCTGATCCGCGCCTACAACGCCGCCAGCGGGCGGGAGTGCCGAGAGATCATGGTCGGCTTTGGCGGCGCAGAGCGCGCCGCCGTGGCCTGCCGCGAGGCGGACGGCAGCTTTGTCTCCTCGCGTCCCCTGATGCGCGGCTCGTTGCGTTAGCAGGGGGAGCCATGCACAGCTTCCCCAAAGAAATCAGCTTCTTCAGCGCCCTTCGGGCCCGAAACCGGGTCATTGCCGCGCTGATGTTGCGTGAACTGCACACGCGCTTCGGCCGCGAGAATTTGGGTTATGTCTGGCTGTTCGTGGAGCCCGCGTTGCTCGGCCTGGGAGTGGCCGCTTGGCAATGGGCGATGGGCGGTGATGCCTCCATGCCCGGCGGGCTAAACAAGTTCAGTTTTTTCCTCATCGGTTACATCCTTTTTTATCTGTTTCGCACACTCGTCAGTCGCTCGCCCCATGGCGTCGCCGCGAATTTTCAGCTCCTTTATCATTCTAAAGTTACAATCGAGGCTGTGATGTGGGCGCGCAGTTTGCTTGACGGCGCGGCGGTCCTCATCTGCATAGGTGTTTTCGTTCTTGTGATCGGGGGGATCTATGGCGAATGGCCCCACGACCCTCTGCAAATGGCCTTCGCTGCCATCCTGATGATGCTGCTGGCTCACGGCACTGGTCTCATTTTCCTCTCAGCGACGGCAATAAGCCCGGGCCTCACTGACCGTGTGGTTCATCCCTTCACTTACCTCTCCATTCCGTTCTCAGGAATGTTCTTCATGGTCTGGTGGTTACCGAGTTCCTTTCAGGAGATCGTGCTTCTTTTCCCGTTGATTCACATCATGGAATTCATGCGTGAGGGACAATTTGGCTATGGGGTACCCTTCATTTATGACCTTTCCTATCTAATTCAATGGGTTGTTGCGGTGAACTTTCTGGGTTTCTGCGCGCTACGGGCCGCAAGACCCCATTTGGAGACGTGAGGCACGGCATGCTTCAGCTTGAAGGCGTCCGAAAGAGCTTTAAGAAGAATGGCCTGACACGGGAGGTCCTCTGTGGTGTTGACGCAACCTTCCTTCCGGGTGACGCGGTTGGGATTTTGGGGCGCAATGGTGCGGGCAAAAGCACCCTGATCCGCATACTTGCCGGCGTGGAGCACCCAACCTCAGGGAGGGTGCGGCGCGAAATGAGCATTTCCTGGCCGATGGGGTACGACGCGGCCGTGCATGGAACGCTGTCGGGGGCTGACAATACGCGCTTTATCGCCCGGATTTATGACCGCCCTACCGGATGGATGGAGGGTTTCGTCCAGGAGTTTTCAGAAATCGGCGAGGAGTTCTGGCAACCGGTCAAGACGTATTCGGCGGGCATGAAGGCGCGGCTGATTTTCGCCTTATCCATGGCCGTGGATTTTGACTGCTATCTGATTGACGAAATCATCGCTGCAGGTGATGCGCGCTTCGCGGAGCGATGCCGGCAATCCCTTCTTGCCCGGCGAAGCCGAAGCGCGCTGATTCTTGTCTCGCACCAGATAGATACGGTGCGGTCCCTGTGTTCCCACGCCGCGATCCTCCAAGAAGGGAGGCTGACATTCCATGAAGATCTGGACCAGGCTTTCGCCGAATACCAGCAACTCTAGTCCGGTCGGTCATGATCGGAAGGGGCCTGCACAAACCGAGGCTCGGCAGGGGAAATCGCGCCCTGCCACGGCTACACCCAATGGGCCAGCCGCAACCAACAGTGCCTCCCGACCCCTGACACCGCGGGCGCAGTCAGCCCGGGTCGGCCCTTCAGGCTCCAGTCAGTCCGTCGTGCAGCGAATGGCTGCGCGCAGCCTTGGGCCCGTCGGGGCTAGGGTTGGCAAAAGGCGGAGTTTGCGGGACTGGTGCGCAGAGCATCCTTTTACGATGTGGGTTATCATGCCGACGTTGATCATTGGCGCCTATTTCTTCGGGTTCGCCGCCCCCCAGTATCTCAGCGAATCCCGCTTTACCGTCCGCGCTCAGATTCCGCGCGTGGCCGGCGTCACAGTAGGCGGGGAAGCCCTCGGCTCAGCGGGCTTCGTCACTTCGCCGGAGAACATCGCCAGCGTCCGCGATTATCTTGTCTCCCACGACGCTGTTCGCAAGCTGCGCGAAGCGATGGACTTGGTTGAGATATTCCGTCGTCCCGAGGCCGACGTGATTTCACGCCTCTGGTGGGCCGAGCCGACCGCGGAGCGGTTGCGGTCGTTTTTTCGCTGGCAGGTTTCCGTGCGAGTGGACGTCCAGACCGGCATTTCGGATCTGCGCGTTTGGAGCTTCCGCCCTTTGGACAGCCAGGAACTGTCTCGTCGCCTGCTGACGCTCAGCGAAGAGTTGGTCAACGCCATGAACGGCCAGATCCGCGAGGAGTCGATGCGTGCGGCGCGGGGCGAATTGCGCCGGGCGGAGACACGCGTCACGGATGCGCGGGTGGCATTGACCATTTTCCGCCAGCAGGAGCGCGCGGTGGACCCCTCGGCCACTGCAAGCGCCGCAGTCAACACGATCAGTGGCCTTGAGACGGATATCGCCCGCGCTCGTTCCGACTTGCAGACGATCCAGGGCTTCGCCCGGCCCAACAGCCCACAGATCATGAACCTCCAGAACCGCATCCGCGGCCTGGAGGCTCAAGCTGCGGAGGAGCGTTCGCGCATCGCAGGGGCAGGAACCGGTTTCACCGAGCAGATTGAGACTTTCGCCCGGCTGAACGCGGAAGTCAGTCTTTCCCAGAACCAGCTTGAAGCTGCGACGATCGCACTGGACCGCGCCAATGGCGACGCCGCGCGCCAGGCAATCTTCCTGTTGCGCATCGTTGAACCGAATATGGCCGAGCGGTCGCTTTTCCCGTTGCCTTATTGGGCAACACTTTACGCTTTTATCTCGCTGAGCCTGCTGTATGGCCTGGCTTGGCTGATCTTGGCCGGAATGAGAGAACATGCACGCTAATCACCCCCGCATTGGCCGGCTGCGCATCCTGGCCGTTCTCGCCGGTCTGCTTCTGTCGGTGAGCGCCGTGCAGCAGGCGGAGGCCCAGGGGCTTTTCGGCAATCGGGCGCAGACCTTGCCGAATTTTGGCGGGTCCGGCCCGCAAGGTCCAGCAGCGCCGGGTGTGACCATCCCTGGTGGTGGAAACCCCTTCACCGGGTTGGCGGCGCCGGGCGATCCAGGTGTCAATCGTCTGGGGTCGGCCACTGAGGCGGAGGCAGGGGCCACGGCAGCCTTGCCGCTGGGTGAAGTGAATCGCGCCTTCGGGCGGCCAAACACGGTTTTTGGCGCTGGTCTTTTCACCCAGGCGGCGTCCGCCTCATCCGAAGCGCCCAACCCGAATTATATCCTCACGCCGGGGGACCGCGTCACCGTACGTGTCTGGGGCGCCGTGGAGGCTGAACAAACCTCCGTGATTGACCCGGCAGGCAACTTTTTTCTTCCGAATATCGGCCCAATCCCGCTCGCCGGGACCCGTTCCGGTGACATCCAGACCCGCGTGGAGCAGGAGGTGCGCCGACTTTATACGCAACAGGTGCAGGTTTACGCTACCGTCCTTTCGGCCCAGCGTATCGGCGTATTCGTCACCGGCTTTGTGCGTACGCCGGGCCGGTTCGCGGGGAGTGCGGCGGATTCCGTGATAGATTTCCTGGTGCGCGCCGGTGGCGTGGACCCGTCGCGCGGGAGCTTCCGCGAGATATCCATTCTGCGCGGCGGCCGCCAGGCAGCAAATGTGGACCTTTATCGGTTCCTCTTGGAGGGTCGTCTCCCGCCGCTGCGCCTGCAGGAGGGCGACACGCTTGTCGTGGGTCGGCAGCGTGCGCTGGTCGGTGCCGATGGGGCTGTGCGCAACAATTTTCTGTTCGAGGTGCCCGGCGCCGTGATGACGGGGCGCGAATTGATTGACTACGCCCGACCCCTCCCCAGCGCCACCAACGCCATCATCCAGGGCAGCCGGGACGGCCGCCCGTTTTCGCGCTACACGACGTTGACCGAAATACAGACCCTCCGGCTGGGGGATCAGGACGTCGTCACCTTCATCACCGACCGCCCCACCCAGACTGTGCGCGTCACCGTGGAGGGCAGCCGGCTTGGCCCCTCGGTTCTGGTGATGGACCGCGATTCTCAGCTCTGCAACGCGCTCGACTATATCGAGGTAGACCCTGTCCTCGCCGATACAGGCAGTGTCTATATCCTTCGGGCGAGTGTGGCCGCGCAACAGCGCCGCGCCCTGGACGAGGCCTCCGACCGGCTGGAGCGTGCGCTCTTCCTGGCCGTTTCGCCAACCACCGGCGTTGCGGCAATCCGCACTGCCGAGGCGCAGCAGATTTCTACCTATCTCCAGCGCGCTCGACGCACCGTGCCCGAGGGGCGCGTCGTCGTGTTCACCGGCGGGCGCTGCACCAACGTACGCCTGGAGGATAACGACATCATCGTGATCCCGGAGCGCCGTGAGACGGTCTTCGTCACAGGTGAGGTCGGCCTTGCACGCGCCATCGTATTTGCTCCGGGCATGAGCGTTCGCGACCTCATCCGCGAGGCGGGCGGCTTCACCGCACGCGGCGACATTCGCAGCCTCATGATCCGCCGCGCCTCCGGCGAGGTGATCCTCGACCCGCGTGACCCCCCGCGCCCCGGCGATGAGCTGGTCGCTTTGCCACGCCTTGACCCCCGGTACCTGCAAATGGGGACGGATGTGATGCAGGTGTTGTTTCAGGCGGCGCTGGCCGCGCGGGTTTTCCAGTAACGCAGATCGTGGCACCTCCTGCGAGTGCGAGTGACAGATCCGTGGCAAGGTAGCCGTGTGCTGCGGAGCCTTGTGCAGTGCGGCATTTCGGGTTGACCTTCCACCGGCGTTCCTATCCATATTAAGGAAGTGTTGGGTGAGGCCTTTCCTGTATGCGATTTCTCCTGCTGATCGTGTCTGTTGGGTTGACCGGCCTCACGCAGGCAGCCTTGATGCCGTCCGCTCACGCCCAAATGGGGCCTGGCGGCCCGCCCCCCGCCGTGGGAGTGGTCGAAGCCAGGCGCCAACCGGTTACGGAGAGCAATGAATTTATTGGCCGCATCGAGGCGATCAACCGAGTAGAGCTCCGTGCCCGCATCTCAGGCTTCCTGGAAGAGCGCCTCTTCACCGAGGGTAGTGAGGTCGAGGCCGGAAAGCTGCTCTTTCGTATGGAGCGCGCGCCCTTCGAGGCCCAACTCGACCAGGCGCGCGCGAATGTCGCTGCAGCCGATGCCCAACTCGCCAACGCCCGTACGTCACTAGTCCGCGCGAGGGAATTGCGGAGCACGGGCGCAGGCACCCAGGTCGCCTTGGACAATGCGCAGGCGCAGGAGCGAACCAGCGCCGCGACGTTGCTGAGCGCGCAGGCCGCCTTGCGCGTCACGGAGATCAATCTGGCCTATACCGATATCGCGGCACCTTTCGCAGGTGCCGTCGGGCGCTCCACCTTCACCCCGGGAAATGTCATCACCCCGCAAAGCGAGCCGCTGGCGACCATTGTCAGTCAGGACCCGATGCGCATTGCCTTTACGATCCCGCAGCGCACCGCGCTGGAGTTGCGCGAACGCTATGAGAGGCGCGGCGGCGCCAGTGCGGTGGTGGTGCGTATCCGGCAGTCGGATGGCTCGGTCTACCCCCTGCCGGGCCGTCTGGATTTCATTGACGTGCAGGTAGGGCGCGACACGGATTCAATTCTGCTGCGCGCCAGCGTCGCCAACCCCATCCGCGAGGGCATGCGCCAGACCGACCCCTATTCACGACAGCTGTTGGATGGGCAATTCGTCACCGTCCTGCTGGAGGGTGCCACGCCGGTAGAGGCCATCACCATCCCCCGCGCCGCCATCGCGCAGGACCAGGCGGGCTTTTTCGTGTTCATCGTAGATGGGGAGAACCGTGCCCAGCGGCGCAACGTGCGCATGGGGCGAAGTACAGCCGAAACGGCGGTGATCGAGGCCGGAATTGAGGCAGGCGACCGCGTGATCACCGAGGGAATTCAGCGCGTGCGCCCCGGCCAGCCAGTGAATGCGGCACCTGTGGCTGCCCCGGGGTCGGCCCCTGCGCGTCGCCCGGGCTGAGCGCGCATGTTCTCCGCCATCTTTGTTCGCCGCCCGCGCTTCGCCATCGTCATCTCCATAGTCATGACATTGGCCGGCGTTCTGGCCATGTTCAACATTCCCGTCGCCCAATTCCCGGACATCGTGCCCCCCGTGGTGCAGGTGACGGCGCGCTATCCCGGCGCCTCAGCCGGTGTGATGGAAGCGACCGTCGCGCAGCCTATTGAAGCCGCCGTGAACGGCGCGGACCGCATGCTCTACATGCGCTCCAACAGTGGCAATGACGGCAGTTACAGTCTCAACGTCACCTTCGCGCTGGGCACCAACCCCGACATCAACACGGTGAACGTCAACAACCGCGTGCAGGGCATCCTCGCACGGCTGCCGCCCGAGGTGCAGCGCAGCGGTGTGACGGTGCGCAAGCAATCCTCGGCCGTGCTGCAATTCATTGGCGTGTCCTCCACCAATCCCGAGCATCCGCCGCTCTTTATCTCCAACTACGTCACCATCAACATGCTGGATGTGCTGCGCCGGCTTCCAGGCGTGGGTGATGTGCAGATGTTCGGCGCGCAGGACTACTCGATGCGCGTCTGGTTCGAGGTGGACCGGCTGAACAACCTCAACCTCTCACCGACCGAGATCGTCGCGGCCATTCAGGCGCAGAACATCCAGGCTGCGGCCGGGCGCATCGGCGCGCGACCCACCGGCGATGACCAGCAATTCCAGTTCAACATTCAAACCCAGGGCCGCCTCATCACGCCCGAGGAATTCGGTGCCATTGTCATTCGCGCGAACCCCGATGGCTCGGTGCTGCGCGTGCGCGACGTGGCACGGGTGGAACTGGGCGCGGCCAGCATGGATGTGGAGGCGCGGCTGAACGGGCGCTCCACCGTCACCATGGGCATCTACCTCGCGCCCGGCTCCAATGCAGTGGAGGTGGCCGACCTGATCCGCCGCACCCTCGCCAACCTAGGCCAGCGCTTCCCAGAGGGCATGCAGAGCACCGTCATCTATGACACCTCCACCTTCGTGACTGACACGATTTATGAAGTGATCAAGACGCTGATCGAGGCTTTTCTGCTCGTGGTCATTGTCGTCTATTTATTTCTCGGCTCTCTGCGCGCCACCATCATCCCCACCCTCGCCGTGCCAGTCTCGCTCATCGGCACCTTCGCCGTGCTGTTCGCGTTGGGCTATTCGGCCAACACGATCTCGCTCCTCGCCATGGTGCTGGCCATCGGCATCGTCGTGGATGACGCGATCGTCGTTGTCGAAAACGTCGAGCGTGTGTTGGAGGAGCACCCCGAGCTCACCCCTGCCGAGGCCACCAACAAGGCCATGGGCGAGATCACGGCGCCCATCATCGCCATCACGCTGGTGCTGCTGTCGGTATTCGTGCCGATTGGCCTGATCTCGGGTGTTTCGGGCGTATTGTTCAAGCAATTCGCGGTGACGATCAGCGTGGCCATGATCATCTCCGCCATCAACGCGCTGACCCTCTCGCCCGCCCTCTGCGCCATCTTCCTCCGCCATGGGGGACCGAAGCGCGGGCCGATCAAATATGTGCTGCGCGCCATAGACAAGGTACGCGATGGTTATGCCTGGATCGTGGGCAAGCTGGTGCGGGTTGCCCTGCTTTCCATCCTGCTGACGGGGGTTTTCGCCTATGGCATCTTCGCCCTCGGCAGTCGTACACCGCAGGGGTTTCTGCCGGCAGAGGATCAAGGCGCCTTCTTCGTGCAGATCCAGTTGCCGCAGGGCTCTTCGGTGGCGCGCACGCGCGACGCGGCGATCCAGGTGGAGGCCTTCCTGCGCACCAACCCGGCCATCGAAAACATCCTGGCCATCATTGGCTTCAGCTTCATTGATGGTGGTGCGCAATCCAATTCGGCTTTCCTCGTCGCGCGGATGAAGCCCTTCGAGGACCGCAAGACGGTGGAGGCCAGCGTCTTCACCGGCATTCGCCAGGTGTTTGGCTTCGGCGCGGGCTTCCGGGTGGCCAATGTCTTTGCCTTCAACGTGCCGCCCATCCTGGGCCTGGGCACGGGCGGCGGGTTTGAGTACCAGCTCCAGGATTTCGAGGGGCGTGACCCCGTGCAACTGGGCGGCGCCATGCTGGGCATGATGGTCGCTGCCAATCAGGACCCGCGGCTTGTGGGCGTATTCTCCACCTTCTCGCCCACCACGCCTTCGCTGTTCCTCGATGTGGACCGCGACAAGGCGCAGGCGTTGGGGGTGCGGATCAGCGACATCTTCACCACGCTCCAGGCCTCGCTGGGCGGGTTCTACGTGAATGACTTCAACCTGTTTGGTCGCACCTGGCAGGTGAACATTCAGGCCGAGGCAGCCGACCGTGACGACCTGCCCGATATCTGGCGCCTTCAAGTGCGCAATTCGCGTGGGCAAATGGTCCCCCTTCGCGCCTTCGCCGATGTGCGGGTGGTTCTTGGGCCGCAGACCATCCAGCGCTACAACAACACGCGCAGCCTGACCTTGAACGGGCAGGGGCGGCCTGGCGTTTCCTCCGGTGATGCGATGATGGCCATGGAGGAGATCTCCGGCCGCGTGTTGCCCGCGGGCTACAGCTTCGACTGGACCGGCACAGCCTTCCAGGAGCGGCAGGCTGCGGGGCAAAC
>Ga0105045_10003700_pt1 | contig 13189 bp, 14 predicted proteins | sample MAT02_FD_78089 | JGI IMG/M metagenome (GOLD analysis project Ga0105045, IMG submission 78089) | Freshwater microbial communities from Lake Fryxell liftoff mats and glacier meltwater in Antarctica - MAT-02 (megahit assembly) | ecosystem: Environmental > Aquatic > Freshwater > Ice > Liftoff...
ATCCTCGCAAAGCGATCACCCGAACGACCTATACCGACGCGCCGACGATCAGTGTCCGAGCCAGCCCACCCCGGCCATTGAAAACCATTGCATGCACGCCTACTTCAACTTGGTTCAGCCTTCGATCAGGTGCTTGAATCGCAGTAACTCGCGCTCCACCAGCGCGGCCGGTGCCCGTTGCCCGGGTGCCGTCGGCAGGTGCGCCCCGTTGACTCCATCCTGCCACGTGAGGATGACGCGCACCTCGGCCCGATTCTGAGGCAGCGTGGAGAACCAGACCTCCCCGGCTTGCTCCACGGTAGTGCCGGGCAATGACTTCCAGGCAATGATCGTCCCGGGAATGTCGAGCGTCAGTTCGGCCATATTGGTCGTGGCGGCGCCAGTGGCGCAGATGCTGGGGGCTTTTATCGTATTGGGTGTGACTGCCGATGCGGTATGGGGGGTGTCCAAAATGGGAATCGTCTGCCGTCCGGCGAGATCCCGCCACGCCTGATAGACACGGACCGCAGGGCGGTTGATCGTCACCGTTTTCATTAACCGACGGGTGTGTACGAACGCTGTTTCGGTTTGCATCAGACCACTCGGAGTGTCGGACATGTCGTTGTGCTCTACCACCAGTCTCGGTGGGAACCCATGTGTGATACGATGCTGGATTCGCCCTTGGTGCGACATGTTCCACATGAGCGAAATTCCCCTACTCCCTTCGAGCTATACGGAGTAAGGCTCGCTACCACGGGCGACCTTTTTGGCCTGGAGGGCATCAGGCGCCGCCCTGGCGTCGGGCACGTGCTGGTGCAGCGCGCAATGCCGTGGCCACGGGTCAGTGCGCTCCTGGGCGAGGTTGGCCGCTCCAGTAATGGAGAACACGTCAGCGCGACTGTACACCTCGAGATCGCTCCACGGCACTGGCATCGCGACGGGGCCCCGGAACGTGCGCGCGTCGACCATGGCGCAATCGCGGTAGCCCCGCGTTCGTTGCGCAGGTAATTCACGAAGACCTTGCCCGTCCGCTGCGCCTTGGATGTGGACGCCGCAAAGCGGGGCGGCAGCGAAGGCCACCCTCTGTGTCATCTGCGCAAACTCGGGCTACGCGAATCGATCGCCGCAGCCATTTTTTCTCTGTGACCACGTGCCCGCGCCGACACCGGTAGCGGACCTGTTCGGGCACTGACGTTCCCAACGTCGGAAGCGTCCGGGTGATGTGGCCTAATGCAATTCGAGCAACGTCCGGGCGATGATTCGCTCGATGACCTCGATCTCTGCAGGTTTGGTCAGATGGTAGTCAAAGCCGGCAGCAACGGCACGGCGACGATGTTCGTCGTTCCCCCACCCGGTGAGCGCCACCAATTTGACGGTTCGTAGATGGGGCAAGCGTCGTATCGCTTCGCAAAGTTCATATCCGCTCATGTCCGGCAATCCGATGTCGGCAATAATGAGTTCCGGAGTTCGGCGTTCGATGGCTGCGAGTGCTTCAGTTGCAGAGTGCGCCGTTACCGTGGCGTGCCCCATTAACTCCAGCACCGTGGACAAACTGTCGGCAACGTCGCGGTTGTCGTCCACGACAAGAACGCGTAGTGAGCCGCCGAGTTGCGGGGCAGGAGATGCGTTAGCCGGTGTGGCGCCTAGAGCGGACAACTCCAAGGGAAGTCGCACGAAAAAAGAGCTGCCGGTATCAGTTCCGCTACTGGCGGCATGCACGGTGCCGCCATGAAGCGATACCAACTGACGCACTAGTGCCAATCCGATGCCAAGTCCTTCGGGTGAGCCGCCGCGGTGCGGCAGCTGAACGAACATGTCGAAGACACGCTCCAACTGATCCGGCGCGATACCTCGTCCAGTGTCCGAAATACTGATCACTACATCGTTGCCCTCGAGCTCGAGGGATATCGACACCACGCCGTTCCTTGGAGTGTACTTCACGGCATTGCTGATCAGATTGGCAAGCACCTGACCAATCCGCAGACGGTCTGCCGAAACTACCACTGGTGCGTCCGGCAACGACGTCACCACAGTGAGCCCCTGCTCGATGACCGCCTGCTGGGTGAGTTCCAGGGCATCGTGAATGGCTATGCGCAGGTCCACGGGGGCGCTGCGAAGCGCCACCTTGCCGAGACTGATGCGGGAAACATCGAGCAGGTCTTCCACCAAACGCGTTATGCTGGCCACCTGCCGTTCCATGATCTCGCGCGTGGCGTTAACCTGCTCGTCATCAGGCGCGATACGACGCAGAATTTCGAGGCCGTTTCGGATTGGTGCCAGCGGGTTGCGTAATTCGTGAGCCAGCGTGGCAAGGAATTGATCCTTGCGGCGATCGGCCTCCCTCAAAGCTTCAATGGCATCGCGTTCGGCGGTTTGATCGCGCGCCAAACTCAATACGTGGTCCACTCTCCCTTCTTCGTCGAGCTCGGGAGTTAAGAGAACGGCAAAGGTTTTGATGCCGTTGGGCGTGGGCAAAACGTAATCAAGCGTTCGCGGCGTCCCGGTCGCAAACACCTCGTCGATTGCTGACTCTACCTGGTTGGAGAGCGCAACGGGCATCCCGATTTCCCGTGACGTGTGTCCGATCACATCGGACAGTGGAATACCTAGTCTGCGTTCCACCGCTGCGTTGGCGAACGTGTGGCGGCGATCACGATTAAAACGCACCAACACATCGGGGATGGCATCCGTGATCGCCTTGAGCCGACGCTCATTACGGCGCAGCTCCTCGCTCTGCACGCGCTCGTTCGTCAAATCGGTGTAGGTGCCAAACCAGAGCTGGATCTCGCCGTCCTCTCCGCGCAGTGGATTGATTTGCGTAAGGAACGGGCGGAACTGCCCATCCTGTCCAAGCAAAGGAAATACCATTTCGAAGGCACTGCCTGCGGTAAGTGATGCTTGCCACCGTTCGATTACCGTAGGGAGAAGCTCAGGATCGTGGAAACGTTTCCAGCCCAAGCCCTGCATGTCGGAGAGCGTACTACCTGTATAGTCATACCAACGCTGATTGTACCAGAAGATGTCGCCGCTCGCATCCGCGATCCAGGCCATTTGACCTATCGAATCAGCCAGTTGACGAAAGCGGAGTTCGCTTGACCGGAGTTCCCGCTGGACACGAACACTGTCGGTTACGTCGCGGATCTCCACCACGGTTCGAGCGGTGGCATCTGTTTCCCTGATCGGCCCCGCCGACACGGATACCGCCAGCGTCTGCTGAACTTCGCGGACTACGGCAGCTTCTAACTCACGCACTGAAATTGCACCGCTCAGCGCGGTGCCCAGTATACAGGACGCACCCGAGCATGCAGTCAAGGCGGCGCTTCCCTGCGGGTGCAGCCAATCATGGAGGAGCGTGCCGATGAGCTGATGTGGGGCGCGACCTGTCACCGTCATTGATGCAGGGTTGGCAAACGTACACCGCCCGTCCCCATCAAGCACAAAAATAGCCGTTGACGCATTGTCGGTAATTGCGCGCACCAGCGCGTGCTGCGCCGTGGCTCGCTGCTCGGCAACAACCCGATGGGTAATGTCCACTGCCGATGGCACAAGAAATTGTAGGACCCCCCCCTCGAACACAGGTTGGAGCATGAAGTCGATGGTCATGCGCTCATCGTTGGCAACGCGAATCTCTTCGTCGTAGCGAACGAGTTCGCCAGCGCTTGCGCGTACAAACGCAACGTAGAGTCGCTCTCGAACCGGCTCGGCGTGTGTGAACCACTCACAATCCCAAAGCTTGCGACCGATCGTATCGTCGCGTGTCAGCGCAGCCGCTTCAAGCGGGGCCTTGTTGGCCTCAAGCAACGTACCGTCGGGTGCCATAAGCCCGATAAACACGAACGTGGCGTCGATGACACTCCGCAGGCGCCGTTCGCTGGCTCGAATCGTACGCTGGAGCCGGACGCGTTCCGTGACATCGGTGAAGGTGATAGCCAGCCCTGATTCACGGGCTTCGAGATTCGAATACGCGCGGACGTGACGGAGGTAGGTAGACCCGTCGTGCAGCTCCACCTCATGCTCAATGGCGCTCTCCGCCTCGAGCACCTCCAACGGGGAGGGAAGCGACGGCATGTTTACCGCTCGATGCGTGAAGTGCTCGATCGGCCGACCGACATCGTCGGAGCGCAGATTGTAGATGCGACCAACGTGGGGATTACTTCGCTGGATCGCGCCGGAGCCGTCGAGGAAAAGTGTCGGAATGCCGGTACTGTCCAGCAAGCTGGAGAGTTCCCGATTTGAGTCGGCGAGTGCAGCATTGACGTGCTCCAGCTCGCCTTTCGACCGATCCCGCTCTTCAATCGCCGCCTGCATCTCGCTATTCAGAGCGGAGAGTTCTTCGATGGTGGCCCTGTGATCATCGCTCACCGCGTCAAAATCGCGCGCTACTCTGAGCAACTCGGCTCGCGCGTCTCGCAACTCCAGATCAAGGCGCGCGATCATGCCTGCGTGCGCCGAAAAGTCTCCTGAAGCCTTCGACATGGTATCTGCATCCGCCGCCTGTCGGGGACGTGGGCTCTTGCTCGGGGAGTGAGCCACTGCGTTCACCGGATCAGAATGTTCAGTGTTTTCGGAATCGGCAGGCATGGGCTGGGTGCGGGACGATGTGAAGTGACGAACAGACGGGGGGCGATCTCACTGCGCGTAAAGAGTCGAGACGCTCAGGCGCGAGGTTGGCCACGCGGGATGGTGGGAAGCGGCCGTGACGGGCAGTGTCGAGCGGTTACTCAGTTCTTCGCTGAGCATTGCCAGCGTGAACGCCTCCCCACCCGTTGAACAGCCAGCGACCCAGATTCGAGCGGGCACCGGTATCTCGCCGGCGGCGAACCCGGCACGGACGGCAGCTGCAAAAAGCTGGGAGACCTCCGGATCGCGAAAAAACCAGTGACGCCTACCGGGAGTTCGCGGAACACCAGGCTCGCTTCGCCTGGATCTCTGAGCAGGCGTTTAAGCAAACGCGCCGCAGACGATACGGTCGATGACCGCCATCTTGCTCTTGCTGACTGCACGACTTCGGAACTCGGCAGTTTGCACCAGCTCATCCCCGTCCGCCTCGGCCATGAGGAGAAATGCGGCATCCTGATAAGGTGCCACGCCCTCAAGCAATGAGCGCACACCGGGAAGATTGGTTTCTTCAAACAACACGTTGACGAGCAGAGGGGAGCGCGCACCCGACTAAGGAGACATACGGCTGAAAGTGTCACACGACAGCTGCTCCCCGCAAGTCAGTGATGAGGCGAGCGGTGCGGCTATTGGCCTTTGTGATTGGGCGCATCGCTGCGTGCTGATGCGCTCTTCCATGAAGTGCGCGCGCCCATACGCTCAACGTCGAGCGCATGCTCCGAGGCAATGCGCTCAGATAGGCGTATCCATGCTCCCGGCGCATATCGTGCATTGCTCGCTCGCATTGCAGAAATGTCGTCTACCGCCGCAGCGGACAAAGTTTCAAGCCACACCTGCACGCCTTCATCGATCAGCGACATGCCGAGCTCGACAGGACGTACCATTCCCGCGGTGCGCGGATCGTCGCGAAGTTCCCGCGCACGGGCAAGGACAGACGCCGACAATCCGGAAACGATAGTTGCAGACAGCGGAACGTTGCACGCCGCCCATTCCACGCGGTAACCGGGTCCCAGCATAGTTGGCAGCAACGCGCCCATCGCTTCGAGCCATTGCGTACCGACCACCCCGCTCGGCCCTTGAAGGGGGCTTTGCAGGCCCATCAGGAGACGAAGAGCCAACTGGGTGCACGCCAGTCCGGTCGCGGCGCTGTGCATCGTCCCCTCGGCACCAGCCGCTGGCGCACCCAACCGCAACGCCGTGGCCCGCATGCGCAGCCCGCCAGCTGTGCTGCCTAGGTCGTGAGCGATGCCGTCAAGCAACTCTAAAAGGAGTGTCAACTGATCGGGAAATGTCGGTGGGAGCGTCGTGGGCATACGGAGAAAGGCAACTGGGGGATTTCGAGCGGGTGTCGTGCGCGGCCTGAAGCTGGCGCAACCTCGGCCGCCCCTGGACTTTCGGAAATTGGCCATCGGACGTTATCTATAGCATATAGCGCTGCTGTCCGTTCCATCCTCCGTCACCGAGCCCAAGATGGCCCCGACCCTTCGCGTGCTGCTCGTTGACGACCACACCATTCTGCGCGAGGGACTCGCAGCGGTGTTGGGAGCGCATGGTGTGGAAGTGATCGGCCAGGCGGCCGACGGGGAAACTGCCATCGCACTGTTTGAAAGGGAACGTCCGGACGTCAGCGTGGTCGACCTACGCATGAGACCGATGGACGGCGTTGAAATCACGGCAGCGCTTCGAGCTCGTGATGCCAATGCACGGGTCGTGCTGCTCACCACCTACGATACTGACGAAGAGGTATTTCGCGGACTGCAGGCAGGAGCGGCGAGCTATCTGCTCAAAGACGTGGATTCAGCCGAGTTGGTGAAGACGCTGCATCTTGTCCATCTCGGTCGCAAAGTGATCGCACCGGAGATTGCCGCAAAATTAGCCCATCATGTGTCCTCCGAATCGCTCACACCGAGGCAAACTGAGGTGCTTTTGTCCCTCGCTCACGGTCGCTCCAATGCGGAAATCGCAGAAACGTTGTTCATCAGCGAGGGCACCGTCAAAGCGCACATCAAAGCGATTCTCGCCAAGCTTGGGGCGCGGGACCGCACGCAGGCGGTGATGATAGCTATCAGACGAGGCATTGTGCGCGAGATGTAGCAAGGCCACGTACAGCCTGACATGTCTACCCCGTAGGGGATACATAAAAGCTTCCGTTTCGGTGAATAGAATGTCAAGAGCATTATGCTGATGTTACGGAGTGAAGGTCATCATCATCGAATTTTCACACCGAGTATCTGATGCCTGAACAGGCGACTCGTACACGCATTGCTTACGATTCGTAATTCCGTAACGGAGTACGCGACCAGTTGCGCTTGGTTCGCCGATTGAACACGTGCGTGACCTTGAACCCAAGAACATGAGCGAAGACGCGAAACAAATGGCCAAGGGTCAACCGGGCGCGACAGGCGCCACGCGTCACGATACGACTTACTGCCACCATCATTGCTTTCTCAGGAAAACCTGACGGAATCATCACATGACAATTCTGATGAATGGTCGATTCGCCGCCACCAACGTCGCCTCGCACGTCAAGACATGCCCTCAGTCGGCGAATGAGCTGGAGGCGGCTACCAATGATCGCATATGGTATGTGACTAATTCTTCCATTGGGATTGTGTCATGAAGCGCGATATGTACTCAATGGCCATCAAACGGCCCGATAAACAGTCACTCCGCCAGTTATTTCGTGAAGTGTTGATCGACGTATACAGTGCGGAACGACAGCTCACTACTGCGCTACTACGCATGGTGATAATGGCCACTGATGAGCGACTGAAAGATGATCTGGATGACCTGTTGTCTGAGGCGCGTTCGCGTCTGAGGCAGTTGGACCGTCTCTTTCAGACGCTCCAGTTGGTCGCCAACGAACCCCGTATGACAATCACCGGGATGGGGTTGAAAGCCGATGCGCGCGCCCTGCTTCTCCTCGATGGAGTGGACACTGTGTCAGATACCTCGATTATCATTACTGTGCGTGGTTTGGCACATGGCGTCATCCAGGCTTACGGAAAGCTGGTAGCGATCGCCTCCGCTTGCGGTTTCGGCGAATACGCGAAAGTACTGATCCCAACGCTTGAAGATGCGGCACGGGCGGCTATGCAGTTCTCTGCACTCTCGCTGTTGACGCCGTCACCGCACGGAACTGCGTACCGAACCGCTTGGATTTCATAGCATATTTCCGGTAGCTGTCCGACAGGCGACGTACTGTGCTCCGTTCGGTGGAGCAAGCTTACGAGGCATGGGAGCTGGAGAAAAGTGACTACCTTCCCGTCATGTCCGCCTTCGTGAATCGCCGCGCGGTCCTCGGCACGCAGCACGGCAAGGAGCAGGTGATCGCGCCCATCCTCGCCGGTCAGTTGGGCATTACCCTCGAACGTGTCGACATCGACACCGACGCATTTGGCACGTTTACCAGGGAGCGCGCGCGCCAGGGCACCGCCCATGACGCGGCGCGTCGAAAAGCGAAGGCGGCGCTGGCCGCGCAACCCGGCGTCCGTCTCGCGGTGGCGAGCGAGGGGAGCTTCGCTCCGCATCCCGAGATTCCCTTCGTGATGGCCGGTGCAGAACTCGTGTTGTTGCTCGATACCGAGCAGAGCCTTGAGATCTGGGGCCACGACGTCACGTTGGAAACCAACGCGGCGTCGGCTGTGGTGCGTTCAGTCCAGGAGGCGCTGGCATTCGCCGCACGCGTACAGTTTCCCTCACACGCGCTGGTCGTGATGGGAATGCGCGGTACGGAGCCTGACGTACAGGTGGCGTTGCACAAAGGCGTGCACAACGAAGCGGCACTCGTCGCGTATCTTGAACCGCTGCTGGCGACCAGAGGACAGGCATGGATCGAGTCAGACATGCGCGCGCACATGAATCCCACGCGGATGCGCAGCATCGAACGCGCCACGCAAATGCTCTGCACAACCGCTCATCGTACCTGTCCACGCTGTGAGCGGCCTGGATTCGAGCTCGTCGATGTCGTGCGCGGCATTCCGTGCGCATGGTGTGGCACGCCCACACAGCGTATTCGCGCCGATGTCCTGCGCTGCGCCGGTTGCACCTTCTCTGAGCAACGCCTCCGCGAGGTACCACCAGAGGCGTCCCCCGCCGAGTGCGACCGATGCAATCCGTGACGCGGCATCGGTCGGCAGCGCACTCAGGCGGCGGAACGCCTCGCTGACGCGTCAGGTACCGCCACCCAATCCAAACCGCCCACGTACCGATGGGACATCATGCCCTCGCCGTCCATTGCCCACAGATTGAGCCACCCGTTGTCCAACAACGCGCGCACGCCGTCATGCTTCGCGATCACTCCGTTCATCGCCTCGATGGGCGCCTCGATCACCACGTTCAGGCGGAGCGGCTCGTGCACCAGCAGCCTGCTAGAACCTGTCGTTCTTCGGGCGCACGACCCTACGCTTGTCGCGCGGCCTCGCGCTGGAGCTCAGCGCCAACGCCGCCAAGGTACAAGATCAGCTCTTTTTGCCGCGCGGTGACGCGAGCGATGACGACGTGCTCACCCGACAACGGGCACTCGCCACCGCCTATCGACTCTGCGGGTCGGTCGGTATCAGTTTCACGTTCGGGTCGATCTTCAATACAATCGTGAATCCTCGACTCAACGAATTCTGGTAACCACCCGGTAAAGTGGTCGGACAACACTCACCGCCGGGCTGACTCCTGTGCCGGTCGATCGACCAGAATGAACACATCGGCACGGCCACGCTCATCACGCGCGAACACCAACGTGAGCGCTGTACCGGCGTCGAGGCGTACATGAGTCAGCGCTTTCAGCAGACGCCCGCCCTCGCGCAATTCGACGGGCCCCTCGTAGGGCGCAATCTCCTTAAAGCCGTCGTCCAGTCCGAGGTCGGGATAGAGCACCACCTCCACGTTCCGGTCCGAGAGATACAGCGACACTTCGAAAAAGTCAGAGGCGGCGGGTACAAGACGTACGAGTGCCTTCGTGCTGGTAACCGTCGGTAGCTCATCACGAATCACGCGCGTAGCCAACCCGTTGCCTTCGCCGGCGGGAAAAACGACGGCGCTATAGTGCACGCCACCTATCAGCGGCTCAGTTGCGGTTGCGGTACGGCGCCAACGCTGCCGAGCACCGGCCGCCGCTTCAACGGCTACCCAGGCATCAGTGATGGCGACATAGTCACTCGTCGCGCCGTAGCCAACTGACAGTCCACCCAGCGTCTGCTTGGTGAACAACTCCAGCGTGGACGTACCGGGTGTTGCATTGATCACGCGTAAGTACGGCTCTTCTGGCTCACTGACAATGGCCGCGTTCATCATAGGAAGTGTGAGCCGCTCGTTCGAGAAGCGAGACTCACCCTCGAGCCGGTCAAATCCGTCAGTACATGCGGCCAGGCTCGAAAGCAGCGCCAGCAGCAGCCCCTGCTTCCCGGTCTGCGTGCCGCATGTTCGACAAACCTCCATGTGGTCAAATAACCATCGCATTGTCTTCTCCACGAGTGAGCACTGTGCCGTCCTAACTGCTTACGCTTTAACGTGCGACCCATTGGAGACTGCGGCCAGCCCTCGTGAGGAGCATCTTCACCTCTCTCAAAGGTGGGATAAACGCCGGGCATACCTCGAAAGGAAGAATTGTAAACCCACATTCAGGATAATGGCGTGTGCGCGCTGCCAAGCCAATGATGGGGGAGACGTCAGCACGACTCGTACACCGTTGGTGTATTCTACGCAAGATTCACGGAAAACGCCCGGCGCATTCAGTATTGGCGGTACATGGGTAGAACTCCAGCCCTTCGACTTTACGCGCAATGGCTACGGCGTGGAGTCCGCGCGCGCCGCCAGCCTTTTCGATCGTAGCGGGTTGGGCCAGTGATTGCCCCGATGGTCGTCGCCGTGAATGCCTTACCGTGGTGGTTCCTTGTCGAATGATGTTGTGCGAATGCTTGGGCAGGGAAAAGTCTGTTCACAGCACGCGGGCCCGCAGTGGAGACTGAATGGGCTGGCACAGGCGCGTTCTTTCTCCCGTGTCCTCACGCCATTATCCTCCAAAAAGACATCGACGATGTCTAAATCGCGCGAGAAGGATAGGAAGATGGACACCTGCGGAGACGATAATAGCCGTACGGAGCACGACGCGACCGGACGCGGGGCGATAGCGCTGATTCGCGAGATGACGGTCGTGGTACGGGGAGTGACAGCCGCAAGTCCGAAGGCTCGCCTTTAGCCTGCTTGGCGGTCTGGTATCGTCACGAATCCAAAACCGTGCCTGAGTCTGTTCGCGCTCACTGACCATCGCGGTCATCGATTGATCCATGACTAAGGTGAAAGGTGCGCACTTCGACGTCACACTGCTGCAGTGCCGTACCCAACTCCGCGTCATCGGTGTATGACAGCGCTGACAGGGTGCGACACTCGATGGAGAGCTCAACCGACTCGTCGACGAACGGCCACGGGGCGATCCGAACAGTCTCTGTTGCATCCCGCCAGACATCAAATCGCGTCCCGGCGGTATTCGTAATGATCTCCAGACGACGGTGCATTGCCGGTATATCGTCACCACTCAGGATGAGTGATAGGCGATCACAGAAGTGCATCCAATCGTAAGTCTGTTGCACCACCGATGGTTTGATTCCGAGGCGATCCAACGCGATGTTGCGACGGGTCGCTTCCTTGTCAAGTATCGCCTGCATGTCTGCCGTGGTGTCCTCGCTACGATACAGACAGTCGGCGTGCATGGACTGCAGTATGCCAATCCAGGTATGCTTGCGGAATGCCTCGTCAATGCGATCGCGCATTTGCGAAGTTCGTTGACCATCCTTCATGGCTACCAGCGTAAAGTCTTTCGGCGCACCAGCCTCGGTCAAATATTCATGTTGACCAACCTGGAAGGTTCGATGCAGGTCATCGTGCAGTCCAATCGCAACTTGTGTCTCAAACCAGAACGGCAGGGCGCGCGCCTCTTGTAATTGGGTGGCGATACGCTGAGCCAGCAAACCATGGGTCGTCTGAAAAATGACTATCCACCCTGTTTCCACGCTTCGTACGATCATCGGCGGTTGATGCTCCTTTAAGGGATTAGGCTATGATGCGACTCAACGACAAGGGTCCCTCGATCTTTCACCCGCTTATGCTCTACGTGAGGTACCTCTGTTATGAGTGAGTTTCGTCGTCTCGCAATTATTGGCGTTGGGCCGTCTGCTGTTTACCTGCTGCAGCATCTTCTACAATGTTCGGATCAATTGGTGCCACCACTTTCCGACATATACTTGTTCGAGAAAGGGGACACGCTTGGCGTCGGCATGCCCTACGACCGACGAATGAATGATGCGTACAATCTCTGTAATATCTCATCAGCGGAGATGCCTCCGATTCAGCAAACGCTGGTGCAGTGGTTGCACGCACAGACGGACACTCTGCTGTCAGCGCAGGGAATAGCGCGATCCCAGATCGATGATGATGAGACCTACCGCCGAACAACGATCGGAGACTATTTTTACGCCCAATACGCAGCGCTCGCCGGTAACTTGCGCGCCCTCGGTGTCACACTGCACGAGTTCCGTCAGTGTATCGTGCATGATGTCAAAGATCATCCCGACCGCCAGCACGTCGAAGTACGATTCGGTGACGGCGAGCGCGTGCAGGTCGATCGCGTGGTGATAGCCACCGGTCACTCGTTCAACGAGCCGGATGAGCCCACCCATGGATATTTCGCGTCGCCGTGGCCCATGCAGAAACTGGTTCCAGACGTCGGGAGCTTCTATAACTTCGAGGTCGGCACGCTAGGTGCGTCGCTCTCAGCATTCGACGTGGTATCCTCGCTGTCGCACCGGCATGGCGCGTTTGTGCACCGGGATGGCAGGCTCGTGTACGAGCCCTTGCCGGCGGCGCCCGCGTTTCGCCTGACGTTACACTCGGCAGAGGGATGGCTGCCGCATATGCAGTACGAGCAGGTGGAGTCCTTCCGCATCGAGTACCGGCATGTGGATCGCGATACGATGCTCTCCTTGCGGGATAGCGAGGGCTTTCTCTCGCTCGACGCCTATTTTGAGCGCGTCTGCCGCCCGACACTTGCCGCGGCATTTCAGAAGGATGGGCGCGCCGACCTTGTGGACCTGCTGACCATCCAACAAGGAACGCTCGAAGCGTTTGTTCACACGATGAGTGAGGAACACACCGCCGACGATCCCTTTGCGCTGATGCGCCTGGAACTGCAGGATGCGAAGCGCTCGCTGCGCAAAGGAATTCCGATTCATTGGAAGGAAGCGCTGGATGATCTCATGTACACGCTCAACTTCCACTATGAGCACCTGTCCGCCGAAGACCACCTTCGCTACCGGCGCGTGGTCGTGCCATTCCTGATGAATGTGATCGCGGCAATGCCCCTGCACTCGGCAAACATTCTCCTCGCGCTCCACGAGGCTGGTAGGCTGGAGTTGATTCCAGGACGAGTCTCGATCAAGGAGCAGCGCAACGGTCGCACGGTGGTTGAATGGGCACGCGGACAAGAAGTCGTCGAGCATTCGTACCGCATGTTCATAAACTGCAGCGGTCAGGGCGGTGTGGATTTCGAGGCGTACCCCTTCGCGAGTCTTGCGGCGGACGGTACGGCGTCGGCTGCCGTGGC
>Ga0105045_10003701_pt1 | contig 13187 bp, 6 predicted proteins | sample MAT02_FD_78089 | JGI IMG/M metagenome (GOLD analysis project Ga0105045, IMG submission 78089) | Freshwater microbial communities from Lake Fryxell liftoff mats and glacier meltwater in Antarctica - MAT-02 (megahit assembly) | ecosystem: Environmental > Aquatic > Freshwater > Ice > Liftoff...
TCAGGAACATCGTTACGATCACGATCAGGAATGAATAGCAACTGAGGCAACGCAACGACCCACACACCTCCAAAGCCAACTTCAACACTCGTCAGCTTTTTTGCACCATCCCAGAATACTGTTCGCTTATCGTGTCGCCCATCGCCATCGGTATCCTCCAAGATAACCACCCGGTCGCTAAGGTCCGTTCGATAATTGCCGAGCATACTCCCAGCCCAAGTGTAATTCTCCGCGACCCACAATCGCCCCCGCTCATCCGTCGTGATTGCAATCGGGTTCTGCACATCGGGTTCAGCCGCGAATACTGATAACTGAAAACCCTCTGGAAGAGTGGCAGTCGAAACGACTTCATCTGGCGTCATCGGCTGAGCAGTGGATTTCTCGGTATTGATCGGCGTCGGAAAATCTTCCGCTTGGCAGATGGTAATCGTCAAAAGAAACAACCCAATGCCCATGCCGTATAGGCTCCGAATGCTTGATCGTGGTGTGAATCGCAGGTTACTTGCAGGCATCATGATCGTTTCAGGTAGGCTTAAGAGTAAGGCAAACAGGCTGTTTTTTATCATTCTAACAGCAATCCCAATAGTGCGGATGCATAAACACGATGGCCAAAGTCATTGGGATGATTCACACCATTTCCAGTGAGGTCGATATCACGTTTGCGTTCGAGCATCTCACCCCAAAGTGTGGTTAGATCAGCTAAGGCGACTTGTTGACCGACAAGGGAGGCAAGTGCAAGTCGATGTGATTCGAACTGCTCTGCGGGAGTATGTACCCAGTGTACATTACCGTGCATCGGCGCAACTAAGATAACCTCCGCCTCTGGAAGTTGTTTATGAATTCGCTCAAGCATGGTGGTTTGGAGCTTCTTGAAGCCTGCTGAATCGCGACTTCCGAAATGGTTCATCCCATAGGCAATCAATATGAGATCTGGTTTGCATTCCAGAAGTACATTGAGATCCTCCAAGCCATTCTCAAGTCGCCAACCGCCTACTGCTCGATTGACCATCGTGATGGAACTTTTTGAAACGGCTCGAAGCTGTGCTGCGAAGAGCTCTGGGTAAATCGGCTGATGCGGAGACGCACCGGTTAACTTAGATGCGTTTAATCCAAAAGTGATGCTGTCACCACTAACGGCAATAGTAACAGGGTTACCATGCTTTAAACGGTCGAGCGTTCGCTTCAACGACTCGTGAGCGACAGCGGGCCTGTAACCTGCCCACTCCTCATTGGTTTCATAGGTGATCGCAACTTGATGATCATGAAACCAATGCCCATTGTCGAACAACACGCCTTGGTCCGCATGACCGGCACGGTGAGCGATGCTGTTAGAAGTTCCAAGAGGAGGATACAAGTCTGATGTCTTGAGAAACTTGATTCGGGACCCCTCAGCTAAACGGAGCGTTCGTTCGCCTTCGAGTAGGACATAGTCGCGTTCAGATTCGTAAACCGATGTGCCGTCAGCCGAAGTTACTTTCAAAATGCGTGAAGGCAAAAGCAACAACGAAGCGCTCGCCGCTCTACTACTATCTCCACCCAACTTATCATCGCTCAAAAACAAAACGCTTTCATCGTAAACTACCCTCGAGTTCCAAAAAGGCTCCCGAAGGTGCCATCGATTCGTTGTTTGATCGGTAGATACTTCGTCCCCTTCCGCACCACAAAGGATCGAGCAATGCCGTGTCCCAGGAAGTGAAAGCACAAGAAACGTCACCACCGCATGCACAATGTTCTGGAGCTTGGAACGACCGTTACTCATCATGCTTACAATCGTTTCATTGGATCCCGATATGCCTTGCGGATACTAGTGATCTTCGTTCTAGGTATCGCGGCTTATTTTACGCAGATTCAAGTCGTAGACAAGTTTCTATTCGTTTGCGGTTGGCAGAGTGCTTGGAAAATCGGGTGACACGCCGCCTCGAAATGCGCCGACGGGTAGACTGGTTCCGCCCACGAGGTTCGGTTCAGCCAACATGTTCCATGCAAATCGAAACGCTACGGGAGCCTTGACCATATCTGACGTCAGCACGACCGAATCACCGTTGATTTTCGCAGTCGCGGTCTGAAACCCGTTCGAGCCTGCACCAATCACTTCAAAGTGTGATGGTTCTTTTCCATCGCGTGTCTTGAGTCCATCGCCGGTGTTCTTGAAGCTAATCTTAAGTCCGTCGCTCAACACTTCCAGTTTCTGGAATTCTGGGCTGTTGGCGATTAAGTCTTTCTTACCGTAATCGTTCTTCAAGGCTAATAGAGCCAATCGCAAACCAACATCCTGTTTATTTGGTGGATGGATATCATTTAGCGTGGTAATATCATTAATGACAACCATCCCCGTATTGGGAATCGTTTGACAAGCAGCCTGTGCTTCCCAGAACTTTGCAAGGATGGTTGGATCTTCGTTGCCATACTGAAACGGCGCGATCTGAACGTAATAGAATGGAAAGTCGCCTTGCCCCCAAAGCTCTCGCCAACCATTGATCAAAGCTTTCTTCTTTTCCAGATACAGCATTCCCTCGCTATGATTAGATTCGCCTTGATACCAAATGGCACCTCGTATCGGGAATCCAACAAGCGAATGAATCATACCGTTGTACAACATGGTGGGATCTTGATTGCTAGAAAAAGGAATCAGCTCGGTTGGATATACTGGGCTCGGGGCAAGACTCTCGGTTGAGTTCAAAGCAGCTTTTGCTTTGACAGTCCATTCTTCGATTGCCTGGATGTACGTATACAGTCGATCTCGATAGGCAGTTGTTCCTGGCGTGCGACTCACTACGGACTGATAAATACTCTGCAAAGCATCGACTCGCTGAAAGCCAACAGGTGGCGTCCACGGTTCAACTCGCGTGCCGCCCCATGATGAGTTCACAAGTCCCACTGGAACGTCAAGTTGATTTTGAAGCTCTCGAGCCATGAAAAAACCGCAAGCCGTAAAGCCTCCTGCCGATTCGGGCGAGCAGATCTGCCAACTGGCATTGAAGTTATCCAATGGGATTGTCGATTGCACTAAAGGGACTTTGATGTGACGAATCATCGGGTAATTCGCGACGGCAATTTCCGCCTGAGCATTCGTACAAGCAGCAACGGGCCATTCCATGTTGGACTGGCCTGAACACAGCCAAACTTCACCGACAAGGACATCCTTAATCTCAACGGTGTTGTTTCCTGTCACCGTGATCACGGTTGGATCTTTGCTTGCTTGCATCGGAGGCAATTCAACTTGCCAATACCCAGCCTCATTGGCTTTAGAGGTCTCGCGATTGGTTCCCACTGTTACTGTGACAGCTTCGCCAACATCCGCCCAACCCCAGATTCGGATTGTCTGTTGCTGCTGAAGCACCATGTGCTCGCTAAAGACGGCTGGCAACCGAACATCTGCATGAACAGAATCGGCCAAAAGCAATGAAGTAACACAACATAAAAGAAAGTGAAATCGACGATTCATGGCACGAGCAACCTACTGCTTGAGAGAGGATGGAGAGTTAGGCTAGGATGACGATCCAATCATTCAGGGCCGGCATAGCACGAACCTGCTGTAGAAGAATCTCTAATGTAATCGCTCTCGATTGCCTGCACCACCGAGAAACTTCTACCTTCCGGAGATTGTCCGTTTCCACGCTAAAACGTCCTTTTTAAGGAACGGTTCTGGAATAACTTCTCAATATCGACACACATCGCAAGCTAGTGAATCGGCTGAATCGTCGAGACTAATTATCTCGCGATAATTGACCATGAATGCGGATTTTTTATGTTTCCCAGAAATCCTATTAAATCCGCTCGCGTAGCTTTGTGCCTCTTAAAGCACGTGCGACGTTCACTTACTTTTGTCCGAAATATCCCCGAACCTATTTGTAAGCGGCTGACAATTCTTGGACGGATTGTAAGTCCGTCGTAAGCTGATCCATTTGTAACTGGATCTTCTCTAGGCTACTCTTTTGAACATTCCACTCAGCCTCAATCGCAGCCTTTTGTTGATCTTCCGTAGAGATTAGTTTTTGAAGTTCTTGGATTTGATTCTGCAGGCCAGCTATCTTTGTCACGATCGAATCTCGCACACCTTGCTTGGTATCTACTTCTGCCCTAACAGCGACCTTTTGCGGAGTCAACTGATCGAGTGCCGCTTGAAACTCGGCTTTCTTTTGACCCCATTGAGCGACGGATGCTTGGTATTGAGCCACGTCCGATTGAGCTTGAGTGAGAGCAGCTTGAGCTGCCGCTAATCGTCCGGAAACCGCATCGAACTTTGCCTTGGATGCGACCATTGGCTCTGTCATTGCCTGAAGAGCAACGCGACTTTGTTCAAGCATTACCTGCTTGGGATCGCGCTGCGCAACAAGATCCAAGGCCTGTTGGTTTAGCTTTGTGAGATTCTCGTTCTGCGTCGTGAGCTGTAGCTGAGTCGTAGCGAAAAGTGTCTGTTGTTCCACGATTTTGGCTTGGATTGCGTCTATCTCTGGTTGGATTGCGGTAACGTCGGCACCAGCGGCTTGCCCCGCTGCGATGGCTTCGGTTTTCTGCTGAACAATCGCTTGGTCAGCAGCGATGGCCTGGGTGATCTGGACCACGAGTGCCGTCGACAGATCAGCGGCCACTTTTCCTTCTGCTAATTGCTTGGTGTTTACTTCGATCATTTGGTTGTATACCACTACTTCCGCTTCAAGAACAGTTACTGTCTGCTGTGCGGCAGTTTGCTGAGCCACTACAGCATCCCACTCGATCTTGTCTTGATCGAAAGCTGCTTGTGATTGTTTTAAAGCCGCGTCTGTTGCTGCGAGAGTCACATCGAGCGTCGCGGGATTGGGACGGAGCGACTTTTCGTTGGCAGGATTTGCTCGCTCCCACAGACGAACGTTCCCAGCCCAATCGCCAGCGATAATTTGCTTTGAGTCAACCGTAATCGCGACCTCTAAGCCATGCTCCACCAATGCAGGCATCGAACCCGCAGCATTGCCTGCAGCGTCCCAGACTTTGACTTGATTATCTTTACCGGTAGAAACCAACGTACCATCGTTACAAATCGCGACCGCACTCACACCGCCGCCATGGGCATCCCAAGACTTAATCGGCTTTCCATCCACGACTTCCCACATTTTGATTGTTCCGTCTAACGATCCGCTGATAAGTGCAGAAGAATCTGGACGCCAAGTGATCGTACGAATTTCGTTCTTATGCCCGATCAAATCGAGATAGAACCTTCCAGTGTCCGTTTCCCAAATGAACATCCCATTACTTCGGTCCGCGGTTGCCAACAATAATCCGTCTGGGCTGAATCGAACGGCATAAACCCAATCGGTATGACGCTTCATTTCATGAAGGACCAAACCAGTCGCAGTATCGTAGATACGGACGATCCGCTGCGGCCCTGCTAATGCAATTTTCGAGTTGTCATCACTCAGATCGGCAGCAAGAACAATATCGAGTTCGTCTCCGACCCTGGCGATCCGATTACCCGATTTGATGTCATAAAGGACTGCGTAACCTGACTGGGAGTGACGACCGCCCCCCACAAGCACCAATCGTCCGTCTCGGCTAAAAGTAATCGACTGAGGCTCTCCTTCGGGAAACGGTAATACACCGACCAAACTACCAGTTTCAGTGTGGTACAGCGAGACTTGACTTTGCCCACCGACAGCGACCAACGGCGACCATGGCGACGCGGCCATCGCTGCAATCGCAGCGGGGCGCTCCGTAAAGAGAGGGGTTTGCTTCAGCATGGTCTCGGGCATGGGAGGCGCACCCTCGGGACGAGCTTGTGAAACTGTACCCATCGCAGCCAAATTGACTTTCGGCTTCTTGATAGTGGAACCACTGTTTTCCGGCATCCCCTGTTCGATCCATTTTCTCAATAACGCTAATTTTGAATCTGCAATTTTGTCCTGATTTGGGGGCATCGTGGGTTGTTCGATGTGAGCCGTGAGGGCCCAAAGCCGAGACGAATCGAGGTCCGCAGCAACTAGGCATTCTCCGCCCGAGCCACCAGCCATCGTAGCTGCGAAACTGTCAAGTGCTAACCCACTCTTCTTGTCGTTGGCGTTGTGACAAGAAAGGCAGTGTTCCCGAAAAATTGGTTTGATGTGATCATCATAAGTGACTTTCTCAGGAATCTCTTGCGCTACCGACGTGTTGAAGGTCGCGATAACGAGGGTTAGGCAAACAGAGGACCAAATCGATCGAAATATAGACTTAGTCAATCTCGATGATGAAGTAGTGATTCGATCAACTAGTCGCGTGGAGATAATCATGGGATAGTCATCTTGGATGCAATTGAAACTGTTTCGCGTCATTGGTCTATGTAAAGCAACCGACTCGGCATGGTCCTAGTGATTGAAAATGAATTCGCGGCTATTCATAGTCGCCCAGAATGCATCTTCAAGACCTTGCTGAAGGCTGGGTGATTCAGTCGCCAGCTTTGCCAAAGAGACACGTTCGGACTCGGTCGGCTTACGAGCCAACGATCGGATGAACATTTTGTCGAGGATTTGATTCAAATCGAGCCCCTGATCCATCCATTGTTTGACCAGATTCCCTTGCGAAATCTTACCCCCAATGGCGTCACCGTTGACCAAGTGTAAAGCCTGCGAAAGGGACGGATCAGTTGTCGCTTCGCATGCGCATACCGTGGTTCGCTGCGACCGCCCAAAGGTTGTTAGGAAATAGTTACTCGTTGCACCATCGGCGATTTGAACGGCACGCGCCCCGAGTGGCAAACCGCGGAACTTTTCTTTGGTCTCTGTCACTTGCGATACGCAATCCATCATCGATTCTGCAGGAATACGTCTCACTAATGCGTGAGAGTAGTTTCTCAGATCAGCCGTGTTAGTGTCGTTAGTGGTCGTGCTACGTTGATAAGTTTCAGAATCACAGATATCCGCTACCAGCCGCTTAAAATCGAATTGATACTCACGAAGCTTTGAGGCAAGAGTCTCGAGCAGTTCTGGATTAGTGGCAGGATTACTTGCACGGAAGTCATCCACTGGATCGACAATTCCGACCCCGGTAAAGTGTGCCCAAACTCGGTTAGCAACGCTGGTCGCGAAATAGGGGTTATCTGGGCTTGTGATCCAATCAGCCATTACGCTGCGTCGATCTTTCCCGGTAGTATCGGGTTGAGGACCGCCCAGAAACTTGGGCGGTACAACTGCGCCACCAACGGGATGGTTGATTTCACCGCCACCACTATTGAAGACAATAATTTGGCGATAGTCCTCACCCGTTTTACGTCCGACCTGCGAAAAGAACGCTGCAAACCCGTAGTAGTCACCCATGGTCCATCGGTCGAACGGATGATTGTGACACTGTGCACACTGAGTACGAATCCCCATGAAAACTTGAGCGACGTTTTCAGCAAGCTTCAGCTTATCCGATTCAACCTGATAAAAATTGGTCGCTGGGTTATCAAACACGCCACCCGTTGCAGACAAGAGATCACGAAAGATCTTGTCGACAGGTTCGTTGGCAGCGATGCGATTGGTCAACCAACTATTGTAAAGAAACGCTGCCTTGTAGCTCACTTCGGCCTTGCTTTTGATCATCAACAAATCGGCCCACTTCATCGCCCATATTTCACTGAACTCTTTTCGGTCTAGAAGCTTGTCGACGAGCAGCTTTCGCTTATCCGGTGCCATCTCTGCGACGAACTCCGAATACTCAACTTCCGTCGGAATAACACCAGTGATGTCGATTGTCGCGCGTCGAAGAAACTCTTCGTCGGTACAAACTGCACTCGGAAGCACTCGCAGGCGCTCCAGCTTTTTTGCGACCAATTGGTCAATATAGTTACCAGTAACCGGCGGTGAACTATATTGGATCCCCGAGGGAAGAGCCAAGACTTGCGTTCCCACCGTGTGTGTATCAAACCGAGCCATGACAAAGGCTTCGCCACGCACGCCACTGGTGATGACTGCCGCTGGGCTAACAGCACCGGATCGTTCGTTGTTGGTTGTGAAAGCAGCTAGATCCCCAACGTCGCGTGTTGTTCCGTTCGAATAGGTAGCAACAGCAACTAAGCGCTGGGTCGCCCCGGCACCTTCTAGAACCGCTTGCTTTGGATAAAGATCAACTTGATCAACCGTCGGAGGAACCTCGGAGTCCATCTTTGCTCCCGCCTTCAACCAAGTGAGAAGCGTTTGGTAATGCTGGCTCCCCGGCTCAACCCGCTTACCCCCGGAGTGTTGAACCGCGCCAGTAGCTTTCAGTAGAAACAAGCTTTGGTCTGGAATAGCGAGATTAATTCGGCGGATACCAATTTCTCGCGTAATGCGGGTGTAGTCGCCATTGGGATCAAACCCAAATAGGCTCAAGCGAAAACCGTCTTTGCCGCGAGCCGCTCCGTGACAGGAGCCTGTATTGCAACTCGCCCGCGTCAAGATGGGCATCACATCGGAAGTAAAACTTATATCTCGCGTTGCAGTCGCTTGGGTAACCACAATCGGGCTTTCAGCGCTCATTCCATTCCAAGTCACTTTAAGCTGAGCGCTCCCATCGGCGAGAGGTCGAAGAGTATGATCATTCCACGACGCCAAAGCTGGATCCGATAACGCATACTCAGCTTGATCAGTGACGTCGCTGGTCACACCATCTTTTCGCGTCGCAACAACGACGATGTGTTGTAAGTCGCTCGTCGATGACAAGTGGGTAGCCGGAGGATAGATAGCCAGCGAGTCCCAAACCGGTCCCTCTTGTCCCAATAGAGAACCCTGTAACACACCCGCTAGCAAGGCGATACCAAGTAGCCTGTGATTAAATCGAAAAAATATCTTGTTCACTATTTCTTTCCTTCGCGTTGTTTTCGAAGTTGCTCTAATCGAGTTAGCGGTTTTTCAACAGGAGCAGCCGGTGGCTGTGTTGCAGGAGCTTCGGCAACCACTGGCGCTGCGGCCGGTGTTGCAGGTGCCATTGGAAGCGGAATATCAACTTGTACCTCAATCGCCCCGTTCACCTGCGTAACGATTCCCTTGTCACTCGTCACGGTTCCGCGACATACCATTGTTTTGTGATTGCCTGGTCTCGCATCGGCTGCGACATCCATCGCATACGTTACTCGTTCAGCTCCTGGAGCCAACACTAACTTCGGTGTTGCAATTGTAGTCCCTGGCGGCATCCCCATTACTTCAATCTCGATGGAACCTTCCATAGGTCGATTTAACTTTACGCCGACCGCGACTTCTGCAGGCTTACCTTGCTCTACCATCGTTTTATTGAATTGAAACTCAAACAAACGATCCGCAACTTCTAACATGACGAATTCGGAGGCTATTTTAACTGTCCCTCGACCGGTATCCGCAACAGCCATTACGGTGATTGGCCAAGTTCGCAAGCCAGCTCCTCCGTTAGCCGTGAGTGGAAGATCGACCTCGGACTGATCGCCGGGAATCGCGATCGAACCAGAAGCCGCGACGCCTGGAGGGGCATAAAGGAGGTAAACGTTGATCGGTTTGTCAAAACCTTCATTTCGCTTTGCACGAATTTTTAAAGGAAGTGTCCCGTCGCGAACCAAGGGAACTTGAGGTTGTACAATCTCAATATCGAATGGAGCAGGGTCCGTTACAGCCACAGCAAGCCGGTCAGCATTATGTCCCCAAACATCGACTTCGTTCTGTCCCCGTACCATTTGGCTTCGTTGCGATAGATGCCCAACAACGGTCAGCTCTGGACTAACAACGGTCTGTGCCTGGAAATCCACTAATTTTCCAATGTTCGGTGCATCGGCTGCAGCGCGAATGATTACCGGAATAGTCCCCAAATCGGCGGGAACAACGGAATCCAAAAGTGTCACTCCTGGTGGCAAATCTGGAATCGTCAATCGGCCTTCGCCACCGATGGCCTTTCGAATCAGATTAACTTGGAACGCCATTCGAGATCCACGTGGGACTTCAATGGTTTGCGATACATAACGCTGCTGTTCGGCTACCGTTAATTCCAAAGAGGGACTGGCCGCTTCAACCTCCAAGCGGTATGAATAATCTGGGCCGCCGTTGCCTAAGTGATCCCGAACCGAAATCGCATACTTCGCATCTTCCGGTGCATTGAAGTTCACTAACGAGTCGGGCCCACCACTATCATCTGCACCAACAATATGAGGTCCGTTAAGCTTGTTGACTTCGACGACCGCGTCGATAGGAGACCTTAAAGTTTTCCGGCCATAAAGCTTCATCTCAAACGACTGATCCTTCTTCGCCTCGATCACAAACCAGTCGCGATCTCCCTTGGTTTGAAGGACACCGTTGAAGGCGATCGGAAAGGTTGTATGCACGGGTTGAATGTTCAGGTCATCCTGCGGCTCTACCTCGACGATATTCGTCAAATTGTTAGCCCGAATCAAGTTAGGCGATGGCAAAGCTTGACCATCTCGGGAAGACCAAACACGATAACGTTCATTTGCTACTTCGGGCATCGCGAAAGTTTCTTGCCAAGCCACACCTAATGAGTCGACTAGCGTTGTCAGGAGCGGTTGTCCTGGCGGCCCACCGCCAGGAACGATTGCTACAGGACGTCGGAACGAACCAACATGGAGTCGGTAGAGGCACTCAGGTCCCCCACCAAAACTACTTTCGCGAACCTCGATCCAATAGCGACCGTCGGCAGGAGCGACTGCTGAACAAATACCATCTTGCTGCAACAAAGCCGAATCGTCGCTGCGAGCTAGCTCAAATCGTTTCGAATCGAGAATAGCTACGAATGGGTCAAAGAAATTGTCGACTTGGTTGTTCGTGTGAACGTGCCTAAGGCCTTCAATCTCAACGGTGATCAAAGTCCCTTGCGAACAATCTACCGCGTAGTAATCGACGTCTTCGTTCAAGACGACTCCGTTGACGGTACAGGGAAGCTGTATTGTCTGAGGAGCAGCGAATTCACTGTTGGGTTCCGCTTCACTCACACTTACAAAAGGAGAAACACCAAGGTAGCGAATGTTGCTAACTCCAGTCGACGTAACCAATCGAAAGGCATGAAGATCGCAACTTGCGTCGGCGGCGACATTGAAAGTCACTTTCACTTGGTTGTCATCGATAACCGCAAATGATGTAGCCTCGATACCCGGCGTATAGAACAGAATTTGTTTCGCATCCCCAAGGCGAGCACCGGCAAGCAAAATCTCCGCACTTGTTCCTCGCTGAAGCCCTGGCGGATTCACCACGTTCACAAGCGGCTGCGCTCCGAAAGAGTTACCACCACTCGCGAAAGCGGAGACGACTACCAAGAACAATCCCAGGAAAGATCTAACTTTACCTGCGTACTCTGAATTGACGTGTTTTTGCTGACTGACCACTTGTTAACCTCAAACGGAATGAAAACATCAAGAGCAGGCGAAAACTAAGCCAAGATACCGTTGATGAGCTTTCCGCCATCACAAATCTCGATCGGTCTATCGCCAGGCGACATCAGCTCTTTATCGGCAACGATTCCCATCAAGTGGTACATTGTGGTTGCCAAGTCTTCTGGCGAGACAGCATCAAGATCAGGTTCTGTAGCAGTCGCGTCCGAAGCGCCGTAGATCAAGCCACCTTTTACACCACCGCCGGCTAGCATGACGCTAAACACCTTAGGCCAGTGATCACGTCCGCCTTCGGCATTAATCTTAGGAGTTCGACCGAATTCACTGCTGACCAAGACGAGCGTCTTCTGAAGCAGACCACGCGACTCGAGATCTTCTAACAGCGTTGCCAGGGCCTGATCTAGTGCTGGCATGTCACGTCGGAAACCAGCAGTTATCTGTGTATGCATATCCCAGCCACCGTAGGTCATCGAAACAAATCGAACCCCCGCTTCGACCAGTCGCCGCGACATCAACATTCTTTGTCCTGCCGTATTGCGACCATACTTATCTCTTAGCGCATTATCTTCGGCATCAATGTTGAAAGCCTCACGCGCTTTTTCACTGCTGATCAAGCTGTAAGCGCGTTGATAAAACGAATCCATCGCTGTTACTTCGTCCGAGTTTTGCTTAGAAGCGAAGTGCGTATTGACTGCTTCCAAGGCAGATCGACGCCGATCAAATCGAGCAATATCGACACCATTAGGAAGGTTTAAATCCTGAACTTTGAACCCACCGTTAGCAGGATCCGCTCCGAGGCTGAATGGACCGTACGACGAACTTAGGTATCCGCTTCCGGCAAACTCATTAGCAACATTTGGGATTGAAACATAAGGAGGGAGATTATTTCGTGGGCCGTACTCGTGACTCACGACGGACCCGAAGCTCGGGAATATCAACGCCGGAGATGGCTTGTATCCCGTGAACATATTGTGGGTCCCACGTTCGTGAGCCGCCTCACCATGCGTCATACTCCGAATGACGGTGAACTTATCGTTCATTGCCGCTAGCCGAGGGATCGTCTCGCTGAAAACATCGCCTGTCTTCGTTTTGATCGTCCCCATCTCACCACGAAACTCGATCGGGCTGTACGGCTTCGGATCGAAGGACTCTTGGTGGGCCATGCCACCGGGAAGATAAATGTGAATGACACTCTCTGCTTTAGCTTCGATGAAATCATATTGTTTCTGGTCACCCATGGCTGAGCGCATTCGGAACCAATCGCCCAGACTAAGGCCCAAACCTCCCAACGCACCAACCGATAGAAAACCGCGACGACCAAGGGGATTGCCTAAGCACTTCATCATGAGAACTCCAATGAAACCGAACAAAAATAGCAGATAAGACACACCTCAAAGGCTGGCTTGCAGCCACATAAAGATTGTCTCAAATGCCGATTGCTCAAAGGGTTTAAGAATCAAAAAGGTGGGAAAACTGTTTAGCTTTTTAGGAGGGAACGTGCAGCTCGAAAGCGCATGTAGTAGAGAGTATCGTCTAGCTGTCATCGAAAAGCAAGGTAGTTTTTGCGATGAAGCTACATATCGGTCAAGTTTTCCAGTCGCAATTCGCCCTTTCTATAGATACTCGATTGCCGTCAAATAGAGTTTTTTCCGGAATTCGATGGGGAATCAAGCGACCTGCTTTCAAAATGCCTTTTCAAATCAGAGTGAACTGCTTTTCCTTCTTACAGTAACCCGCTCGGGCGATAAAACAACCGTCTTTATCATATAACCTCAATTATCGCATCGCCGACCCGAAATACAAAGCCTTACTAAGCAAACCCAGAGCTTCTGCAATCCGGCGATTAATGAAGCTACTTCATTTAAGATTGGCCGCGTCGGATTATTATAAATAGGGTTGCAATCAACTATAAGGA
>Ga0105045_10003703_pt1 | contig 13180 bp, 8 predicted proteins | sample MAT02_FD_78089 | JGI IMG/M metagenome (GOLD analysis project Ga0105045, IMG submission 78089) | Freshwater microbial communities from Lake Fryxell liftoff mats and glacier meltwater in Antarctica - MAT-02 (megahit assembly) | ecosystem: Environmental > Aquatic > Freshwater > Ice > Liftoff...
CCTTTACCCGCACGTAGTACTGACCGCCCGGCAGCGTGGCAGATACAGGACTGGTTATGGGCGAACCGCTGGAAATAACGCCCATGTCGTACTTACGGGAGGTATCGGCAACGCTGGCCAGTTCTAACCGAAATACGTTGCCGTTGTTAAACTGTCCTGTCTGGCTAAACGGAACCGATAGGGATGAGCCGCCACAGAGAGACGTAGTACTTAACCCGCCGGTGGTCAGGGTAGGTACGCGCACCAATACTTCGGCGGTGGCGGGATTTCCGGGCAGACCCGTTCCGCAGCCATTGGTTACATTGATGACCTGATACGTAGTGTTACCCCGTGGCAGGACGCTAATGGTGGTATCGGCCCGGTTACTGGTACCGGTGTTGTTGCCGGTAAGCGTGTAGCTGTATGGCCCGGAACCCGTAAAGCGCAGCCGGAGTGTTGTACGTTGCCCCAGGTTTACGCTGTTTGGCGGAGCCGTGAGCGACAGCGTTGGCACGGTATTTACCACGACCCGGATGGTAGCCCGGCTGCTGTAACAGCCATTCGCACCGATTTGATAGACCTGAAACGGATCGCCCGCTGCGTCGATATTGGTATTCAGCGTGGGTGGTGTGGGTACCTGAGTGGACATCCGGTTATAGGGGTCAATCCAGCGCAGACTACCGCCCTGTTCGGCACTGGCCACCAACGGCGTCGCTACGTCATTGATGCAGTAGGTGTACAACGTTTTCGGAACGGCAGGTAGCGGTGCGGTGTTGATCGCCACCTCCAGCCTTGCCCGCCCGCCTTCGCAATTGTTGACGGTCTGGCTCACGTTAAACACCTGCGTACCCGTCCGGTCAATGGCAGGCGTTGGGGTACCAATTGAATTGCCGTCGGCGTTATACCAGCGCAGGTTCTGCCCATTGGCCTCTAACTGGCGCACGTTCTGCTGGGGCTGGTCCTGCTCTGACTTACAGTAACTCACGTTCGAAACGCCGGGCAGGCCGGGGAGCGGATTGATAACTACGGTTAGCGTAGCGCGTGGCCCTTCGCAGTTATCGCCGTTCGTTTGCGACACGTTGAATCGTAGTTCACCAACGTTGTTCGTGGGCGGTACAGGGGCGTTATTGCTGATAAAATTGTTGGCTGCATCGTACCATTTCAACTGTTGACCATTGGCCGTAAGCGGCTGGGCCGGGGCGTTGTTACAGAACGAAACAGGAGTAACGCCCGGCGCACCCGGTGTGGGCTTCACGCGCACGGATAATCCGGCGCGGGGGCCTTCGCACCCGTCCAGCGTCTGGCTTACGTAATACGTAGATGTACCAACAGCATTATTCGGGGGCGTGGGTGCCGTGCCGGATGCCGTGCCGCCGTTCTGATTCAGGCCGTACCAGTTCACCGACGCGCCACTAACCAGTGAGGCCGTCAGGGTTGGGGCGTTATAATTCTGGCAAAAATCCGTGGTACTGACCCCCGGCTGGGCGGGAGTAGTTTTGATTCGTACTGGAATCCCCGCCCGGTCGCTCTCGCAGCTGTTGGCGGTTTGGGTAACGTAATACAGTTGCGTACCCACCACACTGGTAGTGGGTGTGGTGATCTGCGCAGTGCCGGTACCACCGCTGACGTTTGTGCCGTACCAGCGCAAAGCATTACCAGCAGCTATCAGCGGCAGTGCGGGTGTACCCTGACAATATGGCCCCGGCTCGGTAAAAACGGGAGCAGCGGGTACTGAATTTACGGTGACGGTAATGGTTGTACGGGCGGTGCCGGGGCAGCCATTCAGCGTCTGTTGTACATGATACGTTAGTGTACCGGTTGCGCTGGTAGGCGGTGTGGGCGCGCCGGCCAGTAATTGGTTGTTTCCGTCAAACCAACTCAGCGTTGCCCCCTGCTGAGCCGTTGCCGTCAGTTGAGTGGCTGTGCGGTTCTGACAAAGCGGGGCAAGTATAGGTACGCTGGGTGCTACCGGTACGGGCCTAACTGTAACTGTGACGCTGGCGCGGGGCCCGTCGCAGCCCTGCAAAGTTGCCTGACTTACGTAGTAGGTGGCGGTATTGGTGTTGCTGAATGCGGGTAGGCTGGCCGAGAAATTGCCACCCTGCTGACTGGTACCCCACCACCGCAACGTATTACCCGTACTGGCCGCAGCACTGATTGGGCTGATGGGCGAGCTGCTGCAAATAGACTGCGAACCGGAAACGCCGGGCAGACCGGGCGTAGGAATAACGGTAACGGCAATGGTTGTTCGGGCCGTTCCTGCACAACCGTTGGCCGTTTGGCTAACATAGTAGATTGCGCTGGCCTGATTGTCGGGTGCTGGTGCCGTTGCAGACGGTGTGCCACCCTGCTGACTGGTACCCCACCACACCAGTGTAGCCCCGCTGGCGGGGGTAGCCACTAAAGAGGTTGTGGGTGCGCCCTGACAATAGGGCGCCGGTACCTGGGCGGTTGGGGCGCCGGGAATGCCATTTACCCTGAACTCGATAGTAGCGCGGTCGCCCTCGCAGCCACTGGCGTTTACCTGGCTAACGTAGTAAAACGTACTGCCTGTTGAGCCGGTTGGTGGCGAAGGCGTGGTGGTCGATGCGGTGCCGCCTGTGGGGGTGGTGTACCATCGCAGTGAACCCGCCGGTATTGCCAGTGCTTTGGTTTCGTTCAGGCAGGCTGTCTGAAACCCGGTTACTACGGGCGTGGCCGGTTTGTTGTTGATCGTAACAGAAATAGGAGCCTTATCACTCTCGCAGCCAGCCACGGTTTGCGAGACGTAATAGGTTCGGCTTATGTCTGTTGTAGGGGTAGTGGGTGTAGCTACGCCCGTGCCATTCGGGTTGGTGCCATACCATCTCAGATTGGTACCCACGGCACTGAGTGGAGCCGGGCTGGGTTCACCCTGGCAGTAAGCGGGGGGCGTGTTAACAGTTGGGAGAGCCGGTTTCGATACGGTCAGTATGCCCGATCCCTGTGCGCCGATGATAGCCGGGCGGCTCGATACAGCCCTGATTCGATAGCCCGATCCGCTGGCTGTTCCGGCAGGAATTGTAACGGATACAGTACCGGCAGCCGAAAAGGTACCGATGACGGTGGGACTGGCCGGAAAGAAGCCAATCACGTCGGATAATTGAATGCTGAACTGGTTATTGGCGCTGAAACTGCCCGTTGTTGTAATCGTGACCGCCACAGTCCCACCAGGGCATACCGCAGCCGATGAAAAACCAGTAGTGATCGTCTGCGCCAGACTCTGGCCCAACAGGCCGAGGCTGCACAAAAGAAAAAGGACGCAGGAGAGACGGATACGTCGGTTCATAAAATGGGTCTCGTAAAAACAAATATTGATTTAAAGGTATCGGCTTTTGGGCAAAAATGACGTAGAATCCATACCATTCTTACCGACCGGGCAGTGAACATAACTTGTAAAGACAGGTTAGGATTCTGATAATCAACTATATGAAGAGGTTTGGTGCAAATCCATTGGCTAATCTATTTGCCAGCAAGGATAATGCCAGTTTCCAGGCCAGAGCCGGGCCGGAACCTATTGCCTGATAGCAAAGCGCGTTCAGTTCATTGAACGGCGGCATAGACCAGACCGTGGATACGCCGACGGAGTTTGGTTGTATTAATGGCATTGTTGCCCGCCGAGGGATAGACACGGTTGGATAAAAATACGAACACCAGTTCCTGATCGGGATCAACCCAGACCATGTTGCCCGTGAAACCCGTATGACCAAACGAACGGGGAGAGGCCTGCGCAGCCCGGTACGAACTGTTGGGGTTGGCCGGATCGGGCTTGTCCCAGCCCAGGGTGCGGAATGAGCGGTTGCTGAGCGTCTGCGTAAAATACGGTGCTGTCATCGGGTTCAATACACGCTGCTCGCCATACGTACCCTTCTGTAAATTCATCTGTAACAGAACCGCCACGTCGCGGGCGTTGCTGAATAGGCCGGCGTGGCCCGAAACACCACCCTGTACGGCGGCCATCTGATCATGTACCGTACCCACCAGCAGCTGATTGCGGTAGTACGTATCCTGCTCAGTAGGGGCGCAGTGGGGGTCTTTGAGCCGTTGCAGGGGTGTAAAGCCAATCTGATGCAGCCCCAGCGGTTTAAACACGTTGCCGGTAACAAATGCATCGAGCGGCTGTTTGCCAACGCGCTCCACGATCTTTTGCAGCGTCAGAAAATTCAGATCACTGTACAGATACCCCGGCAATCCCGACGCGCTTATCTGCCGCGACATCGGCGAACCAACCACCCATTTCCAGACCGAATCGCGCAGGGTTGGAACGCCCCAGAGCGTGGGTGCAATCTGAAGCGTATGTAAGCTGTCAGAGACGGCTCCGTAATAATCGGCATTCAGCCCACCGCCGGGTTTGCGGGTACGGTCCCAGGTGGCAGCATAGCCCGATACCATGCCCGACTGATGCCAGAGCAAATCCTGCACCGTAAAGTTCTGTTTATTGGTACCGCGCAGTTCGGGCAGATAGAAAGACGCTTTCTGAGTAAGATCGATCTGCTTGCGGTCATATAGCACCATGACTGACTGGAGCGTAGCCAGCACTTTCGTCAGCGATGCCAGATCGTACAGGGTTTCGTCGGTTACTTTTTCGGCACCGGCAGCGTAAGTGAGCGCACCGAAGTTTTTATTGTAAACCACCCTGCCTTTGCGGGCCACCAGAATCTGACAGCCCGGCACCGCACGGCCTTTAACACCCGCCTGCGCAATGGCGTCGATCTGCGCCAGTATGCTCGATTTCATGCCTACACTCTCCGGCGATCCCGCCGACAGTCGCCCTGCCGGGTTTGCCATGTAGCCCAGACCGGCCTTAAACACGCCTACCGATACCGGCAGCGCACCCCGCGACGCCAGCGCGCCGAACAAGACCTGCGGCACTACCCGCTGCATACCCTCAATATCCTGATAGCCGCACACAATGGCATCAGCAGCGGCAAACTGCGGCAGACTATACGGCGAGCCAAACACGGCCACGGCCACGCTCAGACCGCGTTCTTTCAGCCGGGTAATCAAATCTGTCGAGGCTTTTGTAATGCCAAATTTCCGGTTTGCCGATTCGCTCAGCCGGTGATAACTCACAACCACCGCGTTGGCGTCGCCAAGCTGCGCGGTAATCCGGTTAATATCAGCTTCCGATACGGGTTTCTCCGATACCGCAATCGTTTGAAACGGCGCGTACTGATTCAGAACTTTCTGAAACACACTACCTTCCGGTGTGCCGATGGCGATACTGGCCAGCCGGAGCGTATCGAGCCGACCAAATGGCAGCAGATCGCGCTGATTCTGGGCAATCGTGACCGACTGTTCGCAAAGTTCCCGGTTGATCTGATCGGCTTCGGGCCCGTTCAGGTCCGCGCCGAGGTTGGTCAGAGCGATGGGTTTGTACTGGCCCAGACCCGCCCAGTACTTGGCCCTCAGAATTTTGCGGACTTTCTCGTCGATGAATGCCTGCGTGATTACGCCCGTCTGCACGGCACTCAGAATGTGCATCGCGGCCTGCTGCACGTTTTCGGGATACAGCAGAATATCATTGCCCGCTATCAACGCCCGCAGATTAATGTTCATCGCTTTTGGCGATTGACTTAGCCCGCCCATGTTCATCGCATCGGTAAAAACCAGCCCCCTGAAGCCGAGTTCTTTCTTAAGGATTTCAGTTACGATTTTCTCCGACAGCGTAGCAGCCAAAGCAGGCGTATTGTCCATGACCGGCACGTGTAGATGCCCCGTCACGATGCCCATCAGGCTGTCGGCAATCAATTTTCGGAACGGGTACAGGTCAACATCGCGCATCTGCTCCGATGACCGGCTTACAGTGGGCAGCGTGTGGTGCGAATCGCTGCTGGTATCGCCATGACCCGGAAAATGCTTGGCCGTAGCAATCACGCGCGTTTGTTGCAGCCCCCGCATATACGCCGACGCTTTCAGGGCCACGTTCTCCCGCGACTCGCCAAACGAACGGGTGCCAATAACGGGGTTGGCAGGGTTGCTGTTAATATCGGAAACGGGCGCGAAGTTGATATGGATACCCAGCCGCTGGCACTGTCGGCCAATTTCGGCACCCATCCTGAAAATAACGCCATTATCACGGATGGCCCCCAACGACATTTGCCTCGGAAACTCGGTGGTGCTGTCTAAACGCATACCCAGTCCCCACTCGCCGTCGATACCGATCAGCAACGGCACCTTAGAGAGGGCCTGATAGCGGTTGGTCAGTTTGGCCTGCCGGTAGGGTCCACCCTGAAAGAAAATCAGCCCGCCAATGGCATTGCTTTGAATCAGGTGGTCGATGTATTGGTTGTGGTTCTCGCTCCGGTTTGAGTAGGCGGCCACCATAAAAAACTGCCCTACTTTTTGCTCTGGCGTCAGGGTGGCAAACACACTGTCAACCCATTGTCGGCCACTGTCGGGTAGGCTTAGCACCTCAACGGGGCGGGCAGGCAGGCGGAATTTGTAGCGATCAACGGCCAGAACCGGCAGCTTGTGAACCGGCTTTTTGGGCGATGAGTTAGTAACGTAACGCAGAAAGCCAAATGCGCTCCAGTCTGGTCCCGACAGACTCGTCTTTGACAGACCAAAAGCTGTCAACAAACTGAGCGCGAACAAACCAAACAGTAAAAAGGGCCGTATAACAGGGGTACGCATTGTCGGAAAAGAGAAAAGTAAAATTAGCTAACGGCATTTTTTGCTGAATCATAAAAGTAGCTAAAGCCGGTAGAAAACTTAGTTCAATAGCTGAATTGTCTATTTATTTAACGGGAAACTTTTATTTATGGGTTCGTTTGTCATCAGTAAAATCTGTCTTTCCTACAATGGCTCTTTGAAACAGCTTGTTAATCACCCCATTATATGAAACCAATCTGGATGTTGTCGATTATCATGGTAAGTACGTTCAGCCAGCTCATGGCACAGACAACCAGTAAGGCCTATGATCTGATGCTCAACGCATTGTACAAGGAAACGGTACCCACCATAACCGTGCCGGAACTTAAAAAGATGTCTAATACGGTTTTGCTCGATACCCGTGCCAAAGCCGAATACGATGTCAGTCACCTGCCCGGTGCGCGTTGGGTAGGCTATACCGATTTTGACCTGAGCCGGGTTCAGAACATTCCGAAAAACGCCAACGTAGTTGTGTACTGTTCGGTTGGTTACCGCAGCGAGAAAGTGGGAGAGAAATTACAGGCGGCTGGCTATCAACACGTACATAACCTGTACGGCAGCCTGTTTGAATGGGTTAATCAGGGTAACCCGGTTGTTGACAGTTCGGGCAAACCTACCCAGCGCGTACACGCTTTTTCGCGCCCGTGGGGGGTCTGGCTGCAGCGGGGTGAGAAGGTCTATAAGTAAAGTTAAACTTGCGCCAACGCCTGGAGCAGCCGCTTGCCAAATTCGGCTTTGTTGAAGTGCGGGACGAATTCCCAGCAGTTGACCGATACCGGTTTCAAAACGGCTTTGTGGGCCGATGCCGTAGTTTTGGCTTTCATTCGCTTATGAGCCGCAAAAATGTTGTGCGGATGGCCCATGCTCAGGGCTTCACCACTCAGGCCAACCACTAAAATAATAAGTGCCAATACCGCTTTCATAATCAGGACTTTTAGAGAACGGAACAAAGATAGAGGTTTACTTTGGTATCTTGCAATACATAGTACTATATTTTTTTTCAGGGCCGGATTCTTCCGGCCCTGAAATGCTACTCGACCACAATGCGTTTCACGGCTCCGTCATCGTTCTGCGTCACGGTAACGAAGTACGTACCACCCGGATTTTTGCCGAGGTTAATCTGCCCCACAAACTCGCCCGAAAAGTCGTTCAGCGTCCGTTTGGCTATTTCTTTCCCCGTTGTGTTGGTCACCACAATGGATACGTTGCCTTTTGCCGGGGCCGTGAACCTGACGTTAAGCTGATTGCGGTCGGGGTTACTGGGATACGCATCCAGCCCCCGAATGGTTGACGATTTGCCGCCCATATTGCGGCTCCATTCCTCAAACGGACGAATCATCTGCCGGTCAAAATCGCGCGGAAACTGAAATGAAAACCGCTTTAACTGACTGGCCAGCGAATCGGTGCCGCGCCGAAACTCAAACTCCCAGTTCCGGCTCGTGTCGGCGCGGGGGCGTCGGTTGCGCCAGGCGTAGGCATCGCTGGGGGGCGTGGGCCGGGCAGGCCGGACGCGCTCGCGGGTTATGATGCGATCTCCATCGGAGTCTTCTACGGTGATGGTCAACTGTTGTTTCTGACCGTCTTTGCGGGCCGCCCGCAGCGAATCGACGAGTTTCGTAACCAATTTGTCCCGGTCCGGGTCACTCATTCCGTCGATGCGGTAGGTGCGGTCAATCTCACGAATCTCGTTGCCGTTACGCTCAATAATGTGTACGTTGACGTCGCGCGTAGCGTCTTTTTTCTCGGGCGATTTGGGCGTCTGGGCCAGGGCCATCGTACTTAGGCCAGCCGTCAGCAGCAGGGCCGCTGCGAACCCGTTTCGGGTGAAATTAGTTTTTTTCATGGTGGTTTACTGGTTAAGTAGGTCGCACAAGAGTCGGTGCGCCGATGCGATACGACCTACACATCTCGTTAAAGTTTGTTAAGGAGTCCATGCACGGCCTGAGTGGTTCGTACTTTTACCAATAGCCTTTGCCTCCGTTCCAATAGAGTCAAAAAGCGGGCAAAGGTTGCACGAAACGTTAAAAAATGTCGAAACAACGCATACGTTGGATTGTCGCGCTGATGGCCGTTGGGTTGCTGGGCCTGATTGGTCTGCAACTCTTTTGGGTGCGCAGTGCCCTGCAATTGCAGCGCGAGCAGTTTGCCTACAAAGTAACTGACGCGCTTCAGGAAGTGGTACGTACCCTGGAGCGGCAGGAGATTGTGTATCTGACCCGGCAGCGCGTGCAGGCCCGAGAGCAGCAGAATAAGTTGATGGCCATCGCCAAAAAAGAGAAACCAGCGCGTACATCCACCCCGAAAAACGATTACCCGCCCGCCAACCGTCTGCTGGCTAAAACGCCCCAACGCTCCCCCTTCAAACGCGTATCGCCACCCGCAGAGACTAACCCTGGCCGACTAAGTAACTCGTCTGCCGGGGCCATGGTGGTACAGTCCGACGTGCTGCACCAGACCGTCCGTCCGCTAAGCGCCGAGCAGATGATGGTGGTGGAAGAGTTTTTTCGGCAGCAGAATGAACTGGCTGCCGTGGGCAACTGGCAGATGCAGCTTCTGCAACAGCAGCAGTTTGACCAATGGGTTGAACACGTAATGACCCACGATCTGGCCGAGGTTAGTACGGAGCAGTCGGCCCAACGACGTAAAATAATCCGGCAGTCCAACCGCGATGCCAGCAAATCGGCCAAAGCAAAATCCGTACCCGCCGTTACCCGTCCCGACAGTCTGAGTCAGTCGGCGGTGGCCGCAGCCCGCGCGGGCGAATCGTCAGACATGGTCAAAGACGTGCTGAAGGGCTTACTGCTGTCTGACCGCCCTATCGAAGACCGCGTAAACCGACTGGCCCTGGACACGCTGCTGCGGCAGGCATTGGTGGAACGCGGTATAAACATTCCGTTTGGCTACGGCGTCAGAACCCGGCAGCAACCGCAGTTTTTGTTTACCTCGCTCAACACGAACCCCCGGCAGTTTGGTCAGAACAGCTATAAAGCCGCCCTGTTTCCCAATAACCTGATGGAAACCGGAAACTACGTGTATGTGCAGTTTCCAACGCAGCAGCAGTTCATTCTGGAGCGGCTTGGCTTCACCTTTGCCGCATCGGTGGTGCTGATTCTGGTTATTCTGGCCTGTTTCTACATTGCCATCAGCACGATTGTGAGGCAGAAAAAGCTGGCTGATATCAAGAATGATTTCATCAATAACATGACCCACGAGTTCAAAACGCCCATTTCAACCATCTCGCTGGCGGTAGAAATGGCCGAAGGCGTGGAGAATAGCCAACCCGGCATCCCAACCAGCGACCGCGAACGACTAACGCGCTACATGGGCATCATCCGCGACGAAACCCGGCGGTTGGGGTCGCACGTAGAGAAAGTCCTGCAAATTGCCCTGCTCGACCGGGGAGCCATTGACCTCAACATCACGCTGGTCAACGTGCATGACGTTATCGAGAACGTGTTTAACAACATCGGTTTGCAAATCGAGCAGCGCGGGGGCGAACTGGACCTCGACTTTGAAGCCGACCGCGAAATCATCGAAGCTGATGAACTGCACCTGACCAACATCCTGACCAATCTGGTTGATAACGCCATTAAGTACTCGCCGGACGCTCCGCATATCACCATCCAAACGCGTAGCTTACCCGACGCCATCAGCATTACCGTAGCCGACGAGGGTCTGGGTATGACCAAAGACCAGTTGAGCCGTATCTTCGAAAAGTTTTACCGCGTACCCACCGGCAACCGGCACGACGTAAAAGGCTTCGGCCTGGGGCTGAGTTACGTTAAAAAGATGGTTGAGCAGCACCACGGTCAAATCCACGTCACCAGCCAACCGGGGCGCGGGTCATCGTTTGAAATAACTATTCCTTACTTAATGAGTGAAAGAGTGAAAGAGTGAAAGAGCGAAAGTTGCTGACGCGCCAGTATCCGTGCGTCAGCAACTTTCGCTCTTTCGCTCTTTCACTCTTTCGCTCTTTCAAAAATATGCCTCTTATTCTCCTTGTTGAAGACGACCCGAACCTCGGCGCACTTGTGCAGGAATACTTAGTAATGAAAGGCTTTGACACCGACCGCGCCACGGACGGTAATCAGGGCCTGCAACAGTTCATGGAGAAATCTTACGACCTGTGCATTTTCGACGTGATGATGCCGAAGAAAGACGGGTTCACACTGGCCAAAGAGGTACGCATGACCGAGCGCGACGTACCCATCATTTTCCTGACGGCCAAGTCGATGCAGGAAGATACCATTCAGGGGTTTCGGGCCGGGGCCGACGATTACGTGACCAAGCCGTTTAGCATGGAAGAGTTATTTCTGCGCATTCAGGCTGTGTTGCGCCGGTATCAGCGGGGCGGGGGCGAGGTGGCCGAGCCGAGCCTGTACGAGTTTGGCGGGTTCTCATTCGACTATCCGCACCAGATGCTGACCCACGACGGCATTCCGCAGAAACTGACCAGCAAGGAATCTGCACTGCTGAAACTGCTGGCCCAGAATCTCAACCAGCCCGTTAGCCGTAGCTTTGCCCTGAAAATGGTCTGGGGCGACGACTCGTACTTCAACGCCCGCAGCATGGATGTGTATGTGACCAAACTCCGCAAATACCTCAAAGCCGACCCCGCCGTGCAACTTGTAAACGTTCACGGCGAAGGGTTTAAGCTTATCGTCTAAAACGCTATGAACATAATAAGACGCCCGCGCCGGAACCGTCAGTCGGCGGTACTCCGCGATCTGGTTCAGGAAACGCAGTTATCCACCAACGATTTTATACTGCCGCTGTTCATCATTGAAGGGCAGAATACCCGCACCGAAGTCCTATCCATGCCCGGTATTTATCGGCACTCGGTCGATTTGCTGCTCGACGAAATTGGTGAGTGCGTGGACTTGGGCATTCGGGCGTTCGATCTGTTTCCGAACCTGCCCGACGCTAAAAAAGACCGCACCGCCACCGAAGCCACCAACCCCGATGGTTTATATCTGAGCGCGATCCGGGCCGTGAAAGACCGCTTCCCCGACGTAGTCATCATGACCGACGTAGCGATGGACCCGTACAGCTCTGACGGACACGACGGACTGGTGGAGAACGGGAAAATCCTGAATGACCCCACGCTCGAAATCCTCGGCCATATGGCCGTGGCGCAGGCCCGCGCCGGTGCCGACATCGTGGGGCCGTCCGACATGATGGACGGGCGCGTGGGCCATATCCGCACCATGCTCGACGTACACGGGTTTCAGGACGTAGCGATTATGTCCTACGCGGTCAAGTACGCCAGTGCGTTCTACGGCCCCTTCCGCGACGCGCTCCAATCGGCTCCGAAGTTTGGCGACAAGAAAACGTATCAGATGAACCCGGCCAACAGCCGCGAAGCCCTCATCGAAGCCGAACTGGACGTGGCCGAAGGTGCTGATTTCCTGATGGTAAAACCCGCTTTGGCTTATCTGGACATCATCAAACTCCTGCGCGATAACTTCGATTTGCCCATCACGGCCTACAACGTCAGTGGTGAGTACGCCATGATTAAAGCAGCCGCCCAAAATGGCTGGCTCGACGGCGACCGCGCCATGATGGAATCGCTGCTGTCCATCAAACGGGCCGGAGCCAGTGCCATCCTGACGTACTTCGCCAAAGAAGCGGCTGCGCTGCTGCGGTAAGGTAGCCCGGACCTCCCGGTCCGGTAGCCGTAAGGCTAACGATGTAGCTGTTGTGCAAGCCTTGCGGCTACCGGACCGGGAGGTCCGGGTTACGCCCCACCCGGTGGAGTTCGGTGAGCCGCTGGTCGGCCTGTTCGATGACCCAGTCCACCTGCTCTTCGATGGTCATGTACGAGGTATCTAACAAAATGGCGTCGGGAGCCTGAACAAGCGGGCTTTCGGCGCGGGTAGAGTCGATGAGGTCGCGCTTCTGGAGATTGGCCAGAATCTCATCGAGGTTGACCAGGTTGCCTTTTATGAGCAATTCCTGCTGTCGGCGCGTGGCCCGGATTATGGTATCGGCAGTCATAAACACCTTTACTTCGGCATCCGGAAAAACCTTCGTGCCAATGTCGCGCCCGTCCATGACCAGCCCGCGCCTGCGACCCATCTTCTGCTGTTGCGCCACCATGGCCCAGCGCACTTCAGGAATGGTACTGACTTCGCTGACAATGTTGGAAATAGCCATCGTGCGAATGTCTTCTTCCACGTTTAATCCGTTCAGACAGGTTTCGTTTTTGCCTGTGCGGCTGTTGTGATTGAACGTGATGTGGATGGCATCGAGTGCGGCCAGAACCTTTTTGGGGTTGGAGAATGAGACGTGGTTCTGGGTGAAAAACAAGCTCACCGCCCGGTACATGGCACCGGTGTCGATGTAGCCGTAGCCCATGCGGGCCGCAACGGCTTTGGCTGTCGTGCTTTTTCCGCAGCTTGAATGCCCGTCAATGGCAATAACGATTTTCGGCATGAATGAATCTGATCCGCAAAAGCGGTAAGGTTTCGGCAAAAGTAGGGCATTCCCGGTAGGTAGCCATCAGTACGTAGTTATGTCTCTACGAACC
>Ga0105045_10003704_pt1 | contig 13180 bp, 10 predicted proteins | sample MAT02_FD_78089 | JGI IMG/M metagenome (GOLD analysis project Ga0105045, IMG submission 78089) | Freshwater microbial communities from Lake Fryxell liftoff mats and glacier meltwater in Antarctica - MAT-02 (megahit assembly) | ecosystem: Environmental > Aquatic > Freshwater > Ice > Liftoff...
AGGTCGCGACGCCCTCCAAACGGCGTCACTGCGAGGAGCGCGGAGCGCGACTTGGCAGTCTCAGGTCGCGACATCCTTGGACTGACGTTACTGCGAAAGCCTCGAATTGACCCCATCCCTGCGGCGAGCGAACGAACACTGAGGTGACCTGAGATCGCCGCGGCCCGCTGCGCGGGCCTCGCGATGACGCCAGTTTTAAGGCGGTCGCAAGGGCGTAAGTCTCGGCGGTTCAGTCGTTTCGGCGCCAACCGTGGCGCCGGTCGCCGTCTCACGCCGCTTCCTCCAAACGGCGTCACTGCGAGGAGCCCGCAAGGCGACGCGGCAGTCTCAGGTCGCGAAAGCACTCCGCGAGAACGAGATCGCGACGATTTTCGGTGCGCGTTTCGCGGTGACGCGACAACGAGAAGCGAACGCGAAACCGCCGTGGCTCGTGGCCTCGGGGTCTATCCACGCTTTCGCACGGACGAGACGCGGCATAGCGCTAGCGCCTAAAACGGCAGGCTCAGCCCGAGCAAAAAACTGGCATCGCCATAGCCTTCCTGGCCCGGCTGGCCGGTGGCATCGTCGGTCGCGCGCAGGCGGATCTCAGCGCGCAGCAGCAACCGCTCGGGCAGCAGCAGCTCCCATTCGCCGCCGACGCCGATCTGGAAAAAAATGTGGTTACCGTCGGCACGGTCTGATCCTGGTGGCGCCTCGAAGCGCAAGCTGCCGACGCCCAGCAGGAAATACGGATCCCATAATGGTTCGCGGTTGAAGGTCAGGTAATTCAACGCGATGCCGCGATTGCGCAAGCCGAAGTTGATCCCGAAATCGAGCCGTTCTTCAAACCAATCGACCTCGACCGACTGCTCGGGGCCGAAGCTGCGTGCCAGCGACACCATCCACGTATCGCCATCGCGGCGCAGCGATTGATCGGTGACCACGAGACCGCCGCGCAGACTCGCCTGCCAGCCGTCGCGTGCGCTCGCAGCTGCCGGCCAAAGACCCAGCATCCACGCGACCGCGAGCAACGCCATCAGTCGTAGCGTCGCCACCCGCTAAACCCCCGGACCTGCACGGACCGGCAGCGCGGCGCCATCTTCGCGATGGGCATCGGTCGGTAGCCCGCTCTGCGCGCGGATCATCCACCACGCCGACCCACCCATCGCCAATGCCAAACCGAACCCAAATACCGCCATTTGGGTGCTGCCGAGCAGCAGGCTTTGGACCGCGAGTGCGAACACCCAGGCAATGATCACATCGCCGCCGCGGTAGACCACGGTGTCGATGAAGTTTTTTGACTTGTAGCGGCGCTCGCGATCGACCCGGGTGAACAGGCTCTCACGAGCCGGTTGCAGCAGCGCAAAATTGCCGGCGCGACTGCCGATTTGCACCGCCGCCAAAAGCGCCGGCAGCGGATTGGCCGCAAGCACCATAAAGCCAAGCGCGACAAAGCCCACCGGGATCAGCAGCATCGGCGCGACCCCATAGCGCAGCAGCATCCAACGGGTGACGCTGAGCTGGATCACCACCACGATGAAGTTGATCGCCAGATCGAGCCGAGAGAAAAAAAGCGCGCGGTCCGCAGGATCGGGCAAGGCGACCCGCGCATAGCCCTGCTGCAGGTTGTAAAGCCAAGTGCCGACGGCGACGCCGAAAAACATCAGCAGGCAGGCCGATTGCAAAAAACGGTCGCCGACGATGAGCTTGGCGCCGCCGATCACCGAGCCGCCAATCGCATCTTCGCCGCGTTGCCAGCCCAACGCCTGCTCTTGACGCTTGGCCCACGGCACCAAGCGCGCAATTGCCAGCAGGCAGATCGACAGCAAGGCACCGGATACCAGCAGCATGTTGGCAACGCCCAGATCGCCGACCAAGGCGCCGGTCAGCAACGAGCCAACCATCGCGCCGAGGGTGCCGCCGGCGCCAATCGAGCCATAAAAGCGCTTGGCTTGAGCGTTGCTGAAAATGTCGGACATGAAGCTCCAGAACACCGACACCGCAAACAAGTTGAACACCGCAACCCAGATGAAAAACGCTGCCGTGCGCCACGATGCACCGGTATCGAGCCGCAGCGCAAAGTAGAAAAGTCCTAGACAGGCAATGAAAAACACGTAGACGATCGGCAGAAAACGACGGCGTGGCAGTCGCGCCACCAGCGCGCCATAAAGCGGCACCATCGCCAGCATGACCACGAAGGTGCCAGTGAACAGCCACTCGAGCCGATGGTCGGTGCCAAACGCATCGCGCAACGGCCGGATCACGAAGTAGCCGGCCAGCAGGCAGAAGAAATACACGAACGACCACAGCAGCGCCGGCAGCTCGTCGCGGCTCGCAGCCAGCCATCGCCATGGCGCGGTGAGCGCGTGGTTCTTGCCGCGCTCGGTCATCCTTGGTGCATCGTCACGCAGGGCGCGCGGCGTAGGCTTGTGGCGGCGCTCATGGCGCGTCGGCCGCATCGGGGGTTGCGCGCTGGCGCGCCTGCCATTGCGCCAGCGCCTCATCGTAAAGGTCGTACACGCATCGCTCGCAGCCGTTACCGCAGCATTCGCCGTGTTCTGGCGCTTGCGGTTTGACCGGCGCCATGGCGGCGAGTGAGGCGTTCAACATGCCTCACATTCTAGCCCGGACGTTTTCCTCCAGTCGCGAAGCCACGGCGCGGCGGACGCGCCCGGATGACCGGAAGCGGCCGCGCTTTTTCGGGTTTGCTTCGGCGGTCCGAGCAATTGCTCTAGGGCGCACCGCCTACGGTCGAAGCGTCGGCGGAATCGTCGCTGCGCCCGCACGCGTTGATCGCGCCGCGCGTTTGTCATCTCTCGTCAGCCCGGATATTTTCGTCCCGTGTACGACTACATCATCATCGGCGCAGGTTCGGCCGGCTGTGTGCTCGCCAACCGGCTGTCGGCCAATCCGACGCTGCGCGTGCTGCTGCTCGAAGCCGGTCCACGCGACTGGAACCCGTTCATCCATATGCCGGCGGGCCTGGCCAAGCTGGTCAATTTCCGCAGCGTAAACTGGGACTACGACACCGAGCCGGTGCCGAGCCTGGACAACCGGCAACTGTGGTGGCCGCGCGGCAAAGTGTTGGGTGGATCAAGTTCGATCAACGCGATGTGTTTCATCCGCGGCAATCCTGCCGACTACGACGAGTGGGCGACGCTCGGCGCACGCGGCTGGGATTGGCAGTCGGTGCTGCCGTACTTCAAACGCTCGCAAAACCAAGAGCGCGGCGGCGATGCGTGGCACGGCGTCGGCGGTCCGCTGAACGTCGCCGACCTGCGCTACAAGAATCCGCTCAGCCAGGTGTTTCTGGATGCCGCAGCCGAGTGCGGCTATCCGCTCAACCGCGATTTCAACGGTGCCAGCCAGCAGGGCTTCGGCGACTATCAAGTCACCCAAAAGGACGGCTTTCGCTGTAGCACCGCGGCGGGCTATCTCAAGGCCGCCCGCGGGCGCGCCAATCTTCAGGTGCTGACCGGTGCGCGCGCCGAACGCATCGTGCTCGACCAAGGGCGCGCGGTGGCGGTCAACTACGTGCATCGCGGACGCCGGGTGCGAGCCGAAGCGGCGGGCGAGATTCTGCTTGCCGGCGGCGCGCTGAATTCACCGCAGCTGCTCATGCTGTCGGGGATCGGTGCAGCGGAGCAACTGACCCCGCACGGGATCGAGGTGGCGCAGCATCTACCCGGCGTCGGCCAAGCGTTGCAGGATCATCTGGATGCCTGCACCATGTACCGCGCCACCCAGCCGATCACCTACGACCGCACCAGCGATGTGCTGATCGCGCTTGAGTTTTTGACCCGCCGCCGCGGCATCGGCACCAGCAATATCGCCGAAAGCGGCGGTTTTGTGGTCTCAAAACTCGCCCAGGATACGCGTCCGGACATCCAGTTCCACTTCGTTCCGGCGCTGCTCGACGACCACGGACGCAAGCGCTTGCCGGGCTACGGGATGACCCTGCACGCCTGCGCATTGCGACCACGCAGCCGCGGATATTTGACCCTGGCATCGGCCGATCCAACGGCCAAGGTGCGGATCCATCCGGGCTATTTGAGCGACGCTGAAGGTCACGATCTGGCGACCCTGATCGAGGGCGTGCGCCTGTCGCGGCAGATCTTTGGCGCGCGCGCGTTCGCGCCCTTTGCGGGTGCCGAAATGGCGCCCGGCAGCGGGGCACAAAGTGACGCGGAGATCGCTGCCTTTATCCGACGCAAGGCCGAGTCGATCTATCACCCGGTCGGCACCTGCGCGATGGGCGACGGCGAGGCGGCGGTGGTCGATGCGGAACTTAAAGTCCGCGGGATCGCGGGCTTGCGCGTGGTCGATGCTTCGGTGATGCCCAAATTGATCGGCGGCAACACCAATGCGCCGACGGTGATGATCGCCGAAAAAGCCAGCGACTTGATTCTGCGCGGGGCTGTCAGCGCTGCGCGCAACGCGATCGCGCCGCCCGCGCCAAACCCGGAATCCGCTAGCGGCTAAGCATTGGCGGCAATGGGCAGTGCAAGCGCGCGCACACGGTGCGCAGCAGTTCGGCCTCGGCCAGCGCGATCCGACCGTCGTGGGCCAGCGCCCGCGCCAGGGCCTCGGTCAACAACTGTTTGCCGTGAGGGTCGAGCCGATCGAGTACCGGCCACGCCGCGTCGAGCGCGGCGCGCCAGTCGTCGGGCGGAGCGTAGGTCAGCGCAACTCGCCCTCCGAGCTGGGCGACGCTGGCATTGAATGCCTGGCGCGCGGCCAACGGGTCGCGATGGCCAACCTGCGCCATCAGACTGAGCAGGACGGCAACCGGCTCGCGCGCGGCAACGATCTTGAGCGAACCGAAGCCCTGCTGGCTGTGCGGCGTCAGCACGTCGAGCACCTGGACGATGATCATCTGCATCAAACAATACTCGGCCAGATCGACCTCGCCGTCGGCATGAACGACCAGGTCAAGCAGCGCGATGAATTGCTCAAGGAACGACTTCGGTTGGCGTCGCAATACCGGAAACGCCAGCTGCGCCAAGGGCAGGCGCAACAGCGGATGGAGGTCGGCCAAGGTGGCGAACAAACTCGCGCAGGACTGCGCTGCGGCGGCGTCGATGTGTTGCTCGACCATCGCCAGCTGCTGGTCTCGCAAGGTCGGATCCTTGGCCAAGGCCAGCGCCACGATCAACCACGGCGCGCTGTCTTGCGCCCGCGCCAGCGCGGCATGGTGCGAGTCCAGTGCGGCAAGGATTGCTCCGGCGAGCGCGTAGTCGTTCGCCAGCGGGTTGGCGACTTGGCCGGGCACACTGGCGGGCGTCAAGCTCATCGCCAGCGCCGCATCCGGCAATGCGGGCAGCGCGAGCAACGCGGGTAACGCGGGTAACGCGCCTAACGCGCTGGGCGCTTGAGCCTGAGCAAGCTCAGCACGAGCCTCGGCCAGATTTCGGGTTGGCGAGAACGCTTTGGCCATTTCCAGGCGCAGGGGCTCGAGCTGCGGCGCCCTGAACGATGGATCGAGCTTGACGATCCGCGCCGCCAGCGGCGGATGGGTCGCGAACAGCGCTGAATAGCCAACGCCGTCGCCAAACATCATGTGGCTGATCTGTTCGGCGTCGGCGTAGACCAGACGCGAACCGCCGGGGAAGGCAGCGATCTTCTTCAATGCCCCGGAGATGCCAGAAGTGTCACGCGTGAACTGGACCGCCGATGCATCGGCCAGGTACTCGCGTTGGCGTGACACCCCGGCCTTGATCAAGCGGCCCATGAACATCCCGATATAGCCGATCGCCATCAGCGCCAACGCAATCGCCACGATCGCCGCGGCGTCGCGCGAACGCGACCCGCCCGTGTGCAGCAGCACCTCGCGCCCGGCGATCGCCAAAATCAGAATCCCGAACAGCACGCCCATCAGGCGGATGTTGACCCGCATATCGCCGTTAAGCACGTGGCTGAACTCATGCGCGATCACGCCCTGCAGCTCTTCGCGATTGAGCCGTTCGAGCGCGCCGCGGGTCACCGCGATCGCCGCATCGGCCGGGGCATAGCCGGCGGCAAAGGCGTTGATTCCGATCTCGCGCTCGAGCACGAAAACCTGCGGCACCGGCACCCCGGAAGCGATTGCGATCTCCTCGACCACATTGCGCAAACGCCGCAGCAGTGGATCGGTGGTGTCGAGCGGCACCGGCACGCCGCCGACCGAAGTCGCGACCACGTGGCCACCGCCGCGCAGTTGACTGATCTTGTACATCGAGGCGACGCCAATCACCGCAACGGTCAATGCACTCACCGCAAACAGCAGCGGCGCGCGCTGGCCAATATCGTCAAACAGTCCTTGACCGGGCTCGGCGCTAGCACCAAGCACCAGCAAGGTCAGCACATTGATCGCCAACACCATCGCCAGTACTGCAAACCCGAACAGCCACAGCAGTCGGCGCGACTGTTTGCGTGCGCTCAGTTGGGCGCCGAAGAAGTCCATGGCTTAGAGCTCCAGTGGGCACAAGTGCGGAGGCACCGCGCGCAGCGGCGCGCGCGGTGTGCGTGGCCGGCGACGCCGTGCGTTCGTGCGCTCAGCCGAACTTGACGTTGGGCGCTTCGCGCTTGACCGGGTCATCGATCTCCAGCAGCGCGGCGGTGGCGAAGTTGAACATCCCGGCGATAAAGCTTGCCGGCACCACTTGCACCTTGTTGTTGTACGCCATCACCGAGTCGTTGAACGCTTGGCGTGCGAACGCAACTTTGTTTTCGGTCGAGGTCAGCTCTTCGGAGAGCTGCATCATGTTCTGATTGGCTTTCAAGTCCGGATACGCTTCGGACAGCGCGAACAATCGCCCCAAGGTCGCGGAGAGTTGGTTCTCGGCACCGGCCAGCGCCTGCATGGTCGCCGCGTCGCCCGGATTGCCCTTGGCCGCATCTTGGGCGCTGACCGCCTGGCTACGGGCGCGGATCACCGCCTCCAGGGTTTCACGCTCGTGACCCATGTAGCCCTTGGCCACTTCGACCAAGTTCGGGATCAGGTCGTGGCGCCGGGTCAACTGCACGTCTATCTGGGCAAAAGAGTTCTTGTATGCGTTACGGGCTTGGACCAAGCCGTTGTAGATGGCCGCGCCCCACAGGGCGACGACCACGAGCAAACCAAGCAGAATCAGCAAACTGAGCATGAAAATCTCTCCGTCATGGTTAAATTGCGGCACTGATGATGCCGAAGGATGATATGTCGAAATCGCTGCCCAGACAGTGCCGGAAGTTGGTTGTTCGCGCGCTGGTGTGCGTTCTTGCAGGCGTAGCGGCGATCGCCGACGCAAGCCCGGTTGCCGTCACGGCGACCGCCAACGCTACGGTCGAGCTGACGACTGCGCAAGCGCGGGCGATCAGCATCGAGTTTGAACGTCTGGCCCAGGCGATGATCGACACCGGCCAAGTCGTTGGAATGAGCGCAGCGATCGTGCATCGCGGCGAAGTGCTCAGCGCGCGCGGCTATGGCATCACCAGCGTCGATGATCCCCAGCAGGTCGATGCCGACACCCGTTTCCGCCTGGCCTCGTTGACCAAGGGCATCAGCGGCACCGCCGCGGCGCTGATGGTGCGCGAAGGTTTGATCCAGTGGGATGAGCCGGTCGCGCCGCTGCTGACCCAGTTTGAGCTCGCCGATCCGATCGACACCTCGGCGGCGACCGTGCGCGATCTGCTGACCCACCGATTGGGTCTGCCGTTCAACGCGCTCGATCGCCAGCTGGAGGGCAACGCGCTCTATCCGGATCTGGTCGCGCGCTTGCGCGAGCAACCGTCGCGCTGTCCGGTCGGTGAGTGTTACGGCTATCAGAACATCGCCTTCAGCCTGATTGGCGATCTGGCGTTTTCAACCAGCGGCGAGTTTTTCGAAGTGGCCGTGACCCGGCGGTTGTTTCTGCCGCTGGGGATGACCCGCGCGATCTTCGGCATCGACGGTCTGCTCGCCGACAACAACTGGGCCCACCCACATCAGCTCGAAGGCCGCAGCTTCAACGCGCTGATGCCGCTGCCGACCTACTTCCGCGTCGCCCCGGCGGCGGGCGCCAACGCCAGCGCCAACGATATGGCGCAATGGATGCTGGCCCAGCTTGGCCATCGACTGGACGTGCTCGATGCGGAGCTGCTCGAAGAATTGCGCACGCCGATGGTGGCAACGCCCGGCGAACTGGAACGCGTGCCGTGGCGCCGCACTCGCGTGCAAAGCGCATACTACGGACTCGGCTGGCGGATCTACGATTACAGCGGTCACCGGCTGATCTTTCACGGCGGCGCGGTGCAGGGTTTCCGCGGCGTGATCGCGTTGCTGCCCGAACAGGATTTCGGCCTGGTGCTGCTGTGGAACAACCAGGCGGCGTTGCCCGCTGGCTTGGTCCCCACGGTGATCGATCGCGCTTTGGGACTTGCGCCGATCGACTGGGTGAATCTGGATCAGGTGACGCGGCTGCCGGTGATTCGCCCGCTGCAAAGAGTTACCCGGATCGAAGCGGAAAAGACCACCGACGGCGGCTGAGCGTCGCCGGGCTTTCAGTGATCTGAGGCGCGGCGGATGACCTTGGCGGGTCGAACTGGCACCGCGCCCTGCGCTCAACCAGCCGCCGATCAGCTGGCGGCGCAGCTCGCCTGAAGCGGGTCGAGGGTGCGTCGCGCCGAAGGCTTCAACTTAGAGTTGGAACTCCATCCGTCGGGCGCCCTGACTTGCGACCGGCTGGCCGTCGCGCAGCGCCGGCTCGAAGGTCCACTGCTGCATCGCGGTGATCGCTTCGCGGTCAAATACGCGGATCGGCTGGGATCGTGTGACTTGCACATTGCCCACGCGACCGTCGAGCCCGACGGTAAAGCTCAACTCAACCCAGCCCCGTTGGCGACGTCGCAATGCCTCGGACGGATAAGCCGGCTGCACTTGGCGTAACGGCCGCGCCGAACGGGTTTCGCCGACCGGCGGCGACGGCGTTGCCGCGACCGGTGGCGCGACCGGGGCCGGCGCTGGTGACGGTGCTGCGACAACCGGGGCCGGCGCGACCGGCGGTGCCGGCACCGGCACTGGCTCGGGCGGCGCCGCGGCTTGCTGGGCTTCGATCCGTGCTTGCTCGGCGGCGAGCCGCTGACGTTCTTGCTCTTGCACCAGCACGCGATCTTGGGCTGCCCGCGTCGTCGCGATCCGTTCGCGCAACGAGCGCACAGAGAACGAGCCCGGGCTGGCGCGATCGAGTAATGCGGCGATGCGCTCGGCATCGTCGAGCCGCCCCTGCGCAATTTCGCGCTCGGCGACCGCAACCGCCATCGGGAAAATATCGACCAATGCTTGCGCGGCGGTCAAATTGTCCGGGTCACGTTCGATCACCGCGACGTAGAAGTCGATCGCACTGTTTCCCGCCGGGGTGGCGAGACGCTCATCGGTCAGCGCGGTGCGCGCAGCGATTAACAGGTCGGCCACCGACATTTCCGCAGGAATCGCGGTCTCGGGTTGTGCGGCTGCGGGAGTTGCCTCGGGCGTTGGAACCACCGCGCCATCGGCGCTTGCGGGCTCGCTCGCCACCGCCGCGGGCGGCTTCTCGGGTGCCGCTGGCGCTTCGTCGCGCTGGCAGCCACTGGCGAGCAACACGGTCAACGCCAAGACCGCTAACCCCGAAGTCCGGCCAATGCTTGGAACCGGCCGCTGCGTATCACGTAAAGACATTGCCTTCCCCCATTTCAGTGCGCTGATCGAATGGCATGTCTGCGCCATGAACTCAACAGCGCAGAGGGCAGCCGAACCACGTGCTGACGACAAGGCCGACATGCGCCCCGAATTAAAGCACGCTGACGGGCCAAAAAAAAACCACCGCGCGCCGGGCGGCCACGCGGTGGTCAGATAGGCCTTGCTAGTTCAAACTATTTCTTCTTGGCGGGCTTCTTGACCGCAGCTTTCTTGGCTGGTGCTTTCTTGGCCGCAGCTTTCTTGGTCGCTGGCTTGCCCTTGACCGCAGCCTTGGTCGCTGGAGCCTTCTTCGCGGGTGCTTTCTTCGCTGCGGCCTTCTTGGCCGGCGCCTTGGTCACGGCCTTCTTGGCCGCAGCCTTCTTTGCCGGCGCCTTCTTGGCGGCGGCTTTCACGGTGCTCACTTTCTTGGTGCTTTTCGGTGCTGCTTTCATGGGATGACTCCTTAGTTTTTTTAGTGTGGAGTGGTGCGTTTGCCTTGCGGCGGTTGTCGCCCGGAGAAACTGCATCTCGAACTCGGCCACGTGTGCCTTGCGACACGACCCTTGATTACGTGGTGAATGCGAGTGCAGGAAACAAGAACGCCGCGACCGGAAAAAAATCCGAGTCGCGGCGATTCAAAAAATACCGAGAGGCAGGCTGGCTGCCACGCGGTGACGGGTGCTGGCCGTTGCGATACTTCGTCATGGTTGACGCATTAGTTTCATCTGCGCGGAACGTTAGTCATGCCGCGCTTGACTGTCAACATTTTTTTGTGCCTCCGAAGCAATTCGCTCATCGGAGTTCAGCTGGAATATGAGCTTAAAATTTCCGGCCTTTCGTTATTTGTGTTCTTTTTCATGCACAAAAAATTGCGGAGTGCTTGTCAGCTGGCGCTTTCGACCAGCTCGGCGTAGTCGTCGGGCGACAACAGCTCATCCATCTCGGCAAGATCAGACGGCTTGAGCACAAAGATCCATCCGTCGCCGTAAGGATCCTCATTGATCGCCTCGGGCCGATCGGAGAGCGCGGCGTTGCTGCGCAATACGGTGCCGGAGATCGGGCTGTAAACATCGGATGCGGCCTTGACCGACTCGACCACCGCGCATGAGTGCCCGGCCTGGAGCGTGTCGCCCTCATGCGGCACCTCGACATAGACCAGATCGCCGAGCTGGCTTTGCGCGAACTCCGAGATGCCGATGGTCACGCTGCCATCGTCTTCGATTCGCGCCCACTCGTGCGACTTGAGAAACTTCAGATCACCGGGAATCTCGTTCATGACTAGCTCCAACGATGGCGAAAAAGACCGACGAATTGTAAGCCAGAGCAGACTCAAATACGCGCACGACCATCGCGCACGAACGGCAGGTTGACCACCCGCGCGGCTGCCATGCGTCCGCGGATGTCGACCTCGACCGCATCGAGCGCGCCGCTTGGCACCCGAGCCAAAGCAATCGAGCGCTCAAGGGTCGGAGCAAAGCCACCGGAGCAGATCTCGCCGCTGCCGTGCGCGGTGTGCACCACTTGCGCATGGCGCAGCACGCCTTTGTCTTCGAGCACCAGCGCAATCATTTGCCGCGGCACGCCGCTGGCGCGCTGGGCTTGCAGCGCTGCGCGGCCGATAAAGTCGCGCGCGGCCGGCTCCATCGCCACGGTCCACGCAAGCCCCGACTCAAACGGGGTGGTGGTCTCATCCATGTCTTGGCCGTAGAGATTCAACCCGGCTTCGAGGCGCAAGGTGTCGCGCGCACCTAGCCCGGCCGGGACCACGCCGCGCTGCCGCAGCGCTTCCCACAAGGCCACCGCGTCTGAGTTCGGCAGCACCACCTCGAAGCCGTCTTCGCCGGTATAGCCGGTGCGCGCCAGAAAATACGCACCGAAACTGGCCGCCTCGAATCGAGCGAGATCGAGCGCGGCCGGGGCACCGATCGCCTGCGCGACGTGGGTGCGCGCCTGCGGCCCTTGGCAGGCGATGATCGCCAGATCGTCGCGCGCTTCGACCCGGACGCCGAAATCGCGCGCGTGGCTTTCGATCCAGGCCAAGTCTTTGTCGCGGGTGCCGGCGTTGACCACGGCGCGGAAATGATCGTCGGCAAGAAAATAGACGATGAGGTCGTCGATCACCCCGCCGCGCTGATCGAGCATGCACGAGTACAGCGCCTTGCCACGGCGTTTGAGCTTGTCGATATCGTTGGCGAGGATCAACCGCAACAGCCCGCGGCAGTCGGCCCCGTGCAGATCGACCACGCACATATGGGAGACGTCGAACATGCCCGCCGCGCGCCGCACTGCGTGGTGCTCATCGAGCTGCGAGGTGTAGACCAGCGGCATGTCCCAGCCGCCAAAGTCGACCATCCGCGCACCCAACGCGCGGTGCGCTGGGTTCAGTACCGTTTGCTTGCTCATGCGATCCACCACTCAATCAGGGAGCGCAGATTATTGCGCGCTCGCGGTCACTGCCAAGGCGGCACGCCGATCGCGCAGCAGCCACCACGCCGGAAGCAATGCCACCAGCACGATCGCCAGCGCCGGCGGCGCGGCCGCCTGCCACAGTCCTTCGGAAGTGGCGTTGTAGACCTTGACCGCAAGCGTGTCGGCGCCAAAAGGCCGCAGCATCAAGGTCGCCGGCAGCTCCTTGGCGCATTCCACAAATGCCAGCAGCCAAGTGGCGGCAAGACCAGGCCAAAGCAGCGGCAAACGGACCGCGACCAAGCGCCGCCAACGCGTTGCGCCGAGGGTGCGCGCGACCGCATCGAGCGAGGCCGGCACCAGCGCCACCGCGCGCGCGGCGCCCGTGGTGCCCACCCGCATAAAGCGCGCCAGCAGACCCAGCCAAACCGCAAGCGCGCTGCTGGCCAAAACACCTGGCAGCCCGAGCAAACGTTCAACCGCAATCAGACACAGCATTAAACCGGCAGCCAGTACCACGCCCGGCATCGCGTAACCCAGACCGGCAACGCGGCGCAGCCACGGCAGGGCGCGCGCTGCGTGACCGGCCCGCGGCGCCAATGCGAACAGCATTCCGGCAAGCACGATCAGACTCGCCGCGCCGGCGGCAAAACGCAGGGTTTGCCATGCCGGATCGAGCAGCCGGCGCCAGCCGATATCCAAATCGAACGACCACCAGCCGAGTACCGCCAGCGGCAGCAACAACGCCGGGGTGAGCCAGAGCAAAGCGAGCAGCCAGGCCACGCCGGTGCCCAGCGCGTCGAGCTTGAGCGCCGGCCCGTGCGAGCGCACATCGGTCGCGTGCGGCGCCCGACCTTTGGCCCAGCGCTCGCCGAGCAGTACCAGCAATGCGAGCAGCAGCAAAATGCTCGCGACCTGCGCCGCGGCAGCGAGCGAGCCCAGCCCGAACCAGGTTCTATAGACCACCGTGGACAAGGTGTCGACGCCAAGGATCGCCATCGCCCCGAACTCGGCCAGCACTTCAAGCGCGACCAGCGTGGCGCCCGCGATCAGACTCGGCCACAGCACCGGCAGCACCGCGTGGATCGCCGCCGACCACGGCGTTCGGCCCAGCGTGCGCGCTGCTTCAAACAGCGCCCGCCC
>Ga0105045_10003705_pt1 | contig 13178 bp, 16 predicted proteins | sample MAT02_FD_78089 | JGI IMG/M metagenome (GOLD analysis project Ga0105045, IMG submission 78089) | Freshwater microbial communities from Lake Fryxell liftoff mats and glacier meltwater in Antarctica - MAT-02 (megahit assembly) | ecosystem: Environmental > Aquatic > Freshwater > Ice > Liftoff...
ATCTGGGCTGGTTCAGCGAACGCCGCCGCCCCCGCCGCATCGCGCGCAGCCAGCCACGCGATAACCGCGCCAACGCTGGTTATAGCGGCGGGCAGCGCAACCGTTTCGCCGCCGATCCCCATCCGCTCACGAACCCAAGCGAAATAGCTGATCTGTAGCAGGGCCAATGGTTTAATCCATGTGCTTCAGGCCGACCCGCAGATAATCCCAGCCGGTGACCAGCGTCAGTCCGGCCGCACCCCACAGCGAAACATGGCCAACCAGTTTGATCCACTCCCACCCCGGAATAGCCCCAGCAAGAATCAAGGCGCCAAAGGCGACGAGTTGAAATGTGGTTTTCCACTTGGCGAGCTGTGTCACCGGCATCGATACCCTTAAGGTTGCCAGAAATTCGCGCAGGCCCGACACGATAATCTCACGCAACAAGATGATCAGCGCGGCGATGACGTGCCATCCGGCAATGTCGCGGGTGAACACCAGCAACAGAATGACCGCTGCGATCATGATTTTGTCGGCAATGGGGTCAAGAAACTGGCCTAGCCGCGATACCGTGCCGCGCGCGCGCGCGACATAGCCATCGAAATAATCCGTCAGACCCATCAGGCAATAGAGTATAAAAGCCAGAGCATAGTCGATCTCGAGCGGTTGGTGACCCTCCATTCGCGTTCCGGGCCACAGCAGGAACAGCAGAATCGGCACCGCTAGGATGCGCGAAAGGGTCAGCAGATTTGGTAGACTCATCATAATCCGGCGTAACCCCTGTGTTTTGGTCATCATGACCTTTGACCGTCATCTTCCTAGCCGATATGGCACCAGCGCGACAACCGGCAAGCGCCCGGTGTGCGGCCATGTGGTCGTATGGGCGCCCAAGGGATGCAAATACGATGACCGGTTCGCTCGGACTGCTCGGCAAGCGCCGCTTTCTGCCTTTGTTTGCAACCCAGTTGCTGGGGGCTTTTAACGACAACCTGTTCAAAAATGCGATGGTGCTGTTCGTTGTATATAATGTCCTGGACAGTGAACGCGATGAAACTTTGTTCAGTGGGCTGGCGTCACTGATTTTCATCCTGCCATTTTTCCTGTTGTCAGCGATGGCGGGACAGCTGGCCGATACGCGGGACAAGGCGCGCATTATCCGCATCGTCAAATTCTGCGAAGTATTGATTATGGTCGTGGGCGGTGCCGGACTATTGCTCGCGTGGCAGGGGATTGCGGTCGAACTGGTCGCTATTCCGCTGCTGTTGCTCGCTTTGTTCGCCATGGGTGTTCATTCGACATTTTTCGGCCCGATAAAATATGCGATTTTACCGCAGCATCTGGCTAGCGATGAAGTGCTGGCGGGCACCGGCTGGGTCGAGGCAGGCACCTATATTGCGATTTTGGCGGGCACGATCATCGCGGGCGTTATCCCGGTCGAGGTGGCGGCAGGCGCTGTCGTTATGACAGCGGTCATCGGCTATCTTACGGCGCAGCAGGTGCCCCCGGCGCCGCCGGAGGCCGATGCAGACATGCCGCCCGACTGGCACATCATTCGCGCATCAATCCGGCTGATCAGTGCCACACTGCACATCCGCCGCCTGTATCTGGCGATTGTATCAATCAGCTTTTTCTGGACCATCGGCGCGGTGCTGTTCATTCAGTTTCCGCCGCTGGTCAAAAATGTCCTGACGGCCGACCAAACCGTCGCCAGTCTGTTCCTGGCCATATTTTCAATCGGTATTGCCATCGGATCGGTGGCGGTGAACCATCTGCTGAAGGGCAAGGTGTCGGCGCGTTATAGCCCGGCATCGGTGGTCGTCATGGGGCTGTTCGTCGTCGCATTCTATTTCGTGTGTCGCGGCTGGATCAACGACAATCCCGGCGAGCTTTATGACATTGGCGAGTTTCTGGCGCACCAGAATGCCTATGCCATCGTGCTGACCTTGCTGGGGGTTGCCATTTCCGGCGGCATGTTTGTGGTGCCGCTTTATGCATTTCTGACAACAACTGTTCCGCTATCACAAACCGCACGAACCGTTGCCGCCAACAATATCGTCAATGCAGGGGCAATGGTGGTCGGTTCGATCATTGCCATTGGGCTGAGCGCACTTGGCGTATCGGTGATCAACCAATTGCTGCTCAGCGCGTTCATGTGCCTGATTTCAGCGTGGCTGGCCTGGGAATTGCACAAAGCCTGCGACTAGGGACGGCGGTGACTGGGGGCGTTTCAGTACAGAAACACCATGAGCGTCAGGAAAAAGATCAGGAAACTTTGCAAAAAAAGCTTCACGTCGTTCATGCCGATCCACACCGGTTCAGTCTTGCGTTCGGCCACCAGCTCAGCGCGCAGCGCCGATTGCCAGTCGGCGGGCGCGCTGAGCGCCGCGACTTTAAGCTGGCGCAGGTGATGTTCACGCACACGCTGGCGGATATCGACGGATTCGGGGTGGGTCTGGATCATGCCGCGATGCTAACGCAGCTTTAACGATTTGCTAGGGTTAAAAGAGAGTTAACGTTTACGCCGTGCCAAGGTGAGACATTTACCACAGGTCGCGCACCTCATCGGGGCGCCAAACGCACCTTTACAGGCTTTGCATCGCCCATCCCGCCTTGCCCCGGCTGGCACCGCGTGGGGCGCATGCGGATGTCTAGGCACAGCCGCACTTCTCGCAGCCACCCGGCCCGATCCGCTGTCACCGCCAGCATGGCCCCCGTCACGCCGCGATTGCGCGCGGCAAAGGCGCGGCGGAGGCTGCCTGCTGTCTGCGGTGCCCCTGCCAGCGCCGGCATGTCAGGGAATTTCAGGGCGTTGAACAGGATCGACGCCGCCCGGAAATAGGCGACGGGGGTTGGGCTCATGCAAATGCCGTGCTTAGCCCATTGCCGCTGCATCAGTTGGACCGAGGGGCTGATGCACAGATGCTGTTTCAGCACCGGTTGCGGAACGATGCGCGCGGGACGACACCACGCGGGATAGCTGGTGCCGCTGCCCTGTGGCCACAATCCGTGCAGGATCCAGCCGAACCGCCCATTGTCGCCGCCACATTGCACGGCATCGCGCCGCGCGCCCGCCGTGCGGCGGCTGGCGCAATATTGCGGGGACCAGCTGAGCGCGAGCAAATAACCGGTGGTGGCAGTTTGCCCCGGCGCTTCTCCGCGTGGAGCCCGTTCGAGACGCGGGACATCGATGCGGTCAGGGATACGGCATGCAGTTGCCTGCGCCGCCGCCGTAACCGGGGCCAGCGTGACCGCCGCAGCGGCCAGCAAGCTAGGCCAGCGCAAAGTCGAGGCCGATGTCCGCCGCCGGGGCCGACTGGGTCAACCGCCCGACCGACACGTATGTCACGCCGGTTTCGGCAATCGCTTTTATGGTATCAAGCCTGACCCCGCCCGATGCCTCACTGGGCACACGCCCAGCAATCAGCGTGACACAGGCGCGCAGTTCGTCAGGTGTCATATTGTCCAGCAGCACGTGCGTCGCCCCTGCCCCCAGCGCGGATGCAACCTGATCAATCCGGTCAACCTCGACAATAATCCGTTCAATGCCCGCCGCCACTGCCCGCTGGACAGCGGCCTCGACCGACCCGGCCACCGCAACATGATTGTCTTTGATCATCGCGGCATCCCACAATCCCATGCGGTGATTGGTCGCCCCGCCCATCCGCGTTGCATATTTCTCTAGCAAGCGCAGGCCGGGAATGGTCTTGCGCGTATCGAGCAAAGTGCACCCCGTCCCGGCGATGGCATCGACATAGGCGCGGGTCATTGTTGCAATACCCGACAGATGCTGGACAGCATTGAGCGCGGAGCGTTCAGCCGTAAGCATGGCGCGCGCATTGCCGGTGATGCGCATCAGGTCGCTGCCCGGCGGAACGGCCTGACCCTCGGCTGCCAGCAACGTGATTTCAATGTTTGGATCAAGCGCCTGAAAAAAGCGCACGGCGATGGGCAGGCCTGCAACGATAATCGCATCGCGGCTGTCCATCACCCCGGCAAAGTGCGCGTCAGCCGGGATAATGGCGCGCGAGGTGATGTCCCCGCCCTCGCCCAGATCCTCAGCCAAGGTGCTGCGGACAAAGGCGTCAAGGTCGAAACCGGGGATATGAAAATCGATCATGGACAATGCGATAAAGGGGCGGCGGCGCAAATCAACTTGACGTTTACGTAAAGTGAGGGTGAAACTTTGATTCTATCGTTTCGTCATTGCTTCGCTGTGCCCGCAATGACGAGGAAAAGAGAGGAAAGCCATGCAATCCCCCATTTGCACCATGTTAGGTATCGAATTTCCGTTGCTGGCGTTTTCGCACTGTCGCGACGTCGTGGTGGCCGTGTCGAAGGCCGGGGGTATGGGCGTATTCGGCGCAGCGTCCCTGCCTCCACACCGGCTGGAGGAGGAATTGGCGTGGATTGACGCGCATATTGGTGGACGGCCCTATGGCGTCGATTTGATCGTACCCAATAATTTTGCGGGCAAAGGCGATACCGGTCCCAGACCCGCACAGGTCATCCCCGTTGCGCACACCGATTTCGTCGCCGGGTTGCTGGACAAGCATGGCATTGATGCCACCGACCTGACCCTGCCCGCCGAAAGCCGCAGCAGCCTTGGCGACAACATGAGCGACGCGGGCGCCGCCGCGCTGCTGGAAGTTGCCTTTCGTCACCCCATCGGCTTGATCGCCAATGCCCTGGGCGTACCCCCTACGTTGATGCTGGAACTGGGCAAGCGGCACAATGTCCCGGTCGCGGCGCTGGTCGGCACACGCGATCATGCGCTGGCGCAGGTGCGCGCCGGAGTCGACATATTGGTCGTCGCGGGCGGTGAGGCGGGTGGGCACTGCGGTGAAGTTGCCACGATGGTGCTGGTGCCAGAGGTCGCGGCGGCGCTTGCCGCGATCGGCGCAGATACGCCGGTTCTGGCGGCGGGCGGGATCGTCACTGGACGCCAGATGGCCGCCGCCATGGCGATGGGCGCGCATGGGGCGTGGACGGGTTCGGTATGGCTGACCACGGCAGAGGCAGAAACCAGTCCGGTGGTGAAGGACAAGATGCTGGCTGCGTCGTCGAAAGACACGGTTCGTTCCAAAAGTCGGACCGGCAAGCCGTCGCGCCAGTTGCGGTCGGTATGGACCGACGCCTGGGAGGGCGCAGGCGCGCCCACACCGTTGCCCATGCCGCTGCAATCGCTGGTCAGCGAACCCGCGCTGCGCAAGGTCGACAAGCTGGCCGAGGGCGGTCACGCAGGCGCACAGGCGCTGGCCACTTATTGGGTGGGCCAGGGGGTCGGATTAATGAACGAAGCCATGGGCGCCGGCCAGGTGGTCCAGGCGTTCAAGGAAGACTGGATCGCCGCATGTGAACGACTGAATAGATTTTTGGCGGAATAAAAAGCGACGAACTAAAGCGTGGCGACGATAGCTGTAGGATGTTCCCCAGCAAAGGCGGAGGAACATCCTACAAAAACGCGTCAGTTCACTGTTGCTGTGACAATTTTGCCTGGCTCGCGCGGGGGTTCGCCCTTGGGCAGCGCGTCAACGGCGTCCATGCCGGTCACGACTTCGCCCCACACGGTATATTGCCGGTCGAGAAAGCCCGCATCGTCGAGGCAGATAAAGAACTGGCTGTTCGCGCTGTTCGGGTTCTGGGAGCGCGCCATTGAACAGACGCCGCGCACATGTGGCTGGGCGCTGAATTCGGCTTGGATATCCGGCAGTTTCGATCCGCCCATACCGCTGCCGGTTGGGTCGCCGCCCTGGGCCATAAAGCCTGCGATGACGCGGTGGAATACTACGCCATCATAGAAACCTTCGCTGGCAAGCTGGGTGATTTGCGCAACATGCTTGGGCGCAAGGTCTGGGCGCAGGCGGATCACCACCTCTCCGGTCGAAAGCGTCAGGGTCAGCGTCTGGTCGGTCATGGGAATCTCCTAAAATCACGTTGCCCGACGCCATAGCGAACCGTGCCGCCGTTGCCAGCCGAAAATGCCAGCGCGGCCGGCCGCCGTTGCCTTTGCACAGCCCCGCGCCTAGGGACGTGCAAGCAATAACATGCCATGGAGGCGCGCGATGAACGAAACAACGCAGCAGCGCGCCGATCCCACCCTGCCCGTCGGCAGCGATTTCGATGGCGAAAATCGCCTGCGCCCGCAATTTGTGCGCGAGGTGCTCGATCTTGCCGAGGCTGGCGACATAGAAGCGGCGCGCGAACGGGTCGAGCGGCTTCATCCCGCCGATATCGCCGATCTGTTCGAACTGGCCCCCGCCGACGAGCGGTCGCTACTCGCCGCGACGCTGGGTGATTTATTGTCCGCCGACGTGCTGGCGGAAATGAACGATTATGTCCGCGACGGGCTGGTCGAACGGATCGCACCCAAGCAGCTGGCGGAACTGGCCGCCGAACTTGACACCGACGATGCGGTCGCAATTATCGAGGATCTGGAGGCCGACGAGCAACAAGCGGTGCTCGAGGCCATGGAGCCTGAAGATCGCGCGGCGATTGAAGACGCGCTATCCTATCCCGAGGAATCTGCCGGGCGGCTGATGCAGCGCGATCTGGTCGCGGTAGCCGAACATGTCACCGTGGGCGGTGTCATTGATCAACTGCGCGAAGAACGCAATCTGACCACTGATTTCTGGGAAATCTTTGTCGTCGATCCGCGGCACCAGCCGATCGGAACCTGCCAGCTCAGCTGGATCCTGCGCACACCGCGCGATGTGGCAATCGCCGATGTGATGAAACGCGAACAGCGCCTGATCCCGGTCGATATGGATCAGGAAGACGTCGCGCTGATGTTTCAGAAATATGCGCTGATTTCTGCCGCCGTTGTCGATCCTTCGGGTCGTCTGGTCGGTATGATCACGGTCGATGATATCGTCCATATCATCCAGGAAGAGGCGGGCGAGGATGTCTTGCGCCTGTCGGGCGCGGGTGATGGCGATATTAACGAGCCAATTTCCGGGAGTTACAAAGCGCGGGTGCGCTGGCTGATTGCCAATCTGGGGACGGCGTTGGCGGCATCCTCGATCATCGGCCTGTTCGGTGCGGCGATCGAGGAAATGGTAGTGCTCGCCGCGCTGATGCCGATTGTCGCCGGGGTCGGCGGCAATGCCGGCACCCAGACGCTGGCGGTCACCGTCCGTGCGCTGGCGACCAATCAGGTGACGGCATCGAACAGCTCGCGCGCGATCTGGCGCGAAATGCGGATTGCGATGCTGAACGGGATCACGATTGCGGCCATTGCGGGCGTCGCCACTGCATTGTGGTTTACCGCGCCGCTGCTGGGCACAGTGATTGCGGCAGCGATGATGGTCAATATCTTGGTGGCGGGAATTGCGGGGGTGGCCATTCCGCTGCTGCTTGATCGTTTCAATCAGGATCCGGCGGTTGCAAGCTCTGTATTTGTTACGATGATCACCGATTCGATGGGGTTTTTGGCGTTCCTAGGCCTTGCTGTGACCAGCGGTCTGGTCAGCGGCTGATCCACAGCAGCGAAAATATTTCGCGGCGATGAAACATCGGCAGGACTTCCGCGTTCTAAATATCGGATAACGCAGACCCCCTAATGCGCGTTGTCCAGCACCACGGGCCCGGCGTCGCATTACCCCCCCCTCAATGCACGCCGGGCCTACTTCTTATGAAAAATTCAGGAGGACTTATGTCCCGGATCAGCAAAATCATTCTGGCAGTTGTAGGCGCGGCTTCGCTTGCGGCGTGCAACACCGTGGCCGGCGTTGGTCGCGACGTCGAATCAGTAGGCGACACGATTGAGGATTCGGCAACCTAGGCCGTATCTTCCACCTTAACCTTGGCGCGGCGACGCTGGGTGAACCAGATCGCGATCAGAGATATTTCATAAAGCAATATCATCGGCACAGCGAGCATGAACTGGCTAAGTACGTCCGGCGGTGTGGCGACTGCCGCAATCGCGAACGCCGCGACAATCATGTAACGCCGCGCGCCAACCATCTGACTACGGGTGACAATCCCCGACCGCTCAAGCAACATCAACAAAATCGGCAGCAAAAAACATATGCCAAACGCCATCATGAAGTGCATGATAAAGGACAGGTAACTGCCCGCCGACGGCAATGCTTCTTGTGTCTCACCGCCAAGATTGAATTGAAAACTGAGCAGGAAATTCAGGGCCACAGGCACTGCGCCGTAATAAGCGGTCGCGGCCCCCAAGGTGAACAGCAACGGCGTTGCCAGCAAAAACGGCAACAGCGCCCGCCGTTCTTTGGCGTAAAGGCCAGGTGCGACGAATTTCCACAGCTGGTTAGCGATGATCGGAAAGGCCAGCATCACAGCCGCGAACAGCGCAACCTTTATCTCGACAAAAAACGCCTCGAACAGCTGGGTGTAGATAAGTTTGGATTGCCCGGCCTTTACCAGCGGTGCGACCAGAAAAGTGTAGATGGGTTTGACGAAGTAGAAGCACACGGCAAAGGCCAGCCCCAGCGCCACCACGGATTTCAGCAGCCGCGAGCGCAACTCGACCAGATGATCGAGCAGCGGCATCCGGCTGGCATCAACCTCTTCGCCGCCCGAGATTGGCGTTTCCGCTGTCATGGCGCAGTGCCGCCCGCGCCAGTCCCCGGAGTCCCCGTACCAGTCCCTAGGCCAGACGGCCTATCGGGGGCGACCGGGGCGGGGCGCAAGGCATCTTCGCCGCCAGTCATATCTGGTAGCGGCGTCGGCGCAGGTTCATCGGAGCGGGGATATTGCCGCATGATGTCCTCATTCTGCTGGCGCCACTGCTTTTCCAGATCCTCCAGCTCCGATTCGCGCATCATTGTGTCGAGGCCCGAACGGAAATGCCGAGCCATGCCGCGCGCCTTGCCCATCCATTTGCCGACAAAGCGCATGGCGCGCGGCAAATCCTTGGGCCCAATCACGACCAGCGCGATCAGGCCGACCAGCAACAGCTCGGTTGGCGCAATATCAAACATCGTTCAGCGCCGCAGCCTGCGTCAGATCAGGCCGGGTCGCGGTCGTTTGTCGTCGTGGTCGACGTCGGCGCAGGGTCGGGCACGCGCTGGCCATCAATGTGCTTCGGCGGGACATTGGCGGATTCATCCTCAGCCATGCCCTTTTTAAAGCTTTTAAGGCCCTTGGCGACATCGCCCATCAGATCGGAAAAACGGCCTTTGCCGAACAGCAGCAAAACGATCAGCCCGAGCACAACCCAGTGAACCCAGCTCGACATACCCATTTCAATTCTCCTGAGGCGCAATCACACTCTGAGCGTCCATTTAGGCGTCTTCGTCGTCTTTTACCAGATCAGTGCCGTCAATGGCTGCTTCAAGGGCTGCCTCAAAGGCCAAATCGACCGGATCGAGTAGCCCTGCTGCCCGCAAATCCTCAATTCCGGGTAAATCCTTGCGACTCGCAAGGCCGAAATGAGTCAGAAAATCGTCGGTGGTTTTATAGATTAACGGACGCCCAGGTACTTCGCGGCGGCCAGCGGGAGCAATCCATCCCGCCTCCATCAGCACATCGAGCGTGCCCTTGGCCGTTTGCACGCCGCGAATCGCTTCGATCTCGGCGCGGCTGACGGGTTCGTGATAGGCGATGATTGCAAGCACCTCGGTCGCGGCGCGCGACAGTTTGCGCACCTCATCACGCGCGCGGCGCAGAAGATAGGCCAGGTCGGCTGGCGTCTGAAAATGCCAATTGCCGCCCCGTTCAACCAATTCGATGCCGGTGCCGGCATGGCGTGCGGCAAGGGCCGACAGACTATCGCGCACCTCAGTGACCGAGGCCACACCCGCCCCCAGCCGTTCGGCAAGCGTGCGCGGCGATTGCGGCGCATCGGCCGCGAACAGCATCGCCGCAACTGCGCGTTCCACATCATGCGGTGCTGTCATGCCGCCATGCCCCGAAGATAGAGCGGCGCAAAGGCCCCGTCCTGCCGCATCTCCAATTTTCCCTGCCGCGCCAGTTCGAGCGCGGCGACAAAGCTGGACGCCACCGCCGAGCGCCGCAGCGGCCCATCATAATTGTCGGGCAGAAAGGCCGACAGTTCTGTCCAGTCAAGCCGAACCTCCAGCATCCGCGCCAGATGCCGGAGCGCCGCGTCCAGCGTTACCACCGGGCGGCGCGCAATCATGTGCACAACGGGTGCGGCGCGCGCCTTTACCTGGCCATAGGCCGCCAGCACGTCATACAGGCTGGCATTCCAGCGGCGCAGCTTAATCTCGTGCAGCCCCTCGGGCGCGGGGCGTACAAACACATCGCGACCGATGCGGTCACGCGCCATGACCCTTGCTGCGGCCTCGCGCATCGCAGCCAGCCGTTGCAGGCGCAGTTGCAGGCGGAGTGCGAGTTCATCAGGCGACGGTTCTTCCAGCGGATCTTTTGGCAACAACAGTGCGGATTTAAGGTATGCGAGCCACGCCGCCATGACGAGATAGTCGGCCGCCACCTCTAGCTTCAACGCGCGGGCGGAATCGATAAAGTCCAGATATTGCTCGACCAGCGCAAGGATCGAGATTTGCCGCAGATCGACTTTCTGATTGCGGGCGAGGGTTAGTAACAGGTCGAGTGGCCCCTCCCAGCTTTCTAAGGACAACGTCAGCGGTGCGTCGATGTCCCCGGCCACCATCATGCCGCCGCCATCAGCGCATTGCGCTGGTCGATGAGCGCCGCAAAATTCGGCCCTGCCTTGACATGGCCAATGCGCTCCATCGCCCCAACGAGCCGCGCGTGCACATCCGGCGACATGGACGGCAGGGCATTCGCTATGCCCATCATATCGTCCATCTTGCCCCAGCAATTGAGCGCAATGTCACAACCCGCCGCCAGCGCCTGCACCGCACGACCAGGAACATCGCCGTCCAGTGCATCCATATCAAGGTCATCGGTGATCAACAGACCGTTAAAGCCGATCCGTTCGCGAATGACCGTGTTGATGACAAAGGGCGACAGCGTGGCCGGACGCTGGGCATCCCAGGCGCTGAACACGACATGACAGGTCATGCCCATCGGGGCGTCGCGCAGCGCAGCGAACGGGGCCAAATCATTGGCAAGCTCGGCCTCGCTGGCCCCGACAACTGGCAATGCCTTGTGCGTGTCGAGCGTAGCGCGGCCATGCCCCGGCATATGTTTGACAACCCCGACAACCCCGCCAGCCTGTAGCCCCGACAGAATCGCACGGCCCAGCGCGGCGACGCGCATCGGTTCGCTGCCCAGGGCACGGTCGCCGATCACATCGCTGGCACCCGGCTGACGCACATCAAGCAGCGGCAGGCAATCAACATTGATGCCGCATTCGGTGAGCATCACCGCAAGCGCGCGGGCATTGACCCGTGCCGCCTCTATCGCGCTGGCTGGCGCGCGTTCGTACAGAGCGTCGAAAACGGCAGCGGCAGGAAATTCGGGCCAGTTGGGCGCGCGCATGCGGGCGACACGACCGCCTTCCTGATCGATCAATATCGGCACATTGTCCCGCCCGCTGAGGTCACGCAGCGAATCGGTGAGCGCGCGCACCTGTTCCTGATCGACGATATTGCGGCCAAACATGATATAGCCCGCAGGATTGCTGTCGCGAAAGAAAGCGCGCTCTTCGTCGGTCAGCACGGGCCCCGACAGGCCAAAAATTGCCGGCAGCATTTACGACTTCCCCTGATGATCACGCGTGGCAGAGCGGCCCTGTCCCGCCCTCAAGATGCACCTTAGAATGCCACAGGCGGCGTAACTCGCCAAGGCGGATTGATGGGAAAATCAGCGCACCAAAGCGCAGTTTTCGCCCGCCACGCGCATCTTGGCACAGATATCGTTCGCTGCGGCCGCCGATCCGGTGCCCGCGCGCAGGCGGTACACGGTGCCGCCATTGACCGTCGCTGGGACAACCGATTTGCCAAGGTCGGCCAGATAGGCAAAGCGTTTGGTCAGCGCCGCCCACGCCTTGGTCGCGCTCGCCTCGCTTTTGAACGCGCCCAATTGCACGACGGTGCCGCTGGCTGTGGGCGGTGCCGACGGTGGCACGGATGCGGATTCAGGCGGCATTTTTGTTGGTACAGTGATGCGCTTGGCGGGCGGTACCTTGCTGACGACAACAGGCGCTTTGGCAGCGGGCGCCGACCCCTTGGCCGCATCGTCCCTGATCGCATCGCCCCTGACCGCAGGGGCCTTGGGCGCAGGGGCCGAATCCTTGGTCTCAATGGGCGCTGGCGCGACCGCAGGTTCCTCTGGCAAGCGCGTCGCATCGACCTTGCCGCTGGTCTCGGCGCCTTCGCTTGCGGCAAAACTGGCGTCGCCCTCGCCCTCGAACTGTTTGGCACCGTCGCTGGCGGGCGGCTGTTTATAAGGCCCGGTCTGCGCCGCGATCAATTCGCCCTGACCGCGTGGGCCGCCGCTTTGCCACCACCACAGGCCACCCAGCACCGTGCCGATCAACACCAGTCCAGTCAGCACCAGCAACGTCAGCCGCAGCGGAGAAACCGCTTCTTCCTCTTCATAAATCTCGGCCGCCTCCAGCCAAGGAAGACGGTCTTCATTGTCGAGGTTTAACCCTTCCCCGGTATCATTTGCGGTCATCATGCCAATTCCTCGACCGCGCGCACGCCCATCAGCGCAAGGCCATTGCGAATAATCTGCCCGATTCCTTCCGCCAAATAAAGCCGCGCCGATGTCAGCGCCGGATCGGCTTCGATAATCACCCGCGCCTCAGGCCGGTCATTGCCCATGTTCCACCAACTGTGGAAGGCCGCTGCCACCTCGCCCAGAAAAAAGGCGATGCGATGCGGTTCGCGGTTTGTGGCGGCCGCCTCCACCGTACGCGGGAATTGTGCAAGCAGCTTGATCAGCGCGCGTTCGCTTTCGCCAAGCAGCGCGGCATCGGGTGCGGGCAACGTCAGCGCAGCCTCCGCCGCCTTGCGTTTCAGCGAAAAAATGCGGGCGTGCGCATATTGGACATAAAAGACCGGGTTATCCTTTGATGCCTCAACCACCTTGGCAAAGTCGAAATCCATCTGTGCGTCGGCCTTGCGGGTCAGCATGGTAAAGCGCACGACATCGCGCCCGACTTCTTCGACGACTTCGGCAAGGGTGACGAAATTGCCCGCACGCTTTGACATTTTGAACGGCTCGCCGTCCTTGAGCAAGCGCACCATCTGGACCAGTTTGACGTCGAACCGGGTCTTGCCGCCCGTCAGCGCCGCGACCGCCGCCGTTATGCGCTTGACTGTCCCGGCATGGTCGGC
>Ga0105045_10003706_pt1 | contig 13177 bp, 9 predicted proteins | sample MAT02_FD_78089 | JGI IMG/M metagenome (GOLD analysis project Ga0105045, IMG submission 78089) | Freshwater microbial communities from Lake Fryxell liftoff mats and glacier meltwater in Antarctica - MAT-02 (megahit assembly) | ecosystem: Environmental > Aquatic > Freshwater > Ice > Liftoff...
ATACCAATGCTATTAGAGTAAATCCGTAAAACCATTTGCTGTTGGTTTAAGCCAACATTATCCTGAAATAACTGATGCGGCTTTCAATTCGTTCATCTTCAACACCTGTAAATAAACCTGAAACATTTATTTACTACTAGCGCTATCATTCATTTCAGACGATTAAAACAAATTCCTGATTAAAAAGGTAGTAAGAATTAGTGTTAAATTACGTGTGAGCTCATATCCTTCGTGTGATGCATAGTAAATTTTCAATATTTGAGTAGATTCTTTCCAATCTATCTGGCCACCAATCGAACCGTCTTTTTAGAAAATAATAAAGCTCAATTAAATTCAGACCGATAAAAGCCGGCATTTCCATCAAACACTGGCTTTCATATAAAGACCATTGTTCATTCACAGATGCCTAACCAAACAAATCGCCCTGCGGATTATCAGACTCTTTCTTTTTCTCCCATTCCATTTCCACACTTTTAGAATATTCCGTAAGCTTTGCGCCTACTGCTTTCCAGCCCATTACTTCCACCATATTTTTTACCTTAAATTTGGCGCTGCGAACCAATTGCCCCTTACCGGTTCTCACAATCAACAATGGCTCATCATCTGAAGTAACCATTTCAAGCCGGTTATCTTTTCCTTCTTTTATGAAAAAGAATTTGTTGTGCAAAGTGGTCGTTTCAATCTTGAAACGTTTGATATTGTATTGTAATTTTTCATTATCAAGGTACACCGCTGTCAATACTTTTTCAGGTCTGAATTTTTCTATGAGGATTACTTTCTCCACATCAAAACGCTGTGTCAATTCTTGGTCGGTAATTTCATAATTGCCATCATTAAAAATTACGAGCAGCCTATCTTCAGCATCAAACTTACCAAGGTACTCTCCTTTTTCCTCCGTATTCAAGCGACCGAATTTATTATCAAACCATAATTTTTTGGCATCTAGTGTTGACTTTCCTGCTTCTTTAAACTTGATAGATTTGATGGGATACTTTGTAACCTGAATCCCGATGGTTCCCCTACTCTTTATATCCAATACTTCAAAATAAAACTCCAGTTCTTTTTTCTTCGCATTGCAATTCGGACTCAAAACAATCTTCACCACTTCTGCCTCACCATTTGCATTGGCGCTAAAATAATGTACCCGGCTCTTTTCCGAACCTTTTGTAAGATCATATTCCTTATCCCGTGTAATAGCGGTAACGTTGAAACGTTTGGCATAAGTTACACCAGTTTTGCCATCTACATAAACCATGTTGTAGGTAGTTCGCTCATCATTTTTCTGAAAAACAGCCACATGCAAAATATCCTTGCCAATAAAAGCTTTATCTGTTACCCTCACTACTTTCATGACACCCCCTTTTGTGAAGGCTATAATATCATCCAGATCAGAAACCTCTGCAATCAACTCATCCTTTTTTAATCCGGTACCAATAAAACCATCTGCAAAATTTGCATACAATTTAATGTTGGCAATAGCTACAGACTTTGCTTGTATGGTATCAAATTGTTTGATCTCTGTTTTACGTTGCCTACCCTTACCAAATTTTTTCAACAGGTTTTCGTAATAGGCCACTGCAAAATCAATTAAATGTTCAAGATCATATTTCACCTGCTTGATGTCTGCTTCCAGCCCCTTTATCTGCTCATTCAATTCATCAATATCCAACCGATAGATGCGCCGCACAGGCTTTTCAGTTAGCTTTACAATGTCTTCACGGGTAATATCCCTGCGCAATAGTTTCTTAAACGGACTGAATGCAGCATCAATTGCCACCAATACCTTCTCCCACGTTTCATGTTTCTTTTCTAATTCCTTGTATATTTTTTCTTCAAAGAATATTTTTTCCAGGGAAGTATAATGCCATTTTTCCTGCAGTTCACTTAGTCTGATTTCCAGCTCCCTCCGTAGAATATCTTTTGTATTATCGGTAGCAATGGTTAACAGCTCGTGTACGCCTAAAAACCGGGGCTTGTTAGCCACGATCACGCAGGCATTGGGCGAAATGCTCACCTCACAATCTGTAAAAGCATACAATGCATCGATGGTGATATCGGTAGAAATACCTGCAGCCAGTTCAATGATAATCTCAACAGCCGCTGCCGTATGATCCAGCACCTTTTTAATTTTTATCTTCCCCTGGTCATTTGCCTTTACAATGCTCTCCATCAACTGGGTAGTGGTTACACCGAAGGGAACACTTTTAATAACAAGGGTCTTTTTATCCTGCTCCTCTATAATGGCTCTTACCCTAACCTTGCCGCCTCTTTTACCGTCGTTGTAATTGGAGGCATCCATGGTACCACCGGTTAAAAAATCCGGCAGCAGCTCAAACTTTTTGCCTCGCAGATATTTGATAGAAGCTTCAATTAGTTCGCAGAAATTATGCGGTAATATTTTAGTTGCCAGCCCTACTGCAATTCCTTCTGCGCCTTGCGCCAGCAATAAAGGGAACTTCATCGGCAGCGTTACCGGCTCGTTTTTTCGGCCATCATAACTCACCGTCCAGTCGGTGGTCTTATTGTTGAAAGCTACTTCCAGCGCAAATTTGCTTAGCCGTGCTTCAATATACCTGGGCGCCGCCGCATCATCGCCGGTGCGAACATCACCCCAGTTTCCCTGTGTGTCAACCAATAAATCTTTTTGCCCCAGGTTTACCAATGCATCTCCAATACTTGCATCGCCATGCGGATGATATTGCATAGACTGCCCGATAATATTCGCCACTTTATTAAAACGGCCATCATCCATCTCCTTCATCGCATGCAGAATGCGGCGTTGAACCGGTTTTAATCCGTCTTCCAGTGCCGGCACGGCTCTCTCCAAAATAACATAACTGGCATAATCTAGAAACCAGGTTTTATATTGTCCGCCAATCCCACTGTCTGTGTGGATATAATCTTCTTTCTTTTTGCTAGTTGCCATTTTTTTCTCCTTATTATATCTCATACAATTCCAACGGTTGCCCGTTAGGATCATAAAAAAAACAAAATCTTTTATTGGTCAATTCATCCGTTCTGATGCCTTGGACGTCAACTCCTTTGGCAATCAATTCTGCCACCGAAGTGTCAATGTCTTCCACTGCAAAAGCAAGGTGTCGCAATCCCTTCTGCTCCGGAAAAGAAGCACGTTCTTTAAATTCAGGAAAAGAAAACAATTCAATTTGGTATTGTCCGTTGATGGCCAGATCCAGCTTATAAGAATTTCTTTCTTCCCGGTATGTTTCGGAAACCGCTAAAAAGCCCAACACATCTATGTAAAAACGTTTGCTGGTTTCATAGTCATTTGTAAGAATCGCCACATGATGAATTGCTTTGATATCCATGATTGCTACACTTTGGTTTTTATTTCAAACTCCTTCATATTAGCTACCCTTCCCTGCACATCAAACATATCCTGTGCAATCATCACCTTTAACCGCCAAAGTACAAAAGCATCACCGGTTGTTTCTTTTGCTTTGCTTAAAAACTGGTTGATGACCTTATTGCCCTTCTGCCAATCGGATGTTATAAATTTCTTTAACTCCGTATCATAAAAGTTATAATCTGCCTGCCCCAACTTTTTTCCTCCTTCTAATAAACGGACACCTTTGTTTTCTTCGCAAAGCCTCGTCCACTCATCGGGGTCTACTTCAAACTCACTGAGTGTAATTTCCCTGGCCAGTTTTTTTGCCTTTAAAAACTCTTTGGCCGGAATGTCACTCAACCAGGTTGGATAAAATATATTCCCTTTCTCATTGATGAACGGCAGGTTATTCAGGTACAGAATGAATACCCTGCCCTGTAATTCTTTCATGTATTTCAGTAGCCAGTAATAGCCGCTTACATCATGCTTATTTTGTGCAGCCCAAATCCAAATAGTCTCCTCTGCATTTCTTCGCATCGTGCCCACCAATTCCGCCGCAGTTTTGTAATCATCTACTTCATTGGTTTCAACTTTGCTTTCATAATCGCCACCCGCCAGCACTTCCTTCCACCATTGTTTGCGGGCTTCCATGCCATCTCCAATATAAATATTTCCCAATGGCCCTACTGCGTAATCATCTTTGATGCAAACAATCTCTCCAACGAGGCTTGCATCCAGTTCAATTGCCTGTTGCAATACTTTTACATCTGTTTCATTAAATACGATGTGTATCATGTTTCAATTAAAAATTAAGAATGAAGAATTAGGAATGATGAATAAAAAATTAAAAATTCATACACATCTAACTGTTATTTTCACTTTTCTTTATCAGAACCCGAAAGGTATTTTACTTGTTTTTTGCCTTCGATGTTTTTAAAATGGATGTCAATATTTTTTTAAGCTCGTCTGCATCTGAGAGAAATGAATTGGCTAAATTTATTTCCATTAAGCCGCTATCTCTCAGAAGCCGAAGCCAATAATGCGATTCTCTTGCTTCTTTATAAGCAATTCCCAACTTATGGATGAAGTCAGCACTTGATTGTCCTCCTTCAGCCTCCTCAACATTTGCTCCTACTGAAGTGCCACTTTTTAGCAGTTGAATTAATAACTACCGCTCCACTTTAGCTTTTCTAAGAAAAATTTAAAGTTTTAATATTGTTAATCCGAATTGATAAGATTTGTCGACAATGATATTCACTTTGTCCATTAAAATTTTTTTAATTCTTAATTTTTTATTTTTCAATTCCTAAATCTTAATTCCCAACAGACTCCACCTCAATTGTACCGCCTGCACCCTCCACCAAATCCAACTCCACCTTCAAATTATCAATAATAAAATCCTGGCGGCTCGGTGTATTCTTTCCCATATAATATTCCAGCAATTGCTGTATATGCGTATCGGGCAACATCATCACCGGCTGCAACTTCATTTCAGGGCCAATAAAGCGGGCAAACTCATCGGGACTAATTTCACCCAATCCTTTAAACCGGGTGATCTCGGGCTTGGAGCCTAATTTCTTAATAGCAGCCTGCTTCTCCCCTTCATCATAACAATAAATGGTTTCCTGCTTATTGCGCACCCTAAATAGTGGTGTTTCTAAAATATACACATGGCCATTCTTAACCAGGTCTGGAAAAAATTGCAGGAAAAAAGTCATCAGCAACAACCGAATGTGCAAACCATCCACATCGGCATCCGTTGCAAAAACAATATTATTGTAGCGAAGCGTATCGTAACCGTCTTCTATGTTTAAAGCGTGTTGCAATAAATTGAATTCCTCATTTTCGTACACCACTTTTTTGGTAAGGCCAAAGCAGTTGAGTGGCTTACCACGCAAACTAAACACCGCCTGCGTATTCACACTTCTTGCCTTGGTAATGCTGCCACTTGCACTATCTCCTTCGGTAATAAAAATGGTACTTTCCTTTTGCTTTTCAATTACGTTGTCCTTGTCTTTACCGGTGGCTTCATCATTGTAATGAAACTTGCAATCCCGCAGCTTCTTATTGTGCAGGTTGGCCTTCTTCGCTCTTTCATTGGCCAGCTTCCGTATTCCCGACAATTCTTTTCGCTCCCGCTCATTCTGCTCAATCCTTTTCTTTAAGGCATCGGCGGTAGCAGTATTTTTATGTAAAAAATTATCCAGTTCTTTTGATAAAAAGTCGTAAATAAAATTCTTCATACTCGGGCCGCCTTCAGAAACCGTTTGAGAACCAAGCTTTGTTTTTGTCTGGCTTTCAAACACAGGTTCCTGCACACGGATACTCAATGCCACGCAAATGCTGCCGCGGATATCCGCAGCATCATAATCTTTTTTATAAAATTCACGAAGTGTTTTCACGTAACCTTCCCTGAAAGCCGCAAGGTGCGTACCGCCCTGTGTGGTAAACTGTCCGTTTACAAATGTATAATAGTCTTCCCCGTAAGCATTTTCATGCGTAACGGCCAGTTCAATATCCTCGCCCTTTAAATGAATGATGGGATAACGTAATTCATCTTCATTGGTTTTACGTTGCAACAAATCAAGCAAACCATTTTTGCTGATATAGCGTTTGCCATTGAGGTTCATAACCAGTCCGGCATTGAGGTAACAATAATTCCAGAACTGGTTGTCTAAATATTCCTGTACAAAATGAAAGTTTTTAAAAATGTTTTCATCCGGGATAAAGCTTACAAAAGTTCCGTTGACTTCTTTTGAAGGTGCTTCTTTGTGATCTTTGAGCAAAATACCTTTTTGAAATTCAGCCGTTTTTTCTTTGCCCTCCCGGTAAGCCGTCACCTTAAAGTATTCGCTCAGCGCATTTACTGCTTTGGTACCCACCCCGTTTAACCCCACACTTTTTTGAAACGCCTTGCTATCATACTTCGCACCTGTGTTAATTTTGCTCACCACATCCACCACTTTGCCCAAGGGAATACCACGGCCATAATCCCGGATGGTAATATTTTTGCCGTCAATCTTCACATCCACATGTTTACCATAGCCCATCGTGTGTTCATCAATACAGTTATCGATTACTTCTTTGATGAGTACATACACCCCATCATCGGGACTACTGCCATCGCCCAATTTCCCAATGTACATACCCGGACGCAAACGAATGTGCTCTTTCCAATCCAGGCTCCTGATGGAGTCCTCGTTATAATCCACTTCAATTCTTTCTTTTTCTGCCATTTTATTTTTTTGTTTCCAGGCGACATGATTTAATCCGATAGCTATCGGATTAAACATCGTTGCGTCGCACTCTTCAACGATGATATTTCAAGGTAACTTTTATCAATACGGCATGGTAATCATCCTTTAAAAAATGAACTGAATTGTTTTTTTGAAGCTGCAATCTACTAATTTTTTTAGTATTTTTTCAACGATGCAAATATAGTAAAACCAACATAGAGAAAAACGGAAGGTTTTTAACCGGGTGTGCATAAAGAGGAACCGGCATTCAAAAGTCAGTAAATTGCTTCCGCTAGTGTTACTCAATATCAGGAACTATCTAGGTTTGAACGACGTCCTTAATAGTAGAAGATACCACCATGCATACTATCCAAATGAATAGATTGGTGGATAAATAATTGAACGATAACTTTTAGATTATATGAATAAACTGTACTTTGATTTTCTAAAAATTGATATATGAAAAAAATCACCACGTTACTAAGTGTATTTTTGCTGCTAACCATTTGTAGTTCGACAGCACAAACCGAAGCCGAAATGAAGGCATAGGAAAATTATATGACGCCGGGTGACATGCATAAAATGCTTGCGGCTGCGGAAGGTATTTGGGAGGAAGACATTACGATGTGGATGGATCCTGCGGCTCCAGCAACCAAATCCACGGCTACCTCAAAAATTGAAATGATCATGGGCGGACGTTAACAGGTATCCAAATCAACTGGCAATATGATGGGAATACCTTTTGAAGGAATGTCCATTCCAGGATATGACAATACAACCAAACAATTTTCCAGTACCTGGGGAGATAATTTTGGTACAGGAACACTTACGCTGGCAGGAAGCTGGGATGCCCCAACAAAATTAATCACCCTAAAAGGCAAAATGATAGACCCCATGACCGGGAAGGAAATCTGGTCAAAACAAATCATGAAATTCATAGACAACAATACACAGGATATGGAGATGTACGAGACCAAAAATGGTACAAAAACAAAAACCATGTTTATTAAATCCAGGAGGAAGAAATAAAGGAACATCATTCGTATTTTTGATAATCAAACAACAACAACAGCCTGTGGCTATTATTACAAATCTGGTACAAATCAAAGAGATAGCAACTAAAAAAGAACCGGAGAATGATCGATTCAGGATTTATCTAAAACAACAGGATCGAAATTTCATTGATTCAATTGTACATGCACTCAATGATACAATCAATCCACAAATTGATTGTACCGCTTGTGGTAATTGTTGTAAATCGTTAATGATCAATGTTACTACCGGAGAAGCGGAAGCACTTGCAACCCGGCTTCAACTGAGTCTGGCAACTGTGAAAGAAAAATACATCGAAGAAAGTGAACAAGGCCAGTTGATCATGAACACCATTCCCTGCCATTTTTTGAGTGGTAGTTCCTGTAGCATTTATGAAGACCGCTTTACCGAATGCCGTGAGTTTCCACACCTGCACAAGCCACATTTTACAGGGCGGTTGTTTGGCATAATGATGTATTATGGAATGTGCCCGATTATTTTTAACGTGGTGGAGCAGTTGAAGCTTGCGGTGAACTTTACCGTAAATGAACCTTGAATAGGATAATATTATTGTTACTCCACTATATTTAAAAAGCTAATTTTAGTAGTTGAATCTAAGGTTCGTATGCATCATGATACAAAAAATCTACAATGGTAGCAATCTACAGTATCACTAAAAACAAGATTTTTATTTTAGCAAATCAATTGACAACGGAATATCCCAATATTTTTTAGGTTATACAAATTTTGGGAGCATGTTCAAATAAAAACGAGCGTTTTTTCTGGAGGACCTATCGACATATATCAACCCGCCTTTAGTAATGAGGAACTTTTTTTCCACCGAAAATCATTTTTATTTTGTAAACAGTAACATTAAAAAAAAATACTAATGACCTTGGTTCATTTTTCGGAGCACAGATAAGAGTATAGATTTGGTTAAAAAAAATTAGTCACTTTTTACTTTCGTCTTATTTTCCAATCGGTCTACTCTTTTTAAAAGCAAATCGTTTTGTTTTTTTAGTGCCTCTATCATTTGCTGTTGTTCCTGTATCGCTTTAACCATGGGTGCCATCAAATCGTTGTAGCGCACACTATACATGCCAGCGTCATCTTTGCTGATGATGCCGTTATTATTTGCCCCTGCCTTATTCAATGTTTCCTCTAACTCATGCGCAATAAAACCATATTCTGTTTTTTTGCTTTCGTCGTTGTTGCGGAAGTAAGAAACGGGATGAAGCTGATTGATGAAATCTAAACCAAGGGTGGTTGTTTGGATATTAGATTTAAAGCGGCTGTCGGAAGTAATGGTCCAGGGAACCTGGATGCCGGCGTAGGTGATACTTGAATTGCCTATCCTAACCTGGTTATCATTAGATACGTTTACGGCTGCCTTGTACCCAATTGCAATGTTATTTGACCTTTCGGTACCGAGCCCCAATGCGCTTGTTAAGGCATCGTATCCAATGGCTACATTGTAACTTCCGCTTACATTATCAGAAAGTGCATTTTTTCCAAATGCTGTATTATAGTTCCCATTAGCGTTTCTCTTCAGGGAACTATCGCCCATGGCCGTGTTGCTATCTCCTTCAATATTATTCTCCAAAGATGATTGGCCGACAGCGGTGTTCAGACTTCCAGTGGTGTTTGAAAAAAGCGCGCTGTTTCCGGTAGCTGTATTTGAAAATCCTCTATTGTTGTAAAGCGAAAAGGCTCCCACGGCAGTATTTGAATTGTTTGTATTTAAATATAAAGCTTTGTACCCGATTGCCGTATTTTCAAAACTGGTAGTATTATTGAATAATGTACCAAAGCCCACAGCAGTGTTTGAAACTCCGATGCTGTTTTTTTGCAAGGCAGAAACACCTATAGCGGTATTCTCATTTCCTATTGAATTTAGTCTAAGTGCGTTCCACCCTATAGCCGTGTTATTATTGCCTGATAAATTTAACCGAAGTGCATCCACCCCGCTGGCTGTATTGTTATTACCAATGGTATTGGTAAACAAAGCCCCACTTCCTGTGGCGGTATTAAAAAAACCAATTGTGTTGGCAAAGAGAGATGCAATACCATGAGCAGTATTAAAACTGCCTGATTGATTGGAATAAAGTGACTGGTACCCGCTGGCAACATTATTGTTACCGATTGTATTAAATCGAAGTGCCTGGTATCCATTGGCAGTATTGTTGAAGCCGATTGTGTTGCCATAAAGGGCATCTACGCCATGGGCAACATTATTATCGCCCGTTGTATTTGAGCGAAGGGAGTTTGCTCCGCTTGCAGTGTTAAAATCGCCCAAGGTATTGGCATACAAAGCATCGCTGCCTGTAGCGGTATTTCTTTTGCCCGTTGTATTTACCCTAAGGGATAAACTTCCGACAGCGGTGTTATAGCTGCCACCTGTATTCTGCGAAAGGGCTTCATCACCTATGGCAGTATTATCTCGACCATCTGTATTTGAAAAAAGCGTTGATTTCCCAATGGCCGTATTGAAATTTCCAATACTTAGCGGATTTAATGCATTGCTGCCAAAGGCGGTGGTCAGGGTAGCAATTTTACCTGCTGGTTGATTGTTTCGTTTAAAAATAAAATCTACATTGTCTGTTGTGCCTATAAAATTATTTGCGGTACTTGTTCCGGTATTGCCTTTTAATCCCCAGCCGGCATTGGTTCCCACGCCCTTCCAGCTTGACGAGCTTTGCTCCCAATAATAAAATCCCGGCAAATTACTTCCAACCGTACTGGTTAAATACGCCATCATGCCGTTTTGGTCTGCCGAAGGTATCACGGCCGGAAATACATTTATTCGTGGTATAAGCATACCATCCTGGTTGGTGGGTGCGGCAGGGTTGGCGGCGGCAATATCTAATTTAGCTTTTGGGGCTATGGTTCCTACGCCGGTGTTTTGAGCATGGGCAAACACAACCATTAGCATGCAGGACACCGCTGTAAATATTTTTTCCATAATTCGTAAAGATTAGTTGTCAAAAATATTTGTTACTTAAACTGTAAAAATCCCCCGTTGATGGTTTTTTTTCTAGAAATTTTGCAGCCTCAGGATGCCGCCAGCGCCTGGGTTTCGACCAACGCCACGAGCAAATTAGCATATTGAGCCAACGTTTATTGTGCCGAACCGAGCCGAGGGTTTTAAAATGATTATTTAATTTTTTTTCATGTACGACCAATAACCTTTCAATACCATGATCTGGTCACAAGTTTCAGTTCCTGACCTGTTGAATATTTTAGTTTGATTAAGTATGTTTAAGCCGTAAAACCGATCGCTGGACGGATTGTATTTGTAGCAAAAAATTTTGGAATTTTGGATCTTACATACATTTAATTGAAGCGGAACAGTTGTTGTATTGCTGAGTTCTAATTCAAAATGAACTATTTCTGGCTTAAGAGGTGCCGGTGGACTTGTTACATCACCAAAGGATTTTTCCCCAGTTATGTAAAGTTTGTTTCCTGCCAAAGCCATTGAATAAGATTCAACAAAAAACCCCAGCCCGCCGGGTGTGTTATAGCTTATATTAGTATTTACATGAGTTACCGGGTCGTATTCAATTGCGAGAAGTCTTGCGTTCGCCCAAACCAATTTATTGTTACGGGATATGAGCTGACCATTATTTAAATACTCAGGGCCTGGTGTGGATGCGCTTGAAATATCAGCAGACCAGATATTAGTTAAGGTATTGTAGCGATACATTTTTTTTGTAAAGATAAAATTAAATGAATTTACAACTGTACTGGCTCCATTTAGTAAATAAATATCCGTACCTATTGCAGCGGTAGCATGAGATGCACTTGTTACAGGCATATTAGCAATAGAAGCCCAGGTATTAGTAATTAAATTGTACTTAGCTGCAGTGTTAGAGATTATATTCCTGGGGGGACTGTTAACAAAACTGTAACCGCCGGTAATATATATTTCATTACCAATCTGTGTTACTCCGCACCTAAGTTTCGGCCCAAGGGGCGAGACGGCTGGCGAACGATCCCATTTTTGTAAAATAATATCGTATAAATATAAATAGCCGTCTGTACCGTAGTAAATAAATTTATTATTATAAAGAACTGATTCATTGCTTGCATTTGAGGCAGGATTAATTAAAGTAGAAGTTAGCGGAAACCCGTTTGCCCAACTACCAGGAAAATTAGTGCTCACTGGAATAAAAGCAGTATCCCATAAATCAATTACTCTCAATACCGAAAAACCCGCGGCTTTGATATTTACCGTGTCCTGGCTTTGTGCCAGTATGATAGCTTTAGATGGCAATGCTTCAAAACTTTTCCAGTTGCTGCCATCACCTCCTTCGAATTTTCCTGCGTTATAACGGATAGCTCCGGGTTGGTTAGTGTTAGTGGTTCCAATTTTAATAGCACCATCTACCTCTAATTTTTGCACAGGATTAGGTACTCCTATGCCCACATTTTGTGCGGATAGGATGAACGAGATTTGTAGAAAAATCGGTATGAAGTATAACTGTTTCATTGAGATAATTTAAATTTAAAAATATAGAAATCGGTTCACTTACCAATAACCCGTTGGTGGGGTTTTGAATAAAGATTTTTTCAAGTGAGATTTAATAAATTTTTTCTGCGATTGGATGTTTCATAAAGAACTCTCTAACAGTTAATCTGATATTAAATAGCCTGAAATTTTACCATAGTTATAGCTGTAAAGAAATGAAGCCGGGCCTAGATTAAAGGACTTCGACACAGAAACTTTAACGGTGCCTGGTGCAGAAATATACACTTCGTTTACAAAGCGAATGTATTTTAAGTAAGAATTTGCGCTTGCTGGGTCTCTAATCAGGGATTCAGGTTGTGACTGCACGTATACTCTTCCATCAATTAATAATTCTAAGCCCTGAATTAATGCAGTAGGTAATGCTGTCAGGTCGTTGCGTATCCCAATGTACCCTTCGATGTGATATAACCCCGAACGACTGATTGATATGCCTGAGCCAGAGATAAAAACCGCAGAAGGGTTTAGGTTATATGCTGTAGTATAATTTAGTGTTGGAGTTATGTCAATTGTACTGCTTCCGGTAAAATCTGCTTCGAAGCGAACATTATTATTAAATGCCGCACTTTCCCAACTTGGTGCATCAGTCCCATTAGAAGTAAGTACCTGCCCCGCAGTTCCTGTACTTCCTCCCACATTGATAGGGCCATTAAATGTTGTGCCTCCTTCTGCAAAAACATGTACTTTTCTATTTAAGGCTGTTGTTCCCGAGCCAACAATAGAAAGGCCATCAAAACCAAAAGAATTGTATCCAATTTTACCAGCGTTCAATTCTTTGCCTGCAATGCCCGCCCCAAATTCCAGCGTGTTTTGGGCTTCAATTTTCATAGCTCCGTTTACTTCTACCAAGGCATTGGTTGCGGCAGCATTAAGAGAAACCCTAAACAATTGTTTATTTACAGAACTATTGCTATTGTAAGAGGATATGGCAAATGCTTTAAACGGAGTAGCCGGAAGGCCAATGGTAAGATTATTGGGTTCCATAAAAAGTCCCCACCGGCCAAGGCCGGTATAATTACCGGTGGTAAATGGGTCGAA
>Ga0105045_10003707_pt1 | contig 13174 bp, 9 predicted proteins | sample MAT02_FD_78089 | JGI IMG/M metagenome (GOLD analysis project Ga0105045, IMG submission 78089) | Freshwater microbial communities from Lake Fryxell liftoff mats and glacier meltwater in Antarctica - MAT-02 (megahit assembly) | ecosystem: Environmental > Aquatic > Freshwater > Ice > Liftoff...
TAACGTTGTTACCTGGGGTGAGAGCTTGTAACATTTCATACCCAACAGGACTATTGGGAAGACCATTGTAGTCGATATAGGTGTATTTGATTTGGGTGTTCAAGGTGGTTTTGATTGCTCTTGCAAAACGTACATTTAACGCCAACTGATGTAGCAGTGCTTTTTCATCCGTTTCCAAGTTTGACAAATTCTTCTTTTGGGTATAACTGTACTGAACGGATGACCTAAAAAATGTGGAAGGCTGTATGGCCAGTTCGGGGCCAATGCTGTGTTGCCGGACTGCGTAATTTCTATTGTCCAGAAAATCCGATGAGGATTGCCTAAATCCCTGACTTACCAGTAGCTGAATATTCGATTGTTTGGTGATGTTGAATCGGGTATTGAGCCGGTTGTCCTGATGGATCACATCCTCAAAGCCTCCAGAAAGCAGTTGCTTATGCTGGCTGTTAAACATTGAAAAATCCGCTCCAAATTTGGGGGAAGATCTGTTGAAGAAAAAGGATGACCTAAAGCTTTGCCTCGTGGAAATCAAATCCTCATTGGCAATGTTTCCTGTCATCGGGCTAATACGGCTCAGAAAGTCAGTGCTTCTGATTTTCTTCTCCACATTCCAGTTAGTGTTGTTGGAAAATTTGACCAAAAGGGATTTTATCCCCTTTTCGTCCCGCCAACTGTCCGGAAATTTGGCCGTGAGTCTATAATTAAATATCGTTGTATAGGCCTGAATGTAATCATCCGTAGGCACAAAGAGCTTGATGTAATTCTTTTCTTCAGGATTTATAGCCAAATAAAACTCATTTAATTGTTGTACCCCGTCCCCGTTATCATCCCGCCAGGTATGGGTACCTTCACCGGTCGGAACCGGAAGGAAGACAAATTCCCTGCGCAACTCTCTTCCGTTACCAAGGGCATAACCCAGTTCATTGCGAATGGCGGAATTGGCAAGGGTACCCTGATAGTCGAGTTTGCCCATTACCGTTGTTTCTTCGGGCAATTCACGCATCAGGTGCGTGAGTTTCCGGTAAGTAAAGGTACTCTTTAGGTCATGGGTTCCCATCCTTCGTTGATACCCGTATTGGTTGGTGAATGCTTTCGTCTCCGGCAGCAGTTGTCCTCCTATGGGAAATTGATCTTCCCTCCATGTCGCTGTAGCAAAAAACGAATAATCCAAGGTGTCATTTGAACGGATAAAAACCTGGTGCTCTAAAAAATTCATGGCTGTACTTACGATGGAGTCTGTCTCCGCAGCCCGAACTTCATTCCTGTCCAGTTGGATTTTGTAGCCTGGTACCAGCCATTTGGTCTGGTAGTTTATTTCTCCGGTATATCGGGTCCACAGGTTGTCCAGTGAAGCCACTTGGCTGTTTAGCGAAAACCAGTCATTGCGGAGCAGTAAGCGTTTACCGAGTTTTTGGTGAAATTGGGCGGTTTGTTGGATTCCGCTGAGTAGCTCCCCCCTGTTTCTGACATTCAACCTGTAGCCGAAAAACTGATCTTTGCTTTTTGCAAACTCCATGGAAACCAGGCCTATTCTTTCCGGGTGGGGAGCCTGGAGGTCTAAAGGATTTAGCCCCCAATCCCTGTCAAATTCAATATACCTCAACCGGTCTATAAAGGAAAAGCTGGCAGAATTGTACTCTATTTCGAGGTTGCTTTTTAGCAGGTATCCCTCCATCCCTTTGAATTTCCTACCTTCGGAAACAATGCCTGACTTCATGGCATATCCTTTATTGTCCTCATTGTCTATTTCCGAAAATAAATTCTGATCTACATTGGACACGGCGACTTCCGTATATGCCTGTTCATGACGGCTTAGTTTTATCCGTGTCCCCGCGGTCATCATTTGTTTGGAGTTGGGGGCGGGCAAAGGGGATTGAATGGAGAAATTCCCCTGAGGTCTGCCGTTGGAAGGTGCTATATATTCATAGACTACCCCATTCGCAAGTTGCTGTTTGCGTTGGTAATCGCCTGTTTCCAGGCCGGACTCCGTAAAGCTGATGGCAAAAAATGCCTGATCTGGGTCCGTTGAATATTCGTAATACAGAATTCCTTCGCCCAAATCATCAAAGGCTTGCACTTTGCGATACAAAATCCGATTGGGATCAAAAAGAATACTGTCAATCCTGGGGATGGCGGCCCGTTCTGTCTCATCACCAACGGAAGCCAGAAGCCGTTTGTCAGCATCCGACAAATCAAAGAACAGGGGCCGGTTTCTATCGTCTTTTTCTCTGTAGTAATTCAGGTAAAAGCTGACTTTATCAGATTCCTGAATGTGGTTGGCAGTTAGGATGGAACGGGAAAAGTTGCGTTCCGCATATTCAAAATCTATTCTGACCCGGCTATACTGTGTCAGGATTACATTTGGCGTAAAGGTAATCTCCCCCTGGTTATAGTCAATAATATAATCATTGTTAAACCCCCGGTTTAACTGTTTCCCATCGAGGAAGACCTTTTCGGAGTTGGCCATGATAATGACAAACCGTTCATTGGCTGGTCCCCGTATGCGGTAGGGGCCGAGTACCCCTTCCAATATTTCCATGGGGATAGAGGCAAATTTACCTTTGGCGATGGACAAGCTGGCTTGTGAGGATGCCTTCCAGGTATCATTGAGTTGGTAATCGGAAGTGACCTGGAGTCCCTGAACATTTTTGTAATAGCGCAAAAACTCCGAGGTTCGCTGCTGGAGAACGACATCCCCTCCCGCCAGGTTAATATTATCGTTGTACAATTCGATCAACACATTGTCAAAGTCCTGGACTTGTTGGGTATTCCCCTCCGGCTGAAAAGGCACATGCTGATCTGTAATACTTGCCCTGATTTGGAGATTATCAGTCAACTCTCCATCCATTTGCAAGTTTAAGGAGGAGTTTACGAATACATTTTGGCTATTTCCAAATGAAATCCCCCGAGTGAGATTTCCGGATTGGTTTAACTTATCTGAGGAAAAAACCTCTTCCCTAAAATCAAAAGATGCGCTGGCAGGGACACGGTTATCCTTAAAAAAGGCCATGGAATCGTATGCTTCCTCCAAGGTACGCCTAGTAAATCGCTGATGAAGCGAAAAAGGAAAGGCCTGATAACAAACCAGCACGGAATCTAAACTAGAAAGCGTCTCTCCGAGAAAAGCAATGGCACCACGGTTTAGGTCGTAGCTATGGTTCAGACTGTCTCCTCTTGAATTTGTCACCCGAATGGAAGATTCAAGCACCGACAAAGAATCTAGGAGCTGGGATTGACCGTTTGGAAGAAAAGGCAACCATTTACAGGAAGCTACCTGAGCATGGGAATAACTCCCCCCTCCCACAACGAGCAAAAATAAACACCAAAAAGTCCGAACCGCCCTCATAACCTGTTCTCTAACAACTGGCTAAAGTAATAAAATATGTCGCACAATTCCCAACACTATTTCAAAAGCGGAAAACTGAGGAAAAATGATGTCCCCTTACCCACTTGGGTTTCAAACCAAATATTCCCTCCAGCAGTCTCGACACCCCTTTTGGCTATGGCCAACCCGAGGCCAGAACCTTCTGACTTGGTGCTGAAATTTGGAACAAAAATCTTCTCTTTGAGATCATCGGGGATTCCTTTGCCGCTATCCCTGATTTCCAAAATTAGCGAATCTTTTGAAGCCTTCAATGTCACCGCAATTTCCGCCGTTTTGGGAGGTTCTACGGCCTGTATGCCATTAATGATCAAGTTAGAAATCACCCGTCCAAAAAGTTTCGGATCTCCCATAATGACTATTTCAGGGCAATCCACGGTTTCATCCTGAAAGGAAAACATTATATCTCCCCTATTTTTATATAATTCCAGGACCTCCCCGAGAACCGTCCTAAAATTTATTTCTTCATGTTGGGGCAAGGGCATTTTGGCAAAGGTAGAAAAAGAAGTAGCAATATCACTTAACGAATCTACTTGGTGAATTAGTGTTTCAATGGGCTTTTTGAGCATTTTGGGATCATCCAAACCACCTGAGGCCTGTAGCCGTAAAAGGTGCTGAAGGGTAAGCTTCATGGGGGTCAGCGGATTCTTTATTTCATGTGCCACCTGTTTGGCCATTTCTCTCCAGGCTGATTCCTTTTCATTTGATGCCATGACTTTTTTGCTGGCTTCCAGTTTGGCAAGCATGTTATTGTATTCGTTGACCAATAGCCCGATTTCATCCTTTGACGGCCAGTTCATGTATTCGTTACTTTCCAAATTTGTTACTTTGAGTTTCTGGGTCAAAAGCCGGAATGGATAGGTGAGGTTTTTGGACAGCACAAAGGATACCACCAAAAAACCAATAAACAAAACCACAAAAATTATGAGAATGTTGCTGATAACATCTGCAACCAGGTCGTTCAATTCATCTTCGGATTCGAAAAAGGGGATGGCGATGATTCCCTGAATTCGCTGTCTTTCCCCTTCCCGCAACACCATGTATACCGACTTATAAGTTAATTCCCCCACATTTTCTTCCAATAATATTTGGTTGTTTTCAGCTTCAATGATTGCAGCATACGCCTTGGGATTCATATACTCAGTCAGGATTTTCTTTTCGAAAATTTTTGGCTGATTGGTGGCAATCAATTTACCTTTGGTGGAGTAGACATTGATGTCTGTGTGTGTGGTGGCTGCAAGCCCGTAGATTTCATTGGTTAACTCTTCTTTTTTGTTAACCCCATTTTCTTGTGTTTCAAGGAAATTGGATAGGTTGTCACGTATAATGGAGGCTTTATCCATGTATTGTCTGTGAAGATCTTCGGTATAGGATCTGGACAAAAATCCAACCGCAACAATACTGGTCACCAACATGGGGAAAAAGAAAGCGAAATTTAGATAGAGCTGTAGTTTGGTTGTATAGTTGAACTTAAGATCCTTCAGTCCAAATGAGAACGTATAGACCAAAATAGATAAAAGCATCAACACCAGATAGGCCACAAAGTAAAGTGCCACATCTGCCAATATAAAATATATGGGATAAGATGGAGATGAAACCAAAATAGTACCCTCATCATTCTGTACCCCATAATGGTGGTATCCATCAAAATTAACTCCTATAGTTAGCAGATTGGGATCAGAAAGGACAGATTTTATCTCCGGATTTCGGTAATTAAACACATCGGTGCTAAATTGAAGATAATCCCCTGAAAAAACTGCGTAGTCAATATTTGATTCGTTGATTTCAGTGATGTATTGTTTGTCCAAAAGAAGCTTGGGGAATACGCTGCTGGGTAGTATCCGCTGCTGGGTAAGTTCTATAACAATAGTACCCAAAAAGTTGGAATCCTTATACATACTGATAAACGCGACAAATTTATTGGGTATTCCCAGAAGCCCACCTTTTATATAGTAGAGGTTCCTTACGGTTGTCGCATAGTCGCTTTTCATGTACTGATTTCTATACTCTTTTAGCGTATCGTCTCGCTCTCTCCTGGTAAGGCTTTCACCGGACCGATTAAAAATAAGCACAGTTGAACTGAATTGATCCAGGTAATTTGTCAGATAGATTTTTTTGGTTTTTTGTTCAATCGGTTCTTTTGAAATAAAGGGATCGTATAGCCTGTTGATTATAAAATTATCCCCTCGTATATTATCCATCACCTCGCCTATCATGTAATCGCCCATAAGGTCATCCTCGATCATAACCTGGTTGGCAAACTTCTGCTTCTCATTTACCGCCTCAAGTCGGGCATGTTGATAGGCCGCCGCACCTGTGATGGTAGCACCTACAAAACATCCAAAAAATAATATCATAAAGGTGCTTAGGTTCAATTTTAAGATATTGTCATAAAGATCAAACGTGATGATGGCTCCTATGAAAGCAAAATGAGACAAATAGGCAGCCAAAATCACCCTATCGTAATAAAACAATCCTACGGATACAGGAATAGACAGGTAAAGAAGGATATTAAATGCTTTCTTTTTGGTAAGCGAGTTTTTGCTCAAAACCAAATTAAGTCCGATGATGGAAAACATCACGTAGCTTGCCCCACCCAAAAATACAATAATCAGACTAATGGCATGAAAATAGGTGAAAGTAGGAAGAGATTGGATATTGAGGTTCCATTGAGAATTGTTTACTATGTCAAGGAACAACTCAAAAAACATTACCATCAAAAGTGTGGACAAAATCAAAACCACACCAAGTAAAAATCCATTGGGAATTTTCTTTCTTCGTTGAATGAATTGAACCAACACCCTACTCCTAGTCATAGCAGCCAAAAAAAGTGCCAATACAATTAGGGAGAAAATAACGTTGAGGAGTAAGTCGCCTAAGCTGGGGTTTATGGGGGAAGAGGCATAATTTCCAGGATTGAAGAGTCCAGTGTTAAAGAAATCTTGGGGAAAACTAAATCTCAGCATCAGTGCACGTATACTGAACAGAATGAGTGCTGCAAAGGATATGGCAAGCGGCGGGTTTCCTTTCTTCCAAATGTTCCGGACAAAATTTACCCCCAAAATAATTATGAGACTTAGCAGTGAAAAAAAGAAAACCAGCAATGTCAAATTGCTGGTGGAGCCTGATAATTGGTAACCCACCCGGTAATAAATTGAAAAAAGATAGTCCGTGTCATGATAAATATCAACGAAACCAGCCTCCTTCTGCTTGGCAAGCGAATATCGGTCATTACCAAAAAGATCCGGATTACTGCCACTGGGAAGGTAGTCATTCTGAAGCTCTACCTTATATGACAAGGGGTAAATCTGCATTACCCAGAATTCCTGACCATTCCGGTTAAGTTTTCGCAATTTGCTGAAAAAAACGCCTTTAGTGTTATCGATAAGTTGGAATTTTCGATTTAACTCAAATTCGCCAAATCCGGGAATCATGGTTATTTCGGACCAATACTTCAACTCACCATTATTGGAAAACAGGTAATAGGGATGTTTCGTATCCATATTCAATGAAGAAAAAGACACTTGTCTGTCCGCCCTGTTTTTTAACAATATCTCAATGAAATCAGCATCAAATTCCCCCAATACGACTTCAAGCTTTTGCTCGAGATCCTTTCTGAAAGCAGCTGTCCCATCATCTTTTTTCCATTGGTAAGTAACCGAGAACAAAATCCCCAGTAAAAGGGTGACCGAAACGAGGGTAAACTTTCTTTTCATGACCATGTATGAAAACAAAAAAAGCAAAGCCTCTTAAAACTTTGCTCTTCATCTTTCTCGAATATGAATTAAAAGGAAAGTTTCTTTTTCCTTTTGGCACTTCTATACCAAAAAAATCCGATTGTCATCATTATGAGGTAGGGTGCTACAAACAAATACAGGATTCCCATGTTCAACCCCGCTCCAACTGAAGTGTCTCCATCACTTACATTGGATTCAACACTCGCCCGGCACATCGCACACTGAGCGATAGCGACATGCAGTTGGAAAATAATTAAAATCAGCGAGAGGAATATAGATTTGGCCAAAGTACCCATAAAGGAGAAACGTCAAATGACTAAATTTAGTTTAATGCTGGTAATAGGGACTGATCATCAGATAGACAATTACACCTGTGACCGTAACATAAAGCCATATTGGAAAAGCATACTTTACTGTGGCCCTATGTTTTTCTATCCGATTGGTATATCCATAGTAATAAGCCAATAATATTGGAAACAGTGCTACTGCTGCCAATATAATGTGTGTTATCAACAGAAAATAATAGACAGATCTGATCCAACCCTCTCCTCCAAAAGAAGTGCTTTCTGCTGCTGCATGATAGACTACATAGGAAACTAGAAATACAGCCCCCAAACCAAAAGCCGTCGTCATCGCTGACCGGTGATAACTGATATTGCCCTTCTTGATAAAAACAACACCCATGACCAAGGCAATGCTTGCAGCGGTATTGATTACGGCATTGAGGTGCGGCAGAAAATAGACCCAGTCAACACCCAAATCCACCTTCGAAGGCATAAATAACAACACCGCCACAACTATTGGTACCAAGATTGAAATTACCGTAATCCAACCAAGCATTTGTTTATCACTGGATGTATCGGCAAGCTTATTGTTGTCCATAAAGTAAAATTTTTGTTTCAAGAATCAATTCGTCTACTCCTTCTCTTGTGGTGCCGCTGTAATATCCCCTAATTCTTCCTTCCTCATCTACAAGTACAAATTTGTCGCTATGTACAAAATCATCGGGATTTTTACCTCCATCCAAGGCGGGCAGAACAAATCCACAACGGGCTAATTCGTAGATTTGTTCACGTGGCCCCTGGAGGAAAAACCACTTATCCGGCTTGGCCCCATGAGAAGCTGCATATTCAGCCAAAACCGCCGGTGTATCAAAATCAGGATCAAGACTAATGGAAAAAATCTGCACCAAATCCTCCTCCCTGAACGCATCCTGCACCCGCTCCATCTCTGTGGACATAATCGGACAAATGCTCGGACAGCTGGTAAAGAAAAAATCCACAACAGTAAGTTTTCCCTTCATTTGCTGCGTTCCGATTTCCAAACTATCCTGCGCATAAAACTTAAATTCAGGAATGACATGTTGCTGTCCCATCGGAAGGTCGCATTCTTCATAAGGATCTTCAACCCCATTTTCATAAAAAACAGGGATAGAATAGACGTTGGATGAGAAATTTTTCAAGAAGAGAATAATCAATACCGGTATCATCAAGATGCATACCAATACCATAAATCGCAAAAATCCCAGTTCTTTCATATACCATTATAAACAAAAAAATAGGTTGAAGATTCCACCTCAACCTATTTTAAATAACTTGAACCCAGTCGGGTTTACCAGCGAGTTACAAATATTTCCGAGCCTTCTTTCATGAGCGCAATGACGAGCCATACCAAGAAAATGACAGGTATAATAATGGAATAAAACAGGGGCTTTGCTTCTTCACCCAAATGCATGAATTCCATCATGATGTAGTACGCCTTGACGACCGTAAGAATAATAAACAGCGCATACAACAGAATTCCACGAGGCATGGTAAATGCCAATACAAATTCAAATGCGGTAATTAGTAATAATATAAGGGCAGTCATCCAGATCTTTTTAATCTTCGCTGGATCTTTGGGAATTACTTCCAACCCGTTTTTATGATCCTGTTCCATAGTTCAGAAATTTATATTTAAATCAAATAGAAAAAGGTAAACACGAATACCCAAACCAAATCTACAAAGTGCCAATACAATCCGATTTTTTCAACCATTTCGTAATGCCCTCTTTGCTCGTAGACACCAACTGCCGCCTGATAAAATGCCAAGAACAACAACACCACACCCAAGGTTACGTGAAATCCATGAAATCCGGTTATGACAAAGAATAGTTGTGCGAAGGCAGCAGGGCCATATTCATTCACTACGAGATTGGCCCCAAATACGGTCTCCGAAACAACACGGTTTAGGGTATTTACATATTCCAAAATTGTACCCCCATCCGTTCCGTGGATAAAGTGAGACCACTCCCAAGCTTGGCAGCTTAAGAAAGTTATACCTCCCAGCAAGGTCCATAGCAACCATTTCACGACATCGCTTTTGTCGTATCTATGACCTGCTTCTACGGCCAGTACCATGGTCACAGAACTCGTGATAAGTATAAAGGTCATCAATCCAACGAAAACCAGTGGAAAGTGCATGCCATGTACAAAAGGAAGGGCATCAAAAATCATTTCAGGTATGGGCCAATATTCATTGGAACTTACAAACTCCGCAGAAGTACCCTCATAGGAGGGATAACTCATCCGAATAGCGCCATAGGTTATTAGGAATGCCCCAAAAGTAAAAATATCCGATAAGAGGAAAAACCACATCATAAGCTTACCATAGCTTGCCTTCAGCGGTTCATTTCCACCTCCCCATACCCCTCTTTTTGAATTGATTTCAATTGCAGTCGATGACATAAGTTGATGATTATGTTATTTAATGATTCAATAGTAAAAACATGAACAGATACAACCAAAGTCCCCCAAGGAAATGCCAGAACGTGACACACATTTCCATTTGAGCCATATTTTGGGAATGGATCTTAAATCTTAGGGACGAAATTAATACAATAATTAGAAAAATCACACCACTAATTAAATGTATTGCATGTAAACCGGTAAAAACATACAAAAAGGAGCCAGCTGGATTGCCCACAAAATACACATCCTGGTCAACAAGTGCCACCCAACTGTACCACTGCCCAACCAAAAATGAAATTCCCAAGATGACAGTTACCACTAGCGCAACCCGCAATTGATCCAACGAATCTTTCTTGGCAGAAAGGTAGGCCCAGTGAAGGGATATACTACTCAATATGATCACAATAGATGTATACCAAAATATATCCGGTAACTCAAATTCAAGCCAGTTTCCCTCGGACATCCGGACAATATAGGCGGAAGTCATCGAAGCGAATATCATCACCACACTTACGATAAACAACCAAAGGGCAAATTTTTTGGGATGCATCGCCAGCGGCTGTTCCGCTCCTTCTATATAAGCTAATTTCTCTTCCATTAGTGAACCTTATCAAGTAAATAAGCAATTTGAACAATGGGTAAGTACAGAAAGGAGCCAAACATGATCCGAAGTGCCGATTTTGTGGAACAATCCTTCATCAGCGAAAAGGTCTGAGCCAAGAACAACACCCCACAAATGGTGGCAACTATCCCCGAATTGATACCCGTCAAACCAAAATAAGTAGGCAAAAGGCCCAAAGGCAAAAGGAATAAGGTATAAATCATAATTTGAATGGCAGTATTCAGATCCTTCTTTCCTCCCAAGGGCAATAGTTTGAAACCAGCACGCTTGTAGTCGTCATCACTTACCCAAGCTATCGCCCAAAAATGTGGGAACTGCCATACAAACTGAATTCCGAAAATAATCATGGCCTCATAGGAGATCGCTCCAGTAGCCGCAACCCAACCCAACAAAGGAGGCATGGCACCAGGAATAGCACCTACCAATACCGCAACAGGCCCAACGCGCTTCAGGGGAGTATAAACAAATACATATAAAATCATACTCAAAATACCCAGATAGGTAGTGAGGGGATTTGTAAAAAACCACAGCATCCCAATACCAGTCAATGCGGTAATCAATGAAAACCACTGAGCCTCCAGCACAGAAATAACATTCATCGGAAGCGGTCTTCCCTGAGTCCGTTTCATCAATCTGTCTAAATCCCGCTCCAAAATCTCGTTGGCAGCTCCTGAAGCTCCACTGATTAGGAATCCCCCAAATACCAATCCAGCAAGCCCCGCCCAAGAAAAACTCGGCGAGGTATGACCCAAGATAAATCCAAAAACAGCGGAAAAGGTTACCAAAGCAGAAAGCCTGAATTTCAACAAATCGTAATAGGCTTTTAATCTAACACCGATTGTCACCTGAAATATATTATCACTGATATTTATACTACTCATTTCTATAGAATTAAGAAGCTATTTTTGTAAAGACGTATTTACCGTTTCTGATTTCCAACCAAATAAAGAACTGAATACCCACAATCAAGGTTCCAAACAGTAGATGTACAGGTTGAAGGAAAGCCGGAATACCAAAATAGGCCATACCTGCACCCGAGAGAATTTCCAAGGCGATAATTGCCAACAACCAAACAGTTAATTTATAAATTATTGATGATTTATTCATTTGCTTGTAAACCAAGTATCCAAAGAAAAGGTGCAAGGCCAAGATTAACAAGGAGAAAGATCTGTGGATAAAAAAGGTTATTCCCAACCCCCCAATCCATGAATCGCGATAGGTTTCAGTAAATTTTCTAGCCATAACATCCACTTCTTCCCTAACCTGTGTGCCCAAGACAATTTGAACAACCATTAGCAAAATACAAATTGCTATCACATAATTCAGGGACTTACTATGTAAGAAAACTTCAGAGGATCGACCGAGAGCCAGGTGAGCCAGGAAATAAATGTACAACAACAGGCAGACAATTACCAAAGCAAGCAACATATGTACTGTTATCATCCATTGCAGGAGATTGGTAGATACAACTATGGAACCTATCCAGCCTTGAAATAGGACAAAAATAAGTGCGGAAAAACTCAGATAGGTGAATTTCTTGTCTATTTTCCAGATCCTAATTGCCCGGTAAACAGTAATCAGGACCAGCAACCCAATAACAGCACCTATAAGCCTGTTAATATATTCTATCCAAGTTTTAGTTGCATTGAATGGTTCTTCCTGAGCTACCGAATCATCTTGCAGGATCTGCTGACCCAGTTCAGGAAAACCCAAGCTTGCAAGCAATCCCGCAAACCTTTCGTTTTTGGCCAAACGCTGTTGGACATAAACCTCCAAATAATCGTTTGGGAGCTGATCCACACTAGTAGGCGGAATCCAGCTCCCAAAACATTTCGGCCAATCGGGACATCCCATACCAGAACCGGTACTTCGGACTATTCCACCAACCAATATTAGAAAATAAATAGCTGCCGTAGTAATCAAGCTGATTTTACGGAAGCTATCTAGTTTTTTACGATTCTTTGTATTCATTGGCAACCAACACCTGCTCCTCTTCGGCTATAATCTCTTTTTCCAGTTTTATCAACTTCTCTTCGTGAGGCAAGTTCGATTCTGGAGTTGCATAAAGTGGTACCGTCTGGGGAATAAAATCTTCCTTGGCTCCCGGCTTGGAATAATCATAAGGCCATCTGTAGACCGAAGGTATTTCACCCGGCCAATTACCATGTTTTGGATGCAAGGGAGTAGTCCATTCCAAGGTATTGGATTGCCATGGGTTCAGCGAAGCAATCCTTCCCCGATACATACTGTAAAAGAAATTGAATAGGAAGATAAACTGGGCAGCAAAGGTGATAAAGGCTGCCACAGACACAAACATGTTCAAATCTGTATACATATCCGTGAAAGAATAAGTGGACCAGCTATAATACCTTCTTGGAAAACCGGCAATACCAATGTAGTGCATGGGGAAAAAGACCATATAAACACCGACAAACGTTAACCAAAAATGAATTGCACCCAATTTCTCGTCCATCATTCTTCCAAACATTTTTGGAAACCAATGATAAACACCAGCCATCAGTCCAAAGAACGAAGCAGATCCCATTACCAAGTGAAAGTGAGCCACGACAAAATACGTATCATGCAGCTGAATGTCAATGGCAGAGTTACCAAGGAATATTCCTGTAAGTCCACCCGAGATAAAGAAGGAAACCAATCCAATAGAAAACATCATGGCTGTGGTAAATCTCAAATTTCCTCTCCA